>Ga0209598_10000648_pt1 | contig 28307 bp, 19 predicted proteins | sample M_140807_EF_Meta_FD_187317 | JGI IMG/M metagenome (GOLD analysis project Ga0209598, IMG submission 187317) | Freshwater microbial communities from Lake Montjoie, Canada to study carbon cycling - M_140807_EF_MetaG (SPAdes) (version 2) | ecosystem: Environmental > Aquatic > Freshwater > Lake...
GACCGGACAGCCCATCGGATCGGGCGGTGCATGGTCGAGCAGGATCGACTCGATCTTCGCGTCGGCCAGTTGCACGTTCGCCAAGCGATGCTCGAAGACGACCTCGATTCCGTGCTCGCGGACGAGATCGAGAAACCTGGATCGGTAGTGGGCGTCGTCGCCGCCGTCCTTGAGGATCTTCCGGGCCATGCCACCGACGGCCTCCTTGCGTCCCCAGTCGATGTGGCTCAGGCCGCCGCCCGTCATGCCGCCCAGCCAGCGGCTCGGTTCGACGATCACGACCCGGCAGCCCTCGCGGCTTGCGGCCACCGCAGCCACGACGCCGGCGGCCGTTCCGCCGTAGACGCAGATATCGGCCACGATCGCTGCATCGGTCGGCTGGCCGTGGAGTTCGAGGCCCCATCCACCCGCGAGGGCGGCGCCGCAGCCGGCCACGAACTCTCGCCGGGGGATGCTCATGAATGGGACTCCTGTTCGAGGTCTGCGAGCCGGGCAACAACCTCGGCGAGTTGCCGCTCGACCGCAGCGAGGCGGGCCTCGAGCGAATGCTCTGCCGAAGGTCGGGGCTTTTCTGCGGTGGGGCGGGTTTCCGTCGAGACGGTCTCGGCGGTCGCGGTCGGCTGGTCTGCGGTGCCGATCTGGGCCCTGACCTTTTCCAGTTTTTCCGGCGGCAGCAGACCGTGGGTCAGCATCCGGCCGCGGCCCGGGGGGGAGAGCCAGACGACGAGCCCCTTGGCCGCGAGCGAGTCGAGGTGGTTCCGCAGCAGGTCGAGGTCGGGAATCGGATCCATCCGGCTGGCCCGGCCCCGCAGGTCGCCCTCGCTCTGCTCGCCACGAAGGAGCAGTTCGCCCATGATCGCCAGTTGCTCCTTCTCGACCCCGAGCCATTCGTAGGCCAGGTGGCGATAGCGGGGAATCTTGCCGCTGCCGAAAACCTCGGCCGCCGCGCCGCTCGCCCGCAGGCCCTCGATCGCCCGCATCACCTGCTCCTCATCGAGCGTCATCAGCGGATCGCGGTTGCTCTTCTGGTTGCAGCCGGTGACGAGGGCATTGAGCGAGAGCGGATACTGGTCGGGGGTGGTCTTCGCCTTCTCGATCAGCGTGCCGAGCACCCGCCGCTCGTTGGCGTCGAGCGGGCGGATCGCCTTGCCCGCGGAGGGATCGTGCATCGGGCGTCCTCGCCTGGCCTGGGAAGGGGTATGACCGGGAACTGGAAGAAACAGTCCCGAGTCTGGCAGCGGGCGAGCGGCATGAATAGCCCCGGCTCAGGCGAGCAGGTCGGGAATCACCTTCGCGTGCTCGACGCCGGTGAGCTTCTGGTCGAGGCCGAGGTGCCGGTAGGTGAACCGCTCGTGGTCGAAGCCGAGCAGGTGGAGGACGGTGGCATGGAAGTCGCGAATATGCACCGGATCCTTGACGATGTTGTAGGAGAAGTCGTCGGTCTCGCCGTAGATCTGGCCGCCGCGGGCGCCGCCGCCGGCCATCCACATCGTGAAGCAGCGGGGGTGGTGGTCGCGGCCGTAGTTCTGCTTCGAGAGGCCCCCCTGGGAGTAGACCGTGCGGCCAAACTCGCCCCCCCAGATGACGAGCGTGTCGTCCAACAGGCCGCGGGCCTTGAGATCCTGCAGCAGGCCGGCGCAGGGCTGGTCGATGTCCTTGCAGCCGTTCGTCAGCCGGCCGACGACGTTGGAATGAGTGTCCCAGTGGTTGAGATAGAGCTGCACGAACCGCACGCCGCGCTCCACCATCCGTCGTGCCATGAGGACGGAGTTGGCGAATGAACCGGGGTTTTTCACGTCCGGCCCGTAGAGGGCGAGCGTGCCTTCCGACTCGCTGGCGATGTTCGTCAATTCCGGCACGCTGGCCTGCATCCGGAAGGCCATCTCGTATTGGGCGATCCGGGTCCGGGTTTCGGGGTCGCCAAGCTGGTCGAGCGTCCGCTGGTTCAAGGCCTGCAGTCCGTCGAGCGTCGCCCGGCGGACTTCCGACGACACGCCGGGGGGATTGTTGATGTAGAGGATCGGGTCGCCGGCGCTCCTGAAGCTCACGCCGGCGTGCTCGCCGGGAAGATAACCGCTCGACCAGAGCCTCGCGCCGATCGCCTGCGGCTGCTCGGGCTTGGTCGATCTGGCGATCAGCACGACGAACGTGGGCAGGTCCTGGTTGAGGCTGCCGAGGCCGTAGCTCGTCCAGGAGCCGAGGCAGGGCCGGCCCACGATCTGGTTGCCGGTCTGCATGTAGCAGATCGCGGGCTCGTGGTTGATCGCCTCGGTGTGCATGCTGCGGATGAAGCAGATTTCGTCGACCATCTTCGCCGTGTGCGGCAGCAGTTCGCTCACCCACATCCCGCTCTTGCCATACTGGGAAAACCTGAACTTCGAGGGGGCGATCGGGAACCGCTTCTGGCCACTCGTCATCGTCGTCAGCCGCTGGCCGTTGCGGATGCTCTCGGGCAGATCCTTGTCGTACCAGTCGTCCATCTTCGGCTTGTAGTCGTAGAGATCCTGCTGCGGCGGGCCGCCCACCATGTGCAGATAGATCACATGCTTCGCCTTCGGGGCGAACTGGGGCCCGATCGCGCCGGTCACCCGCTCGATGCCGGCGGTCGGCCCGGACGAGGCGTTGGCCAGGGCCGTGCGGTCTCCCAGCAGCGTGGCGAGCGCCGCACCGCCGAGCAGGTGGCTGCCCTGCTCGAAGAACCGCCGCCGGGTGAGGTTCAGGCCGAGTTCGTCGAGCGGGGAACGAATGGGAGGAATCATGTGCGGAGCACCTCGTCTCACTTGCAGAGCACTTCGTCCAGGTTCATCAGTTCGTTCGTCAGCATCGTCCAGCTGGCGAGCAACACCGGATCGGCGGCCCGGGGCTTCGAGTCGCCGACGGCGATCAGCCGCTTCGCATCGTCGGGATGCGAGGCATACCAGTCGGCGAGGCCGGCGAGCGACTTCTTCACGATCGCCAGTTCCTCGGCCGTGAGCGGCCGCGAGAGCAGCCGATGGGCGAGGAAATCAAACCTCGTGTCATCGGTCTCGCCGCCGAGTTCGAGCGTCCGTTCGGCCAGCACCCTCGCCGCCTCCACGAACTGCGGATCGTTGAGCGTCACGAGCGCCTGGAGCGGCGTGTTCGTCCGCTCCCGCTTCACGCAGCAGGTCTCCCGCGATGGGGCGTTGAAGATGTCCATCGAGGTCGGGGGCGCCGACCGCTTCCAGAACCAGTACATGCTGCGGCGATAGAGGCCCTCCCCCTTGTCGCGGACATAGGCGCGGGTATTGCTGTTGTCCATGGCAACCGCCTCCCAGACCCCTTCGGGCTGGTAGGGCCGCACGCTCGGGCCGCCGAGTTTCTTGACGAGCAGGCCGCTGGCGGCAAGGACATTGTCACGAACCATCTCGGCGTCCATGCGAAACCGCGGGCCGCGGGAGAGCAGCCGGTTGGCACCGTCTTTCAGGAGCTTCTCGGGGGTCGCGACGGCCGACTGCCGATAGGCGGCGCTGGTCACCATCAGCTTGAACAGCTTCTTCACGTCCCAGCCGCCCTCGCGGAATTCGACCGCCAGCCAGTCGAGCAGTTCCGGGTGGCTCGGCAGTTCTCCGGTGATGCCGAAGTCGCCGCTCGAGCGGACGAGACCCGTGCCAAACACCTCCTGCCAGAAGCGGTTGACGGTCACGCGGGCGGTGAGCGGATGGTCCTGCCTCAGAAGCCACTCCGCGAGTCCGAGGCGATTTCGCGGTGCCCCCTCCGGAAACGCCGGCATGACGTCGGGGGTGTCGGGCTGCACCTCGTCCAATGGTTTGTCGTATTCACCGCGGTTGAGCACGAAAGCCTTGGCCATCTCGTTCTTCTCGTGCATCACGTGGGCCACTGTGCCGCGCTTGCGGATCGCCTCATGCTCGGTCTCGAGCTTTGCGACGGCCGCAGCCGCCTCCTTGAACGGCTCGTCGAAGCTCGCCAGCCACCAGTCGTAGAGCCCGTCTGCCGCCTTCACCCGTTCATCGGCTGGCAGCTTGATGACATCGGCCAGGAGCTGCGAACGGGACAGGCCCTCGACGTCGACCGCAGACAGGCTGCGGCCCCAGATCGCCAGGCTCGTCAGACCCACGCCATGTGCCGTGAGTCCGGTGGAACGCCCGCCGATCGCCAGCTGCACGTCCGTGCGGATCGTGTTCTTCTTGAGCTTGTTGTTTTCGATCTTCGGCTTCTGCGGCAGGCCGTCGTAGTAGATCTTCACCCCCTCCGCCTTCCCAGAGCCGTCGTAGGTGACCGAGACGAGCGTCCAGGTGTCGGGCTTGAGCTGACTCGAGGAGACGACCTTGAGCGCATCGTGGGGATAGGCATGGATCAGGTGCATCCCGACCCGCCGACCGTCAACGGAGATGTCCCAGCCCCGGTGAGCATTCGCGACATCCATCCGGGCGATCACCGCGTAGCTCGAATCGTTGGCGGGCGTGCGGATCCAGAACGTCGCACTGAAGCCCTCGTCATGTTCGAAATCGCCGCTGGCCGCGAGTTCCCCGGCCTTGCCATCGAGGAGCAGGGCGGGCGAGCCGCTCGGACCCGCCTGCCAAGTGGTCGTGGCCGTGAGCGGCAGATCGCTCTCCTTGCCGGAAATCTTCACGCGGGTCGTGCTGCCGGCCCCCTCGAGCAGTGGCAGGTGGACCATCGGCGTGTCCTGCGGCAGCGACCTGGCCACGATCTCGGGCGGGATCACCTTCACCCAGGCCTCGAACTCTGGCTTTGCCGCCTGCCTGCGGGCAGCGACGATCTCCTGCGCCGGCGGGATGGCCTTCTCCAGTTCGGCGAACCGCGGCCGGTCCTCAGGCTTCGGCACCGGAAGGATCGGCGGGGTGTCGTGCACGTTGCCGTCCATCGCCGCCTGGGTCGTGTTGTTGAAGAAGGCGGAGAGTTCGTAAAACTCCTTCTGCGAGAGCGGATCGAACTTGTGGTCATGGCAGACGGCGCAGCCTGTCGTCAGTCCCATCCAGACCGCTGACGTGGTCTCGGTGCGATCCCGCGCATAGAGCACGAGATACTCCTCGTTGATAGCGCCCCCTTCGCTGGTGGTGATGTTGCAGCGGTTGAAGCCGCTGGCGATCCGGTTGTCGAGGATCTGTTCGGGCGTCGCGGCCTGCCCGTGGTCGGTCAGCAGGTCTCCGGCAAGTTGCAGGGTCGTGAACCGGTCGAACGGCATGTTGCGGTTGAGGGCGTTCACCACCCACTGCCGGTAGGTCCAAATCTCCCGGTAGTTGTCGATATGAATGCCGTTGGTGTCGCCGTAGCGGGCGTAGTCGAGCCAGTAGCGGCCGCGGTGCTCGCCCCAGTCGAGGCTCGCAAGCAGGCCGTCGACGAACCGCTCGTAGGCATCGGGATGCGGATCGGCCACGAAGGCCTCCACGACCCCCGGCTCCGGCGGCAGGCCGGTGATGTCGAGCGAGAGTCTGCGGGCGAGGGTTCGACGGTCGGCTTCGGCGGCAGGCCCGAGCCCTTCCGCTTCGAGGCGTGCGAGGATGAACCGATCGATCGGATTGCGAACCCAGGCTTCGTTTTTCACCGCCGGCGGTTCCGGCCGCGTGGGCGGAATGAACGACCAGTGCGGTTCGTACTCCGCCCCCTCGGCGATCCACCGCCTGAGCAGTTCCTTCTGCTCTGCCGAGAGCGTCTTCTTCAGGATCGGCGGCGGCATCACCTCCTCGGGATCATCGGAAAAGATCCGGTCGAGCATGACGCTCGAATCGGCGTCGCCGGGGGCGATGGCGCCATGCTCGATCGCGGCATCCCGATCGTCGAGGCGGAGGTCGGCCTTGCGGCCGGCGCTGTCGGCGCCGTGGCAGGAGAAGCAGTTTTCGACGAGGAGCGGGCGGATGTCCCGGTTGAAGCTGACCTCGCCGCCATTCTTGCCCGCTGTCTCGGCGGCCGTCGCGGACCCTGGCGAGCCGGTGCAAATCCCGGAGAAACAGCCCAGGAACGCGAAAGCGAGGAACGATCCTTCGACGATTGTCGACGCGCGAGCCAGAAGACGCATACGATCTCCCGAATACGGGCCGTAAGCGGGACGAACACCCGCCCGCAGCCCTCCAACACTATTGGGGAAGTCGGCGTTGCGCTCCGCCGTGGGACTCCATGAAGAATAGCACCCGAACGGCTTGCCGGCAACCTTTTCGCACCTGGCGAACGAGGACGTTTCCCGTGTTTTTCCCGGTCGAAAACCGAAGCATGCCAATCCGGTCTCCGGGGAATCTCCCCCTGCTGCTCATCATTGTCGGAGGACTCTTTGCCATGACTCAGCATCAGGCTTTCGGTGATCAGGCGGCAGCAGTGCCGGGGCCACGGGCCGAACAGTGGAAGCGGGTCGAGCAGGCGCTCGCCGACGGCAAGCCGAAGTCGGCCGCCGAGGCGCTCGGGGGAATCGAACAGGTGGCGACCGTCGACAAGGCCTGGGCCGAGGTGGCCCGCGCGATCGCCACGCGGATCCTTACGGAGACGGGCGACCGGCCCGAGGATGATCCCGAGCGGATCGTGAGGCTGGCAGGGGCGATCGAGAAGGCTCCGGCGGAAACGCGGGGAGTGCTCGAGGCGATCCGGGCCAATTGGACCTGGGCGTTTTTTCAGAACAACCGCTGGCGGTTTGCAGGCCGCACAGCCACCGGCGGTTCTGATGACTCCGCCGAGCCGCCCTCGATCGCGGAGATCGCCTCCTGGGATCTGCCGATGATCGTCGGCGAGATTCGCGGCCGGTTCGCCGCAGCGATCGGCCAGAAGGACCTGCTCGCAAAACTCCCGGTCGCAGACTGGTCGGCGATCATCGAGAAGGGGACGATGGCCGACGCCTATCGGCCGACGGTCTGGGACGTCGTTGTCCGCGACGCGCTTGCCTTCGCCGCCTCGGGTGAACGCGGCCTCGTCGATCCGGAAGACACCTTCGAGATGGCAGCTGACGGGCCGGCGCTCGGGACGAGCGACGCCTTTCTGGACTGGAAGCCGGAGACTGATCCGGCCGTCACCGACGCCGACTCGCCGCTGCTCCAGTCGGCCCGACTGTTTCGCGAACTGCTCGCCTTTCACCGGGGCGACGCAGACCAGACCGCGTTTCTGGCAGCCGACCTCGATCGAATCCTCTGGGCTTCAAACGCGGCCGTGGGTGCCGACCTCAGCGAGCGGAAGCGGGCCGCGCTGGAGGCGTTTGTCAGGCGGGCCGGAAACCATGAGGCCGCCTCGCTGGCCCGGTTTCATCTCGCGTCGCACCTGCGGGATCAGGGGGATCTGGTCGCGGCCCGGGCGATCGCGGCGGAAGGGGAGCAGAAGCATCCCGACTCGGCGGCCGGCCGGCTCTGCAGAAACCTCGTGGCCTCGATCGATGCCCGCTCGCTGGAGGTGTTCGTCGAGCGGACCTGGGCGACCCCCTGGCCGGCGATCCGCGTGCGTTACAGGCACCTTCCGGCGGTGCACCTGCGGCTGGTGAAGATCGATTGGCAGGCCCGGCTGGCGGACGGCCGCTACGGGCGTGGCTGGCTGGATGATGGCGAACGGAAGTCGCTGCTCGCCGCGACACCCGTGAAGGCGTTCTCAAGCGATCTGCCGGCGACCCCCGATCACGAGGAGCGGGATCACGATCTGCCTGTGCCGAGGGATCTCGCGCCGGGCCATTACTGGGTGCTCGCCTCCGCCAGTCCAGGCTTCGGCGACGACGACAACGTCGTCTCGGCCGGACTGGTCTGGGTGAGCCGGCTGGCGCTGGTCAGCGAGGGGACCAATCCACAAATCGGTGAACCGCTCTCCGGGCATGTCGTCGACATCGCCTCCGGAGAGCCTGTCGCCGGAGCGAGCCTGCAGGCATTCGTTCGCACCGACCGCGGCGATTCGCCGCCGTTCGCGCCGGGCAGGACCGTGACGACCGATGCCGACGGCCGATATCAGATGCCCGCGGAGCAGGGCCGCGAACTGGTGATCGTCGCCCGGGCCCTGCTCGACGGCCGCGAGGAGATCATCGCAGGCGAGCGGTCGTATATCGGTCAGCAGACGCTGCAGCAGGCCCAGGACACGATCGTGATGATGACCGACCGGGGCATCCATCGGCCTGGGCAGATCGTATTTTTCAAGGGCATCGTCTGCCACTGTGATCCGGAGAGTCGGGATTACTCCGCAGTCGCCGGGCGGGCGGTCCGCGCGGTACTGCAGGATGCCAACGGCCGCGAGGTGGCCAGCTCGGAACACGTGACCAACGCCAACGGCTCGTTCAACGGGACGTTTCCGATCGCGGCATCGGCGTTGCCAGGACAGTGGACGATCCTCGCCGAAGCCAAACCCGCTGCCGGCGCGGCAGCCGCAGCCGGCGCGGCCGGCGTGCGGGTGGAGGAGTACAAGCGGCCGAAGTTTCTCGTCAAGCTCGAGCCGCCGCAGTCGGAGGTGCGGCTCGACGAGGCGGTCACGCTCACAGGCACCGCCACCACCTACACCGGCCTTCCCGTGGCCAACGCGAAGGTCCGCTGGCGGGTCGAGCGGGAAACCCGGTTTCCGATCTGGTGCCGCTGGTTTTTTCCATGGCTGCCCTTCGACGACGGGGCGGCACGGATCGCCCGCGGCACGGCCATCACCGATCCAAACGGCGGCTTCAGCCTCGCGTTTCCGGCCCGCCCCGATCGGAGAATGCCCCGCGACTCGGCGCCCGTGTTCACCTATGCCGTGACGGTGGATGTCACCGATGCCGGCGGCGAGACCCGCAGCGACGACCGCAGGCTGAGTGCGGGCTACACGCCGGTCGAGGCTGGTGTTCATGCCGACGCATGGCAGCAGGTCGGCGGCGACGGCGGCCCCGCGACCGTGGCAGTCGAGATCGCAACCCATTCGCTCGACGGCCATCCGCGGGCGGCCACTGGCACGGTCATGGTCTCAAAACTCGTTCAGCCCGACGCAGTGGCCCGCGGAGACCTGTTTGGCAGGCTGCCGAGCCGTCGCCCGCGGCCGATGCAGGCAGAGGGAGATGTCGGTGCACCCCAGCCCGCCGAAATCGATCCGGCGAATCCCGAGACCTGGGCCGCTGGAGAGGCGGTGTTTTCAGAACCGCTGACCACCGATGCCACCACCGGAAAGGCGGTCGTCTCTCCGCGGCTGAGGGCGGGCATCTACAGGGCCGTCTTCGAGATCCCGGCCAACGGCGACGTCCCGGCCGTCAAGGCCTCGCACCTGATCGAGGTGATCGATCCCGCAGCCGACCGCTATCCGGTGAGGCGGCCGCTGCAGCTGACGGCGAAGCAGCTCACGGCTATCCCGGGGAGCGAGTTCACGGCCCTGGTCGGCACGGGCCATGACGCGGGACGGGCCTTCGTCGAGATCTCCCGCGGCGGCCGGACCCGTTCGTCGTTTTGGACTGCACCGGGCCGAACGCAGTGGCCGGTCAACGTGCCCGTGACGGATGCCGACCGGGGCGGGTTCACGATTCGGGTCTGGCTTGTGCGGGATGGGCGACTGCAGAGCGAGTCGATCACCGTCGATGTGCCCTGGACCGACCGCCGGCTCGACGTCGCCTGGCAGCGGTTCACCCGCCGGGTGGAGCCGGCTGCCCAGGAGGTCTGGCGGGCGAAGATCACGAGCGTCGCCGACCCGGTCGCCGGCGAAGCGGCACCAGTCGCCGCCGAGATGGTCGCCACGCTCTATGACCAGTCGCTCGACGCGCTCGCCGAGCATCCTTGGCCGGCCGGACTCTCCAGCCTGTTTCGTCGCGAGTGGGATCCTCGGAGACCCAGTTTCTCGAATGCCGGCAGCACGCTCAACCATCTGCTGGGCCATTTTGAAAGCCACTACCAAGCTGTCGAGATGACCTATCGGGAACTCCTGCGGGACTCCTTCGGGCCGCCGAGCGGGAGACGATGGCGCCGGGGAATGGAGCGAGGAATGGCCATGGCGATGCCGATGGCCCTGGCTGCCCGTGCGGAGCCTCAGGACGAAGAACACATCTTTGCAGTAGATGCCGATGCCACCAACGGCGTGCTTCGGAAAGACAAGGCAGCGGATCGAGACTTTAGTCGCCAGGGAGGCGGGCCGCAGCCGCGTGGCTCGGCGACCCCTCCGCCGCCACGGAAAAACCTCGCCGAGACCGCCTTCTTCCTGCCGACCCTCACCTCGGCGGCCGATGGCAGCCTGACGATCGAGTTCACCCTTCCCGACACGCTCACCACCTGGCAGTTCAAGTCGCTCGCCCACGATGCCCGGCTCCGCAGCGGCACGCTGCTCGACAGCTGCGTGGCCGCCAAGGATCTGATGGTCGAGCCGATGCTGCCACGGTTCCTGCGCGAGGGGGACACGGTCGAGATTCCCGTGAAGCTCAGCAATCGCTCGACCGGCAGGCTCTCCGGTGAGGTGCAGGTTGCCCTCAGCGACGCCCGCACCGGCGTGGCCCGCGACGAACTCCTGGCCACGGCCCGCAGTCAGCCGTTCGATCTGGCTGCCGGCGAGTCGAAGCCCGCGTTCTTCACGCTCAAGGTGGCCGACGGCACCGAGACGCTCCGGGTTCTCGCCACGGCCTCGGCGGGCCGGGCGAGCGATGGCGAGGAGTCGCTGCTGCCCGTGCTCTCGAAGCGGGTGCTGGTCACGGAGACGGTGCCGATCACGCTCCGTGGCCCGGATGAGAAAACGGTCACCCTGGAGCGACTCGCCAGGCCGGCCGACACGATCGAGAGCCAGTCACTGGTCGTCCAGGCGGCGGCCAATCCCGCCTGGTATGCCGTCCTCGCGCTGCCCTCGATCATGGAGCAGAGCGACGAGAGCACCGAGACCCTCTTCACACGGCTCTATGCCAACAGCCTCGCCCGGCATCTGGTGACGTCCGATCCGCGGATCGCCGGAATGTTTCAACAGTGGAAGGGAACGGATGCCCTCGAGAGCCCGCTCGAGAAGAACGCCGAACTCATGAAGACGCTGCTTGCGGAAACGCCCTGGGTTCGGGAGGCGGTCGACGAGGCGGAGGCTCGTGCCAGGATCGCGTTGCTCTTTGACGCCACGCGGGCCGACAACGAGGTCACAGCGGCGGTCGCGAGACTGGAGAGCCTGCGGAATCAGGACGGCGGCTGGCCCTGGTTTCCGGGCGGGAGCAGCTGCGACCCGGTGACGCTCGGGATCATCGCGGGCTTCGGCAGGCTGCGGGCGAGTGGAGTGGGGATCGACATGCAGCCGGCGATCGCCGCGATCCCCTGGCTCGATCGGCGGCTCATCGAGGAGAAGAAGCGGGCCGAAAAGATCCCAGAGCCCGTGCTCACGCCGATCGGGGCCTACGCCCTGTACGCCCGCAGCTTCTTCAAGGAAGACTCGCCTCCGCAGGGTGACGCGGCTGCGGCGATCGCCTGGGGGCTCGACGTGGCCCGGAATCGGTGGAACAAGATCGGCGAGCGCCGCTCGCAGGGGCATGCCGCGATCGCGGTCTTCAGATCGGGCGATCGGGAGACGGCGGCCTCGATCATCGACAGCCTCAGGCAGCGGAGCACGGGCCTCGACGGCAGCGAGGAGAACTGGCAGGGGATGTGGTGGCGGGATCCGCACCCGGTCTGGTGGAGCTGGGTGAGCGCGCCGATCGAGACCCAGTCGATCATGATCGAGGCCTTCGACGAGGTGGCCGGCGACACCAAGGCCGTCGAGGCGATGAAGGCCTGGCTTTTGTCGCAAAAGCGGACGAGCCGCTGGCCGGGCAACCGGGCCACCGCCGACGCCGTGTCGGCCCTGCTCGGCCGCGGTGCCGACCTGCTCGGCTCCCGGGAGGCCGTCACCGTCACGATCGGCGACGAGACGATCCAGCCCCGCAAGACGGAGGCAGGCACCGGCTTCTTCGAGGAACGGTTCGTGCGACGGGAGATCACGCCCCGGCTGGCGAAGGTCACGCTCCGCAAGCCCGACGCGGGGATCGCCTGGGGGGGCGTCCACTGGCAGTATCTCGACGACATCGCCAACGTGCCGGCTGCAGGCCGTGAGGAACTGGCGATCGAGAAGCGGCTCTTCGTGAAGCGGTTCACGAAGGCCGGGCCGCAGCTGGAACCGATCGGCGGCGGTGCCGGAGAGAAGGCCGGGTCGAACATCGAGCCGGGCGACGAACTTGTCGTGCGGCTGGTCGTGACCAGCGACCGCGACTACGAGTTTCTCGAACTCGTCGATCACCGGCCGAGCCTGACGGAGCCGATCGACCTGCTCTCGGGCTGGCGCTGGAACGACGGCGCGGGCTGGTATCTGGCGATCCGCGACGCCAGCACGCAGATGTTCTTCGAGCGGCTGCCTCGGGGCACGCACGTCTTCGAATACTCGCTGCGGGCAGCCCACCGGGGCAGCGGATCGAGCGGCTTCGCCACGATCCGCAGTCGCTACGCGCCGGAGTTTTCCGCCCACTCGGAGAGCATTCCGGTCGAGGTCAGGTAGGAAATGCACCCCGCTTCCGATTCGACGACTGACCTGGGCTGGTGCCGCGATCGCCGCGGCTGGCCTCTGGCATGGATCGGCCTCGTTCTGATCGCCAGCGGACTCGCCCATGCGATCCTGTACGCAGCGGTGGGCGGTCCCTGGGAGGGCGCCGTCAGCTGGCGTAAGCCGATACTGTTCGGGATCTCGGGCGGTCTGACGAGCCTGTCGCTGGGATGGGTCTGGGCCCATCTCCGCTGGCGTCGGGGCGATGGAGTTCTGGCAGTGGCGACCGCCTGGGCCCTCCTCGTCGAGGTCGCCCTCATCGATCTGCAACGCTGGCGGGGCGTGGCCAGCCACTTCAACCGGCAGACGGCCTTTGATTCGTTCGTCTACGACGCGATGGGAGCCCTGATCCTGTTCGTCAGCATCGTTGCGGCCGACCTCATGATCCGCTGCTTCCGGCAGCCGACCTCCTTCGCCCCCGAGATGCTGCTCGCCGCCCGTGCCGGACTCGTCCTACTCGTGATCTCCTGCCTGCTCGGCATCTGGGTGGGCATCTATGGCGACACGCGGACCGCGGCTGGACTGCCGGCGGAAGTCTATGGGACGGCCGGAGTGCCGAAGTTTCCGCACGGGGCGGTGATCCATGCACTGCAGTGGCTGCCGCTCTTGGCCTGGTTGGCCCGTCAGGCCGCGGTGTCCGAGCGGCTTCGCAGGCCACTCGTCGCCAGCGCCTCGACTGGGTCTGCCCTGGTCGGCGTCTATGCCCTGCTCCAGACCCTCGCTGGGCGGGCCCGTTTCGATGCGTCCCCCGGCCAAACCCTGCTGCTTACCGCCGGCATCCTGCTGCTTGCCCTGCCGGCTCTGGTCATAGCAGGCTGGTGGCTGGGAAGCCGTCGGCGACGCCAGTCGCCCGCCGCAGGCTGAAACGCAGGGTCTGCGATCCGCCCTATCGTTTCGCGGCTCAGTCCAGAACGGGCCCGCTCGTCTGCACGAGCATCATCACCAGCCCCAGAATGCCGATGACCACGAGCGCCATCCCCAGCATCTGGGCGATTGGCAGCCGTTCGGAATAGCGGTAGTCGTCGCGTCGGATCATCGCCAGCACCTGTCGGTGCTCCCGCATTCCGGCGATCGTGGCGGCGATCCCGAGGACGATCATCGCGATCCCGAAGACCCTGGTCTTCAGCGGCGAGAATTGGTTGGCATGGGACTCGAGGGCATGTGCCGCCTGTCCAAACCGCTCGATGCCGAACCCGAGGCTGATCATCGCCAGACTGGTGCGGACCCAGGCCAGCAGCGTGCGGTCGGCCGCCTCACGGTTGCGTTCGCGGGCCAGTTCGTTCGTGATTGAATGTTCGCTGTCGCCCATCCCTGAAAGGCTACCAAGACAGGCTTCAGCCTGTCATTGCCCGGTGTGGGACAGGCTTCAGCCTGTCATCTTCAAGAACCACCACCCCGCGCGAGGCCCGGAGGGCCGGATAAGTGCCAGCCGGCGGAGCCGGCCAAGGAAACAACGGCAGGATGCCGTGTGTTTCCGTGAAGCCGCTTAGAGGTTCATGCCAAGGAATCCGCCGGCGGCGTCGCTGGCGGCCTGATCGCGGGCCAGTCGCTCGAGCGCCCGGGAGAGATCCCCTGCGGCGATGTAGCGATCGAACTCGACCTCGACGGCATGCTTCACCGAAAGGGTCAGCCACTGGACGGCTGGCTGGGTAAGCCAGTCGCAGGTTTCCTTTTCGAGACGGATGGCGAGGTCGCTGCCCACGGTCTTGCGGTCGAGTTCGTCGGTGATCACGGTGCCTTCAAACACGAACCGGGTCCAGCCGACGGCGGGATCGTTGGTGAAGCGAAACGTGCAGCCGGCATTCGTGAGATAATAGGTATTGCGGGTGCCGTGCCGGGCCACGGCCCGCTGCATCCGTTCGAGGCGGGCGCGGAACACGGGCGACGCGTCGAGCGGGATGTCGAGCCTGGGCACGCCTCGAAGTGGCGTGCAGTCGAATGTGATGGCGACGGATGGCTGGGCTGGGGCACCACTCATGATCGACAGAGTTTACCCGATGATCGGCTGGCAGGCGGTGGTCTGGGTCGGGCTGTTCGTCGCCTGCGGCCCGTGCTGGGCGGCTGAAACCGTGCAGGTGGACCGGATTCGTGATTCCCAACGCCTCATGGGAGTGCCCTGGACGATCACGGTCTACGCCGAGCCGGCCGTCGGCCGTCGGGCGCTGGCGGCCGCATTTGCCGAGGTCGCCCGGCTTGAGCGGATTCTTTCGGACTACGATCCAGAGAGTGAACTCTCCCAACTCTCGTCGGCCGCTCCGATGGCTGCCGCCGTGCCCGTGGGGGACGATCTCTGGCGGGTGCTCGTGCGGGCTGGCGAAATTCGCGACATGAGCGGAGGGGCGTTCGATCCGACGGTCGGGCCGCTGACCAGCCTCTGGCGGCAGGCTCGACGTGCCCAAGTGCTTCCATTGCCCGCGAAACTTGCTGCAGCGCGGGCGGCGGTCGGGGCGGATGGCCTTCGCCTCGATGCGGATCGACGTGCCGTGAGGCTTGCGAAACCGGCGATGCGGCTCGACCTCGGCGGAATCGGGATGGGATATGCGGCCGATCGGGCGCTCGAGGTGATCCGCGATCATGGCCTGACTGCCGCGATGATCGACGCCTCCGGCGACATCGTCGTGTCGGGTCGGCCGCCCGGTCGTCCGGGCTGGCGGATCGGGATCGCCGCAGTCGACGGCGGGGCCCCGGCGGCGGAGGGCGAGTGGCTGATCCTCGAAAATGCCGCGGTCACGACATCGGGCGACGCCTTTCAGGCGGTCGAGATCGACGGCACGAGGTACAGCCACATCGTCGATCCACGGACCGGGCTGGGCGTGCCCGGGCCGGCCGCGGTGACGGTGATCGCAGCCGATTGCACGACGGCCGATGCGGTCGCGACGGCGGCCAGCGTGCTGGGACCGGCTGCGGGGCCGCCCTTCGTGGAGTCGATGCCTGGTGTCGCGGCCCGATTCATCTGGGGTCAGGGCATCGTTGCCCGGGAACTTCGCACGTCTCGCTGGCCTGCCCAGAGTGACACCTCTGCCGGCCGCGACGGGGGCGGTTGGGGTAAAGACTGACGATTCCCCGAAGTTTGCCGGTTTTGAGGACGATAACTCCTTCGCTGTCGCTGCGCCCTGGTGCAGGCGATGCGGGCGTGGAGTCGGGGGGCCCCACGCCGGGAGAGACGGTCGCGATTCCGCGACCCGACTCCCCCTGGGCGCAGCGGCGGCATTTTGAACACCGATTCGCCCCGCGACCCTCAAGGCCCCCCGTGCCCCGAACCGCACGCACCATCTGGGTGATCCTGACGAGCATCTCGCTGCTCGGCGGAGGCTGTGCGCCGCGGCAGCCGTTCTACTTCTTCGAGGACGGCGACCTTTCACACTATGTCGGCGCGATCCAGAAACTCGAATACCCCGACACCGAGCAGCAGCCGCTCGGCGAGGCCGCCGGCACGACCGAACCACTGACGCTGACCAACGCGAAGTTCGACCAGATCTGGGAACTCTCGCTCGAGGAGGCGATCCGCACGGCGCTCGAAAATGGCAAGGTGTTGCGGAACCTCGGCGGCCGGTTCGCGAGCTTCGGCGGCCCCCGACCCCAGACAGGCGAGCCCCCGGTCTCGCTGCTCACGAGCCCGGTGCAGACGCCGACGATCTACGATCCGGCGATCGTGGAAACAGATCCATTCCGGGGTGTCGAAAGCGCGCTTGCGGCCTTCGACGCCCAGCTGGCCGCGAGTTCGACCTGGGAGTCGGGCAACCGGCCGCAGAACGTCGACCCCATATTCCAGACCTTCCTCTTCGTGCCCGTGCTGCGCACCGTGAACGGCACCAACACCGTGGGCGTCACCAAGCGAACCGCGACCGGTGCCCAGTTTGGAGTCTCGAACAGCATCAGTTCGGCCAACACCAACAACGCCTTCCGGGACGTCGACACCACCTGGACCACCGCCTACGACTTCAGCTTCAACCAGCCGCTTCTGCAGGGTGCCGGCGTCACCTACAACCGGATCGCCGGCCCGGACACCTTCGACAACGTCTTCGGCCGGCCGAACTTCCGCGGTGTTCTGCTGGCCCGGATCAGCGCCGACATCTCGCTTGCCGAGTTCGAGGCCGGCGTCCGCAACCTCATCAGCGACACGGAGCAGTCCTACTGGGAGCTCTACTTCGCCTACCGGAACCTCGAAGCCCGCAAGGCCGGGCGCGACAGTTCGCTCGAGGCCTGGCGGAAGGTGCACGCCCTCTACGTCGAGCAGTCGCGGGGGGGCGAGGCCGACAAGGAGGCCCAGGCCCGCGAGCAGTACTTCTTCTTCCGCAGCGAGGTGGAGCAGGCGCTCACCGACGTCTACCGCTGCGAGAACAGGCTCCGGTACATGATGGGCATCACCTCGAGCGACGGCCGGCTGATCCGGCCGGCCGACGAGCCGACCACCGCCAGAATCGCCTTCGACTGGCAGCAGTCGCTCGTCGAGGCGTTGTCGCGGTCGGCGGAACTCCGCAAGCAGAAGTGGGTGATCAAGCAGCGGGAGCTCGAACTCACGGCCGCCAAGAACCTGCTCCTGCCGCGGCTCGACATCGGCGGCCGCTGGCGGTTTCTCGGCGTCGGCGAACAGCTGCTCAATCAGGACTACCAGCCCTTCCCGCAGCCGGGGCCGGTGGTCGGCGGTAAGGTCACCAAGTCGCTCGTCGGCACAGACGCCTACTCCTCGCTCCTCAGTGGCCGCTACCAGGAATGGCAGGCCGGGGCGCAGTTCCAGATGCCGCTCGGTTTCCGGCGCGAGCTCTCGACCGTTCGCAACTTCCAGCTGAACCTCGCCCGCGAGCGTGCCCGGCTGCAGGATGAGGAACTGGAGGCCTCGCACGCGCTCGTCGAGGCCGTCCGCAACGTCGACACCAACTTCGCCCTCTCGCAGACCAACTTCAACCGCCGGGTCGCCGCGGAGCGTCAGGTGGAGGCGGTGCAGGCGGCCTACGATGCCGGCACCGTGACGCTCGACCAGCTGCTCGACGCCCAGCGACGCCGGGCCGAGGCGGAGAGCACCTACTACCGGGCGATCGTCGACTACAACCGCTCGATCTCGCAGCTCCATTACCGCAAGGGCTCGCTGCTCGAATACAACGGCGTGTTCCTCGCCGAGGGGCCGTGGCCCGGCAAGGCCTACTTCGACGCCCACCGCCGTGCCCGCCAGCGGGACGCCAGCCTCTATCTCGACTACGGACACTCGCGGCCCGGCGTCTTCAGTCGGGGTGCGATCACACAGAACTTCGAGTCCGTCAACGCCGACGCCCGGGCGATGCAGCTGCCGCCGAGGGATCCCGCGACCCGGGACGATTCAGAGGACCGCCGCAGCGTCTACCCCGGCACTCCACAGGAGAAGGGCCGAGGATCGAAGCCCGAACTGCTCCCCTCCCCCTCGGCCGGGCCGATGCTGCCGGCGGCCCCCGGCGTGCCGACGGCCGGATCACTGCCACCCGCCTCCGACGGGGCGGAGGCACTGCTGCTGCCGACGGCCGCGATCCAGGATCACGCAGTCCGGGCCGTGGCCAACTGGACGAAGGCCGGCCCCGCGCCCGCCGCAGCCGTGACCGCGCCGGATGCGGCCGCGGCGTCCGACCTGCGGTAGCGGGGAGTCAGCGGGCAGGGAGCGAGGCGGCGTCGACCGCGGCCTTGAGGCGGTCGGGATCGGCGGCCCGAAGCCGATCGAGATGGGCCTTCGCCCTGGGCGTCGGACAGACGCCGAGATATCCGGCAATCGCCCGACGGATCAAAGGATCATCTCGCCCGGCGGTATCCCAGAGGGAGGCCACGGCGTCGGCCGCCCCCCAGGCCTCGTAGCGGGCGAGGTCGGTCACCGCGTCCGCCGCGACCGCAGGGCAGACGGCGAGGCGTTCGGTGGCGGCCGCAATTCGCTGCCGCGGGATCGATTCCGGAAGGCTCTCCCAGGCGAACCGAAGCGCCCTGAGCAGATGTCGCTGATCGATGGGACTGGCCGCGGCGTCGAGCAGCCCGCGCCGCTCCAGGAAGTCGAGACCCTCCCCGGCCTCGGCCACGAGGATCCCTCCCATGATTCCGTCGATGCCCGCCCGAAAATCGCTCGCCGGCCGTTCGATCGCCTGATGGAGCCGGTCGATGGCCCTGCGGCGACGTGCGACATCCGGCGTGCGTTCGGCCACGACGCCGAGCAAAAGACCGTAGAGACCGCGACGGCGTTCGTCGATTCCCGGTTCCGCCATCCAGGCCTCGAGGGTATCAGGATCGAGCCCGGCCCCCGCCGCCCGAACCGCAGAGAATGGGGCAAGCCCGAACTCCGCAAACGCATCCGCGGCAATCGCGGGATTGGCGTGCTCGAGTCGTGTCGCGAACCAGGCAAGCCGCTTGTCGGCGGCGAGGCTGGTATCCGGAGCGGCTGCGACGTGCCCGAGCAGGGCTTCGTCTGCGGCGATGGCCGTCCAGCGGCTGCCACCGGCGGCAGCCTCCAGAAAGAGGATCGCCAGCCCGCGGCACGGCCCTTCGACCGAAGCCCCAACCGTCTCCCCGACGGTGGCGGTTCCACGGAGCACCTGCCGAACCTCGAACAACGGAATGTTTTCATTCGCGGGCAGGGTCGCCGCCGCCACCCTGTCGCCCACGGCCACCGCAGCCGCAGAATCGCGGCGCTCGGCGAGCGACCTGCCGACGACGTCGCAGAAGGGGCAGGCCTCGGCGGATACCGCGGTCGCGACGAGCGAGAGGATCGACCAGACGATCAGGACCGGCCTGCGACGGCATCCAGCCCCGATTCGAATCGGATCAGACCGCATTTGCCGGGCTGCCCGATGCGTCGTTCTGCATCCGCGCCCGCCAGTAGGGGGTCGTGCAGATCAGCAGGCGGCCCGTGCCCTCGTAGGCGAAGGCCAGTTTCTGGCCCGACATCCAGTAACTCACCCAGGACTTCGCCGGCCGCCGCATCGAGAGCGAGATGCCGGTCGTGCGGGCGACGACGAAGCGGCCGTCGACGATCACACGGTCGTTGACGAGTTCCATCTCCTCGACGGGGCCTTCCACCGCAAGTACCGCCTGACCATCGCCCTTGAGCGCCGTCTTGTACCAGAGCAGCCCTTCGTCGGCCCAGTAGGAAGTCCAGAAACGCTCCCGGTAGATCGAGAGCTTGACCTCGCCGTCGCTGGCCCAGAAGCACTTGCGGTCGAGAACCCACTTCTCACCCGGGTTGATCCGCATCACGTGATAGCCGCCGAGCGAGGAGTCGAGGTAGACGTTGCCCGTGCCGTGGTACCTGGGCCGCAGTAGCGATTCGTCGGAGAAGAGCGACACCCACCAGGCCTTGAGCGAGGGCACCGGCACGTCCATCGTGATCGAGCCCTTGAAGTGGTTCAGCGCGCCACGCTCCGCTCGGACGTCGTCGTCGACGAGGCCGACCTTCACCCAGCGCATGCCCTCCGTGTGCTCGACCTCAAACGTTGCCATTGATATCCACCTCCGCCCCGCGGGTCACACCATCCTTGGTCCAGTCGACACTCCAGCCGGGAAAGGCGATCTGCGGATAGGGATCGGGTTCGATGGGTGCCTCCGAGGCATAGACGATCTCGAACTGGCGATCAGCGCGGATTCGGCCCATCCGGAAAAACTTGTTCGTGTGCTGGGTTTTGGGGTCGAGGCGGACGAGGCCGCCGGGACCAGCAAATTCGAGCCCGTCCCGAAACGCCTCCCGCACCGCCTCGGTCTCGAACGAGCCCGCCTTCTCGACCGCCTTCTTCCAGATGTGCACGAGGCACCACTGGGGTTCCATCGGGTCGCCGGTCACGCGGTCGTAGCCGAACTCGCGGCGGAAGCCCTCGATCCACTTCCGGTTGGCTTCGCTGTCGAGGGTCTGGAAGTAGCAGCCCGCCGCATAATGACCCTGCACCTGCTTCGGCAGCAGGCTCCGCAGTTCGTCCTCTGCGACGCTCGTGGAGACGACCGGCAGTTTGTCGGGATCGACCTTGGCATCGGCAAGCGCCGCGAACAGGCCGAGGTTTGAATCACCATTGACCGTGTTGAGCACCCCGTCGGCCCCGGAGGCGAGGACCTTCTTGACGACAGCCGTGAAATCCCGGTCGCCGAGTTCGACGTAGGCCTCCCCGGCCGACTTCAGGCCCTTCGTCGCCAGATACTTCTTGGCGATCAGGTTGGCGGTTCGTGGAAACACAAAGTCGGAGCCGACGAGAAAGATTCGCTTCCGTGATCCGCCGGCTGCCGAGGTCATCCAGTCGAGCGTGGGAAAGATCTGCTGGTTGGGCAGCGTGCCGCCGTAGACGACATAGCGGGAGGACTCATTCCCCTCGTACTGCACCGGGTAGAAGAGCAGTTTCTTGAATTCCTCGACCAGCGGCAGGACGGCCTTGCGGCTGGTGCTCGTCCAGCAACCGAAGAGCGCCACGGCACCCTTGTCGAGCAGTTCCCGGGCACGCTTGGCGAACAGGTCGGGTCGGGAGCGGGGATCGGGCGCCCGAGGATCGATTCTCCGGCCGAGGATGCCACCCGCGGCATTGATATGCTCGAAGGCGTGGAGTTCGATGTCGCGAAGCGACGTCGAACTGATCGCCATCGGCCCGGTCTGTGAATTGAGCAGGCCAACGAGCAGTCCCGGCGGTTCCCTCTTCGGAAGACCAACGGAACAGCCGGCGAACAGCACGGGGGACAGTGCTCCGGCAGCCGCGAGCGTGGCCGCAGCCCCCTCGGTCAGGGCCCGCCGGCGGCTGACTCTGGGAGCCTGCCGGCGGGGAAGCTGGGCCGGCTGCTGCCTGGTGATCTCGTCGCCGGACATCTTCATCATTCCTCGTTCATCCGCTTGTAGACCATTTCAAACGCCTCCGACGAGACGCACACGTCGCCGCGGAAAGGCTGGTTCATGTCGAAGATCAGGTGCATCATCATCCCGAGATAGGCGGCGAGGATGCCCCCCAGCAAGAGCTGTGTGAGGAACTTCATGTCGAACAGCCAGCAGAGCACGATGTTGAGTAAAGCCCCGAGGAGCATCACGGTCCACATCGATGCCGGCAGCGACGACTTCACGGAGAGCAGTCGCATCCGGCGATACTCCAGAAAGTTGTTGAATTGCCGCAAGGCCTCCGCGTGGAGGATCTCCTGGGCAGGCGTCTGCGGCTGGAAGTCGACCATCTTCTCGTGGATCGCCGACGACCGGATCGTGCCCTCCTCCGGGACGATGCCCTTCTGCTGCAGCGGCCAGGCATACTTGATCACGTAGCGGGTGTAGTCGCGGAGCAGCCAGCGAAGGTTCTGGCCGTAGGGATCCGGATAGCGGGAGACGTCCTCGTAGAGGGCCGACAGGCTGGCCGCCTCACGGGTGACGTTGGCACTGGCATCGGCGACGTTCTGATAGGCGGTGACCGCGATCAGGCCGAGCAACAGTCCGTAGAACACGCAGAAGCAGGAGAGGACGTAGCCGACGATGTCGTTCGAATTGGGCGTGATTTTGATGAACTGCCGGAGGATGGGCCGCAGGAAGATCGACCCGAGCCAATAGAAGGCGACGAAGGCACCGATGAAATAGAACGACAGCCGCAACGACGGAACGTCGTAGAGCTGGAACCAGAATTCGTGGTCGAAGAGAGAGTTGGCCATGGGCGGCTATGCTACCAACGGATCCCGACTACTGCACATCCTCGCCGTCGAGCGAGTAAATCGCGAGGTGCCTGCCGTCGGGCCCCCGCAGTTCCTCGACGTGAAATGCCCCGGTCACGGCGACGGGCCGAATCGAGAAGTTCGCGGTCTTGCCCGGTGCCATCCGGACGACGATGCAGTCGTAGAGGGCGGCGCCGGGGCCGAAGCAGCATTCCATGTTGTCACGGACGAGGACGAACTGGGTCAGGCCGGTCTGCTGGAAACTCGGCAGGATGTAGCCGCGGATCCGGACCCGTTCCCGCTCGAGGGCCGTCACCCGCTTGGGCAGCAGATCGCGGCTGAAGGCCGACCCCTTCTCCATCTCGAACTTGATGTCGTCGAAGGTGATTTCCCGGGGAGGTGCGTTGGACGGCCGCCGCGAATCGGACCGTCTGTCGACGATCCCCGCGGCCGGCCGGCTTTCGTCCGCTCCTGATCGGGCCGCGACGGGTGCCGCCGAACCCCCGGGTGCAGGGCCGCCGCAGCCGATCGGCGCGGAGAGCAGCGCCAGGACCAGGATCTGGAGCATGGCCGGGAACGACCCATTCCAGGCAGATTCAGCGGACACTGGCGTCCTCGATGTGATAGAGGACGCCGCCATCGAGCGCGGGGGTGCCCGATGGCCGGACGGCGAATCGGCCGGCGATCTTGGTGAGCCGCTGCGAGAAGGGAATACCCTTCGGATCACGCAATTGCACGAGCACACGGTCGGTGATCTTCGGATTGCCGCCAAAGCAGCAGTCACCCTGGTCGCGGACGAGCAGAAACTGCGAGATGCCCGTCTGCTGCTTGCCGGGATACATGTATCCCTTGAGCAGCACGTCGCGGCCGTCCATCTCCCGGGCGGAGTCGGGGATGGCATCCGCCGGATCGCCCGGCAGCGGCTGGAGCGAGGCGAACGTGAGCCGCGAGAATCCCTCCGGCAGTTCGGCGGCGTAGACGGCGGAGAGATAGGCGAGTCCCCCGACGAGGGAGAGCGTGGAGAGGATCATCGCGGCGATGGCCAGCGGCCTGCCTGTCAGCACCGCCGGCCGGCCGGCGATGTCGCGGATCGCGACCAGGCCGAGCACGAAGCCCAGAATCGGCACGACTGCCAGCCACCAATCTACGAAGGCCAGCGGCGAGAGAAGTCCGAGGACGATTGCGGCGATCGCCGTGCTCGCGAGCGCCTGATACTGGTTCGGCTCGTCGGTGGGCGGTCGTGCCGCCGGATCACCCCGGGATGACGATTCGAAGAGACCGGCTGCCATCGCTGCATCCAGAATCGGAGGCTGAAGTCATCGCGAAGCCGGCCCCGAATCCGGCGCCGACTGCGGCCGCAGAACGAACCGCGAGACGATCCCGATCCCGAGGGCGATCGCTGCCAAGAATATCCATTTCAGCATCCTGGTTTGGTCGGGCCTGGCCTCAGCAGCGACCGGAGCCGCCGCCTCGCCGCCGGGAGGGATGCCGTCGGTGGCGTCCTCGTCGGCGATCACCGGCGCGATCCGGGCCGCCAGGGCCATGTCGTCGTCGCTCGATGCGGCAGCTGGCAGCGTCGGTAGGCCGGCCGACGGCTCCCCAGGCTCTGCCTCATCGCCATGCTTTTGGGAGCTTTCGGCGGCCGGATTGGCCCCGGCCAGGCCGGCGAGCCCGGCCAGCGTCGCCGCCCGACGGACGGCCTCCGGGTCGATCTTCTCGAGCTTCTTGATCGCCTCGGCAGCCGCGGGGAGCGGGCAGGCCCGCAGGTAGTTCACGACCGGCTCGCGGACAAAGATCGAGTCGGCGTCGGCCTTCTCGAAGAGTTCGGTCAGCCGGTCGATCACCGACCAATCTTCCCAGCGGGCCAGATCGGCGATCACGAGATCGGCTAGTTTGGGTTCGTCGAGGAGGATGCGGAGCGACTTGAGCACACGCTCTCGGGGCACCGAGTCAGACTCCTCACCGAGGAATCGTAGTGCCATCACGGCCGCATAGGTTTCAGTGAACGGTACGTCGCGGCCGCGCCGGTCGAGGAACAGCCGGTCGACGAGGTCGAGCCCCTCGGGACCGCGGAGCGTGACGTAGCAGGCGATCAGGGCATCGAGACCCGAGCGGATTTCGGCCTTGTCCTCGCCGAGATCGGTTCCCTCGAGAATGGCGCTGATTCGCTCGGCGTCGGCCTTGGTGCCGCAGACTCCGAGCATCGTGGCATAGAGCCGCCGCCGGCTCGACTGGATCTTCGGATTCTCGATCCAGGCGAGCAGCTGGGTTGGATCCATCCGCGACTCGAGCCCGCGGACGTCGTCGTAAGGGGCGACGGCGAACTCGTCGTAGGCATCGCGAGCCAGCGTTTCGTCCGGATCCTCGAGGTGCTTCTGGAAGAAGGCCAGCCTGTCGGAGCCCTTCTCGGGAAGGTCGGCGAGTTTCCTCAGATACTCGACGGCCCGATCGCTCACCGGGATCGGGCTCGACCAGACGAGGTTCGGCGGCTCGATGCCCATCAAAAGGAACAGCGAACCGACCGGCTTCTCCTCGAGCAGGATCGTCTCGATCGGTGCGGCATCACCGCCGAGCAGGCCGGCCTCGTCGACGACGGTCGACCCCTTGAGCACCTCGACCACCGCGAACCTGCCCTTTGGCAGCGGCCCTTCGGCCCTGGGCGAGAGCGATCCGGCCGGTGGCGGTTCGACCAGCCGCGCGATCACGGCAGCCTGGCTTTGGGCGATCTCCTGGGCGAACGTGAGCGAGACCGCCGAGCAGAACGGGCAGGCCTCCACCCGCGTGGCGTGCACGAGGAGGGTGACTGCGAGTGCGAACGCCGTGAATTTCCGCGAAGCAGACATCGCCGTGAGTGTACCGGAGATCTCGTGCAGCGCCTTGCTCGACGGGCCCGGCCCGGCCCGGAGCCGTGTCGGGCACGTTGGCGAGATTCAGCCCGGGCCCTGCAGCCACTTGGCCACGTCGGTGCGGTAGGCGGCGATCGCCGGCAGCAACGCGGCGGCGATCGCGAGGAGAATCAGGAACGGCACGAGCAGGGCCTCTGCCACCGGCGATGCCGAAAAGACGCTCGCCGAGACGCCGGCGTTGGTGCTGATCCAGGGGCCGATCGCGCCAACGAGCAGATGGCCGAGCAGCCAGCCGGCGAGGCCACCACCCACTGCCAGAAGCAACGCCTCGATGAGCACGGTCGTGAGGACCTGGGAGCGGCGGGCGCCGAGGGCCCTCATGATCGCCACGTCGCGGCTGCGTTCAAGCGACGAGCCGACCATGCTCACGAGGATGCCGATCGCCGAGACGAGCACGACGAGCGCGGTGACGAGGAGCAGGAGCAGTTCGAGCGGTCGGACGAAGAGATCGAGGAGCTGCCTGATCTCCGCCACCGGCAGCGCGGCCTGACCATCCCGGCCCTCGTTGATCGCGGTCCGCAGGCCCATCGCCATGAGTTCCGCGGGCAGACCCGGCAGCGAGGCCGTTTCGAGCAGGATCGCAGTCACCTCCCGCTGGGTGGCGGGCAGCGGGACGTGGCCCGAAGGGTGGGCCGCGGCGGCTGGCTCTGCGGTCTCACCCTCAGACAGCGGTTTGGCATGGCCATCCTGAAGATAGAACCCCTCCATGTTGACGAACACGCCCCGGTCGATTGGAGTGTCGGTGCGGGCGAGGATGCCGACGACCTTGAAGGGGTCGTGGACGGCGCCGTCGTCGGCGCCATGCGTCGGCGCGAATGCGTCGCCCACCTTCAGCCCCAGATTGGACGCCACGCTCGCGCCGAGGACGCCGCCGAAAAAGTCACCATCGCCGAAATTCTTTCCGGCGGCGAATACGAACGGCTGGCCGTCACCCCGGGTGAGCCGGTTGAAGAAGGCGGCATTCGTGCCCACGACACGGTGGCCGCGGAAGTAGTCCCCCATGCAGATCGGGACGGCGGTTGCCGTGCTCGCCGCAAACTTCCCATCGACGCCATCCGGCCGGGAGGCGGCCGGGAGGAACTCCTGATAGAAGGCCCAGGAAACGTTCTCGATCGGCCTGCTGATGAAGTAGACGCTGTTGAGCACGAGTTGCAGCGGGCTCCCCTTGGCACCGACGATCATGTTGTAGCCGAGCCCTGATCCCGACTCGAAGGCCTTGTTGACGATGCCGCCGGTGACGAGAGTGGCCACGACGAGCGCCACGCCGAGCGCCAGCGAGAGCGCCGTCAGGATGCTCGTGAGGAGTCGCTGCCGGATGTTTCTCCAGGCGATGCCGAGGAGTGTCATGCCGGCCTCGCTTGGGTGACATGGCTGCGGGCGGCCCGGTTGAAGTCTTCGAGCCGGATCCGCCTTGGAAACTGTTCGGCCACGCTCCGGTCGTGGGTGACGACGAGCAGTGCCGCCCCCTCGGCACGGCAGGTTTCACGCAGCAGTTCGATCACCTGCTGCTGGTGGGCCGTGTCGATGCTGGCGGTGGGCTCGTCGGCCAGCACGACCCTCGGCCGGTTGGCGAGCGAGCGGGCGACGGCCACCCGCTGCTGCTGGCCGACGCTCAGTTCGGCCGGCTTGTGGTCGAGCCTGTGGCCGAGGCCGACGGCTGCGAGCAGGCTGGCGGCCCGGCCGCGGTCGGGCTGCGAGGAGCCGAACGACATGGCCACGAGGACGTTTTCGAGCGCCGTGAAGCCTGGCAGGAGATTGAACTGCTGGAACACGAGGCCGAGGGAGTCGGCACGCACCCTGTCGCGGCTCGCCTCGTCGAAGCGGGCGATGTCACGGCCGTCGATGAACACGCTTCCGGCGTCGGGCCGCATGATCCCGGAAACGACGTTGAGAAGCGTCGACTTGCCCGATCCACTCTGCCCCTCGAGGGCGCACTGCTCCCCCTGCTCGACGGAAAAGGAGTCGATGTCGAGGACGGCGACGGTCTCGCCGCCGGGCGTGATGAACGACTTGCGGACGTTGCGGAGTTCGATGACCGGGGCGGGCATGGCTCCGGTCAATCTACGCGAAGACCGCGGCAGCCTGTCAAAAACGCTCCCCCCATGGCGGCCGATTGAGCCGATGCGCCGGGCCGGTGTATATTCCGCCGCCTGCCATGTTCCGCCCTCCCTCCCCCAAAGCCCCAGGAGACGTCACGTGTCCATTCGCGTCGGCATCAACGGTTTCGGTCGCATCGGCCGCCTCACCTTCCGCGCCATCTACGAGAAGTACGGCCTCAAGGGGGACGTCCAGGTGGTGGCCCTCAACGACCTCACCGACGCCAAGACCAACGCCCACCTGCTCGAGTTCGACTCCAACTACGGCCCCTTCAAGGGAGAGGTCGGCTACGACGGCAACGACCTCGTCGTCGATGGCCAGAAGATCAAGGTCTTCGCCGAGAAGGATCCGGCCTCGATCCCCTGGGGCAGCCAGGACGTGCAGGTGGTCGTGGAGAGCACGGGCTTCTTCACCGACGCCACCAAGGCTGTCGCCCACAAGCGGGACAGCGTCAAGAAGGTGGTGATCTCGGCCCCGGCCAAGAACGAGGACCTGACGATCGTGCTCGGCGTCAACAACGAGATGTACGACCCGAAGAAGCACCACGTGATCTCCAACGCGTCATGCACCACCAATGGCCTCGCCCCGGTGGCGAAGGTGCTCCACGAGACCTACGGCATCGACCGCGGCCTGCTGACGACGGTGCACGCCTACACCAACTCCCAGAAGACGGTCGATACGGCGGCCAAGGATCTCCGCGATGCCCGGGCGGCGGCCCTCAACATCGTGCCGAGCAGCACCGGCGCAGCGAGGGCGGTCGGGCTCGTGATCCCGGCACTGCAGGGCAAGTTCACCGGGATGGCCTTCCGCGTGCCCGTTCCGACCGTGAGCGTCGTCGACTTCACGGCACTGCTCAACAAGGAGGCCTCGCCGGCGGAGATCAACGCCGTCATGAAGAAGGCGGCAGAGGGCCCGCTCAAGGGCATCCTCCGCTACACCGACAAGGAGCTGGTCTCGACCGACCTCAAGGGGGACAGGCACAGCTCGATCTTCTCGGCCGTCGACACGATCGGCCTCGGCAACTTCGTCAAGGTGGTGAGCTGGTACGACAACGAGTGGGGCTACTCCAACCGGGTCGCCGACCTCCTCAACTTCCTCGAAGACCGCGGGCTGTAGGCTCGCGGCGTCGAGAGACGGAATCCTGTTCGGCTGGGCAGATGCTGCAGAATCGGGACAGGCTTGAGCCTGTCATGGCTGCTTCACGGAAAATCTCGGCATCGTGCCGAATTTTCCTTGGCCGGCTCCGCCGGCTGGTGTTGACCCGGCCCT
>Ga0209598_10000649_pt1 | contig 28304 bp, 33 predicted proteins | sample M_140807_EF_Meta_FD_187317 | JGI IMG/M metagenome (GOLD analysis project Ga0209598, IMG submission 187317) | Freshwater microbial communities from Lake Montjoie, Canada to study carbon cycling - M_140807_EF_MetaG (SPAdes) (version 2) | ecosystem: Environmental > Aquatic > Freshwater > Lake...
CCCAATATTGGGTAGCTATGCAAAATTTGCATAGCCTTGAAGGCTGCTATTGGTATAAGTAGCTATTTGAAGTTTTAAGTAGGCAGGCTGATTATTTGTTAAAAATTCTGTGCTTTCGGTCGATTTAGGTTGTCGGCCAACGGTGGGGGGATCTAATCAGCTTGATTCGACTTGCCGATTAAGTTGCGGGCACGGTCGTTATGGCCCTGGTTAGCCTGAAATCAGCAAGCTTTTGCCAAAGCCGATGGCTTCTTCCCGCCCGGCCGATCGGCCCCCCCAACGTCGGCGCCGGGCGGCCAATCCCTGGAACCCGTTGCCACCCCTTTTCGTGGGCCTCTGTTTTGGGCTGGCCTTTGCCGGCACCAGCCGGCTGCTGGATGGCCGTTTTGCCAGTTTTGTGAGGCTGGGGGAACGGTTTGATGTCAAGGGTTTCCCCGGCACGGGTCTTGAAAGCCTGCGCATGCGTTTTGGCGCCGAGCGCATCGATCTGCATGGCAGCCCCGAGGGCCCAGGCTTGGCCGAGCCGAAAGCAAACTCCAGCGGCAATCCCAGCCTTGATCCCCTGGCTCCACCAACGATCAAGGAGGAAGGCAAGTTGGAGAAACCGCTCACTGACCCGCTTGAGGCGCTTAACCAAGCCAGCCCTGCCCCCAAGGCGCCCCAGGCCCCTCGAACTCCCCAGCCCCCCCAGTTGCCGCCCCCGGTGGCCCCCGTAGTCCCACCACCGCCCGCTGGATCTGCCACAGTCGTGGCACCGCCCGTGCCCTGGCGATGAGCAGCCCCGACACGCTTCTGCAGGCCGCCCTCCAGCGGCTCGTGGCCCGCCTCGGCAGCGGAGCCATGGATGCCGCCGCCCAGTTGAGCCTTTTGGCCCAAGACGCCCCCCAGCGGTTGCAGGAGGAACTGCAACTGTTTTGGGAAGAGGTGCAGCAGGAGGCCGACCGCCTTGATAACTCTGGGGTTACCAGCGCCTCCGCCGCTGGGGCACCGGTGCCGGCGCCAGATGTGCAGCAGCAATTGGATCAGTTGCGTCAACAGGTGGCGAGCTTCACCAAACGGCTTGAGGAGCAGGCTTGATGGGCCCCCTGCGGAGCCTGCTGCGCTCCCTGCGGATTTGGTCCGTGGTGGTTGTGCTACTCACGCGTCTTTGGTGGGATGGCCAGGCTTGGAGTTACCCAGGGGGCGTTAGTGACAGTCGCCGGGCCGGACGCCAGCAGCAGTTGGCCCAATGGTTGGTGGCCCAGTTGTTGGGCCTGGGTTCGGCTTTTATCAAGCTTGGCCAGTTGTTATCGGCCCGGCCTGATCTGCTGCCAGTGGGCTGGGTGCAGGAACTAACCCGCCTGCAGGACCGGGTGCCCGCCTTCCCCTTTGCCCTGGCCGAAGCGCTGCTGGAAAGGGAGTTGGGGCCCCGCTGCCACGAGATCGTGGAGATTGACCCGGCCCCGCTGGGGTCCGCCAGCCTCGCCCAGGTGCACCGCGCTGTTTTGCGCAGTGGCCGGGTGGTGGTTTTGAAGCTGCAACGGCCGGGGTTGCAACGGCTGTTTCGCCTTGATTTGGAGGTGATGGCCCAGGTGGCAGCCGTGATGCAGCGCCATCCCAGCTGGGGCCGTGGCAGGGATTGGGTGGGTATGGCTAGGGAATGCAAGCGGGTGCTGTTGCGGGAGTTGGATTTCCGCATCGAAGCCGAATATGCCGCCCGGTTTCGCCAACAGTTTTTAGATGATCCCGCCATTCGGATCCCGGCGGTGATCTGGGAGCTCTCCAGCGAGCGGGTGCTTTGCCTCGATTACCTGCCGGGCATCAAAATCACCGACCGCGAAGCCTTGCTCGCCCAGGGCATTGACCCGGCAGCGGTGGCCGAAAAAGGGGCGGCCAGTTATCTGCAGCAATTGGTGCGCTACGGCTTCTTCCATGCCGATCCCCACCCCGGCAACCTTGCCGTTGCCAGTGATGGCGCCCTTATCTATTACGACTTCGGCATGATGGGTCAACTGTCGCCACGGCTGCGCCGCCGCCTGGGGGCGATGGTGCGGGCGGCGGCGGCCCGGGATGCGGCAGGCCTGGTGGCTGAATTACAGGCGGCAGGGGTGATTGCGGCGGAGCTGGATCCGGGCCCCGTGCGCCGGCTGGTGAGGCTGATGCTCAAGGACGCCCTCACCCCCCCCTTCAGTGGCAACGTGCTGGAACGGCTGTCGGGGGATCTCTATGCCCTTGTTTACGGCCAGCCCTTTCGGCTGCCGGTGGAGCTGATCTTTGTGATGCGGGCCCTTTCCACCTTTGAGGGGGTGGGCCGCAGCCTCGATCCCGGCTTTAGTTTGGTTTCGATCGCCAAGCCCTATCTGCTGCCGCTAATGACCTCCAGTGGATCAGGCCCCTCAGAACTGTTTAACGACCTGTCCCGCCAGGCGGCGGCGGTGGGTAGCCGTGCCCTGGGCCTGCCCCGGCGCCTGGAGGAGGGGCTGGATCGGCTCGAGCAGGGGGATCTGCAGGTGCAGATTCGCGCTGGTGAAACCGATCGTTTGTTAAGGCGCCTGGCCCTGGGCCAACAGCTCAATGGCCAGGCAATCCTGCTGGCCGGTTTGGCGCTGGCCACGGCGGTACTGGCGGGCGGTAGTCGCCCCAGTTGGGCCGTGGCCCCCGCCTTGGCGGGCCTGCCGCTGGCCTTCAGCTGGTTGAAGCTTCAGTTGCGGCTTGGCCGCGATGTCCGCCTTGATCGGCTTATCTAGCGGCAACTGCCCAAATGAGCCGTTCAGGAATGAGCCGTTCAGCGGCGGCCTCGGGGGCCGCGGCCTTCGGCGCCGGCGTAGGTCGCTTGGCCCCCCAATTCGTCTTCGATGCGCAGCAGCTGGTTGTATTTGGCTACCCGCTCGCTGCGGCTGAGGGAACCGGTCTTGATCTGGCCCGCCCGGGTGGCCACCGCCAGGTCGGCGATGGTGGTGTCTTCGGTTTCACCACTGCGGTGGCTGATCACGCTGGTGTAGCCAGAACGGCCGGCCAGGTCGATCGCCTGCAGGGTTTCGGTGAGGGAACCGATCTGGTTGACCTTGATCAGAATTGAGTTGGCCACCCCCAGGTCGATGCCCCGTTGCAGCCGGGCACTGCTGGTCACGAATAGGTCGTCGCCCACCAATTGCACGGTTTGGCCGAGGCGGTCGGTGAGCAGCTTCCAGCCCTCCCAGTCGTCTTCGGCTATGCCGTCTTCAATCGAAATGATTGGGTAGCGGCTCACCAGTTGGGACAGTTGGTCCACCATCTCAGCGGCAGTAAAGCTGCTGCCGCCATAGCTGTAGCGGCCGTTGCTGAAGAACTCGGTGCTAGCCACATCAAGGGCCAGGGAGATCTGTTCCCCGGGGCGGTAACCGGCCTTTTCGATGGCGCTCACCAGCAGCTGGGCGGCGGCATCGTTGCTTTCCAAATTGGGGGCAAAGCCCCCCTCATCGCCCACGGCGGTGGAGAGGCCCTGGTCGTGGAGCAGGCCCTTGAGGGTGTGGAACACTTCGGCGCCCATGCGCAGGGCCTCCCGGAAGCTGTCGGCCCCATGGGGCACCACCATGAATTCCTGGAAATCCAGGTTGTTGGCGGCGTGGGCACCGCCGTTGATCACATTCATCAACGGCACCGGCAGCAGGGTGGCGCTAGGGCCCCCCAGGTAGCGGTAAAGCGGTAAACCCACCCCGTTGGCGGCGGCCCGGGCCACGGCCAGGCTCACGGCCAGCACGGCATTGGCCCCCAGGGAGGATTTGTTATCGCTGCCATCCAGTTCGGCCATGGCGGCATCCACGGCCCCTTGGTCAAGGGAGCTGAGGCCACAGAGGGCCGGGGCGATCCGCTCCTCCACATTGGTCACCGCTTGGCCCACCCCCTTGCCGAAATAACGGTGGGGATCCCCATCGCGCAATTCATGGGCCTCATGGGCGCCGGTGCTGGCCCCACTGGGCACGATCGCCCGGCCACTGGCACCGCCCTCCAACAGCACCTCGGCTTCCACGGTGGGGGTGCCGCGGGAATCCAAGACCTCCCTTGCCACCACTGTGTCGATCACTAGGTCGAGGGAGTCGAACACGCGGGTTTTAGGCAAGCGGGCTCATTATGCAGATTGGCCTTGCACAATGGCCGCAGCCTTTGTCACACGGGCGCCGATGCGTTTGCTGCACACCATGCTCCGGGTGACTGACCTGGAGCGCTCCCTAGCCTTTTACACCGAGGTGCTTGGCATGACTTTGCTGCGCCAAAAGGACTATCCGGAGGGCCGTTTCACCCTCGCCTTCCTGGGCTATGGCCCCGAATCGGAGCAGACCGTGTTGGAGCTCACCCACAACTGGGATACCTCGAGCTACGACCTGGGCAATGCCTATGGCCACATCGCCCTTGGGGTGGACGACGTCGTGGCCACCTGCGCAGCTATGGCGGCCAAGGGCGGCCGGGTGGTGCGGCAGCCCGGTCCGATGAAGCACGGTTCCACCCAGATTGCTTTTGTTGAAGATCCGGATGGCTACAAGGTGGAACTCATTCAGCTGAAGAACCGATCTGATGCGGCCGCCTGATCCTGGCTTCGGTTTCAACCGCAGCATCAGCCTCACCACTGAGCCGGAAAGGTTCACCGACCTGGCCTGGGACCTGTTGCTCAGCGCCCAAGACCAGGCCCGGCGTTGGCGCCATGGGGAGCTGGATGTGGAGCACCTCCTCCAGGCCCTGCTCCAGGAGCCCCGCTGCCGGGAGTTGCTGGAGCCCTTAGGGCTTGATACCAATCGGCTGCTCGATGGGTTGGATGAGTTCTGTGCCCAACAACCGGCCCGGGGCGGGGCGGAGCTCTATGTGGGTGAGGCCCTGGAACTACTGCTGGATGGGGCAGAACTGGGGCGCCAGCGCCGCGGGGGCCGCGGCATAGATGCCTCTGATTTGCTCCAGGCCCTGGGGGAAGATCAACGCATCGGCGCCGGCTTGCTGGCCAGGCGGGCAGAGGTTGTCCGGCCCCCAGCTGCCGCAGTCGCCCCAGCTCCCGCCGCAGCGCCAGCGGCGGCCCTAACCCTGGAGAACCTGGCGGAGTCCAGTGCCCTCGATCAGTTCGGCAGGGATCTCACCGCCTTGGCCCGGGCCGGGGTGCTGGATCCGGTGATCGGCCGCGATGCCGACATCCGCCGGCTGATTCAGGTGCTCTCGCGGCGCAGCAAGAACAACCCGGTGTTGATTGGGGAACCAGGCGTCGGTAAAACGGCGATCGCCGAATTGCTGGCCCAGCGGATCGTGGCCGGGGAGGTGCCCGATTCGCTCAAGGGCCGTCGCCTGATTTCCCTTGATTTAGGGGCTTTGATCGCCGGGGCCAAGTACCGCGGCCAATTTGAGGAACGCCTGCGGCTGGTGCTGGAGGAGATCAGTGCCGCCGACGAGACCAGCGCCGGGGTGGTGCTGTTTATCGATGAGATCCACACCCTGGTCAACAGCGACCGTTCTGGGGCCGATGCCGGCAGCGTGCTCAAGCCGGCCCTGGCCCGGGGGGAACTGCGCTGCATTGGGGCCACCACTGTGGAGGAATACCGCAAAACCCTGGAAAAAGATCCGGTGCTCAACCGCCGTTTCCAGCGCCTGCTGATTAAGGAGCCGAGCCAGGAGGTGTGCCTGGAGATCCTCCAGGGGGTGCGCGAGCGCTATGAGCTGCACCATGGCGTTTCCATTGGCGACGGCGCTTTGGAGGCGGCCGTGCGCCTGGCAGACCGCTACATCAGTGACCGGTGCCTGCCAGACAAGGCCATCGATTTGATCGATGAGGCCGCCGCTGAATTGAAGATGGAGGCCACCTCAAAGCCGGCCCTGGTGGAGCAGGCGGAGGCGGAGTTGCACAGGGTGGAACTCGCCCTGTTGGCGGCGGAGCAGGCCCCCCTGGAGGAACGGATCCAGCAGCAGCAACGGCGCACGGAGGCCCTCGATCGCCTGGAGGAACTCCAAGACCGTTGGCAGCTGGAACGGCAACAGCTCCAGGACCTGCATCAATTGCAGCAGCAGGAGGAGGACCTGCGCCATGGCATTGCCGAAGCCGAACGGCTCACCGATTGGGAGGAGCGGGCCCGGCTGCAGGTGGAACTCGAGCATGGGGTGCAGCGCGATCGGCTCGCCCTCGAAGAGCAGCTCCAGGGGGACCAGCGGCTATTGCGCGACCAGGTGCAGGCCAGCGACATCGCCGATGTGGTGGCCCGCTGGACCGGCATTCCAATCCAACGGCTCTTGGCCGGTGATCGCCAGAAACTGTTGGAGTTGGAGCAGCGCCTGGCTGAAAAGGTGTTGGGCCAGGGGGAGGCCGTGGCGGCGGTGGCTGCCGCCATCCGCCGGGCCCGGGCCGGCATGAAGGACCCCCGCCGGCCGGTGGGTTCCTTCCTTTTCCTTGGCCCCACCGGCGTGGGTAAAACCGAGTTGGCTAAGACCCTGGCGGCGGCCCTTTTCGATGAGGAGGACGCCCTGGTGCGGCTCGACATGAGTGAATTCATGGAGCGCAATGCCGTGGCCCGCTTGATCGGGGCGCCCCCCGGCTATGTGGGCTACGAGGAGGGGGGGCAGCTCACTGAAGCCGTGCGGCGGCGGCCCTATGCGGTGGTGTTACTCGATGAGGTGGAGAAGGCCCATCCAGACGTTTTTAATCTGCTGCTGCAGGTCTTAGATGACGGCCGCCTCAGTGATTCCCAGGGGCGCAGCGTCGACTTCCGCCACACCGTGGTGGTGATGACCAGCAACCTGGCCAGCCGGGCGATCCTCAGCCATGCCCGCGATGGCGACAGCGCTGCCCTGGATGCGGAGGTGGAGCGCAGCCTGGCCAGCCAGTTCCGACCTGAATTCCTCAACCGCATCGATGAATTGATCCGCTTCCGGCCCCTGCAGCCCGCAGATCTCGAGCCGATCGTGCGCCTCCAGCTCCAAGACCTCAACCTGTTGTTGCAGGAGCAGGGCCTGGACTTGGAGGTGGAGGAGCCGGTGGTGGCCTGGCTGGCCCGGGAGAGCTACGACCCTGAATACGGGGCCCGGCCGCTGCGGCGCCTGCTGCGCCGCCAATTGGAAAACCCCTTGGCCACCGAACTGCTGGAGGAGCGCTTCCGCGGTGCCCGCGGCGTGGCGGTGCGGTTGGAGGACGGGCTGCCCAAATTCCAAGCGATTCTGTAGGGTGGTCGTTTGCGGGTGTTCCGCACGCCGGGGAAGTGTGGTTTTCAGCCAACCCAATCAGCCAGGTCAGCCCACGGCCCCTGAGGGGGCGGTGATCGACACGGCTGGCTTGCCTGGCAGCGATGCCGGCCTACCCGCCGGTGCCCCCGCCCCCCAGCCCCCAGAGCCCACCGGTCTGCTGGATTCCACCCTTGCCGAACTGCGGCGGGTGGTGTGGCCCAGCCGCCAGCAACTGATCAGTGAGTCGGTGGCTGTGCTGCTGATGGTGACCCTCTCGGCCGCGGCGATCGCCTCCCTGGATCGTTTCTTTCATTGGCTGGCCAAACTCCTCTTCCATTGACCATTCCCTTGTCCGACTTCTCTGCCCCTGGGTCTGACCTGGACCCCAGCCTCGACGAGCTAGCGCTTGACCAGTTGCCCCAGGCGGATATTGCCCCTGAGGTGGTGGAGTTGGGTAAGCCGGCGGTGGCCCGTTGGTATGCGGTGCAGGTGGCCTCCAGCTGTGAGAAGAAAGTGAAGGCCACCCTCGAGCAACGGGCGGTCACCCTTGGGGTGGCAAACCGGATCATCGAGATTGAGATACCCCAAACCCCGGCGGTGAAGATTAAGAAGGACGGCTCCCGCCAAAGCACTGAGGAAAAGGTGTTCCCTGGCTACGTGTTGATCCGGATGATGATGGATGAGGACACGGAGCAGGCGGTGCGTAGTACCCCCAACGTGATCAATTTTGTGGGCCATGAGGAACGCCGCACCACCGGCCGCTCCCGCGGACGCATCAAGCCCCGGCCGCTCAGCCTCTCCGAGGTGAATCGGATCTTCAAGCGCGCCCAGGAGAAAAAGCCTGTGGTGAAGGTGGATCTCTCCGAGGGCGATCGCATTACCGTTACCGCTGGACCCTTCAAGGATTTCCAGGGCGAGGTGATCGAGATCTCCGGAGACCGCAGCAAACTCAAGGCGCTGCTTTCGATCTTTGGCCGGGAAACCCCGGTGGAGCTCGAGTTTTCCCAGATCAGCAAAGACAGCTGATCGCCTGGGCCGTCCCGCTGCGGGGGGCGGCCATCGGCGGCTTCGGCCGTCCTCGCGCCTTCGACGGCGCCCCGCAGCACTGTTCCGTGTGTATCGCCGATGGCTAAAAAAGTCGTTGCCATTATCAAGCTGGCCCTCAATGCCGGTAAGGCCAACCCTGCACCGCCCGTGGGTCCCGCCCTCGGTCAGCACGGGGTCAACATCATGGCCTTCTGCAAGGAGTACAACGCCCGCACCCAGGACAAGGCTGGCTATGTGATTCCGGTGGAGATTTCGGTCTTTGAAGACCGCAGTTTCACCTTCATCACCAAAACCCCCCCGGCCTCCGTGCTGATCAGCAAAGCTGCCGGCATTGAGAAAGGGGCTGCCACCTCATCGAAGGGCAGCGTTGGCTCGATCAGTCGCGCCCAGCTCGAGGAGATCGCCAACACGAAGCTCCCCGACCTCAACTGCTCCAGCGTTGAATCCGCCATGCGGATTATCGAAGGCACCGCCCGCAACATGGGCGTCGCCGTGAACGACTGAACCCCCGGGTTCGTTTGTTCAATTTCTGTTCACCTTTATCGGGGGAGAGGGCTGAGGCCTTCGTTTGCACCCCACTGAACCCATGAAAAAAACCTCTAAGCGCTTCAAGGCCGCTGCGGCCAAAGTTGAACCCCGCGCCTACATCCCCCTCGAGGCGTTGGAACTGGTCAAGGCCAATGCCACGGCCAAATTTGACGAGACCCTTGAGGCCCACGTGCGCCTCGGTATCGACCCCAAGTACACCGACCAGCAGTTGCGCACCACCGTGGCCCTGCCCAAGGGCACCGGTCGGACCGTGCGCATTGCCGTGATCACCCGCGGTGAAAAGGTGGCTGAGGCCAAGGCCGCCGGTGCTGAGCTGGTGGGCGATGAAGAACTGGTGGATTCGATCGCCGGCGGGGCCATGGACTTCGACCTGTTGATCGCCACCCCCGACATGATGCCCAAGGTGGCGAAGTTGGGTCGGGTGCTTGGTCCCCGGGGCCTGATGCCAAACCCCAAAACCGGCACCGTCACCACAGACATCGCTTCGGCCATTAAGGAGTTCAAGGCGGGCAAACTGGAATTCCGGGCTGACCGCAGCGGCATCGTCCACGTGCAGTTCGGCAAGGCCAGCTTTAGCCCCGAAGACCTGCTCGAAAACCTCAAGGCTGTTCAGGAAACCGTGGATCGCAACAAGCCCAGTGGTGCCAAGGGTCGCTATTGGAAGAGCTTGTTCATAACTTCCACCATGGGCCCCTCGGTGGAAGTCGACGTCACTGTCTTGCAGGACATCAAGTTCGAAGGTTAGGGCGTTAGGCCATCTGATAAGTTGTTGGATTCCAACCAAAGTTGGATTAGGGCTTGCGCCCAGCGTCTGGCCCCGGGGTGTTAGCCCCTGGGCCTCCGCAGCCGAAGACAGCAGGTGAGACCAGGGTTCCCCTGATTTCAAAAGTCCTGCCGAGGTTTGCGCAACGGTTTCACCCCACGGGGTGCGGATCGGTGTTGCGGCCTCCCACCGGACCGCAATGCCCGCTTGTTCCCCCGATCCGTTCCACCCATGGGCCGCACGCTGGAGGATAAGCAACAGATTGTCGAGGAACTCAAGCAGTTACTCGGTGAGGCCGAAATGGCCCTCGTGCTCGATTACTGCGGACTCTCCATCAAGGAGTTGAGCGACCTACGTGGTCGTCTTGCCGCAGCAAACGGTATCTGCAAGGTGACCAAAAACACCTTGATGCGCCGCGCCATTGATGGCGATAGCACCTGGTCCAACCTCGAGCCCCTGCTCAGTGGTACCAACGCCTTCGTCCTGATCAAGGGCGATGTTGGTGGTGCCGTGAAGGCCGTGCAGTCCTTTCAAAAGGACAGCAAGAAGTCGGAGTTGAAGGGGGGCCTCTATGAGGGCCGCCTGCTCAATCAAGACGACATCAAGGCCATCGGTGACCTGCCCTCCAAGGAGGTGCTATTGGCACAGATTGCAGGCGCCATCAATGCTGTGGCCACAAAGCTGGCCGTTGGCATCAACGAGGTTCCATCTGGTCTTGCCCGGGCACTCAAGCAGCACGCCGAAAGCGGCGACAGCTGAGTTCCATAGATCCCCCGTTCTGTTGTTTTCCTAACCATGTCTACAAAAACTGACGACATTCTCGAATCGCTGAAAACCCTCAGCCTGCTGGAAGCTTCCGAGCTTGTTAAGCAGATTGAAGAGGCTTTTGGTGTGTCCGCCGCCGCTTCCGCCGGCGCCGTAATGATGGCCGCCCCTGCCGCTGCCGCTGAGGCAGTGGAAGAACAAACCGAATTCGATGTCATCCTCGATGGCTTCGATGCGGCCGCCAAGATCAAGGTGCTGAAGGCCGTGCGCGAGGCCACCGGCCTGGGCTTGGCCGAAGCTAAGACCCTTGTGGAAGCTGCCCCCACCCCCGTTAAGGAAGGCATCGCCAAGGGTGCTGCCGAAGAGCTCAAAAAGGCCATCGAAGAAGTGGGCGGCAAGGTCACCATCAAGTGATCCAGCCGTGGGCCCTGGGCTACCAGGGTCCGCTTCCAGATTTCTATTACTTACCCCTGCCTAGCCAGGGGTTTTTTTGTGGCTGGTCTGGCCCCAGCGGTTTCAGTCATGGGCATAGGCCAAAAAAAAGCCCCGCAAGGCGGGGCAAAGGGTTTGGACTCAACCAGGAGTCTGTCCTTGTTTCGACCCTGGTGGAGTCCTCACTCCTCACACCCCATGAAATTAACCCCAGATCCCTAGGGGGCTTCGCTGGGGGGACAGCTGTTTGATTGACCCAGGGCCCGGCTTAGGGCCGGTAGGGCACCACCTTTAGGGGGATAACGCGGCCATAGGCCGGGGGTTTTGCAGGCGGAGGGCTGGCCTGACCAACCCCGGTTGCTTGGCTGGTGCCCGAAAAGTACACATGGCTGAGGGCCTGGCCGTTGTAGGTGCGGCGGCTCAGTACCCAGCCGGGTTCAAACCTCAGGGCCACAAAGGCATCGGCGCGGGGGCGACTGGGCAGGGGGGCTTGGGCGATCAGCACCCCATCGCCGCCGCGGCGGGGCAGCCCCAGCAGCAGCAGTTGGCGTCCCTCCGGGATCAGGCGCAGGTCATGGCTTAGGGCATGGTCCCTTTGGCCTAAGCGCAGGGAATAGCCGTTGCTATCGATGTAACGGTTACAGATTCCGCTGAAATCAAAGTTGATCAGGCTGGGGTCGATTAAGCCATCGGCCCGCCTTTGCCAGCATTGGGGGCTCTGGCGGATCTGCTCGAGCACCAGCAGTTTCCAGCCCCCCTGGGCCAGGGGCTGGCCCAGCACCACAAAGCGCTGCTGGTCTAAGGGGGCACTACTGAACAACTGGGCCCGGGCAGGGGCGGTTCCTAGGGCCACGGCCACAGCCATGGCCATCCCCAAACTGGGCCGGTCTGCCAGTCCGAGTCCTCGGTAGGTTCGGCCCATGGGGAACAACCAAGCCAGCGCAGTTCAAGACCAGTTGTACCGAACGGTGGTAGCCGCCGCCTGTGATGGGGCCTGTAGGGGCAATCCCGGGCCAGGGGGCTGGGGCTGTTTGCTGCGTTACAGCGACGGCACGGTGGAGGAACTGGGGGGATTTGATCCCCAAACCACCAACAACCGCATGGAGCTCACCGCCTGCCTAGCCCTACTTAAACGGCTTAAGGAGTTGCCCCTCGACCCAAAGCTGGCGATCCGCACCGACAGCAAATATCTGATCGACGGCTTCAGCCGTTGGCTGCCGGGTTGGAAACGCAAGGGCTGGCGCACCGCCTCCGGCGGCGCTGTGCTTAACCGCGAACTGTGGGAGGCCCTCGACGGGGCGCGCCTGCCGGGGGTGCCCCTGGTGCATGTGCGCGGCCACAGCGGCGACCCAGACAACGACCGTTGTGATGCGATCGCCGTGGCCTATTCCCGTGGCGAAAAGACGCCAGCGGCGGCGGTTCCGGTTGATGCGGGTCCAGTTGATGCGGTTCCAGTTGATGCGGCTCCGGCCCCCCTGCAACGGCTGTTGTCACGCCTGGAGCTGGCCGATCGCTTTGCCGAGGCCGGCTATGGGCTCAGCCTGGTGGAATTGGCCCAGCTGGTGGAACAGCCCCTCAGCCGGCTGGAACAGCGGGAGGGGCCCTGGAGCTGGCGCCAATGGTTGGTGGAACCCCAGGGGGAGGGCCGCTGGCGCCTGCGCCGGGCCCCCCAGGGGGGCGAGTAATGGGCGCCCCCCCTAGGTCCCAAGACCCCTGGCAGCGTTTCCTTGGGCCGTTGCTGGCCTCGGATGGCGGTGCCGATGCCGAATGGATGAGTGAGTGCACCCTGGCGGGCTTGGCCCTGGCGAGCCGCTGGCGGCAGTTGCCGCCCCTACGGCTGGCCCTGGCGGCCGCCGCCACCGCTCTGCAACGGCCAGACCCGCGGCTTGAACAGAGCCTGTTTGGCTGTCAGTTCAGCAATCCAGTGGGCTTGGCGGCTGGGTTTGATAAGAACGGTGGGGCCGCAGCGATCTGGCATTGCTTTGGCTTTGGTTTTGCCGAGCTGGGCACGGTTACCTCCCTGGGGCAAGCCGGCAACCCCCGCCCCCGGCTGTTTCGCCTGGCGGCGGAGCAGGCGGCGCTCAATCGCATGGGATTCAACAACCGCGGGGCAGTGGCGGTGCGGCAGTTGCTGGAGGCCCAGCAGCTGCCGGCCCCGGGCCAGCGGCCGGCGGTGCTGGGCTTGAACCTGGGTAAATCCCGGCTCACCCCCCTGGATAAAGCCGGCGATGACTACGCCGCCTCCCTGGAGTTGTTGGCCCCCCTGGCGGATTACGTGGTGATAAACGTGTCGTCGCCGAATACGCCGGGGCTGCGGCAGCTGCAGGATGAAAGCTTGCTGCGGCAACTGGTGGAACGGCTGCGGCGCCAGCCCGCCTGTCCACCGCTACTGGTGAAGATCGCCCCGGATCTCGAGGACGCCGCCATTGATGCGGTGGCCCGCCTCGCCTACGACGAAGGCCTGGCGGCGGTGATCGCCACCAATACCAGCCTCGATCGCCTGGGCCTTGGCGACCGACTGCTAACCCAAACCGGCCGCAGCCTGGCGGCGGAAGCCGGTGGCTTGAGTGGAGTGCCCCTGCGCGCCCGCTCCCTGGCGGTGTTGCGGCGGTTGCGGGCCAGCGCCGGCCCCGATCTGCCCCTGATCGGCGTGGGCGGCATTGATAGTGCCGAGGCGGCCTGGGAGCGCATCGCCGCCGGGGCCTCCCTGGTGCAGCTCTACACGGGCTGGATTTATAGGGGGCCTGAACTGGTGCCCCAGATCCTTGGGGGCCTGCTGGCCCAGCTCGATGGCCATGGGTTGCCAAGCATCGCCGCCGCCGTGGGTTGTGGTTTGCCCTGGCGGGAGGCTTAGGGGCGCCCTAAGTTCACGGCGACTGCTCTGCCGTTGCCGTGTTTTCGGGCCTCACCGAGCAGCTAATGCCGCTGCGCCAGAGGCTGCTCAAGCCGTTCCAGCTCAGTCGCCTGGCCGTGGAGATCGAAGACGACCATCTCTCGCTGCTGGAATTTCAACCGGGCCCGGGGGATTTGCTGGTGCGCCAATGGTTAACCACCCCCATACCCGCTGGGGTTTTTAGCGCTGGGGTGCCCCTGTTGCCCGATGCCCTGGGGGATCTGTTGGGGGATTTGCTGTTGGGGGGGGGGATCAAGGCCCCGGGGGCCCTGGCCAGCCTGCCCCCTGCCGGGGTGAGCCTGCGCCTGCTGGGTTTGCCGCCCCAGCTGGCTGGGGCGGAGTTGCGGGCCCTGCTGCACAGGCGGGAAGCCAGCCTCGGTTTGCCGTTTCCCCTTGGGGAGGCAGAACTCGATGGGGAATTAAAGGAGGGAGGGACGCTCGGAGCGTTTATGGCTTCTGAGGCCATTGATCGCTGGATACACACCTTCACGGTGGCTGGCCTGGAGCTCCATGGTTTGGAACCGGCGACCCTGAGCCTGGGCAGGGCCCTGGCGGGGGATTTCAAGGCCTTTGCCAGTGATGATTGGCTGGGGGTGTTGGATCTGCAGACCAGTCGCTGGGATTTGGTGCTCTGGCTGGCAGGGTTGCCGCGGTTTCAGCTCAGTTTTGAGCCCCAGACAGGGCCGGAACAAATCCAAGGGCTCTTGGCCCTTTGTCGCCGCCAGGGGCGCCTAAACCCCCAGGGGGAGCTGGCCCAGCTCTGGTTAGTTGGGCCTGGCGCTGATGATCCGGCCATGGCGACCCAGTTGGGCGAATGTTTTGCCTGTCCGGTGGCCCCGGCCGACCCCCAGGCGGCTGAGGGTTTGCAGTGGGCTGATAGCTGGCAGAGGCGGGCCCCCGCCAGCCTCAGCCGTTTGCTCGGCCTGGCCCAGCGGGGTAGAGAACGATGAGCTTGGACTTGCTGCGCCAACGGCGGGCGGCTTTGGCGGTGGCCCCAGACCAGCCGCTACCCCTGCGAAGGCTGCTTTTTACCGGGGGCTTGATCGGTGCTGGTTTGTGCTTGTTTACCGGGGCAGTGGGTCTGCTGTTGCTGGCCCGTCAGCAGTTGCTGAGCCAGGAGCTGGCCCAGTTGGCGCCCCTGGCGGCCCGCAGCAGCGCTGTCCAGGCCCATGCCAAGGCCATCCGTGCCTCGTCCCTCAAGCAGGGGGCAGCCAACCGCAAGCTCAGCGCCGCCCTGCTGGCGGTGCCCACCAGTTCCGCCTTGCTCACAGAGCTGGCCCGCCTCACCCCGGCGGGGGTGCAGCTCACCAGTGCCGCCGTGGGCCCGGCCGCCCTGCAATTGGAGGGCAATGCCGTCGATCCCAATGGCTTCATTAGGCTCAATGGCCTGCAGTTGGGTTTGCAGGCATCGGTTTTGTTTGACCCCAAGGGGGTGGTGTTGCAACAGGCCCAGCGGGAGGAGCAGAGCCCGGTGATTCGCTTCCGCCTGGCGGCGGCCTTCGCCAAGGGGAAGCCGCCGCTCAGTGACAAGCAGCTCAAGGACCTGGGCGCCGACGGCATGGCCCGGCGCTTGGCCTTACTGCGCCAGGGGGGGCTGTTGAAATGACTAATTTCCAACCCCAGAGTCCTCCCCCCCTGGGCCTCAGCAGTGAACGGTTGCTGTGGCTGTTGCCGGCCCTTGGGGGCCTGCTGCTGAGTGTTGGCTTGGCGCTGGCTTGGCTGTGGCCCCTCAGCCAAACGCTGCAGGGGCTCGAGCGCCAGCGGCAGGAAAGCCAGCGCCAGCGCGACCAATGGCCCGTGGCCCTGCAACGCCAAGCCCAGGCCAGGATCGATTTGGAACGGGCCAATCAGCAGCAGCAGCAGTTACTCCAGCTGGTGGCGGGCACAAAACAACTGGACACCTTGCTGGCCCAGCTGGCGGTGGAGGCCGCCGGGGCGGGGGTGACCTTAGACAGCGTTGAGCCCCAGGCGGCGGAGGGGGCGGCGGCGGCTGTGCCTGAAACCAAATCCAATAAGGCGCCCCCCCCAGCAACGGATCCGCTGCTGGTGCCTGGCCTTGAGAAGCGCAGTCAGCTGGTGATTGCCTCCGGACGTTTCCCGGAATTGCTGGGCTTTCTGCGGCGCCTGGAGAGCCTTTCCCCCCTGGCGGTGGTCTCCGATCTAAACCTGAAGCATGCTGATTCCCCTAAGCAGGGGGAGCCGGCCCGCACCATCCTTAAGTTCAGCCTCACGGCCTACAGCCTTGCCTCCCTTAAGCCCTAGGGCCAGCTGGGTTTAAAACATGCCTTTGCTTACCAGCTTCAGGGCATAGGGGGCCAGTTGCTGGACCATGGCGGCCGCGCCGCCCAAAAGACTGCTGCCCCAGCCATTGCCGCTGGTTTTTTTAGGGCCCGCCAGCAGCTGTTGGGAGCTGTGCTCCAGTTGGTCTGCCAGCTGGGTTTCGCCGCTGCTGCGATAGAGCTTTGCCGCATAGGCAAAATCCTGGGCGCCCAGCTGGGTTTTGGCCTGTTCAGTGCGGGCGATTCCGCGGGCCATCCAGCTGATCGCCGCCGTGGGTTGCTTGGCGATTGCCTCGCTGAAGCGCTGTTCGGCCTCTGGGTGGCGGCCCTGCAAGGCCTGTTCCACCCCGGCGTTATGGAGGTCTGCATAGCTGCTGGCGCTGGGGTTCACCCCCTTGGCCCCTGTCCAGTGGCTAAGGCTGAGGGCATTGCTGTCTAGCTTTGCGCCACTGAGATCGGCCTCCCGCAGGTCTGTGCCCTCCAGGCGGGCGCCCCGCAGGTCAGCGCCGCTGAGATCAGCCCCCCGCAGCACCGCCTGGCGCAGGTCGCTGCCCCGTAGGTCAGCGGCTTCCAGCACCGCCCGGCTGAGGTTTGCCCGCCGCAGGCTTGCCGCCTTCAGCCGCGCCCCCCGCAATTGCCCATGCACCAGGTCGGCATCATCTAAACGGCAGGCCTCACAGCGCCCTTGCTCCAACAGCCGTTGCAGGGCGCCAAGATCCGTCGCCCAGGCCATGGGGCCCCCCAGGGTGAGCAGCGCCGCCAGCACTCCCCCGCTTGTCCATGGCCTGCTCTTCAGCGCCCAGCACCTCACCCCAGGCTCCCCGTTGGGCCCGTTCTATCGGTTGGGCCCCCCTGCGTCACCATGGGGCGATGGTGCAGATTCCGCCCCGCCATGGCGGCAACCTCCAGCAGGCGGCGGCCCGCCTGGGCTGCCGGCCGGGCCAGCTGGTGGATTTCAGTGCCTCGTTGGTGCCCTTTGGCCCCCCCTGGTCTTTGCGTTGGGCCATGGCCCAGGCCCTGGGGCGCGCGGCGGCATCGCCGCTGGTGGTGTACCCCGACCGCTCCTATGGCCAGCTGCGGGGGGCAATTGCAGCTCACCATGGGGTGGATCCTGAGGCAGTGCTGCCGGGCAATGGGGCGGCGGAGTTGTTCACCTGGGTTGCTCGGGAGGCGGCGGCCGAGGGGCTCAGTCTCTTGCCAGTGCCTGGCTTCGCTGATTACGAGCGGGCGTTGGCCTGCTGGAACGGTGGTTTCCAGCGCTTGCCCTTGGCTTTGAATGGTTGGAGCGCCCAACCCACGGGGTTTGCTACGGCCCTGCTGGATCCCGATGCCCTGGGGTTGGGATCGGTGCTTTGGATCACTAATCCCCATAACCCCACGGGCCAGCTCTGGAGCCGCGCCTCCCTGGAACCGCTGCTGCAGCGCTATGCCCTGGTGATCGTGGATGAGGCGTTTTTACCGCTGGTGCCGGGGGGGGAGGCCCAGTCGCTGCTGCCGCTGGTGGCCCAACACCCCCAGTTGCTGGTGATCCGTAGCCTCACGAAACTCTTTGCCATTGCGGGCCTGCGGCTGGGATATGCCATCGGCGCCCCCGCCCGCCTGGCCCGCTGGGCTGCCTGGCGCGACCCCTGGCCCGTGAATGGCCTGGCCGCTGCGGTGGCTGCCCCCTTGCTGCAGGACCGCCGCTGGCAAGGGCGGGTGCAGCGCTGGGTGGCCAGGGAGGGGCCCTGGTTCTTTTCTGAACTGCAGGGCCTGGGGGGGATTACCCCATTCCCATCGGCGGCCAATTATCTGCTGGTGCGGGGTAAGCATTCGCTTTTGGCGCTGCAGGGGCAGCTGGAGCAGCGGCGGATCCTCGTGCGGGATTGCCGCAGCTTTGTGGGCCTTGATGGCCATTGGCTGCGCTTGGCCCTGCTGGACCGCGGCCGTAATCAAAGCTTGCTGGCAGCCTTGCCAGGGGCACTGGCCCTAACCTCCAGCGATCGCTGACTAACCGGCATGGATCGCTTCCGGGTTGAGCTGATCGCCGCCACCCCAAACCCCCAGCAGTGCATCTATGCAGCGATGCACCAGGACTACAGCGAGGAGTTTGTGGCCGCTGACCGGGCAAATTGGCCCACTGAAACCAAGGCGGGGGAGGTGTGCGTTAAGCGGCTGCTGGCGGGCGAGCGCGGTCACTACGGACCCCTGGAGCATGCCCAAATCGTGCTCAATGTGGGCTGGTTTCCCCATTCAGTGATGCAGCAGGCCCGCACCCATCGGGTGGGCGTGAGCTTTGATGTGCAATCGATGCGATACACCGGCGAGCGGATTTGTCGGGCCGCCCGGGGGGAATTGGATCTCGAAGAGGTGTTCTACCTACGCCCGGAGGCCAGTTACAGCGACCGCCAGGGCAAGAAATATGCTTACACCGCCGATCAGCGGGGCAAAGACCTAGAGCTCTGTCGCCGGGCGGCCGAACGCTATGCAGAGATGTTGGCGGCGGGTTTTGCCGAGGAGCATGCCCGCGGCATTCTTCCTTTTGATTACCGCCAGCACTTTGTGGTGAGCTTCAGCTTGAGGGCCTTTTTGCATTTCATGGATCTGCGCGCGAAGCTCGATGCCCAGGAGGAGATTCGCCAGCTCTGTGATCTGCTTTGGCCCCATTTCCAGGTCTGGGCTCCTGAGATCGCTGGCTGGTATGAGAAGAGTCGCCTGCACAAGGCGCGGCTGGCCCCTTAAACCTTTGCCAAGGTGACCCGCTCGGGCTGGTGTTGATATTTACCGGCCCGATCTTGATAGGTGGTTTCACAGGGATCGCCCTCAAAAAACAACAGCTGGCAGATGCCTTCACTGGCATAGATGCGGCAGTCGGCGCCGGAACTGTTGCTGAATTCCAGGGTGAGATGCCCCTCCCAGCCGGCCTCTGCCGGGGTGGTGTTAACGATGATGCCGAGCCGGGCGTAGGTGCTCTTGCCCAGGCAGATCACGGTGATGTTTGGCGGCACCTTCATTTTTTCTAGGGCCACGCCAAGGCCATAGGAATGGGCCGGAAGAATGAAGTAATCGCCGTCGCCGTCGTTGTGGAGGGGCGCTGGTTCGAGGTTGGCGGGGTTGAAGCGCTTCGGGTTCATCACTGTGCCGGGCACGTGCCGAAAGATCAGAAACTCCTTGGGCGAAAGGCGCAGGTCGTAGCCGTAGGAGGAGCAACCAAAACTGAGCACCGGCTTGCTGCGGTTCTCCGGCTCCAGGTGGCGCACCAGGGTGGCTTGGAATGGTTCAAGCAGGCCATGGGCGGCCTGTTCATTGATCCAGCGGTCGTTTTTCAGCATCGGTCGCGGCGCAGCTGGGTCACCTGATCCGCCATGGCCATCAGCGCCAGGGGCATCTCCGGTCCCGTGAGGATCACATCCATCCGGCCCGGCCGTTGGTTGAGGGTGGCCACTATGTCGGTTTCATCCAAGAGGCCATGGGCCAAGGCGAGGCCCAGTTCATCGAGCACCACCAGATCGGCTTGGCCCTCCAGCACCCAGCGACGACTTTCTTGCCATAGGGCTTGCACCGCCTCCTTGGCCCCAGGTTCGTTGGGGGCCATCACGCAACTGGGCAGCTGGGGCCGCAGCCAGGTGAGTCGGCCGCACATTTGCACCGGCCGCTGGGGGCCTTGGTCTACGCCCCCCCGTAAAAACTGACTAATCAGCACCCTGCTGCCCAGGCCAGCGCTGCGTAGGGCCTGGCTAAAAACACTGGGGCAACTGCCGCGAAAGCTGGCCGTATGCACCTGCAACAGCCCTTCTGGTCCGGTGAGCAGCAGCCGCAGCGGAGCGGTGATCGGCCTGGGGGGGCGATCAGCAAGGCTGCTGAGCATGGGGGCTGGCGGTGGAGAAAGCTGAATGTAGCGGCCCTAGGCCGCGAATCAAGCGGCACACACCACCAGTAGCGCAAACAGCTGTACTCCTGTCAGCTGGCCGGGCAGCAGAAGGTGTTAACTGCTACAAGGAGGGGACCAGGGGCTCCTTAGGGTCCAGCCAACGCCGGAAAGCCCCATGGTTGGTGTTGTCCCCACCCCTACCCCCCAGCCGACGCTCCAAGAGGTGATGCGCTCCCTGGTGGGTAGTGGCACCGAAGCCATTGAACGCGGCAAAACAATCTTTTTCCCCGGGGATCCCGCGGAGCGGGTTTATCTGCTGCGGCGTGGGGCCGTGCGCCTTTCCCGGGTCTACGAATCGGGGGAGGAAATCACCGTGGCGTTGCTGCGGGAAAACAGCATTTTCGGAGTGCTTTCTTTATTAACTGGCCAAAAATCTGACCGTTTTTATCACTCTGTTGCCTTCACTAGGGTGGAATTAATCAGCGCTCCTGCCGCCTCCGTGCGCCGGGCAATTGAGCAGGATGCCCGCGTGGCGCTGTTGTTACTACAGGGGCTTTCCTCGCGGATTCTGCAAACGGAGACGATGATCGAAACCCTTACCCACCGCGATATGTCGTCGCGGTTGGTGAGTTTTTTGTTGGTGCTTTGCCGAGATTTTGGTGTGCCTGGCGCCGAGGGCATAACCATCGATCTCAAGCTTTCCCACCAGGCCATCGCCGAGGCGATTGGCTCCACCCGCGTTACCATCACCCGCCTGCTTGGGGACCTGCGCACCGCCGGTTTAGTGGAAATCGATCGCAAGCGAATCACAGTGTTTGATCCCCTCGCCCTAGCCAAGCGCTTTAGCTGAAGCCCGACCCCGCCTCGGCGATACTGATGGCTCTTAAGAAAACGCCCCTGTGACCGGCTGGCTGCTGATCCTGGCGGTACTAATCCTTGGGGGGGTGCTCTCCACCCTGGGCGACCGTCTTGGCAGCCGCATCGGCAAGGCCCGCCTCAGCCTTTTTCGGCTGCGGCCCCGCAATACGGCGGTGTTGGTGACGGTGCTTACTGGCAGCTTGATCAGTGCCCTCACCCTGGGCCTGATGGTGGCGGTGAGTGAACGGTTGAGGGTGGGTCTGTTTCAACTGGATCAGTTGGAGGCGCGGCTCAGTAATTCCCGCAAGGCCTTGCAAACCAGTGGGGCCCAGCTGGCGCGCACAGAAAATCAACTGCACCAGGCCCAGGGCGAACGGAAGCGGGCGGAGGCAGATCGGCGCAGGGCGGACCAGGGAAGGGCCACGGCCCGGGGGCAGCTCAAGCAGGTGGAAGCCAGGGCCCAGCAGTTGCGCGCCGCCCTTGCGCCCCTGCAACAGCGTCGTAAGCAGCTGGAGGCGGAGCGGGATCGGCTGGGCCGTGATGTGAAGGCCCGGGATGGCGAACTGCGCCAGCTGCAGGAACGCACCGCCCGGGGGCAGCAGGAGCTCAAGCAGCTGGAGGGCAAGGTGCTGGCCCTGCGCAGTGGCGATGTGGTGCTCAGCAGTGCCCAGCCGCTGATCGTGGCCCAGGTGGCCATCCCGAAACCAACCGTGGCCAAGCAGGTGGTGGAGGATCTGCTGCGCCAGGCAAACCTGCGGGCCTTTGAGCAGGTGTTGCCTGGCCAGAAGCCTGATCGTCAGTTGCTGCTCATCCCCCGCAGTGAGGTGCTCAAGGTGGAGCAGGCCATAGGTAATGGCGGCTCTTGGGTGGTGAGCATCCTCTCGGCCGGCAATGTTTTGCGGGGGGAGAACCAAGTGTTGGCTTTTACCGATGTGCGCCCCAACCAGCGGGTGGTTAACAAGGGACAGGTGCTGGCCAGCGTCACCCTTGATCCGCTCGAATTAAGTTCTGACCAGGTGCGGGCCCGCTTGAATCTGTTGCTGGCGGCAGCCCGCACCGAAGCGATGCGCCAGGGCTCCCTGGCCGGATCGATCCAGTTCGATGTAGAGGCATTTAATGAGCTGGGCCGTCAGCTCAGTGATCGCAAGGTTCGGAGGGTAGTGGTGCTGCAGGCAGTTTCCCTGCGCGATAGCGACACCGCCGATGCCGTGGTGGTGGAGCTGCGCATCGCCAACTCCGGGGCCACCGAGGGATGAATACTGCTCTTACCTGGGGGGCGCTGGATCCAGGCCGCAGCAAATGTGGGCTGGTGCGCACCAAGCCTGGGGCCACCGAAGTTCAGGATTTGTTGATCTGTTCCCCCCGGGAAAGCTGGGATTGGTTGCAGCATTGGCAGGAAACCACCCCCCTGGCGGCCTTGGTGCTCGGGGATGGCACCGGCAGCGGCGCCTGGGCCGCGGCCCTGGCCGAGGCCTTCCCGCAGCTAACCGTGCAGCTGCAGCCGGAGCAGGGTTCCACCCTGCGGGCTCGAGACCGCTATTGGCAGCTTTGGCCCCCCCGGGGCTGGCGGCGGCTGCTGCCTTCGGGGCTGCGTTTACCCCCTCGGCCGGTGGATGATCTAGCGGCTTTGGTGCTGCTGGAAGCTCACTTGGGCCGTCAGCTCAGCCTCTGACCTCAGCCCAACAACTCAAAATTTTGCCCGCACGGTGAAGGCGTAATCACCGCCGGCCTCCAGTTGGTAATCGCTTTTTACCAGGAAGCGAAACAGGGCATCTTGGATTAGGGCGCGGCCAAGGGAGGGTTCGACCAGCAGTTGGCCGCGGCCGAAATCCCAACGAAATTCCCAGCGAAAGCCGCCAGCCGCCACTTCCCCCTCCAGCAACTTATGGCTGAAGCTCTGCTGCAGCACGCGCAGGTGGGCGGTGGTGGCGGGTAACCGGGCCATCTCAGCTGGCTTCTGGCGCCGCGGCGGGTCGGAAGCCATTGAGACGATTGCCGGCCAGCTCGAGGCCCTGGCGCTGGATCAAGCTGATCCCGGCGATCACTTCCTCAAGCACGGCTTCCAGCAGGGGTTGCTCAGCTTTGTTGAAACTACCCAGCACATGGCCCACCGTGCGCTCGCGCCGTTCCTGGGCCGACTGGCCTGGGGCGCCGATGCCGATGCGCAGCCGCGGAAAAGCCTCGCTACCCAGGTGTTGGATGGCGCTTTTGAGGCCGTTGTGGCCGCCGGCACTGCCCTGGGCCCGCAGCCGCAGGCGGCCGAGGGCCAGGTCCATGTCATCAACGATTACCAGCATCTGGGCGGGCTGCCAGCCGAACCAATCGAGGGTGGCACGGATCGAGCGACCGCTGTCGTTCATGTAGGTCTGCGGTTTGAGCAACCGCAGGCGCTGGGGGTCCTGGCCCAGATCAGCCAGATCCCCATGCAATTTGCCGATGCTTTTGAAGCTGGCCCCAGCCCCAGAGGCAAGCTTGTCGAGGGCCATAAAGCCCACGTTGTGGCGGGTGCCGGCGTAGCCATTGCCCGGGTTACCCAGGCCCACCAGCAACATCAGATGATCCATGGGCAGGCAGTGCGGGCGGAGCTGCCTCCGTCGTCTCGGCAGGGGCGTCTACGGCCTTGCGGAATTCCTGTTCGAATTCCTGGGAGGCCGATTGAAAACCCTTGAGGGTGCGCCCCAGGCTGCGGCCAAGCTCCGGCAACTTCTTTGGGCCAAATACCAGCAGCGCGATGACGGCAATTACGGCCATCTCCGGCAGGCCCACGCCGAAGACGTTCATGGCTTAGCCCAGGCCGTTCCAGTTGACCGTAATGCCATCGAGCAGCAGGGAGCGGTTGTACAGCTGCAGGATCACCAGCAGAAACACCAGGAAAAGGACCATAAACACCCCCATCACGGGGGTGGTGCCCCAGCCCGGCACCACCTTGCCGTACTCGGAATTCAGGGGGCGGAGCAGATCTCCCAGGCGGGTGCGTTGGGCCATATGGGCGAGACCTCTCTGGCACGGGTTGCGGATCGTTACTCTAGGGGTCTAGGCCCGGTAATACGCGGACCGCTCTCGGCACTCTGTAGGGACTCTTGATGGAAACCTCCTCGCCGGCGCTCTCCGTGGCCCTTGCGGTGTTAGTGGCCCTGCTGGCCCTCACCGGTTTTGGCATCTACACAGCCTTTGGTCCCCCCTCCAGGGAGCTCAGTGATCCCTTTGATGATCACGAGGATTGAAAAGCTGCTGGAGCGGGCCGTTCCAGGCTCCAGCGGCCCAGTTCCCAGGGTTTTGTTGGCCCAGGCCAGTGGCCGCGGCGGGGGCTGAGGTTTTGGGCCTTGAGCACAAGGCTGCCTGGTAATTCGGTTTTCTCCAGGGCCAATAGCTGCAGGTGCGGGTCGGGCCAGGGCAGCAGCTCCTGGCGGTCGCAGGGGCCCGGGGCCGCTGGCCGTTGCCAGGGCGGCTGACGAAAGGCCGCCGCCGCCGCCGGCACCAAGGCCTGGCACCAGCCCCCGGGGGCGGCCATCAGGCCCAGCCGCAGCCGTTGTAAGCCCTGGTCGGCGCTGGGATCCGGCCAGGTGGGCCCCCGCAGCAGCGACACCCCCAAGCCCGTGGCGCTGCCATTCACCCCCTGGGGGCCATCGAGCAGCAGGGCGAGGCCGGCGCTGGCAGTGCCGCCAGCCACCCAGCTGAGGGCAGGGCACTCCCAGCGGCTCGCCTCCCGGGGGGTGCGGGGCTGGCTGGGCCTTTCCTGCACGCCGGCGGCACAGTCTGCGGCCCAGAAACCGCCGGGTTGGGCCAGGGGCACCTGGCAGCGCAACAGCTCATGGCACTGGCGCCACTGGGTCTGCAGCGTTAATTCGAGGATGGGACTGGCGGCCTGCAGGGATATCACCAGGCTGATCGGGCTCTGGCCGCAACGGCCTTGCCAACGCAAGCGCGTGCAGAGGGGCCCCTGCTCCAGCAGCTCTGGTCCCCGCGCCCATTGGAAGGGCAGGGGCTGCTCGGGGTAGTTGGCGGCCAGGTCCCAGGCATCCCAAAACTCGCCGCGGTCGGCGAAGCGACCCCAGCCCAGGGGCGCCGCCAGCAGCTCCGGGCCCCAAAGGTCGTTTTGGCGGCCCTGCAGCTGGTCCAGCCCCTGGGGCCCCAGCCAGGCCCGCAGTTGGCTGTTCTCCAGTAACCAGCGCTGCCCCCCCTGATCCGAAAGCTGTACGGGCTGTACAGGTGGCGGCAGGGCCCCTGGAGAGTTGTCGGCGCCCGGCGGCCCCTGCCCGGGCTGTGGCCCTTGACCTAGCCGCTGTAATTCCACGCCGCTGCCCATGGGCAATTGCACCCACTGGCCCCCGCTGGGGCAGGGCTGCCAGGGCAGCGGCCCGAGCGGCCCCTGCCATTGGTGGCCCGGCGCCGGCGCCGGCAGCCGCAGCACCCGTTCCACCATGGGAGAGGCGGCCGGCGCCGGCCACAGTTGCCCCACCCACCAGTGGCGCGGCTGGCCGCCCCCAGCCTTGGTGGGCCCTGGGGCGAGGCCAGCCAGGGCCCGGTCACGCCGTTGGCGGCTGCGGCGCCGGGCCTTGCGCCAGCTGCTTTCCGCCTGCTCAAACACCTCCGGGATTGAGGTGCCCGGCAGGATGTCGTGGAACTGTTGAAAAAGCAGACACCGCCACTCTTCTTCCCCAGGGGCCGCCCCTCCAGCCGCTGGGGCCGCCCCCAGGAGCGCCTCCGCCAGGTCGGCCTCGCGCAGCAGCCGTTCCAGGCTGCGGTTATGGCGTTTTTGATCGGGACGGCTGGTGGCACAGCCCCGGTGCAATTCCAGGTAGAGCTCATCGCGCCAGATCGGCAGTTGGGCCGCCAGCGGCTCTAGGCGCCCCAGGAATTCGCGCAGGCTGCCGAATTGGTGGCTGGGGCAGAGCGGCTGGCCGTTCCAGAGCTGCAATTGTTCGAGCATTTCGCGGCTGGGGCCGCCGCCGTGGTCCCCCACCCCCGGCAACCAGAGCCCCTCGCTGAGCCCGGTGGCCCCCTGCCATTGCTGCAGATGTTGGGCCATGGCGATCGGATCGCCGTCGGTGCCGATCGGGGCACTCATCAGCGTCAGCAGCTCCGCCCCCGAGGGGTGGCGCCAGCGGAACAGCCGGTGGGGGAAGGGGTTAGTGGCATTCCAAGACAGCTTGTGGGTGAGGAACCAGCGCACCCCGGTGGCGGCGCAAATTGCCGGTAGGCCCCCACTGAAGCCAAAACTGTCGGGCAGCCAGGCCAGCTGGTGGTTCCATTCGGGGAAGCGGCTCTGGCTGTAGGCCTGGCCCGCCTCGAACTGGCGCAGCAGTGAGGCAGTGCCCCCCAGGGTGCAGTCGCTTTCCACCCAGGGGCCATTAAGGGGTTCCCAGCGGCCGGCCCGGCTGGCCGCTTGGATCTGGGCAAACAGGGCGGGGCGGTATTGCTCTAACCAGTGGTAGAGCGCCGGGGTGGAGTGGCCAAAGCGCAGGGCCGGATCCTCGGCCATCAGCTGCAGCACCGAGCGGAAGGTGCGTTCCGCCGCCTGCCAGGTGTCGGCCACCGGCCAGAGCCAGGCCAGATCCAGGTGGGCGTGGCTGATTAGTTGCAGGTTGCCGGGGCTGGGCAGGGCGGCCAGGGCCTGGCGCAGGGCGGGCAGGGCGCCGGGGCCGGGTTCCGCCTGCAGGGCGGCGGCCAGGGCGAGGGCGTTCGGTTCCGCTGCGTTGAGGGCCTGCTGCAGTTGGGGGAGCCGTTGCAGCAGCAGCCGCAGTTGGCCCAGCAGCAGTAGGCCGTCGGGGTCGCTGGGTTCCAGCGGTTCCCGTTCCAGCTTCGCCAGGGTGAGGCCGCCGTCGTCGTGTTTAGGGCTGCGCAGCCGCAGTTCCAGCTCCAGCGGGGCGCCCCCCCAGAAGCGCTCGGGCAGGGGCCAGCGGCAGGCGGCATCAAACAGGTCCCCCTGGTGCACCCGTTGGCCATCCACCCAGAGTTCCGCCGCCTCCGCCCACCAGCGCAGGGCGAGCCGCGCCCTGCCGCCCCGCCAGAGGGGCGGACAACCCAGGCGGTGGCTGAGCCGGAGCGTTTGGCCGCCCCGGGGCCAGATCACCAAGCCGCGGGCGGCCCAGTCGGGCCGATGGCGCTGGCCCCAGGGGTGATGGAGCGCCTGGCTGCCATCCGCCCGCCGCCAGAGGGGCAGCAGATCGAGCTCCCGCAGCGGGGCAAACGTTTCAATCCACCCCTCAAGCCGCTGATCCAGGGCCCCTTTCATCTTTTCCTGAGCACATGGCCCATAGGATGGGTCAGCCGCTCCGGGTGCGGCACCCCTCCCCGTCCCCCTTCGGCTGGACCATGCTCGCCCTCAAGATTTCCGTTTATTCGGTCGTTTTCTTTTTTATCGGCATCTTTGTCTTTGGTTTTCTAGCCAGTGACCCCAGCCGCACCCCCAGCCGTAAGGACCTGGAAGAGTGATTTCCGCTGGGCGGCGTGGCAGGATCGCCGCCCCTGAACCCATCCAGGATTGAGGACGCACGTTCCCGCCCAAATCCTGGTTTGCATTGCTGCGGTGCTGTCTTCGGCTGCATTGGTGGCGCTCAAGCCATCAGCTGTTAGGGCCCAGGAGAGTTCCGTTGGGGCTGGCGAAGTTGCGCCCATCCAGCTGCCGCTCCCTAACGCAGCACCACTGGTAAATCCACCACTCGATCCAGCCGCCTCCGCCCCTGCCCCAGCCGCCTCCGCCCCAGCCGCCGCCGCTGAACTGCCCCCGCTAGACCTGGAGCTACAAGCTGATCAGCAGGGTTACGACAACCAACTGCAGCGCTTTGTGGCCACCGGCAACGTTCAGCTCAAGCTTGCGGGGGGCAGGCTCCAGGCCGATCGGTTCGAATACGACAGCCGCACCCGGGTGCTCTGGGCCAGGGGTTCCGTGCGGTTTCAACGGGGTAATCAATACATGCAGGCCAGCTTGCTGCGCTTCAACTTGTTGCAGGGGGAAGGGGAGCTCGAAGATGTGTATGGCGTGGTGGATTTGCTTACCAGCCAGCTCGATCTCGATCCCGATGGCCCGTTGCAGGGCACCGCTGAGGGCGATGCGGCGGCGGAAAAACAGCGGCAGGAGTTGCTGCGCAATCCCCCGAAGCGAGGGGTGCAGGTGTCCCCAGCCACCGTGGCGCCCCTGCCCGAGGCCGAGGCGCTCAGCTGTCCCCCCAACCTGCCGCCCTTGGAGAGTCGACATCCCTACCCCTGGGCGGTGACCGCTTGGGCCGGCCAGATGACCGATGCCACCTTCGGAGAAACATTCGTGTTCCGGGGCAACCTGCGCCCGGAGGGGGTGTTTGGCCTCGGGCTCCAGCGCAAATTGCTTGATGCCGATCCTTTCGCGCTTGAGCTAGATGGCAACTTGCTGCTCCATAGCGCCGGGCGCAACACCGACCTGCGCTACACCGCAGGGGTTCCCGAGGATCAGGCGGCCACCGCGGTAACCGAACCCCAGGCCTTCTGGGAGGTGACCTTTGGTCTCGGTTTGCGCTGGTGGATCCAGCCTTGGCTAAGCCTGGGGGTGGTTGAGGGGGTGAGTCTTAATTCCACCTTGAGTAATTACGAGAAGATTTCTTGGCTGAATTCCACCCAGTTCCTCAACTACCTGGCGGTGGAGTTGGGCCTGGAGGTGTCCCCCCAATGGTCGCTGGTGGGCCGGATTCACCACCGTTCAGGCGCCTATGGCACCTATGCCGGGGTCTATGAGGGCAGTAACGGCTA
>Ga0209598_10000650_pt1 | contig 28285 bp, 34 predicted proteins | sample M_140807_EF_Meta_FD_187317 | JGI IMG/M metagenome (GOLD analysis project Ga0209598, IMG submission 187317) | Freshwater microbial communities from Lake Montjoie, Canada to study carbon cycling - M_140807_EF_MetaG (SPAdes) (version 2) | ecosystem: Environmental > Aquatic > Freshwater > Lake...
CCAAGTCCTTCAGTTTTACGTCACCGCACCGTACAACTGCTCCTACCTGCCGGGCCGTCTGGCGCGCTCGCAGGTCGCGACGCCTGGCCACTTCATCGATACCCCGGTCTATGGCGAGCTGGTGCGCGCTGGCTTTCGCCGCAGCGGACTGTTCACCTACCGACCCTATTGCGACAACTGCCGCGCGTGCACGCCGGTTCGGGTGCTGGTCGATCAGTTCGAACCCGATCGCAGCCAGCGCCGCGCATTGCAACATCACTCAGGACTGAGCGTTGAAGCCAAGTCGCTCACATTTTGCGAAGAGCATTACGCGCTCTACCTGCGCTACCAGACGGCGCGCCACAGCGGTGGTGGTATGGACCACGACAGCCGCGAGCAATACGCCCACTTTCTGCTGCAAAGCCGAGTCGATTCGTGCCTGTTCGAGTTCCGCGAGGCCGACGGCACACTGCGCATGGTCTCCCTGGTCGATCGCCTGGGCGACGGACTCTCGGCGGTCTACACCTTTTTCGACCCCACAGTTGCCGGCGCCAGCTATGGCACCTACGGCGTCCTCTGGCAGATCGACTATTGCCGCCAGCACGGCCTGCAACACCTGTACCTCGGCTACTGGATCGAGGACAGCCGCAAGATGCGCTACAAGACTCGCTTCCAGCCGCTCGAAGCACTGCGTGGCGGCATCTGGGTACCGCTCAGCTGCGCGGCTTGAACACCGCGTCGCGGTAGTATTTCGCTTCGTCGATTGATTCGTAGACGTCGGCCAGCGCCTCGTGGCGGGTCTTCTTCTTGAACGCCGCGAACTCGGTCGGGTACCACGAGCGGCTGAGCTCCTTGAGCGTGCTCACATCTAGATTGCGGTAATGGAAGAACGCCTCCAGCTGTGGCATGTGGATGGCCAGGAACCGCCGGTCCTGACCGATGCTGTTGCCGCACATCGGCGAGGCCTTGGCGGCTAAATGCTGTCGCAGCCAAGCCAGCGCCTCGGTCTCGACCGCTGCCTCATCGTGCTGCGACGCGCGCACCCGCTCGACCAGACCGCTGCGCGTATGAGTCCCGGTGTTCCAGGCGTCCATGCCGGCCAAGGTCGCGTCCGACTGGTGGACCACCCACACCGGCGCCTCGGCAACCACCTCCAGGTTGGCGTCCGTGACCACCATCGCCACCTCGATGACGCGGTCGCGCTCGGGCGACAGACCAGTCATCTCGAGATCGAGCCAGACCCAGCGGACAGACGATTCACTCATGCGTGTCTTTCATTGATTTGCGTAGGCAAGGTGCCGCGAAGCAAGACTTGCGGTGTGCCGCGCGACCCACCATCATTCGCGGCACGGCGATTTTCGCACAGGCAGGCACCGTCGCCGCCCCCGTTCTTCGACATCGGACACCCCACTTGGACACATTCACCCTCACCGCCCTGTTTGTCCTGCTGATCACCAGCGTTACGCTGGCACGACTGTGGCTAGCACGGCGGCAGATCGCACACGTCATCGGGCATCGCGACCACGTTCCGCCGGCCTTCGCCAGCGTCATCAGCGCCGAGGCCCATGCCAAAGCCGCGGACTACACCGTCGCCAAAGTTCGGCATGGCATGCAAGACCTGCTACTGGGCACCGGCGTGTTGCTGGTGCTCACGCTGGGCGGCGGTATCAGCTGGCTCGACGCGCAGTTGGCGACGGTGCTGGGCGACGGGCTGTTGCACGGGCTGGCGCTAATTGGCGCAGCAATGCTGGTGTCGGGGCTGGCCGAATTGCCGCTCGCCTGGAAGCGCGTGTTTGGCCTCGAAGCCTCGTTCGGCTTCAACCGCATGAGCCGCGGGCTGTTCATCCGCGACCTTCTGCTCAAGGCTGGGATGTCGGTGGCCATCGGCGCGCCGATCATGGCGCTGGTGCTGTGGATCATGCAGGCGATGGGCGAGTACTGGTGGTTCTACGCCTGGAGCGTATGGGCGGCGTTCAATTTCGCCGTGATGGCGCTGTATCCGACCGTGGTGGCACCGCTGTTCAACACCTTCTCGCGCCTGCCCGAGGGTGAGCTCAAGCAGCGCATCGAGACCCTTCTGGCGCGCTGCGGCTTTGCCTCCGGCGGCTTGTTCACCATGGACAGCTCGCGCCGGTCGAGCCACGGCAATGCCTACTTTTCGGGCTTCGGCGCGGCCAAGCGGATCGTACTGTTCGACACCCTGATCAGCCGCCTAACGCCGGTCGAGGTGGAAGCGGTGCTGGCGCACGAGCTCGGCCACTTCAAACGTCAGCACGTGCGTCGTCGTCTGGTGCTGATGTTCGGCATCGCGCTGGCGGTGTTTGCGCTGATGGGCTGGGTGCTGCAGAGCCCGGCGGTGTTCGAGGCGCTGGGGCTGGGTCGACCCACCACCGCCGGCGGCATTCTGCTGATCATCCTCACCGTGCCCTACCTGCTATTCGTGCTGCGGCCACTGTTGGCGAGCTACTCGCGCAAGCACGAGTTCGAGGCTGATGCCTACGCCGCCGAACACGCCGACGCCGATGCGCTGGTCGATGCGCTGGTCAAGCTCTACAAGGACAACGCGTCGACGCTGACGCCGGACCCGCTGCACTCTGCGGTGTACGACTCGCACCCGCCGGCGGCGCAGCGCATCGCCCGCCTGCGCGAATTCGCCCCGGGCAGCCTGCCGGTCGCTGGCGCCGCCTGAGTCACCCCTGGCCGCGCCGACCGCCTTCCCGCCACCGCTCGCCGGCACCCGCCGCGGCCGAATCGTCGCTGCGTACGGCCGCCGCTTCATCACCGAAACGGCCGATGGCGCCTGGGTCGACTGCGTCACCCGCGGCAAGCGCGGCGGCGTGGCGTGTGGCGATTGGGTCGACATTGCTCCGGCGGGCGATGGCGGGGTCATCGAGCGCGTACTGGAGCGGCAGTCGCTGCTCTACCGCGCCGATGCGGTCCAAGAAAAACTCATCGCTGCCAATGTGACGCAGGCGCTGGTGATGGTCGCCACCTGGCCGGGCTGGGATGAAGATCTACTCGTGCGCTGTCTGATCGCCGCCGAACACGCCGGCGTGGCAGTCAAATTGGTGCTCAACAAAATCGATCTGGCCGACCGGCGCGCCGGCGCCCGCCAAGCGCTGGCAGTGTTCGAAGGCGCCTGCCCGGTCATCGAGATCAGCGTCCACGATGGTCCTGGTCTGATTCGCGAGCACTTGCAAGGCCACACCACTGTGCTGGTCGGGCCGTCGGGGGTCGGCAAGTCGAGCCTGGTCAATGCACTGGTGGAGGGCGCTGCTGCAGCCACCCGCGAGGTGTCGCAGGCTTTGGACAGCGGTCGCCACACCACTACGCACGCGCGGCTCTACCACCTCGATGCCGCGTCGGATTTGATCGACTCGCCAGGCATGCAGGTTTTTGGCATGCACGCCGTGGGCGCCGACCAACTGGCCGCGCAATTTCCCGAATTTCGCAACCACTTGGGCGACTGCCGCTTCCGCGACTGCCGGCACCTGCACGAGCCCGACTGTGCCCTACAGGCGGCCGTGGCCCGCGGCGACGTCCCGGCGCAACGGTTGGCGCAGTATGTGACGGTGCGTCGCTCGCTCGAACCCTAAACCGGGCCGGTTGGATCAGCCAACCATCTTGCCGACGCCAAGCAGCAACAGGGCGGCAAAGCCCAGCACCACGATGCGCCAAACCAGCCCCAAGGCACTGCGAATATCGGCCGCGGCCGAACCCCCGGTATCGGCTTCGCTGGCGTATTCGGGCATCACTCGCCGCGGGTCGCCCAGCGTCATGCCGAGCGCGCCAGCCGCACTGGCAAGGATCACGCCCTCCTCCTGCAACGTCCAGTGGGTCGATTGCTGGCGCCACGCGTACACCGCGTCCTCGAAATTGCCGACCACGGCGATCGCCAATGCAGTAGCCCGCGCAGGTAGCCAATCGGCCCAGCGCAGCAAACGCGTGGCGGCCTCGGCATAGGGCGGGGGAGCATCCTGACGGGTCCACGCGGCGTAGACCTCGCGCACCAGCAGATACAGCACCGGCCCGATGCAACCCGGCAGCAGCACATACCAGAGCACCGGCGCGAACAGCCGCGCATGCACCGTCAGCAGCAGCACCTGAATCACCGTGCGCCCCCGCGCAGCAGCGCCCCCTGGCAGCGAGGCCAGCGCCATCGGCGAGCCCGCCAGCACCGCCGCGGCAGAAGCGTCATCGCCCTCGTCGAGGGCCCGCGCAGCCTGTTCCGCCCATTGCAACACGTCGGCCAGACGCACCACCAGCAGCATCGCGATCAGGTCGAGTAGTAGTCCCAAGCCCCCCAAGGCGCTGCGCGCAATCAGCAACAGGGCAGCCATCGGCGCCGATACCAGCGCAACCGCCAACCACGGATTGTGCGACTCGCCGGCCCAGGTGGCGCGCGCCAGCAAGGCCAAGGCATGGCGCAGGCGCTCGAGTAGCGATTCGACCGGGGCCACCGGCCGCAGCCGATCGAGCAGCAATGTCAACAACAGAACTGTGAAGTGCATGCGCGGATTATTGCAGGCGCGAGAGCACTGCGGCCAGCGCGTGACAGGCAGCGGCGTGACGCACCGCTCCGCGGCCGCCATCGAAATGGCACTGCTCGCTGTGCACACCGTTAGGATCGGCCCACGCCAGCCAGACGGTACCCACCGGTTTGTCGGCGGTACCGCCACCCGGTCCGGCGACGCCGCTGATGGCGATCGCCAGATCAGTACCGGCGATCTGCCGCGCCGCCTGCGCCATCGCCTCCACCACGGGCTTGCTTACCGCGCCGTGCAACACAATCAATTGCGGATCGACGTCCAGATCGCGAGTCTTGGCGGCATTGCTGTAGGTCACCCAGCCCGCCATGAACCACGCCGAACTGCCGGCGACCTCAGTTAGGGCAGCCGCCACCAGACCGCCGGTGCACGACTCAGCGGTGGCGATTGTCAGGCCGGCCGCTTTCAGCGAATGCCCGGCTTCGGTGGCCAGCCAGAGCAATCGGGAGTCAAGAATCGCGCTCATTGCCACCAGTCTAAACCGCCGGCACGACGCCACTGATGCGCGCGATCAAGGCCAGCACGAACATGCCGATGGCGGCGGCGACCCAGTCGTCGAGCATGATGCCCAGCCCGCCACCGACCCGCCGGTCCAGCGTGCCGATCGGCGGTGGCTTAGCGATGTCCAGTGCCCGGAACAGCAAAAACGCCCATAGCTGCCAGTCGTAGCCGGACGGCAGCACGATCAGCATGCCGATAAACGCGTGAATCTCGTCGATGACCACCGCACCGGGATCGGCGCGACCAAGATGCTTGGCAGTGATACCGGCCGCCCAGACGCAGACCGGCGCCGCCACAAGCCAGACCACGCCTTGGGTTGCGATCGGCAAATCGGCCAGTAGCAGCCAATACACGGGCAGAGCCAGGAGCGTGCCCCACGTGCCCGGAGCCGGCAACAGCCCGACGCCACCACCGAGCGCAAGCAGGTGCGCCGGATGGCGCAGCACAAAGCGCAGCGGCGAATCAAGCGAAGTGGTCATAGCCTCGGGGCTCCAAGCGGCTGAGCTGACCCTCGTCCAGCAGAGCAATGCCGCTGCCGGCGACGATCTCACCAATGCACCACAACGGCGTTGACGTTGCCGCCGCCAGGGCCGCCACGTCGGCGTGCCGGCTTTGCGGTGCGGTGAACAGCAACTCGTAGTCGTCACCGCCAGACAACAGGCACTGGCGGATCAGCGCGTCCGACGCGCCGTCGGTGGCTCGCGCCGGCCACGGCAAGCGTGCCGCGTCGAGCACAACACCGCAGGCGCTGGCATCAAGGATGTGGCCGAGGTCGGACAGCAGGCCGTCCGATACGTCGATGCAGGCACTGGCCACTCCGCGCAGCGCCAGCCCGAGCGCGACCCGCGGTTCCGGTGAGTGCAGGCGCGCGTGCGCGTCGGCTCGGAGGGCGGCCGGCAACTGGCAGCGGCCCTGCAATTCTGCCAGCGCCAGCGCCGCCAGACCCGGCACGCCTGACACCCAGACCGCGTCGCCGAATTGTGCTCCGCGCCGCAGCAAAGCCTCGCCACGCGGCACCTCGCCGATTACGGTGACGCACACGTTGAGCGGGCCGCGGGTGGTGTCGCCACCTACCCAGTCGACGGCAAAACGCTGGGCGACCGCTGCGAACCCCTCGGCGAATGCTGCGACCCAGGCTTCGTCAGCACTCGGCAGGGCGATGCCGAGCAGCGCCTGGCGCGGCGTGGCACCCATCGCCGCGAGGTCGGACAGATTCACCGCAAGCGCTTTATGACCGACGCTGCGCGGATCGGCCTCGGCAAAAAAGTGGGTCCCGGCGACCAGCATGTCCGTGGCCACCACCATCTGCATGCCCGGCGTCGGGTCGATCAGCGCGGCGTCATCGCCCACCCCCAGCGCGGTGTGCCGCACCGGCCGCGTGAAATGGCGGCGGATCAGGTCGAACTCGCCGACAGCCATAGTGTCGGTCCGCCTGCGCTTAGTCTGGCGCCGCGCCTGGACGGCCGCTCACCTCGAACGGCCGCAGCGCCTGCGCCAGTTTGTCCAGCACGCCATTGACATAGCGGTGGCCATCGGTGCCGCCAAAGGTCTTGGCCAGCTCGATACCCTCGTTGATGATGACGCGGAACGGCGTCTCGGCCTGCTGCATCAGCTCAAAGGTGCCCAGCAGCAAAATCGCATGCTCCACCGGCGACAGCTCGCTCAGCGTGCGATCGAGGTGCGGCGCCAGCGCGGCATCGAGCGTCTCATGCTGCGCCAGAACGCCGCGCACCAGCGCGTCACACAGCGGTGCGTCGGCTTTGCCGAATTGCTCGTTCTCGCGCAGATGGGCGAGGATCAATTCGGTGCGCTGGCCGTTGAGCAGCGACTGGTAGATGCCCTGTACGGCGAATTCGCGTGCGCGCCGACGCGGGCTTTTGTGGCGGGCAGCCGGCTTGGCCGCCGGAGTTTGAATCGGCTCACTCATGACGCAGCCAATCCACGCAGCAGCACCGCCATCTCGACTGCCGCCTCGGCAGCCTCCCCGCCCTTGCTGTGCATGCGCGCCTCCGCTTGGGCGTCGGTGTCTACCGTAAGAATACCGTTGGCCACTGGCACACCCGTCTGCATCTGCACTTGCAGCACGCCGGCGGCGGACGTGTCCGACACCACCTCGAAGTGATACGTCTCGCCGCGGACCACCGCGCCAAGCGCCACCAAGGCCGAGTAGCGCCCGCTCTGCGCCATCGCCAGCAATGCCACCGGGATCTCCAGCGCGCCGGGCACACGCAGCTCGACGATGCCAGCCTCGGCCACGCCAAGGTCCAGCAGGCGCTTGCGGCAATCGGCCAACAAGGCGCTACAGACCGCATCGTTGAAGCGGCTGCAGACCACGCCGACGCGCAGACCGCGACCGTCGGGGGTTAGGCTCGGAGGAGAGGTGCTCATGGTCGATGGTCCAGATGCCCGGGGCCGGACTCTAGCCGAGGAGAGCCCTGCCGCGCCAGCCCGGCGCTCACAGCGGCGGCTCGCTAAGGCCGGAGGGCGCGACGAATCCGGCCACCTCGAGACCGAAGCCGGCCATCGACGGAATCTTCCGGCGCTTGGCCATCAGGCGCATCCGGCGTACCCCAAGGTCGGCGAGGATCTGCGCGCCGATGCCGTAGTTGCGCAGATCGAACTTGGCGGGTTCAGCAGGCTCCAGAGCCGACTCGACGCGCTGCAGCAGACCGGTGCTGCCGTCCGGCCGCCGCAGCAGCACCGCGACGCCGCGTCCAGCAGCGGCGATGTGCTGCAGCGCCTGCGGCAAGCTCCACGAGTGCCCGCCCGCCTCGGCATCCAGCAAATCGACCACCGACAGCGGCTCGTGCACCCGCACCAGCACCTCGTCGTCGCCCGACACCTCGCCCGCAACCAGCGCCAGATGCACGGTGGCGCTGCGCGTTTCCTGGAACGCATGCAGCGTGAACGGCCCCCACGGCGTCTGCATCTCGCGCCGCGTCGCCTCGACCACCAGCTTCTCGTTGTGGGCGCGGTAGCGGATCAGGTCGGCGATGGCACCGATCTTCAGACCGTGCTCGCGGCCGAACTCGAGCAAGTCCGGCAGTCGCGCCATGGTGCCGTCGTCCTTCAAGATTTCGCAGATCACCGAAGCCGGCTCACAGCCGGCCAGCATCGCTAGGTCACACCCCGCTTCGGTGTGGCCAGCACGCACCAGCACGCCGCCTGGCTTGGCGATCAGCGGAAAGATGTGCCCGGGCTGCACCAAGTCGTCCGGTGTCGCGTCGTGTTTGACCGCCGCCAGAACGGTGGTGGCGCGGTCGTGAGCCGAGATGCCGGTGGTCACGCCATGTGCCGCCTCGATGCTGACCGTGAATGCGGTCTGTAAGGGCGCTCGATTGTCGCGCACCATCGGCTTAAGGCCGAGCTGCTCGCAGCGCTGCGGCGTGAGCGTCAGGCAGATCAGGCCACGGCCAAAGCGCGCCATGAAGTTGATCGCCTCCGGCGTGACGTGCTCGGCGGCCATCACCAGATCGCCCTCGTTCTCGCGGTCGGCCTCGTCGACCAAAATCACCATGCGGCCAGCGGCGATGTCGGCAACGATGTCCTCGACCGGCGACAGACTCAGGCTGGAATCGCTCATCGGGCTCACGTCAGTGTCCTGCGTCGGTCTCATTGAAACGAGCAGCGTACCGCGCCAGCAAGTCCACCTCCAGATTTACCGATGCGCCGGGCGCCAGTGCCCCCAAGGTAGTCACCGCCAGCGTGTGCGGGATCAGGTTCACCTGAAACGCCGAGTGGTCGGTCGGAATCGCCGCCAGCACCGGATCGGCAGCCAGCGCACGGTCGTCGACCCGATTGACAGTCAGGCTGACACCCTGCACCGAGACCGAGCCTTTCTGCGCGACGAAGCGCGCCAGCGGCGCGGGCATCGCCACGGTCAGACGCCGATTGTCACCCAGCGCCTCAAAACCGAGCACACGACCGACGCCATCGACGTGCCCAGTCACCAGATGCCCACCCAGCCGGTCGGCCAAGCGCAACGACTTCTCCAGATTCACCGCCCCAGGCTCGCCCAGCCCAACCGTGCAGCGCAAGCTCTCGGCCGACACGTCAAAGGCCAGTTGACCGCCGTCCAGCGCCACCACCGTCAGGCAGCAGCCGTTGACCGCGATGCTGTCGCCCAGCGCAACGTCGTCCAGCGTCAGTCCGCCCGGTGACACGCGCAAACGCACGCCGCCCGCCGTTGGCGTCACGGTCTCGATGCGGCCGACCGCCGCCACCATGCCGCTAAACATGATCAGCCGCCTCGGGGCGCAGGGTGACGCGCAAATCCGACCCCAGCATGCGGGTATCGGTGATGGCAAACGAATACGCGCTTTGCATCGATTCGAGCGCCGGCAGCGCAAACATGCCGCGCCCACTGCTGCCAATGACTCGAGCGTTGAAATAGAGGATGAGTTCGTCCACCAAGCCTGCGGCCAGCAGGGCGCCATTGAGGGTCTGTCCCGCTTCGACCAAGACTTCGTTAATGCCGCGCTCGGCCAAGAGCCCGAGCAAGCGCGGCAAGCCAACCCTACCTCGCCAAGTGTCGATCTGCAGCACCTCGGCGCCAGCCTCACGCAGTGCGTCGATACGCTCCTCGTCGCTGCTGGCGGTTGCGACCAGCACGCCGCCCGGCTCGCGCAAAGTGGCTGCATCCAGCGGAAACGCGAGATTGTTGTCGACCACGATTCGCAAGGGCTGACGCGACGTCTCGACGTGCCGCACCGTCAGCAGCGGCGCATCGGCGAGCAGGGTGCCGATGCCGGTCATCACCGCGCACGAGCGCGCACGCAGGCGGTGCACATCGGTGCGCGCCGGCTTGCCGGTGATCCATCGGCTGTCGCCGCTGGCGAGCGCGGTGCGGCCGTCCAGAGTCGCTGCCACCTTCACCCGCAACCACGGCCGCTGTCGCGTCATCCGCGCCACAAAACCGGGATTGAGCGCCGCCGCCGCGGCTGCCATCAGACCGCCACGCACCACCACGCCGGCTTCGCGCAGGGCAGCGGCACCCTGCCCCGCCACCTGCGGATTCGGGTCGTCCATGGCGTACACCACTTCGCGCACTCCGGCCTGCAACAAAGCGTCTGTGCACGGCGGCGTGCGGCCTTGGTGACAACACGGTTCGAGTGTGACGTAGGCCGTAGCACCGCGCGCCGACTCACCCGCGGCAGCCAGCGCCGCCACCTCGGCGTGAGGGCCGCCCGCCCGCTCGTGCCAACCCTCGCCGACACGCTCGCCATCGCGCACCAGCACGCAGCCGACACGCGGATTGGGCGTGGTCGTGTACAGCCCGCGCTCGGCGAGCTGCAGCGCACGCGCCATGTGCCGGTGATCGTCGGCAGTCCACTCGGTCATGTTGATTCCTGATTACAGATCGTCGATGGCCTGACGAAAATCGTTCACATCCTTGAAACTGCGGTACACCGAGGCAAACCGCACATAAGCCACCTTGTCGAGACGATGCAAAGCCTGCATCACCCGCTCGCCGATGTCGCGCGAGGCGATTTCGCGCTCGCCACTGGCCAACACCTGCTGCACCACCTCAGCGATCGCGGCATCCACCAGCTCGGCCGGAACCGGGCGCTTGTGCAAGGCACGAGCAAACGCCGTGCGCAATTTGTCGCGGTCGAATTCCTGACGCTGACCATTGCCCTTGACCACTTGCGGCAAGCGCAGTTCGCTGGTCTCGACAGTGCTGAATCGGCGATCGCAGGCCGCGCAACGCCGGCGGCGGCGAATACTGCTGCCGTCATCGCTGGCTCGCGAGTCCACCACTTGGGTGTCGGACTCGCCACAAAAGGGGCATCGCATGCTTGAAGTGCTGGGTTAACGGCGTGCCATACTACCCGACGCGATTCAAGTCCGGCGTCAAGCCCCCGTCAGGTCAGCCCCTTGACCGATGGCACAGGAAGTGCATCAAAAATTCTTATAAACCGTTTTTTTAAGTCATTCGCAGGATTGACCCCTCTGACGCGTTCATTTAGCCTCGACTCTGTGGGAAATGCACAATCTTGTGTGTTGTAACAAGCGGCACGATTCGATCCAAACCTTAGGTCCTTCAGGGAGATTAAAAATGTTCAAGTCCGTTAAGAAGCAACTCGGTATTCAAATTCTTGAGTATTCGATTCTGGGTGCTCTGATCGTCGGCGGCGGCGCGGCTGCCATACTCAGCCTGCAAAACGGCAACAAGACGCAGCTCAACTCGCTGGGCGCTTGCGTGAGCAACGCCGTCAACGCCGCAAACTGCAAGTAACTTTCACTTCGGCGGGAGCTGATCATGCTCGCATCCCTCAAGAATGTGCGGCGCCAATTGGGCATCCAGATTCTGGAATATTCCGTCCTCGGCGCTTTGATAGTCGGTGGCGGGGCTGCAGCGGTCTACCTGTTGCAAACCGGCAACTCCAGCCAGCTCGGTTCGCTGTCAGGCTGTGTCAGCAACGCCGTGAACGCAGTCAATTGCAAATGATGGACAAGCCAGCCCTTGTCTCGATGCGCATTCGTCGCCAGCTCGGGATCCAAATCCTCGAGTACGCGGTCTTGGGCGCACTGATTGTGGGCGGTGGTGCTGCAGCAGTCTCTAACCTGCGCACTGGCACATCGACGCAACTGAACAAGGTCGCCACTTGCGTACAGAACCCGTCCGCCAATTGCAGTTAAGGTTGGCTCGAACCGACAGGCCATGAACGGTTCCAGACTGCTGCTCGCTGCCACTGCGCTTGGCGCTGTGGCAGCTTTTTTTGTTGTCGGCGTTACGGGCGACCGAGTCGAAGCGACTGCCCCTGCCCGCCCCGTGGTGGTGGCCACCGAGGCGATCGCCGGCGGCTCGCGAGCTCTAGCCAGCGCCCTTACCGTCTCCAACTGGGCCGATCCGTCGGCGCCGCCACCCGCCGACAGCCTCGCAGCCATCAAGCTGGTCGAGGGTCGGATTGCAGTGGCGCCGATCAATCCCGGCCGGGTGATCCGCGACTCCGATTTCTACCCGGCTGGCAGCACCCACCCGGGCCTGTTGCCCATGACCGCCGGCATGCGCGCCTACACCGCCACCATCAACGACCTCGACCGAGTCGCAGGGTTTGCTGGCCCGGGCAGCACAGTCGACGTGATGCTCAGCGCCACTCGCAACGTGCCTCAGCCGTTTAGCCGGATGGTGCTCACCGGCGTGCGCGTGCTCGCGGTGAAGTCCGATCCGCCCCCAGCCGACCCCAAGACGGCACCAATCAAGGGGCCGGTGCCGAGCATGGTGACGTTTGAATTGACGCAGGAACAAGCCGAGCAGCTCGACCTCGCCCGCAACATCGGCGACCTGACGGTGGTAATCCGTGGCGAGGGCATCGCCGACACCGCAACGCCCGAATCGCGCGGCGCGCGCATCGTCGACTTGATGGGTGCACCGCCCAAGGTCGAGCAAGCGCCCCCACCCGAGCCGATCGTCGTGATCCGGCAGGTCCGTAAAACAGAAACTCCCATCGAGGAGATCAGAGGCGGTAGAATCATTCAAAACAAGTCCCTAGATTAACATTCTGAGAAAGTACTTGAATGCTTGCCAAACTGATTTCCGCAGTCGCCGCAGCACTCGCCCTGGCCGCCCCCGCAGCCGCCATTAAACCTGTGACCAAGCCGCAGGTCGTGGCTCCGCCGACCGCTGCCTTGGCGACACGACCCGCTGCGCCGCCAATCGCGGCCGTGTCGATGCCGACGCCAAACCGCACCGATATGCAAGTTTTGGTGGGCAGGTCACAGATCGTGCGCCTCGCCAGCGCGGCCACCCGTGTCGCCATCAGCGACCCCCGCGTCGCTGACTATGTGTTGGTGTCACCCAAGCAGGTGTATGTCTATGGCAAAACCGTAGGCCTCACCAATATGCTGATCTGGAACAACGACGACCTACTGCGCCAGGTCGACATCACGGTGGACATCGACCTCAGCGAATTGCGCCGCAATCTGCGAGAACTGCTGCCCCGTGAAAAGGACATCGTCGTCAAATCGGTCGGCGGGTCAATTGTGCTCACCGGCACGGCCTCGGACGTAATCGTTGCCGATCAAGCCGTCAGTTTTGCCGACGCTTACGCGCGCAACATCGGCCGCACCGTGTTGAATGGCGCCATTCCGGGGGCAGGTGATGCCGGCCAGGGCAATGGGGGCGGCGGCAACAGCGTCAAAGTCATCAACACCATGCGGATTCGTGACCCGCAACAGGTGATGCTTGAAGTGCGAATCGCCGAGATCTCCAAAAACCTGCTGCAGTCGCTCGGGTCGAACTTTGACGGTGGCGGCAAAGCTGGCGACGTTAGCTGGAAAATTTCGTCGTCGTTTCTGAACGCCGGGTCGCCCTTGGCCGAGCTGCTGGTGCGCGGGCGCGGGGTCGGCATTGACGCCGAAAAAGACCGCGGCGTGTTCAAGATCTTGGCCGAACCCACGATCATTGCCATCAGCGGCGAAGAAGCCTCGTTTTTGGCGGGTGGCCGACTCCTGCTGCCCGTGAATCAAGGCGGAAACGCCGGGGCCGGCGCGGTCACTTTGCAGGAACGGGATTTTGGGGTTGGCCTCAAATTCAAGCCCACCGTCCTCGACGACGGCCGCATCAGCCTAAAAGTGTCGCCCGAAGTCACTGAGTTCAACACCACGGCAGTGCAGGTGCAGGGCGCGAACGGCGTGTCCACGTCGTCGATCCCTTCCTTCACCCTGCGACGGGTCTCGACCACGGTGCAGATGCGTGACAACCAGAGCCTGGTGATTGCCGGTCTGCTCAAAGACAACGTCAAAAATTCGGTCAAGCAGATTCCACTGCTCGGTGACATCCCGATCCTCGGCACCCTGTTTCGCAGCGCCAGCTATCAGGCTGACCTCACCGAACTGGTGGTTGTGGTGACACCCCGGCTGGTGCGCGCCACCGAAGCACCGCCCAAGCTGCCGACTGACAATTACAGGCCACCCAGCGAACGCGAGCTGTTCCGTGAAGGCAAGCTGGAAGGGGAGACCCGTTAATCATGAAGACCCCAATCGCAATCGCAGGCCTGATGGCCCTGGTGGCCTGCAGCACCCAACCCATCGATCAAAAACCCACCGCATTTGGCGAAGCGCTGAACGCAAGCCTCAAGGGTCAAACGATCAGAGACGGCGAGGGCACCGACTTGAGCCCGACTGCTCGCGAATTGCGGGGTGTTGGCGAACCTGACCGGGGTCCAAGCTACTCGACCTCGCAGGAGTCGATGACTGCGCCCAGCACCAGCGGTGGTGGTGGTGGCGGTAGCGGCGGGGCATCGACGGCACGTTGACCATGGCTAACACACCGCATCAGCGCGGTGCGATTCTGCCATTCGCCGCCCTATCGTTCGCCACATTGCTGGGGTTAGCGGCCCTGACCGTCGATCTCGGCCGCCTGATGGTGGTGCGCTCTGAATTACAGTCGGCCGCTGATGCCTGCGCTTTGTCAGCAGTTTCGGAACTCAACCGGACTCAGGGTCAGCTGTCCCGCGCCGAAAAGTCCGGACAAGCAGCTGCAACCAAGCTAGGGGCGGTATTTCAGCAGGCCACGACCGGTGGCAACGCCCTCACCACCACGCTAACGTTTGCCAGCGCGATCAACGGTTCGTACGTCGGCGCCAACGGCGTTTCAACCTCCAACCAAGCCGCCGCTCCGTATTACCGGTTTTCTCGCTGCGTAGTGCAACACCCTGGCATCGGCAACATTCTGGCGCAAGTGATCGGCGCCAGCGTGAGCGGCACTGTCAGCGCTGCAGCAACCGCCACTGCGGCGCCCTCTCAACGGGCCTGCGTAGTGCCCTTCGTTCTTGAAGCGGGACTTCAGCGCACGGCGCCCTTTGGCTTGGCTGTGAACACGGTGTATTACCTCAACGATCCGCTTCTGAGTTTGCTTGGCATTCAGAGCCAGTATTTCGTGCGGCTGATCGACCTTAGCGACGCGCAAAACCTGACCCAAGCGCAGTTGATTACACAAACCGGTAGCGGCGTATGCGACGTCAATACGGCGGTCCGGACAAACCTGAACGTCATCACCGTAGGCAACACAGGCCTCCTGTCCGTCAACAACGATCCGGACATGATTTGGCCCTATTGGAACGCCCGCTTCGGCCTCTATCCCGGAACTAACGTCACCTACACGCCAAGCAGCAGCGCGCCGCCACCCGATCTCACTGGATTCTCACCCAATCAACCCGGTCCGCTCGCGACCCCGCTACTGCGTGCGACCGAGAACCCAATTTTTACCGGCAACTACTCCAACAACGCCGGACAGCGAAACGCCACAACCAACAACAACGCCTTGCCAGCCAATTACACGACGCCCAACACCACACCCAATGTCAACCAGGCTTACGGAGCCACCGGAAGGCGCCTGATCGTCCTGCCGATCGTGGCCAACGCCACCAGTGGCAATGCGAACCAGCGCGATGTTCTGGCCTACGGTTGCGCGCTGCTGTACCGGCCCATTGGCGAGCGCAACCAGAATCTAGCGCTATACAAGCTGTCTTGGGCAGTCGAGTACTTGGGACTCGCCAACGCGGTGGACTCGCCGTGCCGCAGTTGGGGCACACCCGGCGATGTCAGCAACACCGCCAGTGCGGCCAAGGGGCCGCTTGTCCCGGTGTTGCTGCAATGACGCGGGATGCACGTCAAGTCGGCTCGGTTCTGGTCGAACTGGCCTTGATCAGCAGCCTGATGCTCGGTCTTTTGTTCGCGCTGATCGAACTGGGTCGGGTGCTCACTGAGTTTAAGGTGTTGGTCGGACAAGCCGAAGCCGCAGCACGCTACTTAATGGTTCGTCCACCTGGCAGTGGCCGTACCGAAGCATCTTGCCTGGCCCGTTATGGCGTCATCTCGAATGCCGCCAACTGCGGTGGCGGTGCGCCCGTTCTGCTGGGACTGGCTAGTGCGGCGATCACCGTTGAAGACGCCGTCAACACGCCAGGGACTCGTCTGTTGCAACGCACGGTAACCGCAACCACCAACGAGGTTTTGGGAGTGACGGTCAATCTGGTGCAAGTCAAAATCACCGGCTACACACACACGCTTACGGGCCCCCTAGGCCTCATGAACGTATTTGGCAATGGCACAGCAAGCATCACGCTGCCGACAATTAGCAGCACCCAAAGGCAGTTTGCAGGATGACATCACGACTGCGGGATCATGACGGCTCGGCCTTCCTCGAGATGGCTGTAGGGGCGTCAATGTTTCTGATGCTGGTGTTCGCTTTGATCGAATTTGGCCGCTTCATGCTCACCTACAACACCACTTCCGAGGCCACGCGCTTGGGCGCTCGACTGGCCGCAATCTGCACCGCTGGCAGTACCGATACGGCTGCACATCAACGGATCCGCGACAAGTTGGCGTTCTGGGCGAAAGCGGGTGGCTACGCGATTCCAGCCGCAGCCACCAACAGCTGGCTGACGTTCAGCTACTTTGATGCGTCAGGCGCCGCCTGCACCACCGCCGCGACCTGCCAGACGGTGCAGGTGGCCACCAGCGGGCTGTCTGCCAATCTGCTCATCCCCGGCATTCCGCTGACCATCGCGCTGCCGACTTTTCCGGTTCGAGTGGTGCGTGAGACCATGAACGCCAGTCCTAACGGCACCGCCAACCCTGCCTGCCCATGAAGATCGTTCTGCTCACACCCACTGCCGCCAACATCGACCCGGGTTGGTCGATGGCCGAATACACCCACCTCGCCATCGATGAGCCATCGCGCGCGGTCTTGACACCGGGACTCGACCGCACCGAGTTGCTGTTGCTGGCCGGTTATGCCACGCAACCGAAATTGCTGCGCGAACTCGAGGCGCTATGCGCCAACGTCGAACCGACGCGAATCGCGCTGGCAGCGCCCAAGCCCGACCTGGACTTTGTCCTCGGACTGATGCGGCTGGGCATTCGCGAAGTCTGGCCCGATCTGGCCGAAGAACACCTGCACGGCTTCCGGTTGCGGCGTGGTAAGACGCCGGAACGCGTGCCAGCCGCCCCTTCGGGGTCACGCGGCCCGGTGCTCGGGGTGATCTCGGCCAAGGGCGGCGACGGCGGCTCGTTCGTTGCCGCGAATTTGAGCGTAGCCCTGGCCGAGTCGTCGGGTCAGCCGACCCTGCTGATGGACATGGCCCTGCCGTTTGGCGACATCGACACGTTTTTGCCGCGGCACAAGACCGCCTACGATCTGGCCGACTTCTGCGACGACCTCGACCGCCTCGACCGCGAACTGGTCGACATGATGGCCGCTGACCTGGGCCGCAATCTGCAATTTGTGCCGTCGCTGCGCGCCTTCGAACGCTTTTCCGCCGTCACCCCACAACACCTCGAGCGGCTGATCCGACGCTTGTCGGAAGCCTTCAGCTGGGTTGTGCTCGACCTCGGCTCGGGCATCAGCCCGGTTGCGGCCAACCTAATGAACCAGCTCGACCGCATCGCCGTGGTGTCGACCCCAACGGTGCCGTCGCTCAAGCGCACCACCCAGATCGTACGGCTGTGGGAGCGGCTGGGCCGCGAACCCGACCGGCTGGACGTTGTACTGAATCGTGTGTCGCGGCGTTGGGACCTGCCACCGGAAAAATTCGCGGCGACGCTGGGGCGACCGGTCGACTGGACACTCGCTAACTTACCCGAACCGGTCAACGAAGCGGTCATCAGCGGCAAGCCGCTGGTGGTCAGCGCCCCGCGCAGCGCCATCGCGGTTGAGATCAACGCGTGGGCGGCCCGCCACACCGGCAACAGCACGCCACGAAAGGAGTCCTTATGGCAACGCTTGGTGACCCGCTAGCCGCCTGGAGTTTCGACCGCGTTTTGGCGCGGGTCGGGGTCGGCGGCGACAGCTTGGCCGATCCGGAAAGCTCGGTGCGCTACTACCGCATCAAAGGTGAATTGCATCAGCGCCTGTTGCGGCGGATGGACCTCGACGCGGCCGAAAAACTGCCGCCGGACATGCTGCGCACCCAGTTGCGCGAGCTGATCGGCGCTTTGGCCGAAGAAGAAAGCATGCCGATCAACTCGACCGAGCGCGACCAGCTTGCCGCCGAGTTGCAAAACGAGATCCTCGGCTTGGGTCCGCTCGAGCCGCTGCTGGCCGACCACACCATCTCTGAAATCATGGTCAACGGCCACGATACGGTGTTCATCGAGCGCCAAGGGATCATCGAACGGGTGCAAGCGCGGTTCAACGACGACCAACACCTGCTGCGCGTGATCGACAAGATCGTGTCGCGCGTCGGGCGGCGCATCGACGAAGCGTCGCCAATGGCCGACGCCCGCCTACCCGACGGTTCGCGCGTTAACGCCATCATTCCGCCGGTGGCGCTGGACGGCCCCTTGCTGTCGATCCGCCGGTTTTCGGTGATCCCGCTGCGCATGCGTGACCTGATCGCCAAACACACCCTCTCGCTCGGCATGGCGCGTTATCTGGCCGCGATGGTCAAAGCGCGGGTGAACATCGCCATTTCGGGCGGCACCGGCTCCGGCAAAACCACGCTGCTCAACATCTTGTCGGGCTTTATCCCGGACAACGAACGCATCGTCACCATCGAAGACACCGCCGAATTGCAGATGCAGCAGTCGCACGTTGCCCGGCTGGAGACGCGCCCTCCCAACTTTGAGGGGCGCGGTGAGATCACCACCCGCGCTCTGGTCAAAAATGCACTGCGCATGCGCCCCGACCGCATCGTGCTCGGCGAGGTCCGCTCCAGCGAAGTGTTCGACATGCTGCAGGCGATGAACACCGGTCACGACGGCTCGCTCACCACCATCCATGCCAACTCGGCACGCGACGCCCTCACCCGCCTCGAGAACCTGAGTTCGATGGCGGGCGCCAACTTGCCGGTCAAGGCCATCCGCGAGCAGATCAGCTCGGCGATCCAGTTGATTGTGCAAATCGAGCGTTTAAGCGATGGCTCGCGCCGGGTGATGGCCATCGAGGAAGTGACCGGCATCGAGGGCGACGTCATCACCACCCATCCGGTGTTTCAGTTTGTCCGCGAGGGTCTCGACGCGCATGGCAAGGTTGCCGGGCGGTTCGTCTGGAGCGGACTGCGGCCACACCTGCTGGAACGGGTGCGTTCGCGCGGGGTGGATTGCCCAGACGAAGTCTTCCGCGACCTGTCTGGAGGGACCTGGCATGAGCCCTGAACTGCTGCACCGCCTGGCGCTCGGCTTGGCGGCCTTTTTAACGGTGATGACGGCGGTGCTGCTGGTCGGCGGCCGACACGGCAACAGCAACCGGATGCTCAACGAGCGCCTGCAGGAAATCGCGACGCAGGGCCGACGCGAGTCGATGCACCTCGACAGCCCGCGCGACCCGCAATTGCCGCACTGGTTTCGGCGCATCGTCGGCGACTCACTCGCCGAGATGATTTTTTTGATCAACCAGCGCACCGGCAGTCACCAATCACCGATGGTCCCGATCGGGCAGGCGGTGGGTTTGGGGTTGATCGGCCTACTGCTCGCCGTGGGCATTCACCTGTACTGGCTAGCCATTCCCCTCAGCCTGGCGTTGGGCGCCATCCCGCTGATCGTGGTAGCGCTCAAGGCCAACCGACGCTGCAAACTGTTTACTCAGCAGTACGGCCAAGTCCTCGACTTTTTGGCCCGCTCGATGCGCACCGGACACGACCTGATGACGTCGATGCGGATGGTCAGCGAGGAATTTCCCGAGCCGATCGGCACCGAATTCAAACGCGCGCTGGAAGAAGTCAATCTGGGTATGCCGCTCGAGGACGCGATCTCGCGAATGGCGCAGCGGGTGTCGTGCGACGATCTCGGCTACTTCATTGCCTGCGTCGCGATCCAGAAAGAGACGGGCGGCAGTCTGGCGCTGTCGATGTCAACGTTGGCGCAAACCATCCGTGAACGCTTCAAGTTCATGGGCAAGGTCAAAGCCCTGACCTCGCAGGGGCGCTTGTCGGCCATCACGCTGTGCGTCCTGCCGCTGCTGGTGCTGACAGTGCTCTACACCACTGCACCGGATTACATCTCGGTGTTCTGGACCACCGACAACGGTCGGCTGATGATCATTTCAGCGGCGGCGCTGCTGGTGATTGGCATCGTCTGGGTCTTTCAAACCGTGCGGATGCGGCTCTAGTGATGGATCTGGCGCAAGTCGCAGCGATTTTTTTCAGCGCCACCTGTGTGGTGACGGTGGTACTGGCGATCGACCGCCTGCGCCGCGACCGCCGCCTGGACCAAATGCTGGCCGAAATTCAAGAACATGGCGGCGATGCGTCGCAGCGTCCGATGCGCATCAACATCATCGAATGGCTGGGGCCGTTGATTCGCGTGCTTGGGACCGTATCGACCACCCCGCGGTCCGGCAAAGAAGCCGACGTGCTGCGGGAACAACTGGCGCAGGCCGGATTTTTCAACGAATCGGCGTACTCGGTGTACCGCGCTTCGACCACCGGATTGCTGCTGCTACTGGGCGCAGCTGCGGCGCTGATCGGCTGGTTGAAAGGCTTCGACCAACTCGACCCGCTCGACTGGATGCTGCTGGTCGGATTGCCGCTCCTGGGCTCGATGCGTGTCCCGGCGCTGGTGGTCGGGCGCCTGTCAGAGAATCGCGTGACCCGTATCGAAGAAGGCTTGCCCGAGTTGGTCGACCTGCTGATGATCTGCATCGAAGGCGGACAGAGCTTCGATTCGGCACTCAGCCGCTCCGCCCGGGAAATGGCTCGCCACAACACGACGCTGGCGAGCGAACTCGACCGCCTCAACAGCCGCATCCGCACGGGTGCGACCCGGTCCGAGGCGCTGCGTGAATTTGCCACGCGCAACGCCCTCGACGACGTGCGCGAACTGGTGACCATGCTGATCCAGGCTGATCGCTTTGGCGTGACGCTGCGCGAATCCTTGCAGAACCATGCGGAATTTATGCGCATCAAACGCCTGCAACGCGCCGAGGAGCGGGCCAACAAGCTGCCGGTGAAGATGATGGCGCCGTTAATGTTCTGCCTACTGCCGGCTCTGCTGATCATCCTGTTTGGGCCAGCCATGATGATGCTCGAGAACATCTTCAACCGATGACATCACCGCTGCACGACGGGCTGTCTATCGCATTCGCCTTACTCGGCGCGCCCCTGTGCGTGCTGCTGGCCGACTGGCTACCGCGGCAGATCTTGGCCGAACACAAGCGCGACGTCGCACACCTACGCGGCGAACCGCCGCCTGCACCGGTACGCTGGCGCGACAGCGTCGCCGCCCTGCACCGCTGGCCCAACCTGTTGCTACTGCTGGCCCTGCTGCTGGCCCTGGCGCTGATGCAACCGTGGTCGGTGGCCAACGCCGGTGGCTGGAGCGTGGCTGGATATGTCGCAGTGCTGCTGATGCTGGCGCGCACCGACGCCGAGCACCAACTGTTGCCAGACGCGCTGACACTTGGCCTGCTCTGGGTGGGTCTGCTATTGCAGGTGACACCCGGGCTGGAGACCGTCGGAGCCCAAGAGGCGATCGTCGGCGCGGTGATCGGCTACTTGCCGTTTCGCCTGCTGGGTCTGCTCTACCAGCAGTGGCGGGGCTTCGACGGCATGGGTCAAGGCGACATGAAATTGCTGGCCGCAGCCGGCGCATGGTGGGGACCTTGGGTACCCCTGCAAGCGTTCGTGCTGGGTACAGTGTTGTCGCTGTTGCCGTGGTTGCTGGCGCGGCTTAGCGGTCGGCTGGCAGCCAATCAGCATTTTCCGTTCGGCCCGGCGCTGGTGGGCGCGCTGTTGCTGCTGCTTTGGCGCGGTGGCATCCCCCTCCCCTGACCACTCGCTTCAAGCCAGCGCGATCAGCCCCACACCGGCCACCATCACGCACCCCGCCAGCAGATTGCGACGCAGATTCGGCTCGCCCAGCCAGAGCGCCCCGAGCACGATGCCCCACAGCAGACTGGTGCGCTTAACCGCAATCATGTACGCCGTCTTGACCCCGACCAGCGCGACGAAATGGGTCAGGATCATCAGCGCCATCCAGCCAGTGACCGCCCACAACCAGCGGTTGCGCCACGGCAGCGAGCGCAATGTGCGCAGACGCGGGTCCAGCCCAATCCAAGCGGCGATGCCCACCAGCGTGAAGTACAGCGCTCCCAGAAACACGGGTGGCAGCAGCGCCAGCGGTGCCCGGCTGAAGATCGCAGTAAAGGCGTAGATGCTGGCCGCCAGCAGCATCAGCCGCGAGGCGCGGTTGCGCAATGGCGCAGTGAGCGGGCGATGCCAGCCATCGCGCCACTCGCCGATGTTGAGCAGCCAGGCACCAGCGAACACCAGCAGAATTCCGGCCACCCCTGTGGCGCTGACCGCCTCGCCCAGGATCGGCCCGCCGATGCCGGCCACCAGCACCGGCGTAAAGGCGTGATACGGCATCGATTGCGACAGGTCGGCGCCCTGGATCGACTTCAGGTAGAAGCCGACGGCGATCACCTCGAGGATGGCCGACGGGACCAGCCACGCCCAGGTAACCGCCGGAACATCGGCCGGCCAGGTGGCGACCAGCACCGGCAGCATCACCAGCAGCGGCAAACAACACCGCGCCACCGACAGCTGGCGAGGCGTCAGCGATGCCAGACCGCGCTTGGTGCTGGCGTCCGCCATAGCCATGCCGAAGGCGCACACCAGCGCCCAAGTCAGCCAGCTCATGGCGCGGGCCGATCAGCCGTTCTGGCTTTTCGCGCGCTCGATACCCGTAACGATCTCGTCGCGGGCAGCTTCAGGACCTTTCCAGCCCTTGACCTTGACCCACTTGCCGGCTTCGAGATCCTTGTAGTGCTCGAAAAAGTGCTTGATCTGCAGCAGACGCTCGGGTTGCAGATCTTCGGGCTTTTGCCAGTGGCGGTAGATCGGCAGGATCTTGTCGACCGGAACCGCCAGCAGTTTGGCGTCGCCACCAGCCTCGTCTTCCATTTCGAGCAGACCCAGCGCGCGGCAGCGCACAACGGCTCCCGCATGGACTGGGAACGGCGTGACTACAAGCACGTCCACCGGATCGCCATCGTCAGAGATGGTGCCCGGCACGTAGCCGTAGTTACAGGGATAGTGCATCGAGGTCATCATGAAACGATCGACAAACAGGGCGCCAGATTCCTTGTCTACCTCGTATTTGATCGGGTCCGAGTGGGCCGGGATCTCGATGATGACGTTGAACTCTTCGGGCGCTTTGTCGCCGGGGGGAACGTTGTACAGGGCCACTCTTGGGCCTCCTTGCGGATCGGTTGTGCAGCGCGGCATTGTACTCGCCGACGCCCGATTTTGCGGCTCTGCAGCATCGCACCGACTGAAAAAAAGCCGGTTTCGGCGTTGCTAGACACGCTCCAAACGGCCGATACTCCGGCTGGGCCGGATGGAATGTCCGGCTATAACCAGAACAACACCCGATATCACGACTGAAGGAGATGACGATGCATGAGGGCATTCTTCTCGCCCTGCTCTGTGGCGCGGCAGCGATTGTGTACGGCTTGGTGTCGAGCCGCTGGATCATTGCGCAACCCACCGGTAACGACCGGATGCGTGAAATCGCTGCGGCGATCGAAGCCGGCGCCTCGGCCTATCTGGGACGCCAATACCGCACCATCGCGCTGGTTGGCGTGGTGCTGTTCGTGCTCATCGCGATCTTCCTTGAGCCGTTGACAGCGGCTGGCTTTGCCATTGGCGCGGTGCTCTCGGGTGCCGCAGGGTTCATCGGCATGAACATCAACGTTCGCGCCAATGTTCGTACCGCCGAAGCCGCACGCAACGGCATCAACCCGGCGCTGGCGGTGGCCTTTCGCGGTGGCGCCATCACCGGCATGTTCGTTATCGGCCTCGGGCTGGTGGGTGTGGCCGGCTTCTACGCCTTCCTCATCAACGGCAACCCGGGCGGTGACATGCACCATACGCTGGAGCCGCTGATCGGCCTCGCATTCGGTTCGTCACTGATCTCGATCTTTGCGCGTCTGGGTGGTGGCATCTTCACCAAGGGCGCGGATGTGGGCGCCGACCTTGTGGGCAAGGTCGAGGCCGGCATTCCCGAGGATGACCCGCGCAACCCGGCGGTGATCGCTGACAACGTTGGCGACAACGTCGGCGACTGCGCCGGCATGGCTGCCGACCTGTTCGAAACCTATGCAGTGACAGTGATCGCCACCATGCTGCTGGGTGCACTCACCTTGTCGGGCAACAGCGCCAATGCTGCTGCTTACCCGCTGGCGCTGGGCGGCGTCTCGGTGATCGCCTCGATTATCGGCACGTACTTTGTGAGCTACTCGGGCACCGGCAAGATCATGACCGCGCTGTACAAGGGACTGATCGTCGCTGCCGTGCTGAGCCTGGTGGCGTTCTGGTTCGTCACTGGCTGGCTGATGGGCGACTCCGGTATCCCGGCGATCAACCTCTGGGGCGCGTGTCTGGTGGGCATCGTCCTGACCGGAGCCATGGTGGTGATCACCGAGTACTACACCGCGACCGAATACGGCCCGGTGCGCCACGTCGCCAAGGCCTGCGAAACCGGCCATGCGACCAACATCATCGCCGGCATCGCCGTGTCGATGCGTTCCACCGCGCTGCCGGTGCTGAGCGTGTGCATCGCAATCGGTGCGTCGTACGCACTGGCGGGCCTCTATGGCATCGCCATCGCCGCCACCGCGATGTTGAGCATGGCGGGCATCATCGTCGCGCTGGATGCCTACGGCCCGATCACCGACAACGCCGGTGGCATTGCCGAAATGGCCGGTCTGCCGTCGAGCGTGCGGGATGTGACCGACCCCTTGGACGCAGTGGGCAACACCACCAAGGCGGTGACCAAGGGCTACGCCATCGGCTCAGCAGGCTTGGCGGCGCTGGTGTTGTTTGCCGACTACACCAACGCGCTCAAGGGCGCGGGCCTCAACGCCAGCTTTGACCTGTCCGACCACATGGTGATTATCGGCTTGTTCATCGGCGGGCTAATCCCCTTCCTGTTCGGCGCGATGGCCATGGAAGCAGTGGGCCGCTGCGCCGGGGCTGTGGTGGAAGAGGTGCGTCGCCAGTTCCGCGAGATCAAAGGCATCATGGACGGCAGCGGCAAGCCCGAATACGGCCGCGCCGTGGACATGCTCACCGCCGCCGCGATCAAGGAGATGATCGTGCCGTCGCTGCTGCCGGTGATCGTGCCGATCTTGGTTGGTGTGTTCCTGGGCCCGCAGGCGCTGGGTGGCCTGCTGATGGGCACCATCATCACCGGCCTGTTCGTTGCCATCAGCATGTGTACCGGTGGCGGTGCCTGGGACAACGCCAAGAAGTACATCGAAGACGGTCATCACGGTGGCAAGGGCTCCGAGGCCCACAAAGCCGCCGTGACTGGCGACACGGTGGGCGACCCCTACAAGGACACCGCCGGCCCGGCCGTCAACCCGCTGATCAAGATCATCAACATCGTCGCGCTGCTGATCGTGCCGCTGATCGGCTAAAGCACGCAGCGCACACCGGTGCCCCGCAGGCCGCAATAGCCTGCGGGGTGCTTGTCTAGATACTGCTGATGGTCTGGCTCGGCGTACCAAAACGCGGGCGCCTCGATGATTTCGGTGGTGATGACCCCGTGACCAGCAGCGCGCAAGGCGGCTGTGTAAGCCGCAGCGGCCGCGCGTGCCTGCTCCAGGTGTTCCGGCGTGGTGGCGTGGATCACTGAACGGTATTGACTGCCGGTGTCGTTGCCTTGGCGCATGCCCTGCGTCGGATCGTGCGACTCAAAGAACACTCTCAACAGATCGCTGTAGCCGATGACTGCAGGATCGAAAACGACTCGCACCACCTCCGAGTGACCCGTCAAGCCGGTGCACACCTCGGCGTAGGTGGGGTTTGGCGTGAAGCCGCCCGCATAGCCGACCGCCGTTGTCCACACCCCCGGCTGTTGCCAAAAACGCCGCTCGGCGCCCCAGAAACAGCCCATGCCGAACACGGCTTCGGCAAGACCCTCGGGCCATGGCGGCTGCAGCGGATTGCCGCTGACCTCGTGCCGCGCCGGCACCGGCATTGGCGTGCTACGGCCAGGCAGGGCCTCGGCGGCGCTGATGAGTCGTGTCAGCCCCATCAGTAATCGTCCTCTTCGTCCTCGTCCGGGTCTTCGTCTTCCTCTTCGTCCTCGACCAAGTTGCTGGCGTCGCCACGGACGTGCAGGTGCAGCATGTCGCCGTCATTGCCCAGCAGCTCGTACTCGATGTCCTCGAGTGCGGTGTTGTCCACCAGCAACTCGGACAGCAGCTCCATGACGCGGTCGCGGTCGTTGTCGATAACGTCGTCAAGCTCGATGGCCACCACTCCCTCGACCACGCCGTCGGCGTCCATCTGACGACGGATCTGAGCGGCGGTGAGCGGGCGGGTGAGCAATTCGTAATCCATACAGGTTCTCCATCAGGTTGCGGAACTTGGCCACGGCGGGGGGTTCCTAATGCAGTCCCGAGCCGCTTGAGTCTGTTCGCGGTTCGGCCGCCATCTATTCTGGAGGTTCCAATGAAGTTTTTGAGTGCCCTGATGCTTGCCACCGCCGCCACCACTGTGTCGGCCGAACCCGCGAGCAAGGTCGACATGTCCTACTTCTACGACGTCGCCGTATTTGAGGTGACCTTGACCGGCGACTACAAGCCTGCGCTCAGCGCAATGGGGCAACAAACCGTCAACCCTGATGACGTCCACCAAGACCTCGGCCCGACCCGCATCGATAGCGGTCAGTACAAGGGCTTCGACGTGATGGCGCTGGTTGGTGAACTGCGCAAGAACAGCACCCCGACCAACCCGCCGCGGCTGGTCGCCAACGTCGCTGTCCCCAAGGGTGACACCTTGAGGGTGCCGTGCGGGGTCGGCAGCAACATCGACCTCGACTTCACTCAGGCTGCCGAAGCCGACAATCAACCGGCCACGGTGATGGCGCGTTACCTGACCATGTTCGTAGCCGACCGCGAGGTGGCTGACATCGGTCTCGGTCTGATCGGCAAGATGGAAGCTGCGGGCGACGTTCCGCTCAAGTTCCAGACGCACAGCGGCGAGACGCTGGCCGTGTCGATGTTGCGCCCAGGACCCGAAGGCAAGAAAGAGGGCTGCGTGGTGTTGCTGCGCCCCTGACCGGCGTTGACGACCCGCGCCGTGCGTTGACCGGGCTTTGCCAGCCGCTTATAATTTCGGGCTCGCTTCCCCGATAGCTCAGTCGGTAGAGCAACGGACTGTTAATCCGTGTGTCCCTGGTTCGAGCCCAGGTCGGGGAGCCAAATCTCGAACAGCACAGCAGCCTGATCGGCAACGATCGGGCTGTTTTGTTTTGGACCCATTATCAATTTGCCCCCGCCGACCGGAATATCTTCCATTGGGCGACAAACTTGTCTAACGTGACCAATCGTCGCGTTGTCTAGGACAAACGACGTATTCCCGACATCTAAGGGTACGTTAAGCACATGCAGATTGAACTTCACGACCGTTTGTTGGACATCCCCCGCGACGTGTTGGTGCGGGTGGTCTACCAAAGCCGCACCGATATGGACGACCACGAGCTGGAGCAAGTGATCGCGACCTCCCAGCGCAACAACGCAGCGACAGGTATCACCGGCGTGCTAGTTCACAGTGACGGACTGTTGATGCAGGTGCTGGAGGGTGGTGCTGACGTGGTGAGCGCCCTGCTCACAGTGATCGAAGATGACCCGCGGCACTGCGATTTCGACCTTGTCCGCCTTGACGCGGTAACAGAGCGAAGCTTCGGGGACTGGTCGATGAACCGCATCGAGCTCGAGAGCCGCCGCCTGATCCAGATCCTCTACGCGTATATCAACCGCGAGCCCGGCGCCAGCCAGCTGCTCCGCGACTACGCGGCAGGTGGCGGCTGGAAGCGTCTGTCCGCGCTTGAATCAAAGCACCCGCCCCTGCAAGGCCACACCCAGCGCGCGGTTCAGTAAAGCCCCGAGTATTGAGGGCGCCCCGCGGCGCTCATCGTTGGATTTACAACCGGTCGCCCGAGCGCAACACCCGCGCCATCTGGTTGGTCAAGGCTTCGATGCCCTCAAGCAATTCGTTGGACTTCTTCAGGATCATTGGCAAGGCATTGGGCAATGCCGCCGGATCCAGCTCGAGCAACTGCGCATATCCGGTGATGACGTTGAGCTGTGAGCGCAGGTCATGCCGAACCTTTTCGAGGTACGCCAGCGCGACATTGACGGTGACCACATCCAAAGTGACCTCATCAGCATCTGCAACGAGTTCCGGCAGCTTCAGAGACGGCAGATCGGCAGGAACTGGCTCGAACGGCTGACTACGGCCCTCAGCACACACCCGAGCCACGGTCTGAATAAAAGCGGGGATGTCGGTAATGGGCTTTCG
>Ga0209598_10000653_pt1 | contig 28240 bp, 6 predicted proteins | sample M_140807_EF_Meta_FD_187317 | JGI IMG/M metagenome (GOLD analysis project Ga0209598, IMG submission 187317) | Freshwater microbial communities from Lake Montjoie, Canada to study carbon cycling - M_140807_EF_MetaG (SPAdes) (version 2) | ecosystem: Environmental > Aquatic > Freshwater > Lake...
GCGGCGTTGTCGCGGACCTCGATCCCCGTCCCGTTCGAAAGCCCACCCCAGATCGTGTTGTTGACGAGGCGACCGAAGGGCACCGGTCCGGCCGGCGCATCGGTCCGGCCGGCATCACCGGCAAACAGGATGCCGACCTTGCCCGGATTGGCGATGACGTTGTTGACCGCCACGGCCCCGGCGATGAGGCCCGGATTGTTGAGGACGGCGAGATTCCGCACCGGCCCCGGATTCGGCAGGCCATTCCCCGCATCCCGCGCCCCGGCGGTGATGCTGATGCCGTAGGTGGCGACATCGGAGATGAGGTTGTTGGCGATGACGAACTGCCCCTGCGTGCGCGGGTGGTTGGAGTCGCCGATCGTGCCGGTGTTCTTGGTCGGCGGATCGACCGTAATCCGGAAATCGTCGAGCGCGATCCCGCCGGCCTTCGTCAGATCGACGGTGGGCGAGAGGTTGAGCTGCGTCTTCCCTGCCTGGAAGAAGCCGATCACGGTCGTCGCCGTGAAGGTCACGCCGCTGGCGGCGAGGTCGAGGCGCACCTTGCTCCACTTCCCGACGGTGTTGCCGAGGTCCGCGATCGTCTTCCAGGTGGCACCGTTGTCGACGCTGATCGCCACTCCGTTACCAGACGGAAGGACCTTCGCGCCACTGACCGTCGGCGTCGTGAACGTCGGCGGGAGGGCTTGGGAGGCCTGGTTGGGGAGCGTCAGATACTGAAACTCGAGCGTCGCCTTCGGCTCGCCGGCGAGGTTCACCGTCCAGGCGAGAAGGTTGTTGGTGACGCTGGTGGTGGAGCTCGAGTCGAGGATCGGGAAGGTGCTGCCGGCGGGGGCCGCATAGCCCAAAGCCGTCAGCACGGCGTTACTCGGGAATTGAATCCGACCATTGCCATACTTGGCGATCGCTCCCCCGACGGCATCGACGACGTTCACCTCGAGCACCTTGGCCGGAGCCGAAGGCGCCTGGACGAGGCTGTCGTTGGTGTCGATCAGACTGTAGATCGTGATGTCGCTCTTCGTGGAAACAAGCTGCGCGGCGTATTCCGTGCCGCGCCGGATCTCGAGTTGGTAGTCGCCCGAGAGCGACTGCTGCGGATAGGTCTTGCCGATGGGCGTGGCCACGCTGAACATGTTCGTGGCGCCGGCAGCGGCGGTCACCATCTCGCCACGTTCGGCGAAGCCGATGATGATGTCATCGACGTAGAAGCCTTCGAAGGCGTTCTGCTGGCCTCGTTCGGCGCTGTTCCAGTTGCCGTCGGTTCCCGCGACGCCCGTGATCCCGTTGAGATTCCGGTTCGCAGTGTCGTAGAAATTGAGCGTGTCACCGGCGATGAGCGTGACGCTGCTCGAGAGCGTCACCTGGGTGCCACTGGTAATCGCCTGAACCGTCGGCGAACCGGTGATTCCCGGCCCGGTGACGACCATCCCGACCCGCAGCCCGGAGACGCTGTTGAGCGTCACGGTCGTGCCAGCCGCAGCGGCAACCGTCTTGATCTCGTCGGCCGAGGTCCGCTTCGCGGCGGCATCCATCTCGCCTGCAGTGCTGAAGTCGAAGCGGAGCTGGATATTCGACTTGCCCGCCCAAGCGCCGAGATCGACGCGGGCCTGCCGCCAGCTGCCGGTGGAATCGAACAGCTCTTGCACCGACTGGTTGCTCGCCTTGCCCGCGGCGGAAGAGGCCGTAGTGGTATTCGGGAGCTCGGCATCGGTCTTGTCGAGCGTCGATTTCACGCCGTTGTTGGTCGCGATCACTTCCCAAGTCAGGCCGTTGTCGACGGAGATGAACACCCGCGCGCTGTCGCGCATCGTGTCATTGTCTTGATTGCCCTGAGCGTTTTGGGTGTCGAGGAAGTAGTTGAAATACAGCGCCGGCTTGTCGGTGTAGGCATAACCGGCGAGGCTGAACGAGTTGGTGACGAGGCTCCCCTGGGCACCGCCGGGGAGATTGTAGTTGTTGCCGATCTCGGCGTTACCCGTCAGCTCCTGCTGCCAGTTGAACACTCCCTTACCAAGCGCACCATACTGCCCGTTGGTGCCACTGGGATTGAACTTGTTGTAGGTGTTGTCGGCATTGGCGTATTCCTCGAGGCCGAAGTACATGCTCACGCCGCCATCCTTGACATCATCCGCGGTGCGCGAGTTGTCAGGGGTGGCATTGATGCCGTGGCCGGCATTCGCAGCCCGGGCCGTCGTCGGATGCCAGAGGTTGAAATCCAGCGGCGAGAAGGCGAGGCCGGTGGCACCGCCGACGACGACGTTCGAGAGCTTCGATTCGGGAACGCCGTCGGCGTTGTTGTCGAACACGTTCTCCATCAGTGACGCCTTCGTCCCCAGGGCGTCAAGCTGAATACACACCAGCTTCCCCGAGGTCGTGATCGCGAAGAAACCGCCGGCATAGCGGCCGCCATCGAGGTTCTCAGGCGCGGCGGTGAGCCCTTGAAAGCCACCGACATCGGCGGAGAAGTCGGCAATCAGCGTGGCCATGTTGCCGCTGAAGCCGAACTTGCTCACCGAGTAGAACTGACCGCCATCACTCACGCCGTAGAGGGTCGAGCCGTTGTTGCGGAACTGGAGCCCCGTCGTCAGCCCGGTGACACCGGTTCCCTTGATCTGCCCCCTCAGGCTGTACGGGGTGTTGTCAGCCTGAGCCGCGTTTCCGTCAGCTCGTCCCCAGTAGAGGTACGACTTCCCGTTGTCACGAATCGACGTGAAAACATTGATGTTGTATTCGTCACCGGTGCGTTGAATCGCCATCGCATCGACCGAGTCGCTGTAGGTCTTCCACCAGTCTCCATCCCCCGGCGGATCGGCCGGATTAGGGATGGCGTCGCCGGTCGACGAAATATCACTCCCGTTGCCGGTGTTGACCTCGCGAATGTGGGCGACGTTGCCGTCATCCCGCGACCCCGACGCGAGGAACAGCCGCCCGTCGGTCCGCATGTCGATGTCACCGACGGGCGTGCCACCATCGGAATATCCCTCACGGATCGTCGCCACCGTGCCGCCGGTGAGCGCGTTGCCGGTGTAGAGGCCATTGCTCGTCGTCACGAAGAGCGGAACATCAGCGAGCGAGAACGCGCGGACGTTGGCCGAGAGTTGTTGGACCGTGCCGACATTGATCAGCGGCCCCTGGGTCGGCTTGACATCGAACCCGGTCGAGGTGTAGCCCGTCGAGCCGATGTGGTCCTCGATCACCCGCTGCACCGAGTTGACCGGCTCCAAACGCACCAGCGCGTTGGTCGCGCCACTCTTGAACGTGCCGTCGAGGGAGCTGGGGAGCTGGGCGTTGGAGGTGATCGCGACGTAGTACTTGGTCGGGTCGGTCGGTGTGGCCCCGGCCGGGAGCTGCACGGTGCCGATGAAGGGATCGAGCTTGCCGACGGAGCCGCGAGAGAGATCCTTGAAGTCGTTCCCCTGACCGGCCCCGGGCTGGTCGGCAGCAACGTTGGAATCGCGGCCGACATAGATCAGCGCGCCGGTCGAGTCGAACACCGACATCGTCAGGTCGCCACGGAAGCCGTCGGCGTAATCGATGTCGAGGACCGTTGCCCAGGTCTTCTTGCCGCCGTTGACGCCACCGATCGCTTGGATGCCAGCGTAGTCAACCGAGAAGGTGTACCAGCGGACGTCGGTCGACGACTGAACGTTGCCCGCCAGGCTGATCGTGTTCTGATCGCTCTGAAGGAGCTTGCCGACGTCCTGGGCATAGATGAATTGATTGTTGGTGTTGAGGGCACTTTCCCCGGCGGTGCCCGCCAGGAGCGAATTGCGCGGCAGCCCCTGAACGTCGACGCCGATCGTGGCAAAGCGGATGTCGGCATACTGGACCGTCGAGCCCGGCACCTGATCGCGCTGCTGGAGGCGGATTCGCAGCTCGTAGGCCCCGCTGGTGGCCCCTGACTTGACGGCGGAATCGGTGAGCGCGGACTCGTAGGCAGTCTTCGTCGCGGAAGGCACGACATTCGGCTGGCTGCGGACACGGACAAAGTACGTGTTGAGGCTGCCGTTGGTGCCGGGGAGGATCGCGCGGAAGCCGGCGTCGCGGGGGTTGACCGTGGCGTAGTCGTTGCCCCGGTAGGCATCCTTTTGCAGCGGCAGGGCGCCGTTCTCGCCGGTAGCCGTGTAGCCGAGCGCGGAGACCGACAGGGCGCCGTAGGAATAGTCGGCCTCGATGCGCGTCGTCGAGGCCGCCACGGAGCTGTTCCAGACGAACGTGATCGCGCCGCTGTCGCGGTTGAGCGTCGCCGAGGAGACCCTCGTTGCCGGGCTCCCGATCGCCGTAAACGTGAACGCTCCGGCCCGGCTGAGCGTGAATGTCTGGATCGCTGTGTTGCCGTTGTAGATCATCCCAGAGAGCGTGCCGGGGAGGATGTTCTGGTGGGCAAGCTGGTAGGTGAGCGTGGCCCCAGTGACGGCGTTTCTGACGATCTCGCCGGTCACCGAGGCGGTGTCGGTCTGGCTGTCGGCCGAGCGAGCGAGGACGGTGCCCGAGGCGTCGAGCAGCTCGAGCATCGTGTCGAGGGCGGTAGAGGTCTTGTCGATGTCGAGCCACACCTCCGACCCGGCGTAACCGATGAAGCTGTAGTTGTCGACGTCGGTCGAGTCGTCGGTGGCGATCGTGCCACGGACAGCAAAGCCGTCGCGCCGATTGTCGTCGCTGGCCTTGTTCTGGACCGATTCAGACGACGCCGTGCCGGTCGTGAACGTTGGCGCGAGGACGCCGAGCACCTGGGCGGCATCGGGAACCTGATTGATGTCGACCTGGTTCGTGTACGGCTTCTCCGCCTCGCGGACGATGGCGACGTTGGTGTCGTTGGAGAGCGGGAGGAACTTCAGGCTCCGCCAGCTGCCGGCCACGGGGGCCGTCGCCGTGGCGTCGATCCACGCCCGTCCATCGTTGTTGGTGTCGAGGACGGTCCGCCCGAGGGGATCAAGGCTCGCACCGACGGTGTCGTCGTAAAGGCTCGTGAGCACGACCGGGTAGCCCGGCGCGCCAACGACCTGGATCGAGCCGCCGATCCGATCGTCGATCTCCCCCGGCGTGCCCGTGGCGGTGAAGCCGGCGTTGGGGCCGTCGAGCTTGACCACGAGGCTCGCTCCGGCCTTGCTCTCTAGCCGCAGGCTCGTGGCCGTGTGGAAATTGTCGACCGTGATCTCGCTGCCGAGGATGTGGACGATGTCGGTGTCGTCCCAAACGCTGTCGACCATGATCTGACCGCCACGGACGACCACGCCGCTGACCGGCGCCGCATAGCCGGCGGTGCCAGTCTTCGGCAGATAGTCGTCAGACGCGGAGTAGTTGACCGAGTAGCCCATATCCTGGAACGCCCCTACCGAAAGCCGGGTGAGGGGGTTGATGCCAGGATTCAGATAGCCGGTGAGCAGTTCGGAGCCGAAGGTCGCTTCCGACCAATGGGCGCCGGCGGTCCCGGATCCGCCGCCGGTCTCGATCGGCACGCCGGTGGCCGTGGCGTCGAAGGTGCTGCGGTACTCACGGAGGGCGTTTGCACCGACGTACTGCACACCTGAAATGAGGTTCAGCAGCTTGCTCACCGAGTTGAAGCCGAGGGCGTGGCCGATCTCGTGCGTCAGGATCGTGACGAGCTGGCTGCTCGTGGCATCGGCCATGTCGATACCGACATCGGCCGTGTAGGGGAGGAACGGATTCTTGTCGTCTGCCGCCCGGTAGGCCGTCGGGCCGGCATTGGCCAGCGTGCCGCCGGTGCCGTCGCTCCCACCGGAGCCAAGGAGGCCCGGCTGGACATGAATCAAAATGTCGTCGATGACGGTGCCGTTGCTGTCCCTGACCGGCGAGATGTCACCGGTGATGACCGTTTCCCAGCGGAAGGCCGCCGCCGCCATCGCATCCTTGATCGCCTGGGTGACGCCAGCGGCAAACTCGAGGGTGATGTCGAAGGCGCCCTTTTGCCGGTCGGTGGCGTAGTTGATCTTCGTCGAGATCCGGTTGTCGCGGAGGAGCGGCCCGACGTTGTCGTCATACTCGGCGAAGCGACCGATCTCGCCGGTGCTCCTGCCGTAATCGGGCCTCGCCCGATCCGACATCGCGTTGGCGTTGACGCTCATCGTGGCGCCCGAGTTGTCGCGGAAATCGTTGCCGACGATCACCGGCTGGGCGGCGCGGATAAAGACGGTCGAATCGTCGTTGCTGCCGCGGGCATTGCGGTCGGTGGTCGACCGCCCCGAGGCGTTGAACTCGATCCGACTGTTGGCGATCCGAAGCTCGCCCTGCTGGACCTCGAAGGCGTCGAAGCGGTCAAATCCCCCCTCGATCGCCGTCAGGCCACCGGCAAAGGCGACGTAGGCGTTGTCGATGCTCGCCTTCGACCCGGCTTGGATGACGATCCCGCCCCAGTCTCCAGGGGAGCGGACGTCGGGGGCGTTGCCGTTGGTGTCGAATGTCCCCCCGGCGCCGTACCGATTGTCGGCGAGGCTCGTGAAGATCACCCGCTGCTCCGTCGTCCCCTCGGCGATGAGCTGCGCGTTGCCGCGCTCCAATTCGATCCGTGCTCCCTGGAGCTTGACCACGACGCCCGGATCGATGAGCAGCCGGCCGGTCGCCCGGGCTTCCGGGCTCCCAGTCGCCTCGTTCAATCGATAGCCGCCGGCGCCGCCGGCGACGATCAGATTCTCTTGGATCACATAGACGATATCGGTGCTCTTGAACCGGGCCGGCACGTCGAGCTTGTCGATCGGGCTGCCGAGCGCCGTGCGGATGCGAACGAACAGGCCGTTGATCGTGTTGCCGAGGAGCCGGTTGCCGCGGACCTCGGGTCCGTAGCGGCCGTCAGCATCGAGGAAGGCGTTGGGATCGGCCGAGATCGCCGCCCCGGCGCTCGACATGATCTCGTTGAAGGCCAGCGTCGGGCGGGTGCTCTCGACATGGATCGGCGCGAACGACTGGAGCTCCGAGTCGACGAAGACATTGCCGCCGCCGTACTTGAGCGAGGCGATGCTGATCGAATTCAGAAACACCTTCCCGGTGGCGGAATCGGAGTCCCGCCGGAGGACGATGCCGCCCCACTGCCCCCCCTGCACCGCCGGCCCGACGCCGTCGCTATCGCCGCCGAGCGTGTCGTCGTGATAGGAGGAGAACCTCACCCGAGCGGCCGGCGTGCCGAGCACCTGGAGCGCGGCTCCGGCCCGGGAAACGAGCCCCGAAGAGCTGCCGACATTGATGACAGCGGCGCGGAGCTTGAGCGCTGCCCCCTCGTCGATCATCACGGTCACACCCTTCGGAACGTTGAACGTCGCCCCATCGGCCAGTGCCGTGCCGGCAAGCGACGTGCCGATGAGGTAGGGCTTGTCGTCGACCGTCGAGGCGTCGTTGCCGGTGTTCCCGAGGATCCGGATGATCCGCGTGGAAGGGGTGACCGCCGCAAGCGCCGCAGTGATCGTCCGGTAGGGGCTCGACAGCGTGCCGAAGGTCAGCCCGGCGGTGGCATTGGTGGCCGTGGCTGCCTTCGAGAGCGTGAACACCAGCGGGCTGACGATCGCGGCGACCGTGCTCCCGACCGGGATTCCCGTCCCGACGACGACGCTACCGACGACGAGATCGGCGGTGCTGGCGCCGGTCACGGTGGCGGAACCGCTGACGATCGACGCGGTGGTGTTGACCCCCGCCTTGTCGACCCAGAGCGTGCCGGCCGACGTGGCCGTGTTAAACCAGAAGTCGAACGCGCCGCCAACCTTGCCGTCGCGGTCGCCGTCGATGGCCGTGCCGGTGGCATCGACGATCGTGTTGGCAACGTCGGAGATCGGCGTGAAGTCGATCTTCAGGTCATAAGCGCCGTCGGAACGGCCGCCGTAACCCGAATCACTCACCTCGGGATTGAAGGCGGTGTTGCCGGTCGATGCCACGGCGAGGAAGTAGGTCCCCGCCTGGAGATCAAGGCCCACGAACGAGTCACGCCCGTAGTAATCATCATTGCGGGCCACGAGGGTGCGCACCCCGGCCACTTCTTTGAAGAGCGTGAGGACGGTATCGAGCGTGCTTTTTGCCGTCTGCCCCTGGCGGGCCACGATCGTCTCCGCCGAGAAGGTGCCGGCGGTGTCGAGGGCAAATTTGTAAACATCGATGTCCGACCCGGTCTGTGGGTAGAGGACGTTGATATGGGCGTAGTCGTAGTCGTAGGGAAGGATATTTTCGCCGATGGAACTGGTGGCTGCCGACTCCCCCGACCCCATCACCGTGGGGATATCGTAGGCGTGGCCGAGGCCGATCGCATGGCCGATTTCGTGCATCGCCGTCGAGAACCAGCCGCCGCCGTATTCGCTCTGCCCCCAGTCGATCGTCGAGTTCATCACGGCCAGCCCGCCGCCACAGATGCCGCCGACGGCAGTCGGCGGGATGTTGGGAGAGACGGCGCGAACGTCGCCGGTGACGACCGTCAATCCCTGGCTGGCTGTCTCGACAAAGCGAATGCCGGCATTGAGGCTGAAGAGGGTGAAAATCTCGCGGGCGCGCTGCTTTTGCTCCTCAGTGATCGCGTTGTGGAGCGTGTTCCCCTGCGGATCGCGGCCGTAGACGTCTTGGAAGTTGTAGGGAAAGACGGTCATCCCGGAGGCAGGATCGACAGAGGAATCGGGCATGCCGTGCGATTCGATCCCCACCGGGATATCGCGGTGGCCCGGCTCGTCGCCGGTGCCCGGCTGGCTCGGGAAGAGGAGATTGCCGGCCGGCGTCGTGATTGTGGCGCGGACGTCGATCGCCCCCGACACCGACTGCCCGGCCAAGCCGATCGTGCCAAGGGCCGTGGCGGTGGAGAAACTGGAATTGTTGTCGGAGGCGGAGACGGCGACGGTCGACCCGACGGCGAGCTTATATCCGCCACGCGTCGTTCCGCCGGCAGCTCCGGCGCCGGTCGTGGGGTTGTAGACAGCGTTGCCCACGCTCGACACGCCGACGTAGTACATTCCCGGTCCGGGGGCGACAAAGGTGAGCGCCCGGGCCGTCCCCGCTGCCGCCGCGGTGCTCGCGGCCACCTGATTCCCGGCGGAGTCGAAGAGGCGAACGAGCGGCGCGAGCGCCGCATCGGGATTGATCCCGACACTGATCGTGCCGGCCGCCGTCACGCTCAAGCGGTAGAGATCGACGTCGTTGGCCAGTTCGGTGCCGTCACCGAGGAAGGAGTTGATCGTGAACCCGTTGCCCGTGAACAGCGAGCCGACGTTGACCGCCTTGGCAAGGAGGTTGTTCTCGTCGGTCGAGTTGCCGACCTGGACCCGGTAGAGCTTGTCGGCCGCTACCTTCCCCGCGTCAAACGTCAGCACCGAGGTGCCGCTGAAGGGATCGTAGGAAACGCTCGTCGGCACCTGGACGGAGATGTCGAGCCCGGTGACGGGATCGGTCTCGATGAGCCGGTAGTTGCGGGGATTCTGCGCCGATGACTGGGTGAGCGGGTCGTTGGCGTTGAAATAGACGACGACCTTGTCGGCCGCCTGCACAAGCGCGGCCCCGTCCCCGACCGTGACCGGCGACACTGCCGGCACGGCGCCAGCGCGAGTGAAGGCCACGACCGGCGTGAACTGGCTGCCGCGGAGATTGATCCGAGCGCCGTTGACCGTGGCCGCTCCCAATTCGCTGCCGAACACCCCCGACGAGCCGATCGCGGTGCTGATCTCCGTGGCAAGATCGGTGGCCGACTTGCCGGCAAGGGTCACCGAGCGATTGCCGCTGACGACCTTGCCGTCGGTGTCGAGCTCGAAGGTCATCTTCGCGCCGCGGATCGCGACCTGGAGCAGATCGCCATCCTTGTACTTCGCCATGTCGGCATCAAACGAGATGAGCTTCGGGCGGGCGACCGGTTGCGGCACGATCGACATCACCTGGGCACCAAGATCGAGCCGGAAGTTGAGCTCGAAGGTGCCGCCGTCACGGAAGGGCTCCGAGGGGATGCCCGAACCCTGCGACACTGTCTTCAGCCCCGCGGCCCCGGCCCCCGTGATCTTGATCCGGTAGGCGTCGTCGGGGAGCGTGTCGGCAAAGCGGATGACGACCGAGTTTTGGATGGGAAGATCGTCGACGGTGATGCTGCCGGGGGCGACGACGAGGTCGCCGCCGTCACCGATCACGCCATTCCCCCCCCGGACCACCGTGATGCCGGTGGCAATCGACTGCGGATCGACCTTCGATCCCGGGCTGAAGGTGAGCGTGATCTGCGCGGGTGCCTGGTGCTCGATGCTCCCCTCGGCGATGAACGCGCCGAGATGGGCGGCGGCCGACACGAAGTCGAACGCCATCACCTGCCGGGCCTCGAGTTGCTCGAGTTGCTGATGGGCATCGGGTTGCCGCCACCGCCGGACAGGCCGACGCATCGTCCGCAGACGGCGCGGCGTGAAAAGATTCCGGACGGAAGTCAGCCAGCAGGAGAAGAACATGCAAGGCCTCGCGGGAAACGGCTCGAGTTGGATCGGAGGGGGCTCGGCAGGCGGACCGGGGATCGAGATGTCGGGAACTGGACGGGGGCACGACTCGCTATGAATCGGATCGGGGAACCACCGGCTCCGGAGACCGTCGTCTCGGATTCGCCCATCCCCTCAAACCCTGAATCTCTCTTCGACCCACCCGTGGGCGTGGGTCCAGCGGCTTCCCCCCCTCCTGAAGAAAAACCTTCATGGGAGGGTACCGTCTCTCTTCCCGTGGGGCAACGAATCGGTTTGTCGATGTCTGCCTGCCGGTGGTTATCGGCTTTCTGACGTCGATCCCTGGCTTTCTGAAATACCCCCCAGCCGCGCGCGTCTGGTCTCCCTGCGCGGTCCACCCCATCCCCCGCGCGACGGGGCTGACGGGGCAAGCTGGAGAAGGCCCTCTCGGCCGGGGGCGCGGCGCCCATTCCACCCAGATTTCCTGACACGAACTGCGGGCACAACCCTACCGCCGCAGGACCGTCACGACCGATTTCATCCCGCAGTTCGGAGTTTCCACCGGAGACGGGAATGATGATGCGGAAACAGGCGCGAATCGGAGGGTGGATGGCCGCCATGTCGGTGGCGGCAACCGCAGCGATGACGGTGGTGCCCGCCGCCGGACAGGACTGGGGCGCGGATGAGGATGGCAGCCGGGCCGTCGTTTCTGACGGCGGCGTCGAGCTGGTCGATCCACCCTCCCCCGAAGGAGTTGGCTCCTCGCCGACGCCGGTAAATCCCGCCGGCCCGATCGACGGACGGGGATTCGCCGCGGTCGATTCCGCTCCGCTCTACGACAACAGCGCCACGGTCGTCGACGACGGTGGCAGCGACGGCGACTGGACCGGCTGGGTGGCCGATGCCTGCCGCTATCCCCGCGATCAGGGGCCTTTCGAGCAGCCGGGGCTGCTCCAGGTGCTCCGCGACCAAAAGTGCGCCACGTGGACCTTCCGCAGCGATGCCCTCCTCCTGTGGCGCAACTCCCCCAACGACATCCCGCTCTATTCCTACACCGCCAACACCCCCAACGGCTTCGGCGCGACGGCGTTCAGTGCCGGCCAACTCCAGAGCACGCCGGCCGCCGGGCCACGGTTCTCCATCTACCGCACCGACGACTGCCAAAACGCCTGGGAAACGACCTGGTTCAGCGCCGCCAACTTCCGCTCCCAGGAAGCGACGCTGCCGTCGATCAACGGCTACGGTATGACGCCGCCGGGCATCTATGGCAACGCCTTCACACCGGTCGACACCGCCACCGCCGACTTGAGCGCGTCGATCTGGAGCTTCGAGCTCAACCGCTGGGCGCGGGTCCGGCCGAACATCGCCCTCATGCAGGGCTTCCGGATGCTCGGCTGGGGGGAAAACCTCACCCTTGCCGAACACTACCAGCTCGATCCCACCAACCCGTCGCCGATCTACGGCCAGGACATCTTCGGTAACCAGAGCTCCAACAGCCTCTACGGCTACCAGATCGGGACCGACATCCGACTCTGGGACCGTGGCCAGGGCTTCCGGGTCGACGGCCTTCTGAAGGGGGGAGCGTACTACAACAACGCGGTGCAAAACTCGGCTTACACCTACGAAGTCGCTCCTGGCGAGTTGCAGACGGCGAACGTCCGGGCCGCCGGTGGCGCCGCCGCCTTCGTCGGCGAGGTGGGGCTGACCGGCACGCTCCCGATCACCTGCAATCTCTCCCTCCGGGTCGGCTACCTCGGCCTCTGGCTCCAGGGCCTCGCCCAGCCGACCAACCAGCTGCGAGGCCAGACGCTCACCTCCGGCGGCCCGGGTTCGCCGGTCGCGGGGTCGCTCAATACGGCCGGGAGCACGGTCGTGCAGGGGGTGTCGCTCGGCCTCGAGGGGCGGTGGTGATGCCTCGCTCCGGCCGACCCGAACCTGTTCGGTGCCTTCCCGCCTTCCGGCGGGAACCGGCATTTCCGGACAAAGGCCGCACATCCCCGCAAGCCCCTAAACAGCGAAAACCGCGGAAATACTCATGTTGCGACCGGAGAAGCGGGTCTCTCTGGAAAATTTCGGAACCGAGGGGCGAACTTTTTCCGATGACACCCGTTCTACTGGAGACGGGGCAACACAAGGATCAGACCATCGCCTTGCCAGCAGGCAGGCACGGGAGAAGCAGGAAACGGCAGGCCGCGATCCGCGGTCGGTGGTTGGTCGTGGGTTGGCTACACGCCACGCGACCAAGCTTCCGGCTGCGGCAGGCGTCTGCCCACGCGATGGGGATCGCCCCCCGCGCTGCAGCCACGCTCCCCGCCGATCTGATCCTTTTGCCCCGTATCTCCTCAAACCGTGCGTCGGTTTCCCTTCCAGTTCCCGTGGGCATTGCGGTTCCCCGTCTGTCGACTCCCTGTCATCCTCATAGGCCGGTGACCCCACCACCGGCGGCAATAGCTTCCGCCCGCTTCCTCATCCGCCCGTCAAGCAGATTTCTTTTTTAGGAAAAAGCGCCATGAAGTTCGGCAGCATTTTCAACCGCTTCGCCCGTGATCTCGACGCCTCCCGTACGCCGGGGAGCGCGGCCCGGCTGGCTCGGCGGAAGCGGTTGCGCGGTCAGGATGTGATCGCGGCGGTGGAGTCGCTCGAGGATCGGCGCCTGCTGGCCTTCCAGTACGTCGGCTTCACGCACACCAACGATACGCCTCACAACAAAGACCAGGCGTACATGTACAACTTCGAGATCTTCAACGACAAGACGAACCCGTCCGACAGCGCGACGATGTACGTCCGCAACGTCGCCAACACCAACGAGCTGCAGTTCGACACCGGCACGACGTTCTCGGGGCTCCCCTATTTCACCACCGGCACGCAGTTCCATAACTGGGGCACTTCGCTCCCCTCGGTCGGCGGCATTCCCAGTCAAAACTGGGTCGGCCCGATATCGCTCGCCAGGCAGGCCACCGTGTCGGCCACCTGGAACAAAACCGACCAGCCCGAGCCTTTCCATCTTTCCAAGATCCGTGTCACCGCCGCCCCCGGCACGGTCGATCCGACGTTCATCCTCAACGTCGGCGACTCGATGCCGCTGGCGATGGAGATCGACTTCAGTCAGGCCATCGGCATCGGCAAAATTATCATCCGCTCCAACGCCGCCGAGGCCTATCCCGACGCCGCCCCGGTGGGCCTGCTCCCCAATGGCGGCGGTGGCTACAACCTCCTCGGCACAGAGATCTACGTCCAGGCGACGATGACCTCCAAGCACCAAAACCTGCTCGCCGCGGAGCATCTGGTGCAGATCGAGAACCAGATCAGCGGACCGTTCTTCGGCAGAGTTGCCGATGGCGACTTCAAGGTGATCGCCGGAGCCTCGATCGTCGCCAACGGTGGCGTCCAGATCGTCACCGGCGGCGGTGTGCCGCAGAATTCGATCTCCTACCAGACCTACGGCTACGGGGCCAACGGCGGTGACATCCTCATCGACGGCCAGGTCACCAACGCCAACTTCGTCAATCTCCAGGTCAATTCGACCAACCCCCACAACATCCTCACCGGCGCCTCCGGCCTGATCAGCGGCTCGCAGAGCATCACGCTCAACAACGCCGCGGCCGACGGCGGCACGATCAATGTCCGCACCGCCGGGTTCGCCCAGCACAATATTTTTGCCGGCACGAATGTCGGCCCGGCCGCCGACATCGCCATCAACGTCGATCAGATTCAGGGCGACCTGACGATCAACGCCCTCCCCGCCTCGAAGGCGACGATCGCGCTGAAGGCCAGCGAACCGGGCCGGCAGGTGATCACCAACTCCAACTTCGACACGATCGGCGGCCTGTCTCTCGCCGCCAGCACGCTCAACATCAACCGGCCGATCTCGACCGAAAAGGGTGATCTCACGCTCACCGGCAACTCGGTGACGATCGGCAGCAATGTCTCCGCCGGCACCACCGGGATCGGCAATCTGAACGTCACCGCGACCGCGGGCGACATCGCCGTGACCAGTGCCGCGGTCGTCAAGGCCTCGGGCGACTCGATCAATCTGACCGCCGCGGGCAACATCGCCAGCCAGGCGCGGCTGGAGGCGACGAACCTCAAGCTCGCCGCCGGCGGCTCGATCAACACCCTGACGCGCTCCGACACCGTCACGGCGACGTCGGGCGGCTCGATCACGCTCGTCGACGATGACGCCATCACGCTGACCAACCTGGCCACCACCGGCAACGGCTCGATCACCGTCACCGCCAAGGGGCTCCTCGACGCGGTCAACGTGACCACCGCCGGCACCGGCGACATCAGCCTGACGACCTCCGCCGCGGGCCTCATCGCCCGGGATCTGAAGACGACCAACGGCACGATCCGGCTCCGCGCCCAAGACGGTGACATCAACGCCGTGGGCGATGTGTTTGTCAACGATGCCAACCCCGCCAACCCGACGCAGGACTTCATCCTCACCGCCGACAACGGCAACGTGATCATGAGCCCGAACGCCACGTTCACCGTGGCCGACCAGCTCTCGTTCTCCGCCCCGCTCGGCCGCGTCCTCACGCCCGGCAAGATCACCGGCGTGACGGTCACCAATCCCGGCTCGGGCTATGTGACGCCGCCGACGGTGACGTTCTCGGCCGGCAGTGGCGCCCAGGTCACTCCCACCGCCGGTGACGGCAAGGTGACGTTCGTCAAGGTGCTCTCGGGTGGCTCGGGCTATGTGACCGCACCGCAGGTCGTGTTCGACAACGCCGGCACCGGTGGCTCGGGCGTCGTCGCCACGGCGCAGGTCAGCGCCGGAACGGTCACCGGGATCACGATCAGCAACGGTGGCGTCAATTACAAGATCGCGCCCAAGATCTCGTTCGTCGGCGGCGGCGGCTCGGGCGCGGATGCGGTTGCCTCCGTCAGCGGCCTGACGGCCCTCTCGGTCACCAACGGCGGTTCCGGCTACCAGGTACCGCCGACGGTCGTGATTTCCTCCGGCGACGGCGGCGCCACCGGGGCGGTGAGCGTCAATGCGACCGGTGCGATCCAGGGCATCAACGTCGCCCAGGGGGGCACGGCCTACACGGCCGCACCGCTCGTCCAGATCATCGACTCCAGTGGCTCAGGCTTCGGAGCTTCCGCGGTCGCCAACCTCACCGGCGGAGTGACCAATGGCCTGGTCACGAGCGGTGGCTCGAAGTACCCCGGATCGACCACCGCCACCCTCTCCGGCGGCGGCGGTACCGGCGCCACCGCGCAGCCACTCCTCGGCCTCACCAATGGCTCGCTCGGGACGATCTCCAACACCAACAGCGGCTACGTGCCCGGTGATCTCCTCACGGTCGTCGCTGGCACCGGTGCCGAAGTGAAGGTCACGGGAATCTCCGGGGCTGGCATCGTCTCCGGGCTTGCCGTCGTCCGCGGCGGCGGCAACTATCTTCCCGGCGACCGGCTCTACCTCTCCGACGCCACGCTCGGGGCCACCGGCCTGGTGGCCAATGTCGACACCGTCAGCACCGATGGCCTGATCACCGCCGTCTCGGTGGTCAGCGGTGGAACCGGCTTCAATACGACCTCGACCCTCAACCATGTCGGTGGCCAGGGGGGCATCCTCCGGGTCGAAGGCGACACGGTCGTCAAGTTCGTGAGGATGGATTACTACGGCTTCTACACCTCGGCGCCGACCGCCACGATCAGTGGCGTCAATGGCCTTGGATCGGGAGCCACGGTCCAGGTGCTCTGGGATAGCACCCTCCTCCAAGTCCTGGGTGTCCGTGTCTTGACGACCGGCAGCGGCTACTCCCAGGGGGCCACGATCACCTTCAGCGGCGGCGGGGCACCTACCGGCTTCCAGGCCCGCGGCACGGTCTACACCTCCACGAATGTCACCGGCGTTACGGTGTTCGATCCGGGCTCGGGCTACACGACCCGACCGACCGGCGTCACCGGCGGCAGTGGCAACGGCATGCAGGTGGCCTTCAACGACCAAAACTACTCTGTCGTCGGCTACCGGGCGATCGAGTCGGGCAAGAACTACACCGGCGCGCCGACCGTCTCCCTCTCCTCCCCGAATTCCGGCGGTACGACCGCCGCGATCACCGCCGGCGTCGAGCAGGTCGTCGGCTCGATCACCATCACCAACCCCGGCACCGCCTACAATCCGGCCACGACCACGATCGCGCTGGTGCCAGTCGCCTCCGGTGGCGGGGCCACGGCTGCCCCGGTGACGGTCAACGGCATCGGTGCGATCTCGCGCATCAATCTCGCCACCCCCGGCAAGGGCTACGTGGCCCCGCCGACGGTGAGCATCGTCGACCGCAGTGGCTCGGGGTCGGGCGCCGTGGCCACGGCCACGACGGCCCTGGGCGTTACCGGGATCACCTTCTCGAGCGCCGGCGCCGGCTATGCTTCGGCCCCGACCGTGACGATCGCGGGGGTCGGTGGAGTGGGTTCGGGGGCCGAGGCGATCGCCACGATCACCAACGGCTTCGTCACCGGGATCACGATCACGAAGCCCGGCTCGGGCTACGTCAACGGCGCCACGGTGAGCTTCACCGGCGGCAACGCCACGCAGCAGGCGGCGGCCACGGCCACGACGTCGTATGTCGTCACCGGCGTCACGGTCACCAGCAGCGGCTCGGGCTACAACCCCTCGACCACCGACGTCATCCTCAATCCGGTCGGCTCGGGGGCCACCGGCGTGGCGAACATGTCGGGTGGCGTGGTGACGAGCATCCGGATCACCGACAACGGCTCGGGCTACAGCTCCACCACGCCGCCGACGGTGACCCTCATCCCCTTCGGCTCGGGGGCGCTGGGCACCTCGACGATCGCCGGTGGCGCGGTGAACGGCGTCACCGTCACCAATCCCGGCGTCAATTACGCCGTGCCGCCGGTGGTGACCTTCAGCCCCGCCCCGGGGGGCGGCACGACCGCGACGGGCGTGGCGACCGTTGGCGGGGTGGCGCAGCTCTCGGCCAAGCGCCTCGATTGGACGGCCCTCGAGCAGCCGCTCGACGCGCTCCTGGCGCAATTCTCGATCGTCGGCATCGCGCTCACCGGCGCCGGCGACCTGACGATCAACCGCCCCTCGAGCGACCTGACGCTCGACAAGGCGGTCACCAAGGATGGCTCGGTGTTCGTCACGGCACAGAAGCTCACGGTCAACGGCCCGATCACCGCCGGCGACTTCAATTCGACCCGCACCGAAACGATTTCGCTCACCGCCACCGGGTCTGATCTGATCATCAATTCCCCGGTCACCGCCCCCGCGGCGGTGACGCTCCAGGCCGACGCTGGCTCCATCATCGGAGCCCCGGCGGGGCTCGTGACGACCAAGAACCTCGCCATCTCGGCCCTCAACAGCGCTACGGTCACCACGAAGGTGGAGAACGTCTCCGGCCGCGTCAACGGAGCCGGTGCCACGATCACAATCAACGAGACCGACGATCTCGTCGTCGGCACTCCGACCAAGAGCCTGTCGGCGAACAACGGCTCGATCACGGTCAATGCCGGCGGTGCGATGTCGGTCTACCTGGCCGATGCCGGTCCCAACGGCTCGGTGACGCTCGCCGCCGGCTCGAACCTCACCGAGGCCGTCGCCGGCGCTGGAGCCGACGTGATCGCCGCCTCGGCGAATCTCTCGAGCAAGTCCGGGCGGGTCGACCTCGACACCCAGGTCACATCGCTCTCGGCTTCGGCCATCGCCTCGACGATCGACATCGACAACATCGGCACCCTCCCACTCACGCTCCAGAGCGTGTCGGCCGCCAATAACGTCCGTATCACCACCACCTCGGCGATGACGGTCAAGAGCGTGTCGTCGAGTGCCAACAACGTCACCCTCACCACCCTCACGCCGCCGGGCACCACCGCCACCAACACGATCTCCGTCGACACCGTCTCGGCCCCGAAGGGGGTGGTGACGCTGACCGCCACCGGCGACGTGCTCTCCTCCGATCCGACGGGCACCTCCCCCAACGTTCTCGCTACGACCGCCCGCGTCAGCGCGATCTCCAAGGCCAACGGGATCATCAACCTGCGGACGGCCGTCGGCACGCTCGGTGCCCAGGCCAACGGCGACATCACGATCTCGGAGCTCGACTCGATCACCCTCGGGGAGCCGACCGGTCCGGTGGGCTTCAGGTCGGTGTTGTCGACCGCCGGCAACGTGAAGGTCACGGCCGGCGGCACGATCAGCGCCACTGACGTGCAGGCCACGGCCAGCAAGATGGGCATCACCCTCACCAGCACCGGCGGCGGCGTCCAGCTCGGCAGCGTGGTCACCAACGTGCTCAATGGACTGGTGACCGTCACGGCCAATAAGTCGATCACCGACGGCGACACGACGCTCGACGTGACCGCGAAGAACGTCGTCCTCACTTCCCAGACCGGATCGATCGGCGCTGTCGATGATCCGATCGAGCTGTCCGTGGCCACTGTCACGGCCTTCGCGCCGGGCTCGATCTACTTCGGCAACGATCAGGCCCTCTCGATCGGCTCGATCAACGGCGGCACGGTCGGCATCTCGGCCAACGGCGGGATCACGCAGACCGGCGTCATCGACGCGGTGTCGCTCGCCGTCACCGGTAACGGTGCCGCGATCGTCCTCGACTCGCAGGCCAACAAACTCGGGGCCTTCGGGGCGACCAACCCGGCAAGCCCGAACGGCCCCGGCAGCGTCGTCGTCAAGGATACGAGCGGCTCCCTCGACATGCTCGCCAGCGACGTGGGGCGCATGGTGATCACGGTCGCCGGCCCGCTCACGCAGTCGGGCCCGATCCGCGCCCCCCGGCTCACCGTCCAGGGCAACCTCAAGGACGCGATCGCGCTCGACACCCAGCCGAATGCCATCGGCACCTTCGCCGCCAGCAACGGCAGCGGAGGCGTCGGGATCAAGGACAGCGAAGGCGCGCTCGACATCGCCTTCATCCAGGGCGGCCCCGTGAACATCGTCGTCGGTGGCCCGCTGACGCAGTCGGGCTTCATTAACGCCACGGCGCTGACGGTCACCGGCAACGGTGCACCGATCACGCTCGACACCCAGACGAACAACGTCGACTCCTTCGGGGCGGTCAATCCCTCCGGGAGCGTGGTCTTCCAGGATGCCACCGGGGGCCTCGTGCTCACGAAGTCCAACGCCGGCCTCCTCTGGATCAAGGCTGCCGGAGCCGTGACACAGTCGGCCCCGATCGTGGCGGCGAACCTCACCGTCCAGGGGACAGGCCTCGACCCGATCACGCTCGACACGCAGGACAACGACCTCGGCACCGTCGCCATCGCCAACGGCCTCGTCGCCCCGGTGTCGATCAAGGACACGATCGGCGTCCTCAACGTTGCGTTCCTCGACGGCGGTCCGGTGACGATCACCGTCGCCGGCGGCTTGACCCAGTCGGGCGCCATCCAGGCCACCGACTTGATTGTCAATGGCGGCGGCAACGCCCCGATCACACTCACCAACGCCGGCAACAAGGCCAACACCTTCAAGGCGAGCAACGGCACCGCGGACATCACCTTCAACGACTCGGCAGGCAACCTCGTCCTGGCCGGGCTCGACGGCGAGAAGCTCGCGATCACCGCGGTGGGCGACATCACGCAGACCGCCCCGGTCACCGGCACCTCGCTGAATGCCGTTTCCTCCGCCGGCGGCGTGAAGCTCACCAACGGGCTCAACGACGTCGACACCGTGACCGGCACGGCCGTCAAGGACTTCGTCTACACGAACTTCGGGACGTTTGCCGCCGGGCCGATCACCGCCTCCGGCACGAACTCGAACATCGTCCTCACGAGCGTCGCTGGCGACATCAACGTCGTCAACAACCTGACCGCCACGAACCTCGTCACGCTCAATGCCCCCAACGGCACGTTCGTCCTCGTTCAGCCAGCCAAGATCAACGCCCAGGTCCTCTCCTACAACACGCTCACCCCGCCGACCTACGATCCCGCCAACGTCCCTGACACGATCGCCGTCGACGGCAATCTGACGATCAACAAGCCCGGCCAGGCGGTGACGTTCGGCAACTTCGCCTCGACCGGTACGATCAAGATCACGGCCGCCTCGATCACGGTCAACGGTCCGCTGGTGACCACCGGTACGAAGCAGTCGATCGAACTCACGGCCCTCACCGGTGGCGTGACCTTCGTGGGAACCGGTTCGGCCGAGAATGCCCCGGCCCTCGGCGGGACGACGAGCGTGACGGCGGCCGGTGCCATCATCGGCGACGCGACCGACCCGCTCTCCGGCTCCGCCCTGACTCTCGCCTCCGGCAATGCGATCACGCTCCCCGGCGTGCTCACCGCGGGCACGCTCACGGCGAGCTCCACCGGCGGCGCCATCACGCTGACCAACGCCAAGAACGATTTCACGAGCGTCAAGGTCACCAACGCGACCCGCGCCGTCAGCCTGACCGACGTGAATGCCCTCTCGGTTGCCGGCATCACCGGTGGGGCGGTCGCCCTCACCGTCGGTGATCATCTGACGCAGACCGGTGCGATCGTCGCCACGAGCCTCACGGCCAACTCGACGACGAAGAACTTCGGGAACATGGATCTCATCAATCCGGGCAACGACGTCGGCACGCTTTCGATCGACAACGGCCAGCGGCAGGTCCTGTTCACCGACAAGAACGGCGTCATCATCGGCGGGATAAAGGCGGGCATCTTCACGCTCACGACGGCCGGGGAGATCTCGCAGACCGGGCCGATCGTCGCGGCCGGTGCGACCACGATCACCAACACGGCCGGGGCGATCACCCTCGCCAACAGTGGCAACGATTTCACCTCGCTCAAGGTGAGCAACGGCACCCGGAACGTGACCGTCAGCGACAAGAGCGACATCGCCATCGCCGGGGTGACCGCCGGGCAGTTCACCCTCAACACCACGGGGGCCGTCACCCAGACCGCCCCGATCACGGCCACTGGCCTCGCCGTTACAACGGCCGCCGGACCGGTGACGCTCGCGAACGCCGGCAACGACGTGACCACGCTGCAGATCAACTCCGGCCTGCAACCGGCCTCGTTCACCGACAAGAACGCCGTCAGCCTGTCGACGATCGCTGCCGGGGACTTCACGCTCCGGGCCGGCGGGGCGGTGACCCAGACCCAGGCTGCCACGACGACGTCGTTCGACGTCGCCACGACCTCCGGAGGCGTGACGCTCGGCAACACCGGCAACTCCCTCGGCACCCTGTCGGCGAATCTCGCCGCGGCCGGGGCTCCGCTGACGGTGGTCAACAACGGCCTCCTCAAGATCGCCCAGGTGTCGACCCAGGGGCAGATCGCGATCAGCACCCTCAACGGCGGCAATGTCAACATCGGCCCCGCCGGCTCGCCGGCTCCGACGCTGCAGACCACCAGCACGGTCAACTTCAGCGGGGTCTCCGGTGGGATCGTGATGGCCAACGGCGGCACGATGGTCGCCCCCGGCGGCGTCACCATCCCGACCGGCAAGAGGATCCAGTGGACCCTGACGAGCTCCGCCAACTCCGGCGCCGGCTCGCTCCGCGACACCCTCCAGTCGATCAACTCCCTCAAGGCCCCGGCGCAGATCACTTCCACCGCTCCGACAACGATCAACCTCACTTCGGCCCTCCCCACCGTCACCGTCCCGCTGTCGGTGGTCGGCAAGAGCCAGCTGACCCTCGACGGCAGCGCCGCCGGGGCCGGCGTCAACGGCCTGTGGTTCAGCAGCACGGCCACCGGCAGCTCGCTCAGCGGAGTCACGTTCCAGAACTTCAGCGGGGCCGGCGTGAACATCGCCGGTGCGGCCGGGACGACGGTCACGGCGATCAGCGTCAGCAACAGTGCGATCGGCCTGCGGGCCAGCGGGGTGCTCGCCTCCGCCGGCGTCAACTCGCTCGTCACGAGCTCGACCTTCATCGGGAACGTCCAGGGGGCCTACCTCAACGCCACCGGCCTGACCTTCGGCCTCGCCGGCCAGGGGAATGTCCTCACCGGAAACGCCTCGACGACCGCCGGCATCTTCATGACCGGTGCCGCGGCCGGGACGATCGTCCAGGGGAACGGCATCAGCCAGGCGACCACCGGGATCTCGATCAACTCCGTCACCGGGGCGTTGATCGGCGGTACGGGAGCCGGCCAGTTCAACACGGTGGCCTTTGCCACCACTGGTGTCTTCGGCACCGGCACCTGCTCGGGATCGTCGGTGGTCAAGACCGCCTTCGGCAGTGCCGTGACGACGAAGTACAACACGGCCGGTGCCCGTGGGCTGTCCGTGATCCAGTGATCGGCCACGGCCAGGAACATGCGGCCTGAAAAGCTCGGGGGGATGGTGGCCACCACCCCCCGTGGTTTTTGTCCCCGATCACGGCGCGGGACGCCCGGCCTCGGGGAGGTCAGCCCGCCCGATCGATGACGTCGTGCCCGCCATCCTTCGTGCGCTGGCTGAAGAGGATGTTGAGCGTCCGCAGGAAAGTATGGAGGCCGGCATCCTGGATGGGGAGAATGTGGGCCGGCTGGCCCGACTCGTTGTGGTGGGAGTGCCACAGCCCCGGCGGCGTCACGAACGCCGAGTGGGGCTTCCAGTCGACCCGGATCCCGTCCTTGATGCTGCCGTCGCGGTCGAGGGTCCGCCCGACCATCGTGTAGCACCCCGGGCGGGCGTCGACGACGAGGTCGAGGGCCACCGACTGGTGCCGGTGCGGAGCCTGGACGGCACCCACCGGCAGGAGCCCGAACATCGCCCAGATGACGTGCGTGACCGTCATCGTGTGGGGAAAGAGTCGGTTGCCGAGGAGAACGCTCAACCGGTTGGCCGTAGCGCTCGAGGGATCGCGGAGCACGCCGTCGAGGGCCTCGAGAATCGCCTCGCGGCGGTAGAGCGTCGGCGTGAACTGCCGCTGCGTCGCCTCGGCCCCCAGATAGCGGAGGAGCGGCTCGTCGTTCACCCAGTAGAGGGCCGCATCCTCGCTCGCCGCGTGGAGCATGCGGCTGCGGGCCGGCAGGGTGAACAGATCCCCGGCCTTCCAGGGAATCGTGGCCGGATCCGTCGCCCCCTCGGCGGGGCTGCTGGTGCCGCTGCCGCGCATCACGAAGAACAGGTGGCTCGTGGCGTTGGCATCGGTGAGCACCGCCTCGCCGGCCCGAACGCGGACGAAGCTCGCACACAGGCCCGGGCTCGTGGCCGGGCCGGCACACCCCAGCACGGCCGAATTGTCGAGCGGCAGCACGCGCGAACCGCCTCGCTCGTGGAGCTCGGCATCGAACCGGGCCAGCGGCACCTCGCCGGCCGAGCCCTCGGCAAGGGGATTGGAGGCATAGCGATAGTCGTGGTAGCGGGCCGACGCGGTCAGGTGGCCGAGGGCGTGCGGATCGGGGGAGTGATTGGCCATGGAAATCTCCTAGCGGTAGTCGGCGGGGGAGAGCCCCTTCTTCGCACCGTTGAAGCCGAACGGCGTGGGCTCGAAGGTGCCGACGATGTCGACCTTCGACGTCTCCGGAATCTTCGCCTCGAGGCCCGCTGCCCAGTAGCAGGCGTTGACGAGCATCCGCCTTGTTCCCTCGGCGGTCATGTCGGTGGCGGCCCCCATCGTCGTCGTGAAGGACCGCCCCTTGGGCCCCCCTTCGACGGAATAGCTCTTCACCCAGGCCACCGGCATCATCGGCTCGTTCTTCTCACCCGCGACCGGAGGCGAGTCGGGCTTCATGCCCGCGAGCACCGCCCCGAGGACGAGCGGCTTGGAATCACCGGGGAGCGGGAGGCGGACACCGTAGACGTCGGTCGGCCCCCAGATCTCACCATCCTTGATGCCACGGAGGATGGGGTGATCTTTGGCGTCGGGGGCGACGAGCCCGCGCGTGCTCTCGCTGCCATGGCCGCCGTGGTGGCTGATCCAGGTCTCGCCGAGCACCTGCCGGCCGAAGCCCTGCGCGAAACCCTCGCCGGGGAAGTCCCAGCTGTAGCGGCGGTAGGCCCGTCCCTCGGGGATGTTGAAGGCGTGGGTCGCCGTCCGCATCGCCACCACCGGCTTGCCTGCCTTCAGGAAAGCGTCGACGTGCTTCATCTGCTCGTCGGGGAGGTTGCGAAACCGGGTCGCGATCACCATCAGATCGGCCGAGGCGAGCTTTTCGAGGCCGGGGATGTTGTCGTTGGTGTTGGGGTTGATCATGCCGGTGGCGGGATCGATCGCGAACACCACGGTGCAATCGAAGCCGTGGTGGCGAGCGAGGATCTTCGCCAGCTGCGGGAGGGCCTCCTCGCTGCGGTACTCCTCGTCGCCACTGACCAGGACGACCTTCTTCCCCTTCCCGGGCCCGTCGCCACCGGCGACCTCGAGCCACGGATCGGCGGCCTTCACCGGAAGCGCCAAGGAGATCAGAACCAAGAGGATCAGAACACAGCAAGCCGACAGCAACCGTCGCATGGAGAGCCCCCCTGTTCGAGACACCGCGGCGCCAAAACGGGCCGGCGGCAAGTCACGACAGGATAGCGTTCACGACACGCCCGTGCACATCGGTGAGGCGGAAGTCGCGCCCGGCGTGCCGGAACGTCAGCCGTTCGTGGTCGAGCCCGAGGGAGTGGAGGATCGTCGCTTGGAGGTCGTGGACGTGGACCTCGTCGGCAGCGACATGGAAGCCGAGCTCGTCGGTCGATCCGTGCGTGATGCCGGGGCGGATCCCGCCGCCGGCGAGCCACATCGTGAAGGCATTGGGGTGGTGGTCGCGCCCCTTCGAGCGGCCGAGGACGGCACTCGCTTCGACCATCGGCGTCCGGCCGAACTCCCCCCCCCAGACGACGAGCGTCGAGTCGAGCATACCGCGGCGGCGCAGATCGGTGACGAGCGCCGCCGAGGCCCGGTCGGTCTTCTCGCAGTTGCCGCGGACATTGCCGGCGACGTCGGAATGGCCGTCCCAGCCTTCGTGGTAGATCGTCACGAACCGCACGCCGCGCTCGACGAGCCGGCGGGCGAGGAGGCAGGCCCGGGCGAAGCTCGCCTCGCCGGCCGAGCAGCCGTAGAGGGCGAGCGTCTCCGGCGTCTCCTGGGAGAGATCCATCAATTCCGGCGCCGAGGTCTGGAGGCGATGGGCCATCTCGTAGCTGGCGATCCGGGTGGCGATCTCCGGATCGCCGTCGGCGGCCAGGCGCGTGCGATTGAGATCCGCGACGAGGCCGAGGGTATCGGCGGCGAGCCGACCATCGGCGCCGGCCGGCTGGCCGACATTCAGAATCGGATCGCCCGCATTGCGGAACCGCGTGCCGGTGTGCATCGACGGCAGGAATCCGCTCGACCAGTTGGCGCTGCCGCCGCTGATCCCGCCGCCGGTGCTCATGACGACGAAGGCCGGCAGCTCGTCGCTCTCGCTCCCCAGGCCGTAGGTCACCCATGAGCCCATGCTCGGCCGCCCCGGCTGCCCGAAGCCGCAGTTCATGAAGATCTGCGCGGGGGCGTGGTTGAATTGGTCGGTGCGGCAGCTGCGGACGATGGCGATCTCGTCGACGACGCCGGCGAGCCAGGGGAGCATTTCGGAGATCTCCGCCCCGCTCTGGCCGTGGCGGGCAAACTTGAACTGCGGCCCGAGAACCGCCGCGTCGGGGCGGATGAAGGCGTAGCGCTGGCCGCCGATCACCTCCGGCGGAATCGGCTTTCCCTCGATCTCGGCGAGCTTCGGCTTGTGGTCGAAAAGCTCGAGCTGGCTCGGCGCCCCGGCCATGAACAGCTGGATCACCGCCTTGGCCTTCGCCGGGAAGTGCGGCGGCTTCGGGGCAAGAGGCCCGGTGACGGCCCGCGGCCCTTCGGCAAAACACTCCCGGGCGAGCAATCCGGCCAGCGCCATCTTGCCGACCCCGAGGCCGCAATCGGAGAAGAAATGACGCCGCGTGGCATGGAGGAGGCCATTCATCGCTTCACCACCGTTTCATCGAGGTTCATCACGGCTCTCGCCACAAGCATCCAGGCGGCCCGATCGATCGGGTCACCGCCCCCCTCACCGCCGAGCTTCGTTGCATCGAGCTCCCCAGCGGCGAGCCGTTCCCGCTGGACGCGGAGGAATCCCAGCAGCGATCCCCTTTCACCAGCCGCGAAGGGACGCGAGAGGACGCGTCGGCCGAGATCGTCGAGCCGGGCCGCGTCGTCGCCCGGGCCGGAGAGCGCAGCGGCCCCGAGGGCCCGGGCGACCTCGACGAACATCGGGTCGTTCATGAGCGTCAGCGCCTGGAGCGCGGAATTGGAGACGTCGCGGCGCGCGAGGCAACTGTCGCCGGAGGGGCCATCGAAGGTGGTCACGAACGCGAACGGCGCTGTCCGCTTTTGGTAGGTATAGAGGCTGCGTCGGTGGCGATCTTCCCCCGGGCTCGGCTCCCACGCGCCCCCCCCATAGGCCGTCTCGGTCACGCCGGCCGGCTGCGGCGGCCGCACCCCAGGGCCGTACATTTTTTCCGAGAGCATCCCCGCTGCCCGCAGCAGGCCATCGCGGATCTGCTCCGCCTCGAGCCGCACCCGCGGCCCACGGGCGAGGAGGATGTTGGCCGGATCGGCCGCGAGCTGCTCTGGATTCGCCGCCGAGTCCTGCCGGTAGGTGGCACTCGTGACGATCAGCCGGTGGAGTTTTTTCAGCGACCAGCCGAGATCGTCGACGAACGTCACGGCCAGCCAGTCGAGCAAGTCGGGATGCGAAGGGGGCGTTCCCTGGAAGCCGAAATCCTCGAGCGTCGGCACGATGCCACGGCCGAAGAACGCCTGCCACTGCCGGTTGACCGTGACGCGGGAGGTGAGGGGATGCTGTGGGGAGACGAGCCACTCGGCCAGTGCGAGTCGATTGGCAGGAGTGCCCTCAGGCAGGCCGGGGAGAAATGCGGGCACGGCCGGAGCCACCTCCTGACGGGGCTGCGTGTACTCGCCACGGTGCCGAAGGAAGGTCTTCCGCGCGTTGTCGGCGGGGCGCTCCCGCAGAACGAGCGTCGTCGGCCCACCGCGGAGCTGCGCCTCGAGCCCGCGGATCTCCTTCATCGGCTCGACAAGCTCCGGCGCCGCGGCGAGAAACCGGCGCCGCACGGCCTTCACTTCAGCCTCGGTCCGTTCCGCGGCCGGCTTCCGCAGGGCCGCTTCTTCAGGGGCCGCGAGCCCGCGGGCCGCGGCGCCATTGGCCCCCGTGACCGAGAGCCGGAAGCAGCCAAGCGGGCAGGCGTAATGGCGCTCGAACTTCATCACGCACTCGATCGGCGTCCCGGGGGCGACCGGCTCGGCGAACGTGAACACCGCCGCATGGGGCCGCCCCTGATCGCCATTGGTGCTCCAGCCGCTCGACATGTCGCCGTCGAGGGCCAGCGACGCGGTGCTCTTGCCCCCGGAGAACGCCGCCGTGCCGTTGAAGGAATCGCTCGCCGTGGCGACCGCCACCCGCGCTTCCCCCGCCGTGATCTCGAGCTCCGAGAGGAAAAAATCCCCCTTCGGCCCCTCGTACCAGGCCAGGCCCGGGCCATACGCCGGCAGACTCGGATCGGGGAGGACCTCGAGGCGGATCGCCTGGACGGGATGGTCGGCTGCGGGCAGAACGATCTCGTAGCGGTCGCTCTTCGTGACATCGCCGCTGGCGAGGATCGAGCCGTCGTCGCGGACGCTCAAGTGCGGCATTGAGGTCTGCCACGACTGCGGCTTCACGACCTGCCAGTCGATCGCCTTCGCCGTTTCGTCACGCTCCCAGCCGGCGAAGCGATCTTCGAGTGACGCAGGTGCCGGTTGCCCCTCGGCGGCAGGGACAAGAGGCCACTTTCCCGGTAGCTGGTCCCACGCCGCTTCGAGCCGGGCGGCCGCGTCGGCCACGGCCTTCGTCTGCTCGGCGTCGGGGATCACCCATTCCGGTTCGTCGGCGTTGTCGAGGCAGGCAAAGAGGCCGTAATAGTCGGCCTGGGTGAGGGGATCGTATTTATGGTTGTG
>Ga0209598_10000654_pt1 | contig 28220 bp, 30 predicted proteins | sample M_140807_EF_Meta_FD_187317 | JGI IMG/M metagenome (GOLD analysis project Ga0209598, IMG submission 187317) | Freshwater microbial communities from Lake Montjoie, Canada to study carbon cycling - M_140807_EF_MetaG (SPAdes) (version 2) | ecosystem: Environmental > Aquatic > Freshwater > Lake...
TTTTGGATACTGGCAATTTGGCAGTAGACGAAACCTTGCTTTCTGCGGCCAGCAGCACATTGCAAGCGCGACTGGCTGCAGGCATTCGCATTGGCTATTCCAGTACCACGAGTACAGACTTGTCTACACAAATTGGCGAAATGGTGTTTAGTGGGGGCTTAATTCAAGATCGCATCGACAAAGAAACCAGCTCTAAGACTGATCTCACCAAACGCAAAACCACATTGCAAGAAAAACTGTTGAGCGTTCAAGCACGCTATACCGCGCAATTTGCCTCCCTTGATGCCTTGTTGTTCAAACTACAAGGCACCAGCGACTCACTCAAAAGCGCTCTGGATGGTTTAACCAACTCCCAGAAAAATAACTAAGCTTCATTAGAAGGAAATTTCATGACAACTCGTTCACACCGCGCCTACGCTGCTACACAACGCGAAACTTCTGTTTCTTCTGCCAAGCCAGTCGAACTGGTGGCCATGGTTTACCAACGCTTGCTTGATCATCTGCAAACAGGAATGATTCAAATGGCTGAGGGCGCAGACTCTTCGGAGGCTCTTACGAAAGCCATTGACCTCATTACCACTGGCCTTGAGTCTTGCTTAGACAAAGAAAAAGGCGGCGAGATTGCACAAAACTTGGCCTTCATTTACGACTGGGCTGGTAAAGAAATTATTCGCGCACGTCTGCGTCGTGATCCAGAAATGATTCAGGGTGTCATCAATGCGTTTGTGCCTTTGGCAGAAGCTTGGTTAGAACACGCTGGCCAGAAGGACGAATCATTTGCGTCTAAATACCTCAAGCCCGCCATGGCTTCTGTCAAGAAATTGTCTGGCGCGGCCACTGCTGGTAATAGCTCAATGGGTTCCATGGCTAGCGCTTCTGCCGCTACCGCCTAAAAGGCATTTACCAAATGGCCGCTAAGCCATATCATTGCTTGGCACCATGTTTATACCTACACCAGTTCAAGAACTGCACCTGCCACTGACGCAAAAGTCAGAGGTAGGTCCTGTGTTGCCGGTTACAGCGGTGCCCGGTGTGGCTGAAGAGGCGCAATCCTTAGACAGCCGAGTAGCCTTGCAATGGACTCAGCCAGTATTTGCAGGTGCCGAGGGGCAAGCTGGGCGCTCTGCGTTAATCGCGCCTTTGCCCAATGCATTGCTTCAATCTCCCAAAACTGCAGTACCTGTTTATGAACCTCAAGGCGCAGACCCAGATGCATTGAAGTCGGGGGATGTTCATCCTTTGTTAGCGCAAGGCTTGTCTACGTGGCTCAGTGGTGTATTGGCCAAACCCTCTAGCGCTGCCAATGTGGCAAGCTTGGCAATGTTGATGGCAAATGGTTTAGGCAAGACAACGGTCAAGCCAGCTGGTAATGAAGCCGCCACTACTTCTTCAGAAGTGATGAGCCAACTTAAAAGTATTTATCAAAATTTAGTTGGCAGCGACGTGTTTGCGGCGCAAAGGCTTAATGAAGCATGGATGCCAAGAAGGGTAGTGGCCAATCATGCGCAGCCATCTGAAGCTTTTCAGAACTCTGATTCAAAAGTTTTCCAACAACTTGCACAACCTATTCAAGAGCCAAGTGCTGCACAGCTAACGCAATGGGTCTCAGCCCTTGAGCCCGACAGCGATGCAGCAGAGCAAGCAGCCCGCATGCTTTCCCAAGGCAACATAGTCTGGCAGGCCGAACTAGTGCCCGGTTTGCCGATGCGCATTGTTCGAGAAGATGCTTGGCGCAATAACCCGCAGCAAGTAGGCCAGCTTGAAAAAGGTGCCATGTTGAAGGTGGAGATAACGCTTCCAAATTTGGGTGAGCTTCGCATATTGGGATCGCAATGGGGGCAAGACATTAGCTTGCACATTTCGCATGGCTCGCAAGGCAGCAATGGCAAAGTCAATTGGACGACTCTTGCACCTGAGCTGCTGCAAGAATTGAAAACGCAGGGCGTTAGCGATGTCAAAATAGAATCATTGCCTGAAGCTGCGGCCATGACTGCCAGCAAGGATCTGCCCAAGGAATCACCCAATGTCTAACTTGGGCCACGAAGAAATTCTGCAGGCGGTGGCAGTTGGCTACAAACCGAATACGCCAGCACCTCGAGTTTTAAGCAAAGGCAAGGGTGAAATTGCGCAAGCCATTTTGGACCGCGCCAAAGAGTTGGGCATTCCCACACGAAGCGAACCTAGCTTGGTTGCTTTCTTAATGGAACTAGACCTCAACGCTTGGGTGCCGCCAGAGCTTTATGCGGCAATAGCCCAAGTCTTAGCGTGGGCACATGAAGAAGACAAGAAGCTTGAAGAATCTAAATACTGATTCTTAGGCTTAATTGCCCAAAGCTAACTTTTCAGTCGCTGCAGATCTCGCGTCATACTGGGCGAGCTTCATTAATAACTTTAGCGCGGAATGAATCAGGTAGCGCATTGGGTGTGAGCACGTCCACATGAACACCTAGCAATTGCAAGAGTTCATGGCGGATGGCACCAATGTCAAAGAGTGTCGTTTCGGGCGTAGGGTCGATCAAAATATCTAAATCGCTGCCCTCTTGATCTTCTCCATGGAGCACTGAACCGAAAACGCGCGCGTTACGAGCGTTATGACGCTCAACGACAGTGCGAATTGCAGCCCGATGTGTTTGAAGAGCAATGGACGGCTTCATAATTTTTCCCAATATTTAATCCAATTGGATCACAAATCTTCAATTGGAAGAAATATTTAGGACAAATTCAAACTCAATTCCCAAACGGATTGTTTCTGACACCCACCAACGGTGGCTGACCTTGGCCTTGCGGCTGCGCTTGAGCATCACTCAAGGTTTTAAGAAACACCACCACATCGTCAATTTCTCGCTCCGTCAATGCAGGGCCAGCTGATGCTGGGCGGTTAAACGGTACACGGTCGTTGATGATGTTGCCAACATACGCAGCAGGTAAGTCGTTAGGTGTAGCTTTAGGACCGTACCAGCGCTTTGGATCGCTGTTACGCGTGGCGTAAAAACTCACCACGTCTCGCAAGTCTTTGAAGAAACCGTTGTGCATCCATGCTTTTCTTTCGGCGGTGTTGCGAAGAGAAGTCATGCGGAATGTGCCACAAAACTTTTCAATGCTGATGTTGGCGGGCACGTTGCTGGTGAGAGCTGGCTTGGTGCGGTCGGGGCCGCACAAGCCGAGATCAAAAAAGGAGGGGTTGGCGTTTCTAGGAATAGCCATGTTGCGGGGAATGCCTGTGGCATAAAACGCAAAGTCTGTAAACATTGAATCGCTGGGCTTGGCGGAATTGGGGTTCATGAGGTGGCAAGAAGCGCAGTTGCCTTTGTTGACGTCCATGAACACCTTCATGCCATTGGATTCTTGGGGTGTGAATTTGGTTTTGCCTTGAATGAACTGGTCGTATTTGCTGCTGAAGGGTTGAAGCGCAGAGCTTCTTTCAAATGCGGCAATGGCCACGCCTATTTTTTGAAACGCCAGTGTGGGGTTGTTGAAAATTTGGCTGCCAAACTCGTCTTTGAACATTTGCGCATAAGGGGCAGTTGCAATTTTGCGAATCACACTGGCTGCGTCTTTGTTGTTCATTTCTAATTTGTTCAACAGCGGGCCAAGTGCTTGCAGTTCTGCGGTGTCTTCGCGGCCGTCCCAAAAGAAGCCGCCCACTGGGTCAACGTCCTCGGCGGTAACTCTAAATTGGAATTTAGGCGTGAAAGATGTATAGGCATTGGACATGGCATTGCGGCCGCCAATCGATTGAGGTGTGCTGCCTTGCGCCACGCCAATTCTGGAACCGTTGTTGCCAGCAAAGCCCGAGCTGGCCAAGTGGCAGTCGTTGCACGAAGTGCCTCTGGGTTCAGACAAGGCTTTGTCTTTGAAAATTTGACTGCCTAAGTTTTCTAGGCGGGTTAGGTTTGTCGCTGCTGGAGGCTGGGGCTGAGCCTGACTTAAAGTTGCTATGCCAAGTAATGAAAGACTGAAACAAAAAATTCGAAGTGTTGAAAGTGAATGTGTTCTGTGGAACTTTGTGAATGTCATTTCATGCTTTCAAGATGAAGTTTGTTGAACGATTTGTCGGCAAACCAACAGTCTGGCAAGCCCAACAAGGTTTAAGCAAAAGTCGTACCTGAAAAGATGAGATTTTTTTGACGCTGAGAGCGTTTACTAAGCATTCAAAGCAAGGCTTAGTGCTTGCTAATAAGAACCACCGAGAAGGAGTTAAACCTGCAGGTTAGTCACTTCTTTGTACGCATCAACCAAACGGTTGCGCACCGCAATCATGGTTTGAAATGAGAGGTTGGCTTTTTGCAAGTCGACCATCACTTCTTCCAATGTCATGTTGCTTTGACCGGTAGAGAAGCTTTGCACTTTGGCTTGCGCCACGTTTTGTGTTTCGTTCACAGCCAACACGGCTTTTTTCAAAGCCGATTCAAAATCGGGCTCGCCTGCTGCGGGCAATGTGGCCGTTGAATTTAACTGACCCGCTGCCATATCGGCCATGACTTTCATCTGGCTGCTAAGGGACTCGAGGTTAATGTTTGACATGCTATTTATCTTAATTCAATTCAATCAAAAAGAAAACCGGCTTCTTTGTAGGCCTTGAGCTTGTAGCGCAGGGCCCTTTCGGACAGTCCCAAAACGGTGACGGCATCTTTACGGTTGCCACCAACTTGCTTCAAAACTTTCAAAATGTGCTCACGTTCAATGGAATCCATGTCCTGTGCGCCCGAAGTTGTGCTTTCAGTGTCTGAAGTGTATGCAAGAGGTGTGCCACCGGCGCTCAAATTGGCCATGGGTGCGTTAGATGCAGTGCTTGGCTCGCTGCCATGCAGTTCAATGTCGTTGGGCTCGATCAAATCGCCGTCGCTTAAAAGCAGGGCGCGCTGCATGGCGTTTTCCAATTCGCGCACGTTGCCGGGCCAGGGGTAACTTTGCAAGGCTTGCTTGCTTTGAACGGAGAGTTTCAGGCCTTGGCGGCCCATGGTGCGGCCATAGCGGGCCAAGAAATGTTCGGCCAAGGGCAGGATGTCTTGGTGACGCTCACGCAGTGGCGGAATGCGAATGGGAAACACGGCCAAGCGGAAGTACAAATCTTCTCTGAATTTGCCGTCTTTCACTCTCTGCTGCAGGTCTTGGTTGGTGGCGGCCACAATGCGCACATCGCAATTCACAGAGCGCATAGAACCCAGGCGTTCAACCACTTGGTCTTGCAGTACACGCAGCAGTTTGGCCTGCAATTCGAGCGGCATTTCGCCTATTTCGTCTAAGAAAAAGGTGCCGCCATTGGCTTGTTCAAACTTGCCAGGCTGGGCTTTGGTAGCGCCCGTGAAGGCGCCTTTTTCATAGCCAAACAGGGTGGACTCGAGCAGGTTGTCGGGAATGGCGGCGCAGTTGATGGCCACATAAGGCTTGCTGTTGCGGCCCGAAAGTTGGTGAATTTGTTTGGCAAAAACATCTTTGCCCACGCCCGATTCGCCCGTTAAAAGCACGGTGGCACCGGTGCCAGCCACACGCTCACAACGGTTTTTAACGGCAAGAATTGCCGGATCGGAGGCAATTATTTCCCCGTCAGCGCTGGTTTTTGCCGCGGGCGGGCTGGGATGATGGCGGGCAATGACCTCCAGCAATTGCTGGGGCATGAAGGGTTTGATCAGGAAATCGCGGGCGCCGCCTTTTAAAGCTTGCACGGCCAGTTGGGTGTCGGCATAGGCGGTCATGACCACCACGGGAAGTTGGGGGTGTTTTTCTCTGGCTTGGGCCAACAGCTGCAAACCGTTCATGCCGGGCAAGCGGAAATCGGTGACCAACATTTGCTCTACTTCGGGGTCTATGGCGGGCAGGGCGTCTTCGGCGCACTCAAAGGCCACGTGGTCTACGCCGCCTAAGCGCAAGGTCACGCTGATGGCTTCCCGCAGGTCGGTGTCGTCTTCAACAAGGAGAATTTGAAACGGGTTCATGAGTGAGCAGTTGTTGACCTTGTAGGCAAATGCAGGGTTTAAAAGTTGGCCATGCTGGGCAAAGCCACCACAAAAAGCGCTCCGCCCTCGGGTTTGTTTTGCGCGGTAATTTCACCACGGTGGCTGCGAATGGCGTTCTGTGCAATTGCAAGTCCTAGGCCAGTGCCCGTCACACGGTTGGTGGCGAAGGGTTCAAACAATCTTGAAAGCATGTCTTCGGCTATGCCGGGGCCATTGTCTTCGATGCTCAGTTGGCCGCGCAAATGGTCGGCTTGGGTTTGAACCACAATGGTTTGGCCCGGGCTGGAGCACTGAATGGCGTTTTCTAAAATGGCAATGAACGCGGACACCACGGAGGGGCGCTCTACGCTGACCATGCAGTTGTCTGCTTTCAAGCTGACCGACAGCTCAATGTGTTTTTCTTGCGACAAGCCTTCTAGGGTTTGCAAGGCCTCGTTGACCAATTCGTCTAAGGCAATGATTTGCGTTTTGTGGGGGCGGGCCCGCACAAACTGGAGCATTTCTCCGGCCATCTTTTCCAGATGAATCAGTTGGTTTTGCAGTTTTTTTGCAAAGTTCACGCGGTCTTGCAATTCGAGCTCTTCGGTGCAAAGGTGCGAGGCATACAGAAGCGCTGTGGACAAAGGGGTTCTAAGTTGGTGCGCAATGCCGGCCGACATTTTGCCCATGGCGGCCAAGCGGTCTACCCGCTCGTTGTCTTCTAAGGTGCGCAAGTTGGCGGTAATGTCTTGAATTTGAATCACGCTGCGCAAGCCTTCTTGCACGCGCTGGGCTTGCAGGGTGCGAAGGCCAGAAGGAGAGCTCAGGTGAAATTCGTCAGGTCCATGGCCAGGTTTCCAGGAGGCAGGTGTGGTCCATGCATTTCCGGTTTGCAGTCCGGGTACAAGTTGCTCAGCCGCTTGGTTGAAATGGCTGATTTTGTCGTTTTCAATGAGCACCACGGCGGCAGGCAGTGCGTTAAGCAAAACGTTGAGGCGCTCGTTGGCTTGGAACAAGTCGGCACTAAGGTCTTCGACTTTGCGGCTTAAGGCGGCGTACTGTTGCTCTAGCGCTTGAGAGGCTTCGACAAAAAGCTCAAACGCGCCAGCCAGATCACTGGCTTGAGCGGGTGGCGTTGCTTTTTCTGAATTTGCCATCTTTGAATCTTTTGTCAATTTATCTGTTCTGAATTGATATTAAAAGTAAGATTGCGATCCATTGACCTGCTTTGTTGTGCTTTCAATAGGGCTGAAAACCAATATACCTTAATTTAAGTGAAGGCCAGGCCACCGTTTGGGGGCTGTTCAAGCAAATGATGAAGATCCTCCTGATTGAAGACGATGCGCAAATTGCAGACTTGGTGGTATCGGCCTTCGAGGCATTGGGCATTGAAACACAGCATGAAAAAGATGGCTTCAGGGGCTTGCGCACGGCCCTGCAACTGAACTTTGATGCCATCTTGCTCGATGTGGCATTGCCCCTCATGGACGGTTTTCAAGTGCTGGAAGAAATAAGGCGCAACAGCTTGAACACGCCCGTCATCATGCTGACGGCTTCGGTTGATTTGCCAGAACGTTTGAAGAGTTTCGAAAAAGGCGCAGACGATTATTTGTCCAAGCCTTTTTACATCGAAGAGCTTTTGGTTCGTGTCAAGGCCTTGATCAACAACAAGCGCGGCAAATTAGAAATGATGTTGGTGCAAGGTGATTTGTCCTTGGACCGTTTTACACGCGTGGCCACTTGGCAAGGCGAAAAGGCCACCCTCACGCAACGTGAATATGTCTTGTTAGAGTGTTTGATGATGGCGCCCGGGCAGATCTTTTCTCGAGAGCAAATACTGAAACAAGTTTGGAATGTTGCCTTTGACCCAGGCACCAACGTGGTCGATGTCTCGGTGCAAAGACTGCGCAAGAAACTGACCAATCCCAAGCCAGACTCTGCGCTTGCCTTCCCCATCGAAACCATTCGGGGCGTGGGCTACCGTTTCAAGGCGCAGTCTTAAATACAATGCCAAACATGCTACGGTCTTTTAGACTGAAGTTTTTCATCATCGTGACGCTGTTGATTGTTTTGTTTGCAATCATCACCCGCGTCAACGTCAGGACTTCTTCCAATACACCTATTCATGACATTATTTATTCGAATTTTGCAAGCTATTTGGTCAGCACAGTCAAGGAGCAGGAAGCACTGGTCAGCATTGACACTCAAAAACCAAGTACAGCTGTTGCAAATTCAAATGTTCAAGAAATTCGTTTGGATGTTGAAAAATATTTCGCAGACTTAAGCGCATCTAAATCTTTGGTGTGGCTAAGCGATTCGTCCAGTTCACAGCAATTGGACATGCCCAAAGGCGTGCTATGGCGCAAGTTGAGCAATCCCAATGCAAACGATGCAGTCGATCTGGCCACCACAGAAGCGAGTGGTTCTAAGTGGGTGGTGTTTCGAGTGCGTTTTCAAGATCAATATGTTTTCACCGCGGTGAATGATGCCGCATTTGCAATACGCTTCAACGCCATCATGGATGCCAGAGACAGCATCTTGAATTCGATGTGGCCCCTGTTGCTTTTGTACATTGCTTTGTGCACATGGGTTTTGACGGCATGGGTCACGCGTTCTTTGACGAACTTGCGGTTTAGGTTCAAGCAAATTGAATTGAAGCGCGGTGGCGTTTTACTTTCTGAAAACGAGTTCGACATGGAGTTTGCAAGCTTCGTGCGTTATTTCAACGATTTGATTGAAGGCATTCGATTTAATTTTGAGCAAGCCTCTCGGTTTTCAAGCGATGCCGCACATGAACTTCGAACACCCTTGACGGTGATTCATGGCAATTTAAAAAGACTGATTAACAAAGCGATAGACAACAGCCCAGAACAAATGCAATTGTCAATGCTGCTAGATGAAGTCGAGCGATTGATCTCCATCACCAACAAGCTGGTTTTGCTTTCTCAGGCGGACGGGCACAATTTCAAATTAGATCTTCAAGCCATTAAGCTGAATGATTTGGTGGGTGTCATTGGCGAAGATATTCAAAGTTTGATGCCCAGCATCAAGTTTGAAGCCAATGTGTCACATAAAATTATGGTTTTGGCGGACCTTAATCTGTTTCAACAGCTGTTGAATAACTTAATCAGCAATGCTGTTAAATACTCACCCCCGAATGGCACCATTTTCTTCAAAGCAGAAGTGTCTGACGGCATGGTTGAATTTTCTTTGGCCAACCACACCTTTTTGTCTTTGGATAATCTGGACGAACGCGTTTTTCAGCGCTTCTACCGACACACCGTCATCGCCAATTCAGACATTGAGTTGCCAAAAGGAGATGGCCTGGGCCTCAGCTTGTGCCAAGAAATTGCCAAGGCCCATGGCGGCACATTGAAGCTAGAAAAAGGGCCGGGCAAATGGGTCAACTTCACAGTCTTATGGAAAAGCGCTTAATTAAAAGATTGTGTTCGTACATTACAGCTGTGTAATGATTGGTTTTGGTCAATGAAAATTTGAAACAATGTGATTACATATGGAGGCACAGATTTAATTGGATGCTCCCAAAGTTCTCTCTCCAGATCGCGACGCTGTCGTTCTCTCTATGGGCGGGGCGGGCGCTGCAAAATCAGACACACCATCAGGTGTGATTGATTCTATGCGCGAACGCTTTCTTGCCCTGAATACCAACCAACGTTTGTTCATGGGACTAGGCTTTGCCGGCTTGGTTTTGGCCTTAGGTGTTGTTTTTTCAGCAGGAAAAAGCACCCAAGACTACCGAGTGTTGTTTGCAAACGTCAATGAAGGCGATGGTGCCGCCATCATTACTGCATTGCAGCAAATGAACGTGCCCTACCAGTTTACCGAGGGCGGAGGCGCTATCACAGTGCCGCAAGCTTTGGTTTATGAAACCCGTTTGAAGTTGGCAGGGCAAGGCTTGCCCAAGGCTGGCAATGTTGGTTTTGAACTTCTTGAAAATCAAAAGTTTGGCACCAGCCAATTTGTAGAACGCGTCAATTATTTGCGAGGGCTTGAAGGCGAGTTGGCCCGCAGTGTCAGTTCTCTGGGGCAAGTCAAATCGGCACGTGTTCATTTGGCCGTGCCCAAACCCTCTGCATTTGTGCGAGAGCAAGAACGGCCCACAGCTTCTGTCATTGTCACCCTGCACCCAGGACGGGTTATAGATGGCGCTCAAATTGCAGCCATAGCCAGGCTGGTCAGCTCTGCTGTGCCAGGCATGCGAGCACAAGAGGTGTCCATCATGGACACGGAAGGCAGCATAGTCAGTACAAGTGCTGCGCGGCAAGACGGTTTAGACGCCTCACAACTCAAGTACACAGCAGAACTAGAAGCGGCTTTGAACCGACGCGTTGCCGCCATTTTGGAGCCCTTGGCCGGCAAAGATGGTTTCCGCGCTCAGGTTTCGGTTGACTTAGATTTTGATGAGCGAGAGCGCACCTCTGAAACTTTTGGAAAAAATTCACCGCCCAACCAGGCTATTCGCAGCCAACTCTCTATTGAGTCAAGTGGCGGTAAATCGGGCTCTGGCGGCGTGCCCGGTTCCCTCACAAACCAGCCCCAAGATCCGGCCAAAGCGCCTATTACAACGGAAGCCAAGGGCGAGAATTTACGCGCTCCAGGCAGTGTGGAAACAGGTACGTCTAACGCAGACGATGGCAGCTCTAGAAATGAAAAGACGGTGAACTTCGAGGTTGACCGCGCCATTGAAAGAATTAAATCAAGCAAGGGCCAGTTGCGCCGTGTTTCTGCTGCAGTGGTACTTGATTACAAATATGAAAAAGGCGCCAAGGCCAATGCAACGCGCAGCACGCCCTACACACCTCAAGAGATTCAACAAATTAATGGCCTTGTGAAAGACGCCATTGGCTTTGTTCAAAGGCGCGGCGATACGGTCAGTGTGGCCAACCTGCCTTTCTCGGCAGAGCCCGTACCTGTACCTGAAGAAATCAGCCAGTTTTCGCCAGATTTAATTTCCCAAATTGTGCGGTATCTCGCAATCACATTGGGCTTGCTGTTTGCTTATTTTGCCATTGCAAAACCGTTGTTGCGACCTTTGCCGTTGCCCCCTTTAGACCCCGACCTGCCAAACTCGCCACAAGGACGAGCCGCTCAGCGCATGCGCGAAGAAATCAAGGAAATGGATTTATCTTGGTCCATGGGGCAAGAAGTTAAGCGCGCGCAAGAGATGCTGGTTGAAAGAGAAATTGAAGCTCAGATCGAGCGTATGCGTGAAAGAGAAGTGGCCAGCAAGGCCAAGTTTGAAGACATGGTGTCTTATGCCACCCAGTACGCCTCCGATCAGCCAGACGACACCGCTTTACTTTTAAGAGCGTGGGTAGCCGAAACAGGCGGCACCACCACAAACGGTTAAAACGCATCATGAACACAAGCGTTGAAAACTTCAAACCCGGTGTCTTAGGTGGCGCTCTCCGAAAAGGTTTGCAATCACCTGAGCTTCAAAAGTCTAGCGGATCCAACTTAGATGGACCGTCTCGCGCCGCCATTGTGCTCATGTCCTTAGGACCTGACGTGGCCGGCGAAGTGCTGAAAAACTTCTCGCCAGCCGAAGCACAAAAAGTGTCTTCACTCATGGCCAACTTTAGAAGCGTTGACCGCGAGGTCATGATCAAAGTGCTGGAAGATTTTAAAAATATCACAGCACATCGCAAGCAAGTTCCTTTTGACCCGCAACGGTTTGTCACTGCATTGATGGAAAAATTCACGGTGGACTCTGGCGCCTCTACGGCCAGCCAATTGGCCAGCAGTGTGCCCGCCCTAGATTTGATCACCAGCATGGGCAATGAACAACTGCAACGTCATTTGCAAGCTGAGCACCCTCAAGTTGTAGCTACTTTGTTGTCTTTACTTCCCGCCCAAAGGTCAGCGACAGTGCTTGAAATGTTTGAGGAAGAATACCGCGATGAGTTGGTGTTGCGTGTGGCTTTGCTAGATCAAATTAATCCTTCTGCATTGGTTGAACTTAATGACATGCTAGAGAAAACCTTGGGCGCTGGCTCTACAGCTCAAATCAGTGGCATTGGTGGCACGCGACCTGCTGCTGAAATCTTGCGACTTTTTACGGGTGGTCTAGAAAAAAACACCTTGGCAAGCATTCGCAAACATTCTGAAAAATTGGCAGAGCAAATTTTTGAACGAATGTTCACGTTTGACGACTTGATGAAAATTTCACCGCAAGCTGTCCAGTCGTTATTGGCCAGCACCGATTTGCCAGATGAAGTGATCCTGACGGTGCTCAAGGGATCCACCCCGAATTTGCAGAACTTCTTTTTCTCGAATATGACCAAAAGCAAAGCCGAACGTTTCCGCGTTGAAATGGAAGGCATGCCGCCTGTGCGCGTCCAAGAAGTTCAGGCCAAACAATTGGAAGTTGTGCAAACCGCACGCCGCATGCAAGAAGAGGGCGTGCTCTCTTTGGCCATTGTGAAATGAACCTTACCCACATTCATAAGGCATTGTGTTAAATCCTTGGAGCCCACCTTCTTTTGACGGCGATCATGCTCCCTCTGACATCACTGCAGGGCGAGAGTTTTCACGCCTCACCAAAGATGGTGTGATGGTTTTACCCAGCGTCAATGAAGTTGACGCCATTCGCGGCAAAGCCTACCAAGACGCCTATGCTCGCGGTCTGCAAGAAGGCTTATCTGAAGGCCAAGCGCAAGGCACAGCCAAGGGCCGCGAAGAAGGCATGGAGCAAGGCCGCACAGAAGGCTTTCAACTGGGCTACCAACAAGGCTATCAAAGCGGCATCAAAGACATCGAGCACATGTCCAAAGAGATGCAGCGAGTCATGGCCGAGCTGCAATCTTTGCCACAAGCTTTCCAAACTGCATTACCCGAGTGGGTGTACGAAACGGCATTGCGCTTGGCCGGCAAAGAGCAAATGGACCGCTCGGTATTTGTGGCTGCCGTGCAAGAAGCCCTCATGCGCCTGCCCCGCCCTGGTGAAAATTTAATTGTGGGTGTTCCTCCTGCAGAGCTTGAGGCCTGGCAGTCTTTGCTTAGCCACCCCGACATGCCGTTTCAGTCTTTGGTTAGGCCCGATGCCGATTTGAGCAAAGGCTTTGCCTATGTGTTGGTCGATGGCACCAGACTCGATGTCGGCATCAGCGCACGCGATGCCTTGGTGCGAAGTGCATTGGGTTTATTGCCGCAACACGCTTCGGATTCAGTTTAAAGGAGACCGCCTTGAGCCAGGCCGATCTTCAACACTTTGTAGACTCACACCGCGCCAAGTTGGCCAACTTGCCTTTGTCGGTGCGCGAAGGTCGAGTTAAAAGAGTTTCTGGTTTGTTGGTTGAAGTTGAGGGCCTACCCTTGTCAATTGGCGCGCAAGCTTGTGTCGAAAACTCTCGCCAAGGCAATTGGGTCGATGCCGAGTGCATTGGCTTTGAGCGCGACACCACTTACCTCATGGCCTTTGATCAAATGGCGGGCCTATCGCCAGGTGCTGTGGTCTACCCCTTGCTCACACCTCAGCGACGCGCTGAGGGCTATCAAATGCGTCAGGGCATTGCGTCAGTGCCCATTGGCCCTCAGCTGTTAGGCCGCGTGGTCGACGGCTTGGGCCGACCCTTGGACGGCTTAGGCGGCGCCAGCTGGAGCGATGCGCTAATGCGCTTTGCCTCGCCCAACCCGCTCAAACGCAAACCCATTCATGAACCGCTTGACACTGGCGTGCGCGCCATCAATGCCATGTTGTCGGTAGGGCGTGGCCAGCGCATGGGTTTGTTTGCTGGCTCTGGCGTGGGCAAGAGCGTGTTGCTGTCTATGCTCACGCGCAATTGCGTGGCCGATGTCATTGTGATTGCGCTGGTGGGTGAACGCAGCCGCGAGGTACGCGAATTTTGCGATGATCAATTGGACGATGCGTCTAGATCTCGTGCAGTGGTGGTGGCCTCGCCTGCCGATACATCCCCCTTATCGCGCGCCAAAGGTGCTGAATACGCCACGGACGTGGCCACCTGGTTCAGAGACCAGGGCAAGCATGTGGTGCTGATTGTTGACAGTCTCACACGCTATGCCATGGCGCAACGCGAAATTGGCTTGAGCCTTGGCGAAGCGCCGGTGGCTCGTGGTTATCCTGCCAGCGTGTTTGGCAAGCTGCCTGCGCTGGTCGAAAGAGTCGGCAATGGCGAACACCCTGAAGGTTCTTTAACGGCTTTTTACACAGTGCTTTTAGAAGGCGACGACGTGCATGACCCTGTGGCCGATGCTGCGCGTGGTGTGCTGGATGGGCATATTTTCTTGTCACGCGAATTGGCCGACGCTGGCCACTACCCTGCCATTGACATTGAAAAATCAATCTCTAGGGTGATGCCCAAAGTGGCTTCCCAAGATCACGTCTTGGCAGCCAGGCGCATTAAACAGTTGATCAGCCGGCATGAGCGCAGCCGCGACATGGTGGCCATGGGCGCCTACATGCAAGGCAGCGACCCCGATTTAGATGCTGCACTCAGGTTGTGGCCACACATCCAGACTTTTTTGCAACAAGAGTCGCACCAAGTCGCTGACTTAGAAGGCAGCGTAACGGCCTTGAATACCATTGCTAAGGCTTCCAAATTATGAGCAGCCGCGTATTTGAAGTGCTGCAACAAATGCTGAAATTGCGCAAAGACCGGTCTGTGGCGCAGTCCAAACGGGTTCAGGCTGAGTATGAGCGGGTGCGCAATTTCAATTTGCAAGTCACCTCGTATGCTCAGGAATATGAGTCTCAATGGGTGAAGGCGGCGCAACAAGGCGATACCGTTTTGAATTTGCAAACCCAAGCCAACTTTGGTCTGAATTTGCGGGCCACGGCCAAATCCCAAGAGCCCGAGGTGCAGGCTTTGAAGTCTCAAAGTCGTGAGGCACTTGACAAAGCATTGCAAGATGCCCAACGCCTCAAAACCCTGCAATCTTTCTTGGCCAAGCGCAAACAACAGCGCCAACGCCAATTTGAGAAGCACGAAGACAAGGCACTTGAAGACGTTTTACAGGCTCGCCAAAACACCAAATAGCAAGGTGGCACTGAAGTTGCATAACTTGATTTAAATTTGGGAAATTAAATCATGGCCATCATTGCATCCAATCCAACTTCTGCAGCAATTACAACGCTTTCTCCTGACGCGCTAGACCCCTCGGTCATGTTGTCAGAAGAAGGCTTTACAGAGGAGCTAGCAGCTGCCATGCAGCCCTTTGTCGCGCCAACCGAAGCGCTCGCAAAAACGCCTTTAGACATCCTAGAAGAGGCGGGCAAGAAACTTACAGACCTGCAAATTTTGCCGGCAGAAGTTCTCTTGAATGCGGTAGGGGATGCAAATTTTGCCTTTGCGGGTCAAGCAGGTGCTGCCAATTCATTGGCTCAAAATTCGGTATCCGAATCGGCATTGACTGATGCTACCGAGGCCATTGCGCAAGACACCACGGTCCAAGATTTAGCCAATCAATTGCAAGGCGCCGAGCTGGCTGCTGCCAACTTGGCAGCGCAAATGTCGGCTTCCGCGGCCAACGTGCCTGCGTCCCTTGCGTCCAAATCAGCAGAAGTTTCAGCCGCACTTTCTATCAACGCCACTTCGGGAGCTGGCCAAAATGCTGGACAAGCTTCACAGGCGCCAGTAACAGGCCCCAGCTTGCAAGAAGCAGAGCAGGTTTCGTCTGCAACAATTTTGGCGACGGCCCAGAACACAACTTCAGTGGGCACCGAAAGTGCCAACGCCATCAATCTGCCGACAGGCAACCAGGCCGCGCGCCTGTCGCCTGTTACTACGGCACAGGTTGAACTGGCTAAGTCGGTTCAATCTGATGCCACAGGCAATGTGTCTCAAGTCAATGCCGCTTCAGCAGCAAATGCTGTCAGTGCAGTTGACGCGCAAGTGCAGCAAGCTGTTGCGGGGGCGGTTTCTAACAAGGTCAAACCAGACGGCGTGCAAGTACAAGCAGGTGCTCAACAAAATGCCATCGCCATTCAGGCATCACCTCTAGCCAATGCGCAAGTTGCAGTCGACCCTTCTTTGAAGCTTGAGGCAAGCGCAGTGGTGGCCAATGTTTCAAGCGGTGCAGCAGCAAGTACAGTTGTTGCTGCGACTGCCGCCAGTGTGGCCGGCTCGCAAAGTACTTCCCTATCGCCTTCGACAGTTGCCAACTCAAGTGACGCCAAAAATACAAGAACGGATTCAGCGCAAGCTACGCCCATCAATGCGTCAAGCCCTGCTCAACCGATTGAACTTGCCAACTTAGCTACTGAAAAGACAGCTGCTTCATCAGACACAAAAGTCGATGTGCAAGCAAAACATGGTCAAGAAAGTGCATTCAATTTCGATGCAAAGTTAGCCAAATCGGATGCGCTACAAAATCCTAAAGTCATAGAGACCGCTGTGAGCCTTGCAGGCGTTGCCAAGTCGAGCGCACAAGTTCAAAGCACAAATCTTGCATCGAGCAGCAATGATCTCAGTACCGAAGGTGTTGCTGCAGGTTCATCCATCCCAGAAATAGACTCAGCTGCTACAACGTTCAGCAATGTCCAATCGGGCATGAAAGCTGGCAAAGCAGGAGAAGCCTTTCCAGCTGTAGCCAGTTCGCCCACAGCCAACACCGCCCCGGCCAATCGAATGGACTCGGCTTCACTGACAGCCGCCATCCCTAGCTCGACAGGGCTTGCGCAAGAAGCTCCCAGAGCAGAAACAACTCAAAGCTTGGAAGATATTTCTTCGAGTTTTGTGAGCAGCTTGGTGGGTGGTCCACAGCGCCCTGTGACAACTGTCATGGATTGGATTTCAATGCAATCGCAAGAACGTGCAGCACCCCTGGTTCCCCATGAGGTTCGCTTAGATGCCGGCGCTGTGCAAATGGAAATTCAGAAGATGGTGAAGCAAGGTGGTGGTCATGTGGTGATGGAGCTCACACCCCCCGATCAAAGCAAATTCACCATTGAGCTAAAGCTCGATGAGCGCGGTAACGCCTTGCTGATTGTTGAAGGCGTGAGCGATTCCACCAAAACCCGATTGGAACAAAGTGCGCCGCAATTGCGTGAGCAATTTCAGCAAATGGGTTTAGAGTTGCAACTCGACATGCGTCAGCAAGGTCAGTCTGCATCTTCCAATGCTGCAAATTTTGCAGATGCCCAAGAGCGTGGTTCTGGCGACAACAATTTGGCCAACAATGGCACAGGCGATACACCTAAGGTTTTGTCGCAGCGTGAAGCAGGCGCAAACCGCGCACGCGAAACAGGCTCTAACCAAGTTTATCTCTACGCCTAAAACTTTGAGCCTAGAAGAAACTCATGAACACCAACCCAGACAACATGCAATTTCCATTTGCAAAAGAAGCCCTTGAGGGCTTAGACACCCAAGTCTCGCAGGACTGGAATCGCGAGCAGCTGGATGCCATGCACATGCAATTTGTTGGGCAGTGGCGTCAGTCGATGTCCACCTTGGTTCCTGCTGAAATCAAGATTTTGGCGGGCGACATGGAGCTGAAAACTTACGAGGCCTTCGTGCTTGAAGCCCCCTCTTTTGCGGACATTCAAGTTTTCGAAATCGATGCCCTTCAAACGCTTTGCGCTTGGAGCTTTGACGCGCGCTGGGTGGCTGCGGCCGTAGATTGTTTGTTTGGCGGCGCCGGCATCATTCCCATCAAAGAACGAAGCGGCAAACTCACGCACATTGAATTGGGCATCAGGCAACGCTTGCTCGCAACAATGGCCACGGCCTATGAAGCAGCATGGCAAGCGGCTTACCCGATTCGCCTGCAAACTTTAAGACAAGAGCAACAACTCTCATCGCTACGGCTGACCTCTCACAAAGATGTGGTGCTGCATGCCCAATTTGCAATTCATTTCAACTTGCTCGAATTGAGGGTTGACTTGTGCCTGCCCAAGCGCGCACTAGATTGGCAAACGCCCAGCGCCTCAGCCAAATCCTCCGAAACCTCAGGGCAACCCGCTGGCTGGAGCCGAAGCCTGCAGCATCAGTTGTATGCCAAGCCTGTCGAGTCTGTGGCCGTGTTGTGTGAAAAAGAACTTTCGGTAGCGCAATTGCTCTCCTTGTCTTTGGGGCAGGTTCTGCCCATTGATTTGTCGGCCCCTGTGCGCCTCATGGTCGATGGCGTCAATATGCTCAGCGGGCGTTATGGCGTTCGCAACGGGCACTACGCCCTGAAGGTAGAGCACATGAATCAGCCTCCCTTGCAACACACAGAGGACTTTGAGGGCGCTACAGCCGGTCAATACCTTGGTAGCCTGGACATGCCCGCACAAGCGCAATCCGATTTGGCCAATGCGGCCATGGCCCTGAGCCAGCTAGACCAACAAATTCAGAAAAGTGAAGGTGATGTGTGACCGAGCAAATTGAAAAAGGGAGCTCTGATGACTTAACCCAATGGGGCAAGGAGCCATCCCTAGAAGCAGACACCACCAAGCCCGTCATTCACGACATGGACATGGTGATGAACCTGCCCGTGCGGGTCATGATTGAGTTGGGCCGGACCAAAATGCCCTTGGGCGACCTCATGTCGGTGCAAAATGGCGGCGTGATTGAGCTGGACGTGGAAGCTGGCGAGCCCTTGAATTTAGTAGTTAACGGGTGTTTAATTGCACAAGGCGAAGTTGTCATCGTGGACGATCGCTATGGCATCCGCTTGACTGATATCATTTCACCATCGGAGCGTTTACGGAAATCTAAAAATTGACCCCACTTTCCTCCTTGTCGCGTCTTCTAGCATTTGTCTACTTAGGCATTTTCTCTATAGCCGCTCAAGCGCAAGCCTTATCAGCGCCAGTCACTAGTGGCTCGTCTGGCTCATCGTCGTCTGTGTGGGGAGGGGCTTGGCTAGGTTTGGTCACACTCAGCTTGCTGGTGGTGCTGGCAGCCGTGGTGGTCTGGCTTTTCCGTCGAGGCGCACAAAGCACCACAGTAGGCGGGCAAATTCAATTGTTAGCTGCATTTCCGGTGGGCCCTCGTGAACGTTTGTTGGTGGTTCGCATGCAAGATCGAATTTTGGCTTTGGGCCACACGCCTACGCACATCAGCTTGTTGGCAGAGCTAGACGATTTTGAACCCATGGCTAATACGGGTTCCTTGCCATCGGGTTTTGCAGGGCAACTCATGACCCTGCTCTCTGGAAAGAACGGTCCATGAGGTTTTTTAACCTCAAATGGCTTGTAGCCATTTCCCTCTTGCTGTGCTGCGGTTGGGCAGCGGCTCAAAACTTACCGCTGGTTACTTCAAGCACTTCCAAAGCCGGCACGGTGTATGCCGTGCCTGTTCAAACATTGTTGGCCTTAACGGCCCTTTCTTTTTTACCGGCTGCGCTCATGCTCATGACCAGCTTCATTCGAATTCTCATTGTATTTTCTATGCTTCGGCAAGCCTTGGGTCTGCAAAGCATGCCGCCTAATTTGGTCTTGATTGGCCTATCTGTGTTCCTGACTTTTTTTGTCATGAACCCTGTGCTTGAGTCCATGTACCGAGAGGCTTATTTGCCTTTGGCCAGCGGCAAAATTGGGTTTGAAGAAGCGGTGACCATTGGCACCGAACCTTTGAAGCAGTTCATGCTGAGTCAAACCAACAAGGATGACCTGAGCCTGTTTGCCAAGCTCTGGGGCAAGCCCATTGAAACCCGAGCCGATGTGCCCATGACGGTGCTCATTCCTGCCTTTGCCGTGTCTGAAATCAAAACAGGTTTCTTGTTTGGCTTCCTCATTTACTTGCCCTTCTTGGCCATTGACTTTGCGGTGGCCAGCATCCTGACATCCTTGGGCATGGTCATGGTCTCGCCCATGATGTTCTCGCTGCCCCTCAAGTTGGTGGTGTTTGCACTCGCAGACGGCTGGTCCTTATTGGCCGCTTCATTGGTTAACAGTTTCAAGGTCACCTAAGATGGATTCAGGCTTTGTCATCGAAGTTGCTTTCAGAGCACTTTGGATGGCCTTTGTCTTATGCGGGCCGATACTTATTTCCTTGCTCATTGTGGGACTGGTCATTGGCATTATTCAAGCCGCCACTTCGGTCAACGAAAGCTCGGTGGCGTTCATTCCTAAATTGGTCGTGATTGCCGTGGTCATGCTCATTGCGGGGCCCGTTAGTTTGGCAATTTTTGTGGATTACCTGCGCGAGGTCATTCAAGAGTTGCCCGAAATTCTGCGGTAACTCTCATGCTGCCCATCAGCCCAGATTGGATGACGCAAACAGCCACCCTCTGGATGCTGATCTCTGTCAGGCTTTTGGGTTGTTTCATGACCATGCCTTTGTTTGCATTCCGGTCAGCCCCCATGCGATTGCGGGTCTTGCTGGCCTTGGTCATTGCATTTGCACTCGTTCCCCTGGTTCAATCTGACCTGCCCCCTTTAGACAGCATGCCGCCCGGCTATGCCTTGGTGTTTGTTGAATTGGCTGTGGGCCTTACATCTGGCTGGATGGTCAGGATTGGCTTGACCGCGGTGGACATGCTGGCCGATGTGCTGTCGCAACAATCAGGTTTGAGCTTTGCTGCCACACTGCAACACGATGCCAATTTGGCATCAGGTTTGGTCGGCGAGTTTTTGGGCTTGTTGGCCATCGCGCTGGCCTTCACCATGAACATTCATTTGGTCATGCTCGAGTTGTTGGTACAGAGCTTCAAAGTTTTGCCCTTGGGAACCTGGCCAACTGCTTGGAACTGGAGTTCAGTACTGGGCTTGGTTCAAGATGCCTTTGCTTTAGGCTTGGTCTTGTCGCTGCCAGCCATCGTCATTTACTTCTTGTTCAACATGACGCAGGCTATCTTGGCTCGGGTTAGCCCACAAATGAATCTTTTCTCGGTGGGCTTTGCCATCATGATTCCGGTGGCCTTCGTGGTGGTGGTTTTGTTGCTTCCGTCTTTCACCGACTTGGTCCAAGCTGCCTTTGAGTCACCTTTCGAATTAATTCGCGCTGGCTTTGGCCCCAAGCTCTAGGTCTGGCAAAGCGCCAATCTCTGGCAGAGGCAACTCGTCTGTAGAGGTCGCCTGCTTAATTTCATAGGCCCAGGCCAGCACCTTGGCCACCACCTCAAACAAGGGCGCCGGGATGGGTTCTCCCACTTTCAAGTGCTTGTGCAACAACCTGGCCAAAGGTGGAATGCGCGCCACCGGCACTTGGTTTTCATTGGCCAAGCGCTGAATCATCAAAGCTATTTCATCCATGCCTTTGGCCACCACAATGGGGGCCCGCATTTTTTCGGCGTCGTACCTGAGGGCCACAGAATAGTGATCGGGGTTGGCCAGCACCACGTCCGCTTTTTCCATGGCCGACATCATGCGCGACGTGGCAATTTGACGCTGACGTTGCCTGAGTCGATTTTTGAGTTCAGGCGAGCCTTCACTCTCTTTCATCTCCTGCTTCATTTCTTCTTGGCTCATTTTCATTTTCTTCGAGAAACTGAACCACTGAATGACCACATCCACCGCGGCCACCACCACAATGGGCAGCAGCAAAAGCAGCAGGCCGGTTTCAATGAGCCCCAGACTGTTGGCCAGCGCTTGGTTTAAATCTTGCCGAGAAAGTACGCTGAGGTTACCCATAAGGCTCGTGACATAGGCCACGCCCACGCCAAACACCACAATGACTTTCAAAATGTTCTTGACCACCTCGGTCAGGGTGTCGGTCGAAAAAATTCGCCCCAAGCCAGCAAAAGGGTCAAGCCGGCCAGGATTGAGTTTGAAAGCCCAAACCGGCTGAAACTTCACCATGGCCAAAGGGGCCAAGGCCGAAACCACCCACAAGGGCAGAACGATGGCCAAAATCCACAGCATGGCGCTTACCAAGGGGCCGCTGGCCCAATCGGTCAAATGGTTTTGCCAATCATCACTGGGGCCAAAGGTCAGGCCTTGCTTGACCAACTCCACCAAGCCCTTCATCAAAGAGCCGCCAATCCCAACAAAAAAAGCTGCAAACAGCAAAAGCACCAAGAAGGTGGTCAGGTCTCGGGATTGGGCGAATTGACCCTCTTCGCGCGCGCGTTCAAGCCGCCGCTCGGTCGGGTCTAGTTGCTTTTCTTCACTGGTGCCTGAGGACTCGGCCAAATCATCTTTCTGAGCTAGCGTTTTCGCGGCATAAATTGCCAAGGGCCAACAATGCAGGCCTGCAATTTTTGCCGTGAAAACCAGGTAAGGATTGGTTTTGGGCCATTTGTACCACTTAAAGCACCTTAGTTTGGTGTTTTTAGATGTTTTAGTGGGTTGGCACGCTGTTTGCGAAGTATCTGAGAAATTTGATTAATTTATTGGACCCAACGTGAACACCGTGCCTCAATTTGATTCGCTGAAATTTGGAGAAGCTGCACTCAAGCTGCGCAGTCTTCGCCATGAATTGCTCAGCTCAAATTTGGTCAACGCAGACACACCCCATTACAAAGCGCGTGACATTGATTTTCAATCGGTGTTGATGCAGCGCTTGTCTGGTCAATCCAGCCCTTCTTCAGTGAGTCTTGATCGCACACATCAAGCTCACATTCAAATGACTTCTTTTGTTCGGTCGCCCCAGCAAATGTTTCGCGTAGGTGTGCAGCCTTCCTTAGATGGCAACACTGTAGACCCCGACATTGAGCGCGGTCACTTTGTGAAAAATGCATTCTTCACTGAAGCTGCACTTAGCTTCCTGGGTTCTACATTGCGCACGCGATTGTCGGCCATCACAGGACAACCATCATGAGCTTATTAGGCACTTTTGATGTGGGAACAACAGGTTTGGTGGCGCAGTCATTGCGCCTGAACTTGATTGCTTCCAACGTGGCCAATGCAGAAACAGCTGTGAGTGCCGACGGCCAGCCTTATCGCGCACGCCATGTGGTGTTGCAATCAGAAGCGCGCGCAGGCCGAGTGGGCCAAGGCGTGAAAGTCGCTCGCATTGTAGAAAGCACCGCCGAGCCACGTTTGGAATACCGCCCTGGCCATCCTTTGGCCAACACACAAGGCTACATCACCATGCCCAACGTGAACCCTGCAGAGCAGATGGTTGACATGGTGTCTGCCTCACGCGCTTACCAGTTCAACATCGAGATGATGAACACCACCAAACAACTCATGCTCAAGACGCTGGATCTGGGCAAATAAAGGAAGCAACAATGTCAACCACAGTCAATAACATTCCCGTTTACGACCGCTTTGCACCGCCTGCGCCGACGACCAGCAATGGCACTTCTTCTGCAGATCTTTCAAAGAACTTTTTGAAAATGTTGACGGTGCAGTTGCAAAACCAAGACCCTATGAACCCCATGGACAACGCTGCCATGACTTCACAGTTGGCTGCATTGAACCAAGTAGATGGCATTAACAAACTGAACACATCGGTGACTGCATTGGTGGCTCAAATGCAATCGGCCAACTTCATGAACTTGTCTTCAAGTGTTGGCAAAACAGCATTGGCAGCTGGTTCAAAAGTTTACTTCTCAGGACAGCCAGTCGGCATGGCTGCCAAGTTAGATGCACCTGTTGAATCTTTGAAGGCAGTCATTCGCGATAGCAAAAACCAAATTGTGAATCAGTTTGATTTTGGACCTACACCCGCTGGCATGAACGACTTCATTTGGGATGGTGGCAACGATGCGGGCAAACAAATGGCTGCTGGCATGTACACGCTGGAACTCACAGCCACGGATGCGCAAGGCAAAACAACTTCTCCCGCCGCTTATGTGGGCGCCATGGTAGCCAGCATTGGCCAAGAAGGCGAAGACATGAAAGTGGGCTTGAGCGACGGACGAAGCATTTTGACCACTGACATCGTCAAGTGGCTGGCCATTTAAATTTTTAACGAATCAATTGATTAACCTGAGGATATAGACATGAGCAATATCGCAACCGCACTCTCTGGACTGCAAAACGTTTCCTTGGCCATTGACACGGTCAGTAATAACATTGCCAACGCCAACACCATTGGCTACAAAACTGGCGAGTATGTTTTTGCTACGCAGTTTCTAAATGGTAGTAACTCATCTGACCAACCAGCAACGGGTCAAGGTAGCCAGTCCTTGGGCGTGCGACGTTCTATGACGCAAGGTGCTATTACCAACTCTACAAATCCTTTGGACTTGGCCATCAGTGGCAAAGGCATGTTCCGCTTATTGAAAGGTTCTGGCAGTGCTCAAACTGTTGACCCTGCCTCTGTTTACTACTCTCGAAATGGGCAATTTGGCGTTGACAAAAATGGGTACATTGTTAATGAAAATGGCATGTTCTTGACGGGCTATCAGCCATCACTCAACGGCAATCAAATTACAGATGATTTGATTAAAAATAACGGTTTGCTGCGCATGCCCAATAGCAACTTGCCCGGTAATGCAACGACTAACTCCACATTGTCAGCCATGTTGGATTCAACCGGTACTGCATTTACATCAACCGCAAACGTTGCTTTTGACCCAACACAAGCCACGTTCAATAACAAAACAACTCAAACACTGTTCGACAGTTCGGGTAATTCACACACCCTTGAGGTTTACTATCGCCGCATTACCGACTCAAGCTTGTCCATTACGTCGGGTACCACAGGTTATACATACAGCCCCAGTACGGCTGCTTCTCCAAACACTTTAGGGACAACAAATGTGACCCTGAACAAAGAAACAGTACTCCGCGTAAATACGGCTGCAAAAGCTTCTTCATTAACGAGCGCGGCTACAAGTGGAACAACAGCCATTGCATTAACAGCTGCTCCCAGTAATGCTGGCGTTGTAACGTCGGTAGCAAATATGAAAATATTTGTCAATGGTATCGACACTGGAACAACTGTTGCAGCTGGTAGTGGCACAACCTCATTGACTGCAAGTGGTAATGTCACGATTCCTGTTGGTGCTGCTGTGACTTTTTATGATCCTGATGTAAGTGCAACAATATCTGCTCCTACATCTGGTGCTCTGGCGCAGGGTGCAACCCTAACCGTGCCAACTACAAGTCTTGCAGTTGGCGACAAGCTATTTTTGGGAGGTACAGACACGGGTGCAACAATCGCTACTATTGGGACAGGATCTGTCACGCTTTCAAAAAGCATCACCGTATCGAGCACATCTGCAGTTTTCAAGCACTCTCTTGCAATGACTTTGATTACACCTGAGGGCACTGAAATCCCCGTTACAGGCTCAACCAACAAAAAGGCCTCTCTTGAGGCACTCACGGCCACAGCATCAAATATCGAAGTCTTCGCATCTATTGATGGGAAATTTTATGACTATGACCCTACGGCTTCCTCGAACCGTGCAGCGGTTCCAGAAACTCAGGGCGTGACCGGCTACAAAACAGTTGCAAAATTGAGCTTCATGGGTGGTCAAAATATTGATACAGTTGTTAAAGATTCTCTCTCTGGTGATCCCTTGTTCAAGACAACCACAAAGTTAACAAGTCGTGTCACGAATCAAGCGGGTGGAAGTTCAGATTTGATCTTTGATTTGGACCTGTCAGGGACTAAGTTGAATGCCGGCGCATTCCAAATCTTAAAAAGTACACAAAACGGTGAAGCTGTTTCGCGCCTAACAAACGTTACTGTCGATAATCAAGGTCGAATCGTAAGCGTCTATGGTACAGGCAAGCAGCAATTCATTGGTCAAGTGGCCATGGTGAATTTTGACAACGAAGAGGGTCTGATTCCAGTTGGTAAGAATGCCTTTACAGCATCCAACATCACCGGTACAGAAAAAGACGGAACCGGCGTAACAGTGGGGCGTGCTGGTACAGGTGTGATGGGCGAAATTCGCAGCCAAGCACTCGAATCTTCCAACGTTGACTTGGCCAATGAATTGGTCCGCTTGATGATTTTGCAGCGCTCTTACAGCGCCAACTCACAAAGCTTGAAAGCAGTTGACCAAACTTTGCGCGACACGCTGCAAATGGTCGGTTAATTTCTCAACACTTTCAAATTAAACCTGGCTTAAATCATGATTGATCGTTTTGTCTTTACTGCAATGACCGGTGCCAAAAGCGCCATGGGGCAGTTGGCTACAACGTCTCACAACATGGCCAATTTGCAAACGCCAGGTTTTAGAGAAATGCTGTCTTCTTTCAGGGCTGTGCCTGTCACGGGCGCAAGCTCTGATTCACGCGCCTTTGTGGTGGATTCAACACCCGGAGCAGACTGGACGCCTGGCGCAGTCAGCGCTACCGGCAATCCTTTGGATGCTGCCATTCAAGATGAAGGTTTGTTTGCAGTGCAACGTGCAGATGGCCAAGAAGCCTATACACGTGCTGGCAAGTTTCACATGGACGCACAAGGTTTTTTGGTGAACTCATCTGGCTTAAACGTGTTGAACGAACAAGGCCAGACCATTCAAATTCCAGTGGGCAGTCAAGATGTGGTCATTCAACCAAACGGCACGATTACGGCCACACTGCCAGGACAAAAATTTGAAACACCTGTGGCCCGTTTGAAATTGGTCAACCCTGCGCCCCACACCTTGGAGCGCCAGGCTGATGGCTTGTTTACTTCAACAGAAGACTTGGCTTCACTGGATGACATTCGCTTGGTGCCAGGTTCTTTAGAAGGCAGCAATGTGAGTGCGGCTCAGGCCATGGTGCAAATGATTGCGCAAAACCGCTTGTTTGACTTGAACATTCGTTTGGTTCAAGTTGCTGAGCAAAATTCGAAATCTGCAGGGGCCTTGATGTCCTTGTCTAGGGTTTAAACACCCGTGAAATGAAGGAGCGAGAAAATGTTGAGATCACTATGGATTGCCAAAACAGGCATGGATGCACAGCAGACCAGCTTGGACACCATCTCCAACAACCTAGCAAACGTATCGACCACAGCTTACAAACGTGTTCGTCCGATTTTTGAAGATTTGCTTTATCAAAACATTCGCACTCCCGGCTTGAATGAAGACTCTGGCAGCTACGTGCCTGCTGGTTTACAAGCAGGTAACGGTGCACGCGTCGCTGCTACGCAACGCATTAACAGTGCTGGCTCTTTGGTTCAAAGTCAAAACCCCTTGGACATGGCCATCAATGGCAATGGTTTCTTTGCTGTGTCTACGCCCAATGGTGTAGCTTACACACGTGCGGGCAATTTCATGCGCAATGACAAGGGCCAAATTGTGACGGCCAGTGGCAGTGTGTTGTTGGGCCAAAGCAGCATCACATCTGCCAGTGCAAGCTCTGCTGGCATTGTGATTCCCTCTAAAGCAACTTCTGTTGCCATTGGTTCCGATGGCACTGTGAGCTACAACTTGGCTGAAGCTACAGCGCCTGCGCAAGCAGATCAAATTGCCATGATTAACTTTGTCAACCCAACAGGCTTGGCATCTGCTGGTGGTGGTTTGTACTACGAAACCATGTCTTCAGGCGAGGCTCAAGTGGGCGTTGCAGGCAAAGACGGTTTTGGCTCTATTAGCCAGTACTACACCGAGCAATCCAATGTGAACGTGGCAGAAGAATTGGTATCTTTGATCGCAGCACAGCGTGCTTATGAAATTACAGCCAAGTCAGTTTCTGCTTCCGATCAAATGCTGCAAAAGTTAGGACAACTGTGATGACAAAAATTGCACTCCTAGTTTCAATTGTTGCTATCTTGGCTGGCTGCGCAGAATTGCCTTCCGCCTCCAAGCAATCTTTGGTCAATGGCGACACAACTGCACGCCCTGACACACAAGAAAAAGTGGCCACTTCTAAAGGCTCATTGGTACCGACCACTAAGCTGGCTGCCACAACGTACAAGGGTTTGTTTGAAGAGCGCCGAGCTGTTCGCGTGGGTGACACACTGACTGTGATGTTGAATGAAACTACCCGTGCCAGCAAAGACATTGGCACCAACGCACGCCGTTTGTCATCCAATGGCCTGAATGCTGGCTTTAACATCAGCACAGGCACTGCAGCACCCACAGCCATCAATGGTGGTGTGAGCAGCAACGGCAACACCAACTTTGACAGCAAGGGCGGCTCTTCTGCTTCCAATCAATTCTTAGGCACGATCACGGTCACGGTGCTTGAAGTATTGCCAAACGGTAACTTGAATGTAGCAGGTGAAAAACGCTTGGCCGTGGGACACGAAGAAGAAGTGATTCGCTTTGGCGGTATCGTGTCGCCTTCTACTTTGCAAGGCAATTCTGTTTTGTCATCGCAAGTGGCCGATGCACGCATTGAGTACAGAGGCGTGGGCATTACAGACCAAATTCAGAGCCCCGGCATGCTGACCAAATTGTTTAGCAAGTTTTCTCCTAACTGAGGATGATGCCATGACTTATCGCACTTTCTCTCAATGGTTTTTGATTGCAGCATTTGTTCTGGGCATGTCCCAAGCGATGGCTGCGCGTTTGAAAGACATGGCCGTGGTATCGGGTCAACGACCCAAT
>Ga0209598_10000655_pt1 | contig 28180 bp, 20 predicted proteins | sample M_140807_EF_Meta_FD_187317 | JGI IMG/M metagenome (GOLD analysis project Ga0209598, IMG submission 187317) | Freshwater microbial communities from Lake Montjoie, Canada to study carbon cycling - M_140807_EF_MetaG (SPAdes) (version 2) | ecosystem: Environmental > Aquatic > Freshwater > Lake...
GCTGACCCAGGAGATCATGACCAGCAAGGCGACGGCGGCAACGGCGACAGGCAGCCAGCCGCCTTCGAAAAACTTGAACAGGTTGGCCCCGAGGAATGCGCAGTCAATCAGAAAAAAGAAAGCGAACAGGGGCATAAACACCCATTTGTTCCAGTTCCTCATATAGATCATGAAGAATCCGGCGAGGATCGTATCGACCGCCATGGCGCCCGTGACCGAGATACCGTAAGCCGACGCCAGGCGCTCGGAGCTTTGAAAGCCAAGGATGAGCCCGATCACGCCAACATACAAAAGAATATTGATTTTTGAAATATAGACCTGGCCCATCTCTTCGTCAGAGGTGTGTTTAATCCGCAAGCGGGGGATATATCCGAGTTGCACCGCTTGCCCGGCGATTGAAAATGCACCGGAAATCACGGCCTGCGACGCAATGATGGTGGCGGCCGCCGCCAAAAAGAGCATTGGTATCAGCAGGGCTTCTGGGGCCAGCCTGAAGAAGGGATTGTCAATGGCCTCCGGGTCGCGGATCAGGAGTGCACCCTGGCCAAAATAGTTCAAGAGCAGCATGGGGAAGACCACGAAAAGCCAGGCTCGCTGGATTGGCTTCAAGCCGAAATGGCCCATGTCTGCATAGAGGGCTTCGCCGCCGGTGACCGACAAAACGACCGAACCCATGATGGCGATCGCAACGCCAGGGTGCCCCAGCATGAACTGAATGCCCTCGAGCGGATTAAGGGCCGCCAGCACAGTTGGATTCTGGATGATTTCCAGAAATCCGAATAATCCTAATACCAGGAACCACGTCAACATGATCGGTCCAAACACTTTGCCGATCATGCTCGTGCCGTATTTCTCGATGGCAAAGAGACCGGTGATCAGGACGAGAGAGATGATCAGAATGTATTTCTCAAGGTCGGGCGACAGGACTTTGAGTCCTTCAACCGCGCTGAGTACCGAGATGGCCGGGGTAATCATGCTGTCGCCAAAGAACAGCGCAGCGCCTAAAGCGCCTGCGATCATGACAGCCCATTTGGCGGCGGGATTTTTCTCAACCCCTTTTGAGACCAAAGCCGTCAGGGCGAAGACACCACCTTCGCCTCGGTTGTCCGCGCGCATGATGATGAGGACATATTTGAGGGTCACCACCAGAATCAGGGCCCAGGTAATCAGGGACAGGATCCCGAATACCGCCTGGACAATCTCGTTACCCCCATGAGCACCCGAGGCCTCAATGGAGACTTTAAGAGCGTACAAGGGCGAGGTGCCAATATCTCCAAACACGACGCCGAGTGCACCAAGAATCAGCGCACCGATTTTTTTCGAGGAATGATCGTGTGGACCATGGACAGGCATTGGAGGCTCCTTGAAGGCGTCGTTCCTCTACTTTTCTAGTGGTTCGGATGACGCCGGGGGGGAATCGTACCCCCGCCAAAATTTAACCGCAATGAAACGGGTCAGGTCGGGGCCACCATTCGTGCCGGAATTTCCCGGGGACTCTGCACACTCGATTGACTGCGAAAGACTGAAAACTTTTCCTGGGTAAAGGTCGCTGAGATCATCGGAGTGCACATCAACACGGTCGTGACGCCCCCTAGGCGCGGCGCTTAGAGACAATGGGTCAGACGGGCTTTGATTCGGCCCCGCGTGGCAGAAAATGCGGCGAGGTTACGCTCCTGCGGGGAAGCCTCCCCTTTGGTCAGGAGCAAGCCGGACCAGGAAAACGCTAAACCCCCGAGAAACAAACGCTTTTTTAAGAATCCAACCCGAAGCTGTCGAATTCGGGCTTGCCAAATTGAGCCTGTCAGGTCCGCCAGAATTCCGGCGTGAAAATCACGATCAAAGTAAATAGCTCCAAGCGACCGAGCAGCATCGCCAATGTACAAATCCAGGTTTGGAAATCTGATAACACAGCAAAGGTGGTGGACGGCCCGACCAGATTTAGACCAGGACCCATATTGTTTACCGAAGCCACGACCGCTGAGAGTGCCGTCACCAGTTCGCAACCGCTCGCCAACATCAATAGGGTGCAAAAGATAATGGACGCACCGTAAAGAAAGAGAAAGGCCAGTATCGAGTCAATTACTGCAGGTTCGTAAACAACGCCGTTCAATTTCACAACCATGGGTGACTGTGGATGAATCAGGCGTTTTAATTCACTGAAGCAATGCTTAATCAATAACTGGCCGCGAACCATTTTTATCCCGCCCCCGGTGGATCCCGCAGCGGTCGCAAAGCAAGATAAAAAAATCATCAATACTGGCGCAAAAACGGGCCATAAATTGTAATCTTGAGTAGCCAAGCCCGTCGTGGTTGCGATGGAAATCACGTTGAACGCCGAGTGCCGCAGTGCGGTTAAAAAATCAGGATATACCTGATGGAACCAAAGAAAATATGCGATCAAAATGACACTGCCGATCATAACCAGCCAAACCATATGGGCTTCGCTGTCCTTAATATAAGCCTGCAGCGTCCGACCGGAGAATGCCAAAAAGTGTGTGGAAAAATTAATGCCGGCAAGCAGCATGAAAACGATGGCTACCGCCTCCATTGAAGGTGAATCAAAAAACCCAAAGCTTGCATCGTGCGAAGAGAAACCACCCAGACCCATGATGGAAAATGTGTGAATCAATGCATCTAAGACTGGCATGCCCACGACCCACAGACTAACGGTGCAGGCTGCGGTGATCAACACATAAACCAGCCATAAACCTTTGGCGGTCTGGGCGATCCGGGGCGTCAGCTTGGCGTCTTTCATCGGACCGGGGGTTTCCGCCTTAAACGCCTGGCTTCCGCCAACCCCAAGCATCGGCAAGATAGCGACCGTAAGCACTACTACACCCATGCCGCCTAGCCAGACCAGAAAGGTGCGCCAAATGTTGATTGAACCGGGCAACTGGTCAAGATTCGAAATTGTGGTAGACCCTGTAGTGGTCAATCCCGACATCGTTTCGAAATAAGCGTCGGTAAACGTCAGATCTGGAACACTAAGGAGCAGGGGAATGGTGGCGATTGCCGGTAACACGATCCAAGTTAATACGGAGAGCAAAAACCCATCTCTATTGCGCAACTCTCTACCGAGTGCAACCTGACGTGTAAAACCCCACATCAACAACCCAATACCACCAGAAGCAACCATTCCGATTACGAAGCTCCATACAGCATGATCATCCAGGTACCAGGAAATCGCCGTCGGAAACATCATCAAGCCCGTGAATATCAAGATAATAAGACCAAGAATATTCAAAACTCCCGCAATTCTCTGGATCATGTTGCCCCCTTCACCCGAAAAAACTTGCGCTGACTTGAAGGAGTTGCTCAATTTTTCGAACCATCTTTTTCTCTGTGACAAACAAAATCAGATGGTCTTCCGATTGAAGCACGAGGTCATGATGCGCCATCAGCACCTCTTGACCACGTACCACGGCCCCGAGTAAAGCACCCACCGGCCACTCAATCGCGTCCACCCGACGCCCTACGCATCGACTAGTCGATTCATTTCCGTGAATCACAATTTCCAAGGATTCGGCCGCACCTCGGCGTAAGCTGTGCACTCGCGCCACGTCGGCACGGCGCACATGCGTAAGAATTGACCCGATGGTGACGTCCGCAAGCCCAACAACGATGTCAATCTTGCTGTCCTCTAGAACGCCTACATAGGCGCCTTGATGGATCAGCGCTACAACGCGGTGCGCTCCCATCTTCTTCGCAAGCAGCGACGCGATGATGTTGCGCTCGTCATCGCCCGTCGCAGCGACAAAGAGATCGACATGAGCGATATCCTCATTTATCAACAATTCACTGTCGTTCTCATTTCCTTGCAAAACCAGCGTTTTGTCCAGGAGCGCGACCAATTGATGAGCACGTTTTTCATTCGCCTCAATCAACTTAACCGAATAACTGCCCTCCAAATCCTTTGCCAGTTGATAACTAAACTCCGATCCCCCGGCAATCATGATCCGTTTGACTGGCCGGTCTGCCTTACGTAACTCTTCCATCACCCGACGCATATCAGCCGTACGGGAAAGGAAAAATACTTCGTCGCCGTCTTCAATGACGGTATCTGCTTTCGGTTGGAGGGCATCTTTACCGCGAAATATTGCAACAATGCGAGCGTCTGTCGTTTTGAGGTGCGTACGCAAATTGCCGATTCGGTCACCCACCAACAGCCCACCCGCTTTAGCGCGTACCGCCACAAGGCAAACTTGGCGGTTCGCGAACTCTAGAATTTGAATGGCTTCTGGATAAGCAACAAGATTTTCGACATAATTGGCAAGCAATGCTTCTGGCGAAATGACATGACTGATATCGAAAACATCTCCTCCTGATAGACGAGGGTCTGCCAAGTACTCAGACGACCTTACCCGAGCAATGCGTTTGGGAACCTGAAATATGCTGGATGCAATTTTGCACGCCATCATATTGACTTCGTCTATCTCGGTTACGGCGATAAGCAACTCGCAGTCCGCTATACCGGCTTCCTTCAAAACGGAGGGGTGACCGGCATTGCCGGTGACCGTGCGCAAGTCATATTTGGAGGCGAGTTCTTTTAATTTGACGGGATCACGATCTATTACCGTGATGTTGTGTCGCTCGGCCACCAGATTTTTTGCAACCGAGGTTCCGACCTGCCCAGCGCCAAGAATGATGATATTACTCATTTATACACGTCCAAAGATCTAATTATCTAGAGTGATTCAAGCAAGCTATTTTGCAATTATTTGAAGGCTTGCTTTCTTATACGATGAAAGTCCGCTCAAGTAAATATTCGAATTAAGTGGAGCGGCAGTCCAAGAGATCAAGCTTTTGCGCGAGCCAGCGGGTGGTGGTCGCCTGGACTAGGATCGTAATTAGGATGGCCAGCAGAGTCACCGAGGCGATTACCTGCGCGCCCGGGGCGTTCATCGCGAGCAACATTCCCGCGAGTGCGCCCGGGATGACGCCTGTCTCACGAGTCCAGCACATGAAGAGGAGTTCGTTTCTGCTCCATGCCGCGCGCCGGTCTGGCCCGGCACAGAGCAGAACAGTGAGTGGTCGGGCGATCAGCATGAAAATCAGGACGACGCCCAGCGCTGTCAGTCCCTGATTAATGATGAGTGCAAAGTCGACCTGGGCGCCCAGCAGAATGAAAATCATCACCCGCATGATGAAAGCGGTGGTCAAAATGAAGTGTTCCGACTCGTGGGCCGTTTTCTCTTCCACCGCGAATCCCAGGGCATCGTGATTGCCGTGAAAGATGCCGACAACGAATACCGCCATGAAGCCGCTTGCATGAAGCCTGTCGGCGATCAGATAAGCAGCGCTCACGGCGATCAGGGTCAAGACCGAGGCGTGCTCGACCAGCCAGGCTTGGCTTGGATGACCAATACTCCAGGCCAAGCCATACCCAATCAGGGCGCCAATCAGGAGGCCAATGCCGGCTTCCCAAACCAGATCGCCCAAGGCTGTACCCAGGGAAAAGTCGCCACCTCCAGAGATCGCGGCCAACAGGCTGAAGGTGATGATCGCGGCCATCGCGTCATTGAAAGCCGATTCGCTCATGACCGTTTGGGCGACACGTTCACGAATGGCAATTTGTCGAAAGACTGGTACGAGTGTCGCGGGATCAGTGGAGGCGAGCACGGCGCCCAGCAGGAGAGCGACTGGCCAGGGGAGGCCCATCAGCCAGTGGGCGGCTGCGGCGGTAATGCCGCCGGTGATCAAAACCCCGGCGGTCGAAATGACCGTAATGGTGATCCACGTCTGTCGAAGCACGGAGAGGCGCAACGTGGCGCCACCATCGAAGAGGATATAGGCTGCACCAAAAATCAAGATCAGCTGGTTCAGTGTGGACCCCACGGGTACGTCGACCCAGCCGAGCCCAGCGGGGCCTGCGGCCATGCCAATGATCAAGAGGATCGGCACATCGGGGATGCGTACCCGGTCCGCCAGCAACGCTGCGGCAACGCCCAGGCTCATCACGACGCTGACCATCAGGAGCGTCGCTTTGGCAAGTTCAATTGTCGAGGGGGATTCCATAAGTTGTAGCTTTACGAGCCTAGGTGGGGATGCGGCCCGCGTCATTGCGTGCGCCAACGGAGGGAACCCCCTAGAATGCCCCAAGATTATTGAGTTGAAGTTTCGGTATGTCTATCCAAGTCGCTCTAACTCACCGTACCCATTATCAATATGACCGCCTCGTGGTGCTTTCACCACAGGTTGTCCGCTTGCGTCCCGCACCTCACGCCAAAAGTCGCGTGCTGTCGTATTCGATGCGGGTCGAGCCGGAGGGTCACTTCGTAAATTGGCAGCAGGACCCATTTTCGAACTGGATGGCGCGCCTGGTATTTCCAGAGAAAGTGGATCATTTCACGGTCACGGTCGACCTTGTGGTTGAAATGGCGGTGTTTAACCCGTTTGATTTCTTCCTGGAGCCAGATGCCGAAGAGGCGCCCTTTGTTTACGCCGACGATTTGAAGATTGAGCTGGCGCCATATCTGGACTGCGCGCCGGCCGGGCCACAACTGGTTCAGTGGTTAACGGGCGTTGACCGATCCAAGCGGCGCACGATTGATTTTTTGATCGATCTGAACCGCAAAATTCAGCAGGACGTGCGGTATCTGATCCGGCTCGAGCCGGGGGTGCAGACGCCGGAGCAAACACTCATGCTCGGTTCTGGTTCGTGTCGGGATTCTGCCTGGCTGATGGTTCAGGCGCTGCGCCGGCTGGGGATGGCGGCCCGGTTTGTCTCGGGTTATTTGATTCAGCTCGAACCCGATCAAAAGGCGATCGACGGCCCTTCGGGCGCCGAACACGATTTCACGGATCTTCATGCCTGGTGCGAGGTGTATTTGCCGGGTGCCGGATGGGTCGGCCTCGATCCGACGTCGGGGCTGTTCGCGGGTGAGGGTCATGTGCCACTGGCCGCTTCGCCAAGCCCTGCGGGGGCAGCGCCGGTCGAGGGTGCGGTCGAGAAATGTGAGGTGACGTTCGACCACAGCATGGGGGTGGAGCGCCTCTACGAATCGCCGCGGGTCACTAAACCCTACACCGACTCGCAATGGGCTGAGGTGCTCGAACTGGGCGCTCAGGTCGACCAGGCGCTCGCAACCGGTGATGTTCGTCTGACCATGGGCGGGGAGCCGACCTTTGTCTCGAGCGTTGACCGCGAGGGGGCAGAGTGGAACACCGAGGCCATGGGGCCGACCAAACGTGGACTGGCCACCGAGTTGCTCGGCAGGCTGGCGACACGGTGGTCGCCCGGCGGTTTTTTACATTTTGGTCAGGGCAAGTGGTACCCCGGTGAACAATTGCCGCGCTGGGCGCTCTCATCATTCTGGCGGACCGATGGATTGCCTTGTTGGAATGATCCAACCCGGTTTGCCGATGAGCGTTCGCCGGGGGCAGCGACCGGCGAGGATGCTGAACGGTTCGTGCGTCGCTTGAGTGCGTTATTGGGCGTGGGCGATCAAACCATCCGGCCGGGCTTCGAGGACACGTTCTATTACCTCTGGCGTGAGCGCCAGTTGCCGATCAATGTCGATCCGTTCGATTCGCGACTCGAGGATGCGCTTGAGCGGGACCGACTGCGAAAGATCTTTGATCAGGGCCTGAGCCATACGGTCGGGTGGGTGTTTCCCTTGACTGCCTCAAGTGCCGACCCGGTCCTTGGTGGATCGCGCTGGATGACTGGCCCATGGTTTTTGCGCGATGAACGCCTCTATCTTATTCCTGGGGATTCGGCGATGGGGTGGCGACTTCCCCTGGATTCATTACCTTGGGTGAAATCAACCGAGGGTGTGGCCGATTTGCCGCTGGACCCCATGGCGCCACGGGCAGCGCTACCGCAAGCGGCACGGCATCAGGACTTGCGCGCCCCCGATGTGCCTCTGCGGCATCAGGCCCCTGAACTGAACGTTCAGTCGCATGCCCATTCGAAAGCTGATTTGAAAGCTGATTCGCAGGTCGGTGCGAATATACGAACGGCGCTTTGCATCGAAGTGCGCGATGCACACCTGTATGTCTTCATGCCGCCTCTGGCGCATCTTGAGGACTACCTGGAGCTCCTGTCGGCGATCGAGCATACGGCGACCGAGCTGGATCGGCAGATCATTCTGGAAGGCTATCCGCCGCCATACGATCCTCGTCTGCGGGTTTTGCAGATCACCCCTGACCCAGGTGTGATTGAGGTCAATATTCATCCGTCTCGCACCTTCGGCGAGATCGTTGATCGCACGACCTTTTTGTATGATGCTGCGCGCCATACCAAACTCACCGCCGAGAAATTTCTGCTCGATGGACGTCATACGGGCACTGGGGGTGGCAATCACATCACCATGGGCGGGGCCACCCCGGCCGACAGTCCATTCCTGCGTCGCCCGGATTTATTGGCGAGTTTGCTGTCGTACTGGCACAACCACCCTTCACTTTCATACTTGTTTTCGGGCCTGTTTATTGGCCCTACGAGTCAGGCGCCACGGGTCGATGAAGCGCGGGACGATTCGCTCCATGAACTCGAAATCGCGTTTGCCGAGATGCGTCGCTTGACCGGGGACGGCAAGTCGCCCGCCCCCTGGCTGGTCGATCGGCTGCTTCGCAACCTGCTCGTCGATGTGACGGGCAATACGCACCGTGCTGAATTTTGTATCGACAAACTTTATTCGCCGGAAGGTTCTGCCGGTCGACTGGGCTTGCTCGAGATGCGGGCCTTCGAGATGCCGCCTCACGAGCGGATGGCTGTGGTGCAGCAACTACTGCTGCGCGCGTTGGTCGCGCGGTTTTGGGCCAGGCCCTACACCGCGCCGCTGGTGCGGTGGGGCACGGCGCTACACGATCGGTTCCTGTTACCGACATTCGTTCAGATGGACTTCGAGGACGTGCTGACCGAGACTGCGCGCGAAGGCTTCCGACTCGACCCGGTCTGGTTTGCGCCTCACTTTGAATTCCGCTTCCCCCGGATTGGCGAAATCGATGCTCGCGGTGTCGCGATCGAGCTTCGCCTGGCGCTCGAACCCTGGCACGTGCTGGGTGAACAAGGCGGCGCTGGTGGGACCGCGCGCTATGTCGATTCGTCGGTGGAGCGCCTCGAATTGAGGGTGCGTGGCATGACCGATCCACGTCACCAGGTTTCGGTCAATGGCTCTGCGGTGCCGCTCACGCCAACCGGCGTACCCGGCGAGTTTGTAGCGGGCGTGCGCTACCGGGCCTGGCAGCCGCCGAATGCACTGCACCCAACGATCGGGGTCCATGCACCGCTCACGGTGGACTTGGTCGATACGTGGCTTGGGCGGTCGATGGGCGGCGGGCAGTACTATGTCGCCCACCCCGGAGGGCTGAGTTATGAGGCCTTCCCGGTCAACGCGCACGAGGCCGAAAGCCGGCGCTTGTCCCGATTTGTGCGGATGGGGCATACGCCAGGCGCCTTGATGGGCTCTCGTGCGTTGGGATCTCATGCCCCCCGGTTTGATCGAACCTTCCCCGTGACCCTGGATCTGCGGCAATAATCGGAGGTTCGCCGGTTAGCGCGTTGCATGGCCGGGTTCCACTTCGATCCCCCCGCTTTGAGTCTATTTGCTGGGCCCTCTGCCCCTGATATTCCTGCCCCCGACGCATCGTCGACTGAGGACGCCGACCGGTCGAACCGTCGTGGGCTTCTCGGATCGATGGCCTTGCCGGCGCCGGAAGGTCACTGGGACGAGGCGTTCCAGGCCGGGGCTGGTACGGTGTGGGCAAATCGCTTTAGCGCCAGTGCGTCCAAGGATGAGTCGCACGGCGTTCGCAGCCATTGGGCCGACTTCTTTTCGACGCTGGGTGAACTCGGTCCGGATGCACTGGATGCCCATGCGGAGCGGCTGTCCAGAGCCCTTCGGGATGACGACGTCACCTTTACAGTCCACGATGATCTGGGCGGACCCGCCCGGCCCTGGGCGCTCAATTTATTTCCGTTCATCATCTCCGCAGCCGATTGGGCGGAGATCGAGGCCGGGGTAAAGCAACGGGCGCGTTTGGCAGAGTTGATGATGGCGGACGCCTACGGGCCGCAGCGCCTGTTGCGCGAGGGTTTGTTGCCGAGCGCATTGGTGACCGGGCACCCAGGTTGGTTGCGTCCACTTCAGGGATTGCGTCCGCCCGGTGGTCTTTGGTTGCCAATTATCGCCCTTGATCTGGCCCATGACCCCGAGGGGCGCTGGTGGGTGGTTTCACAGCGCACCCAGTCACCGGCGGGCTTGGGGTATCTGCTGGAAAACCGCGTCATCGTCTCGGGGCAGTTTCCGGCTGCGTTTCGAACCCTGCGGGTGCAGCGATTGGCGGCGAGCTATCGTGCCTTGATGCGGGGGCTGATCAATCGGTCGCCGATGGGCGAAGACTCGCGGGTCGTGTTGCTGACGCCAGGTGTCGTGCATGAAACCTGGTTCGAACACGCCTATCTCGCCCGGTACCTTGGGATCACCTTGGTCGAAGGGGGCGACCTGACTATCCGGGGGGATCGGGTCTTCTTGAAGACGCTCAAGGGGCTCGAGCCGGTTCATGTGATCCTGCGATTGCTTGATGACGATTGGTGCGACCCCCTCGAATTGCGTGCCGATTCGGCCTTGGGCGTGCCGGGTCTGGTTCAGGCCATGCGGGCGGGTCAAGTGCTGGTGGCCAATGCCCCGGGTTCAGGATTTATCGAGTCGCCCGCGTTGCTGGGTTTTTTGCCAGCGATCTCGGAGCGCCTGACCGGAGAGGCTTTGCAACTCCCTTCCGCGCCCACTTGGTGGTGCGGGGAGGCGGCTGCCCGAGCTGATCTCGAACGCGGACTGGCGAATACCTGGATCAAGCCGACGGTCCCGTCCGGGGTTGGCGGCCGCCGCCAGGATGCGATCTCTGCCGCCCGACTCGATGAGCTTGCTCTGGCCCAGTGGCGCGAGCGTCTGGCGCGTGAGGGCGGTGACTGGACGGCCCAACGCGCCATCCCCTTGTCCATGACGCCGACCTGGGAAAGTGGCTGCATCGTGCCCCGAGCGGCGCTGGTGCGGGTCTATGCTCTGTCCGACGGGGCGGGATCCTGGCAGGTGCTGCCGGGGGGGCTCGCGCGTCTTGCACGCACTGAATCCGACAGTGTCTCGATGCAACTCGGGGGCAGCAGCGCCGACGTGTGGGTCATGACCGAGGGACAGGTCGATCTCAGCACGATGCTCCCGGGGCAGATTGGACTCGATGATGTGCAGCGCTGGCGGCGTCCCGTTGCAAGTCGCGCGGGTGAGAACCTTTTTTGGCTCGGGCGTTATTCCGAGCGGGCTGAATTGGCGACCCGACTCGTTCGTCTGGGCTTGTCATTGAGTGATTCGGTTGAAGCGACTCCGGTAGCCTTGCGTCGGGCGATTGTCCGGATCGCTTTGGAACTGGGACTGATGGATGCCCCTCCCACCACGGAAGGGCTTGTGGGCTCGGCTCAGCCGGCCGCGCGCAACCGTTCGGCCCCGCTCCAAGAGGCAGTCGCGCCGCTTGCGCCGGTTTTGGACGTCGTTTCCGGGAGCGTTCCCAGCGCCACACAGCCGGTGCCGGATATTCCGATTGGTCAGATCGCAAGTGCGCTGATTCTGGCGATGCGTGATGATCATGGACATAGTTCGGTCGCCTACGATCTCGCCGCGATGCGCAGAACCGCCGGCGAACTTCGAGATCGACTGTCGCCCGCGCACTGGCGCATGATTTGCGATGCGTGCGATCGGTTCTCGGCCGATTGTGCCCAGGCCGATCGCACCTCCGAACTCGGCGGGGGGCGTGCGCGGGACGCTTCACTGCGCCAGGCAATGGTCCGCCTCGAAACCCTGCTGACCGCAATCACCGGGGCTCAGGCCGACCGGATGACCCGCGACGATGGCTGGCGGCTGCTCTCGATTGGACGTCAGATTGAGCGACTGGCCACCTTGACCACCGTGCTTGAATTTGCACTCGATGCGGGCGCGATGCAGCACGAGGCCGGTTTTGATTTTGTCCTCGATGCATTTGACAGCTCGATCACCTATCGCGCGCGTTATCAGCGCCGGTTTGGTCTGGCCTCGCTCGTCGATACGCTGATTCTGGATGGCGATAACCCCCGAGCACTGGCCTGGGTCGCGAGAACCTTGGCAGGACGCCTGGCCCGCTTGCCCGCGCCGGCCGAAGATGTTGACCCCGCCGCAATGGCCGCCCTCGTCCCCGATGTCGAACACTGGCCGTTGGAGGAGCTCTGCGAAATCGACGCCAATGGGCGCCCGACGCGATTGTTGGCGCGCTTGGCGGCCTGTCGCACCGCGGCCTGGGCGATGTCTGACCGGATTGGGATCGCCTGGTTTACCCATGCTCGCATGGGCTCTAGAGCGTTACGGGTCTGACGGATGCGGGCACTCGCCGTCACGCACGAGACCCGGTATCGCTATGGGTCTTTAGTGGAACATGCGCATCATTGGGTTCGGTTGAGGCCGCTGCAGGATCCGCGGCAACGCGTTCAGCAGTTTTCATTGGCGATCGATCCCTGGCCGCGATACAGGACTGAACGTCGGGATGCTCACGATATCCGGGAAGTCCGGTTTGAAATCGATTCGCCGCACCGCGAGCTGGTCGTGACCAGCCGGTCTTCGGTCGAGGTGGGCCCTTCGCCCGAACCCCAGGGTACTGACCTGCCCTGGGAGACCGTCGCAAACCTGCTTGCTTTTGACGCCCGCGCGCCCTGGCAGCCGGCTGCTCTTGAAGTCTGTAATTCGCCGCTTGCCTTCGCGCATTCAGAGCTGCGGGCGCTGGTATTGGAGGCATTTCAACCGGGTCGTCCCTTGCGGGAGGCGGCTGTTGATTGGATGGGCGTCGTGCATCGCGAAATTCGATTTGTCCCACAGGCCACCGACGTGACAACCAACGCGCTTGAGGCGCTACGACTGGGACAGGGCGTTTGTCAGGACCTGGCGCATGTGATGATCGCCGGCCTGCGTTCGATCGGCTTGGCCGCGCGTTACGTCAGTGGGTACCTCCTCACCCTGCCACCGCCCGGTCAACCCCACTTGATCGGGGCTGACGCCTCCCATGCATGGGTGTCCGTTTGGTGTCCGACCGCGCAGTGGTTTGAACTCGATCCGACCAATTGCCGGGCACCCGGCGATGATTATGTGACTCTGGCGCGCGGCCGGGATTATCGCGACATCGCACCGATCCGCGGGGTCATCCGGGGCGGTGGTTCACACACCGTGGCGGTGAGTGTGACGGTACAGGATTTGCCGACGGGGCCCTAAACCGACCGCATGGCGCGGGAGAGGTTATTCGCGATCTCAAAGAAGCTTTGAGTCGCACCGAACAGGGGCATTTGCATCGGCATTAAAGCGGGCGCCAGTACCGTGGGCAATACCGGGGGCAATACCGGTACCCGCACAGGCGCTTGCTGGACTACCGGGGCCTCCAGCGAGCGCTGTAACGCGACCGCCTGTTCGGCGAAGACCGCCGAGGATCGCTCGATCGTGTCCATCACGATCTGGCTTGTCTGGCTGCTCCATCGTTGGCATAGCTCCCACTGCATCCGGGCCAGGCGCTGGCTGCCGTCGATCGAGGCCATCGTGGCAGCCACATTCGCGCTCCACAGAGACTGCTGTTGTGTCAGCAGGGGATGGGTCACGGGCATGATGTTGTCCTTGGCTTGAGGGGGGGCGCAAGCGAATGCTGCTCCCAGCCGAGAAGCTACCGCCTTCAATGGGTGATGGCGTAGCCAGGCCCTGAAACTCATGGTAATTGTTGGAACTTGAGGTTGGGCCCGGGCGCAACCAGCACGCAACCGACGTGCAACCGACGTGCAACCGATGCTCAACTGATGCGCAACCGATGCTCAACTTCAGCAGGCGGGGAGGGGTCAGTCAGCGGCTGCTGCAGCGCCCGCTCGAGGTGTCGAAGGAAATCGGCCAGGCGGATTCCTGGATGCCTGGGGTGCATCGACCCTCGCAATCGACCTGTGCCAGAGTGACTCGCCCCCGCTCCTGCCAGACCATCAAGCGGCAAGCCCCACCATCGCGGGTCCGCAGTTCAATCACGGGTCGGGTGCGTGTTTGTTGAAAGTCCGGGAGTTCGAAGTGGCAGGTTCCCCGGTTAGCGACCCAGAGCCGCCAGTTGAGTGCGTCGACCACGTTGTTGGTGATGCGCAGGGTGGCTTCCTCGCGAAAACCATCTTCTTCGGTCTGTTTGCAGTAGGCGGCGAGGTCGATGGGTCGATCGGGCATCGGACTCAGGCGTGGGGCTGATGGGATCGACGGGATCGACGGAATCGATGTGAGGGGCGATGTTGGCGATGGGGCGGGCGATGGGGCGGGCGACGGGAGGGGTGTGGTGGAGCACGCTGCGATCGCAGCGATCATCACCGCAAGAGACAGCGTTCGCATGGTCGACCCAAGAGGCTTGGGCTCACGCCGGTGAAGCTTTGGCAAGGGCTCGCAACCCAGGTTCGAAACGCGAGCGTCCACGCTGGGCGAGGTCGCGGAATTCACCGGGGTTTTCAAGGGCTTTTTGGGTCAATGCGGCGCATGGTTGGGTCGCCAGCAATTCGCAGGCCAGAGACCAGAGTTCGCGGTCGAATTCAGTTTCAATTTGATTCCGCTCGGCCTCAGAGACTCGGCTACGGCGTTCCGTGAAGGCGCGCCAGGCGTCGGCACGGCGAGCCCGTTCGCAGGCGTATTCGACCGCAATCCGGTCGAGTACAAATGCGGTGGCCTCTTCCGGGACTGCGAGCCCGACGCCGGGGCGTTGGACCAGTTCGCCCCAGGCGCGGGCTAGACGAATCAGGGAAGACGGACTGCCCGTCAGGACATCGATTTCGAGCATGCGCTCCGCCGCCTCCACGTCGTCATGGGTTTGCGTCAGCGCTTCGATGCCGGCCAACTGTGTGCGTCGCCACTTCAACCACCAGTTGACCGAGACCGCGCCAAGCAGATCGGTCCGGGCGACCGGGGGCCTCTGCAACCAGTCGATGGGTTGACTGGGTTCATTGACCTGCGGATCACTGGCATGCACTTCGTCCACCAGGGCAATCGCGAGGCGCTTGACGTAGGCGGCATCGGTCGGATCCGTGTCGGTCTCGCCTACCAGGGCCTTCAAAACGGGGACAAGGACGCGGGCCTGGGCGTCCCGCCGCTGGCGTCGGGTGGCAGCGTCAACTTCCGCGTCCGGCAGGGACGCGGTTTGGTCGAGCTCGAGAACGTCGGCTCGGAGGGAGGCCCAGTTGGGCGATCCGAGCATTTGAGCGATCAGATCCCGCGCATGCGAGGGCGACAGGTCCGGCAGGCTTGCGCGCAAACGCATCGCGGCGACTCGCGCGTCCGAAAGCGATGCCGGGACGAAACGGACCAGTTCGGGGGGGGTCTTAGCGGGCGTGGATTTGGCGGACTGCCGGTTGGCTACCATTGTTCAAGCCATCGACTCAAGACGGTGCATCAAACCGGCCGTCGAACTGTCGAGATCGGCGCGACTGCGAGCGGGGTCGGTCATGCGGGCCTCGACATCAAGCGCGAGCGTCTTGCCGAGTTCGACGCCCCACTGATCGAACGCATTGATCCCCCAGACGGCAGCACTGGTGAACACGCGGTGCTCATGCAGGGCAATCAGGGCACCCAGAGTTTTCGGATCAAGGCGCTCAATCAGCAGGGTGGTGCTGGGACGGTTGCCTCGGAAGGCACGCTGCTTTGACACCGCAATCACCTCGTCGCTTGGCGCAGGGCCTGCGTCGGCCAGGACTTCGTCGAGACTGCGACCAATCATCAGTGCGCGCGACTGGGCGAGCGCGTTGGCCAACAAGGTGCGGTGCGAAGCTGCATGCGGGTGGTCGGGATGCGCCACCACGATGAACTCGACCGGGATCCGGTCGGTCCCCTGGTGCAGCATCTGGAAGTACGAGTGTTGGCCATTCGTGCCGGGCTCGCCCCAAAGGACAGGCGAGGTGCCGACCGCCATCGGATGGCCATCGCGATCAACCCACTTGCCATTACTCTCCATCTCCAGTTGCTGAAGATAGGCCGGCAACCGGCGCAGGCCATGGTGGTAGGGAGCGATACTGCGCGACCCAAAACCATGGAAGTTGCGATACCAGACGTCGATCAGTCCGAGCAGCATCGGCAGGTTCTGCGCCGGGGCGGCTTCCGCGAAATGGCGGTCCATGGCATGGGCGCCATCCAGCATGGCTTGAAAACCGTCCTTGCCGATGGCAATGGCAATTGAAAGGCCAATCGCCGACCACATCGAGTAGCGGCCCCCGACCCAATCCCAGAACTGAAAGACGGTGCCCATGCCATGCTTTCGGGCGGCCTCGGGGTTGGCGGTCACACCAACAAAGTGGGCCGGCAGGTCAGTCACGCCTTGGGCCCGGGCCCAGTCCATCGCGAGTTGCGCATTGACCAGGGTTTCGCGGGTCCCGAAGGTCTTGGACGAAACCAGAAACAGGGTCGAGGCGGCATCCAGTCCGGACAGCGTGGTATCCAGATCGTGCGCGTCGACGTTGGCAACAAAGTGGAAGCGGATCGTGGGCGTCACATGCGGGTGCAGCGCGACAACGGCCATCTGCGGGCCAAGGTCCGATCCGCCAATTCCAATATTGACCACATCGGTGATCTTGCCGTCGGCGCGGATCTGCTCGGCATAGGCCAGAAACTTTGCCGCCTCGGTCCGGGCGAGCGCGGCTGAGGCACCGTCGGTCGGCGCGCCAGCCGGTGTACGAAGCGCGGCGTGCTGCACGGTCCGGTGCTCGGTGGTGTTGATGGCCTCGCCACGCAACATGGCATCGCGTCGTTCGGCGACTCCACGTTCGGCGGCAAGCGCGATGAGTGCATCACGAATCCCTTCGTCCCAAAGGTGCTTGGACAGGTCGCCAAACACCATCGGGGCTTCGACCGAGAGCGTTGAACTGCGCTGAGGATGATCAAGGAAGGCTTGGCGTAGATCAAAGTCGCCGCCACGCCCCTCGAAAAGGGTCCGCAGTTGATGCCAGGTGGGGGTCTGATCGCAGGGGGGCTGGCTCATGTCGTCAATTCCTTGGTTTGGCTGCAGAATAAGGGTATCGCACGCCCTCAGTTTCGCTGATTTTTTGCTGGATTTTTGCTCGATTATTTAATCGATCATTGGTTGTAACGATTCAACAAGGCACTTCATGACGAACCCGATAGCGCTTCCTTTTGACGTCCTTTGTGCCCACCGGGCAAAAATTGGCGAATCACCCATTTGGTCCGTCTCCGAACAGTGCTTGTACTGGGTGGATATTGAAGGGCGCTCATTGCAGCGATTTGAATGGGCCAACCAGCACCTTTCGCAGTGGGCTTTGGGTGAGCGCGCCGGATCGATTGCATTGCGATCGCGGGGCGGACTGTTGGCGGCAATGGAATCCGGGATTTTTTATCTGGATCTTGGGGCTGAAGGCAAGATCGACATCGAGCGGGTTCATCCGATCAGTTTTCCGCGGGCCGACATGCGATTTAACGACGGACGCTGCGACCGGTCGGGGCGATTCTGGGTCAGTAGCATGGTGCTTGATACCGGTCTGGGGATCCCAGCGGGGGGACTGTTCCGGGTCGATGAACGTGGGTTGACGGGTCCGCTTTTTGAGGGATTGATGACCGGAAATGGCCTCGCATTCAGCCCTGATGGGCATGTTCTTTACCTCGCCGAATCCAATCGCAGCGTTCAAAAAGTCTGGGCCTTTGATTTGAGTGCCTCGGGCGAGATTTCAGGGCAACGGGTCTTTGCCGATTTTGCGCCATTGCCTGGTCGCCCCGACGGCGCTGCGGTGGATGCAGAGGGCTGCTACTGGGTCTGCTCGACCGATGCGGGTCAGATTCATCGCTTTACGCCCGAAGGCATTCTTGAGCGTTCGCTCAGCGTGCCATTTGCGAAACCCACCACCTGCGTGTTTGGCGGCCCCGACCTCGATCAGTTGTTGGTCGCGTCGTTACAGACCGCAAAACCAGTCGAGGGCTTCGACCCCGATCTGGCGGGAGCCGTGATTGCGATGCGACCCGGCTTCAAGGGTCTTCCCGAGTCGCAGTATGGCCACTAACGGAGGGGCGCTCGCGTTATCCTCTCGGGCATAAAAATGTTGGAGAATTCTTAGTGGCTATTTTCTCGTTGGATGGGGTCGAGCCGCAGATCGCCGCCACCGCCTGGGTGGCCGAGAGCGCGACGGTGATCGGGAACGTCATCTTGGGTGAACACGTCAGCATCTGGCCCGGTGCCGTTTTGCGCGGCGATCAGCCCGAGCCGATCACGATTGGTGCTCGGTCAAATATTCAGGATGGAAGCGTGTTGCATTCCGATACCGGGCAACCGCTGACGGTCGGCGAGGGCGTCACGGTTGGACATCAAGTCGTATTGCACGGTTGTACGATCGGAGATGATTCGCTGGTCGGCATCGGCGCTGTGGTGCTCAACGGATCCCGGATCGGCCGCAGTTGCCTGATCGGGGCTCGTGCCCTGGTGACCGAGGGCAAAGAATTCCCGGATGGCGTCTTGATTATCGGCGGCCCTGCCAAGATAGCGCGTGATCTGACGCCCGAGCAGATCGAGGCCCTCCGTCAAAGCGCCCATCATTATGTTGAGAATGGTGTGCGCTTTCAGAATGGGTTGAAGAGAATTGGATAAGGGTCCCGTGCAGGTCATGTCGGCTCAGCCCAGAACGGTTCGATCTGCCCGTGGCAGCACACTGCACTGCCGCAACTGGTTGATTGAGGGCGCCTGGCGGATGATCCAGAACAATCTGGATCCCGAGGTCGCTGAAAATCCGCAGGCGCTTGTGGTCTATGGGGGTATCGGCAAGGCGGCCCGCAACTGGGATTGCTTCGAGGCGATTCTTAAGGCGCTCGAGGCACTGGCGCCCGATGAAACCTTGTTGATTCAGTCTGGCAAACCGGTTGGCGTTTTTCGCACGCATGAAGACGCGCCCAGGGTGCTGATTGCGAATTCGAATTTGGTCCCGCGTTGGGCAACCTGGGAGCATTTTGACGAACTTGATCGGGCCGGCCTGATGATGTTCGGTCAGATGACCGCAGGCTCCTGGATTTATATCGGTACTCAGGGCATTGTTCAGGGGACCTACGAGACGTTTGCCGAGGCGGCGCGCCAGCATTTTGCCGGTAATTTTGTCGGGCGTTGGATCTTGAGCGCTGGCCTGGGTGGCATGGGTGGTGCGCAACCCCTGGCGGCGAGTTTCGCGGGGGCTTCATCGCTGATCATCGAATGTCAGCAGAGCCGGATCGATTTTCGGTTGCGGTCGCGTTATCTGGACGAACAAGCGACTGACCTTGACGACGCACTGGCACGGGTGTCGGCCCACGCGGCGGGCGGTCGTGCCGTCTCGGTCGGATTGCTGGGTAATGCGGCCGAGTTGTTGCCCGAAATCGTTTCTCGCGCCCGGGCGGGCGGGGTGCGTCCGGATCTGGTGACCGATCAGACCTCAGCACATGATCTGGTCAATGGCTATTTGCCGGCGGGCTGGACTGAGGACCGCTGGCATGCTGCGCGGGCGGATGCGAGCCAGCATGCGGGTTTGCGTGAGGCGGCTGCGCAGAGTTGTGCGGTCCACGTTCGCGCTTTGCTTGATTTTCAGGCGATGGGGATCCCGACCGTTGATTATGGCAACAACATCCGTCAGGTCGCGCGCGATGCCGGCGTCCTGAATGCGTTTGATATTCCCGGGTTTGTGCCGGCTTACATCCGGCCGCTGTTTTGCCGTGGGAAAGGCCCCTTCCGTTGGGTGGCTCTCTCTGGCGACCCAGAAGACATCTACAAGACCGATGCGTGTTTGAAGTCACTGTTCCCGCACGATCTGGAACTGAACCGCTGGCTTGAGATGGCCGCAAATCGGATCGCTTTTCAGGGGCTGCCCGCACGTATCTGCTGGCTCGGACTGGGCGATCGGCATCGGGCGGGGTTGGCGTTTAACGCGATGGTTCGCAGTGGCGAGCTCAAGGCGCCGATTGTCATTGGTCGCGATCATCTCGACAGTGGTTCGGTTGCGAGCCCCAATCGGGAGACCGAGGCGATGCGGGACGGCAGCGATGCGGTTTCGGATTGGCCTCTTTTGAATGCATTACTCAATACCGCAGGCGGCGCAACGTGGGTCAGCCTGCACCACGGCGGTGGCGTTGGAATGGGGTATTCCCAGCATTCTGGCGTCGTGATTGTGTGCGATGGCACGGAGGCCGCGGATCGTCGTATTGAACGTGTTTTATGGAATGACCCCGCGACTGGCGTCATGCGCCACGCCGACGCCGGCTATGCCGACGCGCTCGACTGCGCCCAGTCGCAGGGATTGAACCTACCGATGTCGTTCTAAGTTTTGTAGCCCGAGATGGCCAATTGAATCTTGGCTATCCATTTTGAAGGAGTCCCCTGTGAATCGAGTTGCCGCTAATTTTTGTAAGCGCTTGCCCAGCCTTGCCGCAGGAGTCGCGTTGACTCTCGGTGTTCAGGGCCTCAATCTGGCACAGGCACAGGCACAGGCACAGGAGACCAAGGTCACCATCGCGATATCGGGATGGACTGGTTTTGCGCCACTTACGCTGGCCAAAGAAGCGGGGCTCTTCAAGAAACAGGGACTCGACGTCACGATCAAAAAAATCCCCCAAAAAGATCGACACCTGGCGATCGCATCGGGCGATGTGCAGTGTGCGGCGACTACGGTAGAAACCTGGGTGGTCTGGAATGCCAATGGCGTCGCGACGACCCAGATTTTTCAGCTCGACAAGAGTTTTGGGGCCGACGGCATGGTCGTGAAGCCGGGCATTCAGAAGATCGCCGACCTCAAGGGCAAGACGATTGCTGCGAGCGCCCCAGGGACGGCGCCTTATTTCACGCTCGCCTGGATGCTCAAGAAGAACGGCTTGACGCTCAAGGACGTGAACATCGTGAGCCTGGAACCACAGGCAGCCGCGAATGCCATGATCGCCGGCACCGCGAATCTGGACGCTGGAATGACCTATGAGCCTTATCTCTCCGCCGTTCGGTCCAAACCCGAGGCGGGCCGCATCATCGCGACCACCCTCGACTATCCGATGGTGATGGATACCTTTGGTTGCACGCCGAAGTTTCTGGCCGACAATCCAAAGGCGGCGAAAGGGTTGGCCGATGGATATTTTGAGGCGCTTGAGCTGATCAAATCCGACCCGAAGAAGAGCTTCGAGACCATGGGCGCGGACGTCAAGCAATCGGGTGAACAGTTTGAGGGCTCGCAAAAATATCTGCGCTGGCAGGACCGTGAGGCCAACCGCAAGTTCTTCGCCGGTGAGCATGCGGCCTTCAGTCGCGAGGCTGCCGATCTCTTGCTAGAAGCCGGAATCATTCGGCAAATGCCTGATCTGTCCAAACTAGCGGATACGCGCTTCCTGCAGTGAGTCAACACGGCGAAGCTGGCGCTTGGCTGCAACCGCTGGCGCCAGTCAGCCCCGGAGCGCGGATCGCTCTGGGGTTAGCATTCTTTGTTGTTTTTTTCGGCTTGTGGTCCCTGATCACGTTCGGTGGCGTCGTCTCGCCGACGTTCCTCGCCGATCCAATTACGATGCTCCGAGGGGGTTGGCGGCTCCTGCGCGAGTACGGATTTTTGGGCGATATCGGGATGACGGTCTGGCGGGTGCTGGGGGGCTTCCTCATTGCGGTCGCGATTGCACTACCGCTCGGCATTGCGATGGGAGCCTACAAGCCGATCGAGGCATTTTTTGAACCCTTCGTTTCCTTTGCCCGGTATTTGCCTGCTTCGGCCTTCATCCCCTTGCTCATCCTCTGGGCCGGTATTGGCGAGGCTGAAAAGCTGGCAGTGATCGTCATCGGAAGCGTATTTCAGCTGATTCTGATGATCGCGGTCGTCGTCGGCCGGACTCGGCGCGATCTCGTCGAAGCCGCCTCCACGCTCGGTTGTAGCGGTCACGGCCTGGTTTTTCGGGTCCTGTTGCCGGGGGCCGCACCCGAAATTGCCGAGATCTTGCGAACGGTTCTGGGTTGGGCCTGGACCTATGTCATCGTCGCTGAACTGATCGGGGCGTCCAGTGGGATCGGCCATATGATCACCGACAGTCAGGCGTTGTTGGCGACTGACCAAATTATCTTTGGGATCCTTGTGATTGGACTGATTGGACTCGCCAGCGATCTGGCGTGCAAGCGTCTGAATCAATGGTCTTTCCCCTGGGCCCAACTGGGGCGCTGAAACATGGCACTGCTGAATTTGAGGGGTGTCAGCCGAAGCTTTGCGTTGTCTGGCGGGGCGCCAGCGACCGTCGCGTTGCAAGCCACCGATCTTCAGGTGAATGAGCATGAATTCCTGACGATCCTGGGCCCCAGTGGGTGCGGCAAGAGCACGCTGCTGCGGATCGTTGCCGGTCTCGAACGGCATGATGCTGGCGAGGTCATCCTGGACGGACGGCCCATTGCCGGGCCCGGTTCGGATCGGGGTATGGTGTTCCAGAGTTACACGCTCTTTCCCTGGTTGACCGTGCGGGACAACGTCTGCTTTGGTCTGCGGGAACGTCGAATTCCGCGACCCCAGCAGCTCGAGATCGCCCAAGAGTATCTTGCCCAGGTCGGATTAAGCGGTTTTGAACATCACTATCCACGCCAGCTCTCGGGTGGCATGCAGCAACGGGTGGCCATCGCGCGGGCACTCGCGAATGGTCCTCGGATCCTTTTGATGGACGAGCCATTTGGGGCCTTGGATCATCAGACCCGTGAACTCATGCAGGAGCTGCTTCTCGATGTCTGGCAGGCCAATCGAAAGACGGTGTTGTTCGTGACCCACGATATTGATGAAGCGATCTTCATGGGGACTCGAGTGGCGGTCATGACCGCCCGGCCAGGTCGGATCAAACTGGATCAATCGATTGAACTGAGCTACCCACGCCATTACTCGATCAAGACATCGCCCCCGTTTGCCGCGATCAAATCCGAACTCATGGAGCAGGTCCGCATTGAAGCGAGGGCCGCGCAGGCGGCGACGGTTCAACTCGCCGCGATCGACTCATCGGGAGCGGAGGTTTGAACGCCGTTCTCTGGCGCAATGCGCACGCGATCAGCCTGGCGACGGTCTCAGGATGGGGTGCGTTCGAGTGCGCGGCGGTCGTGACGGTGGGGGATACGATTCGCTGGATCGGCGCACAGTCCGATTTGCCAGCGAATCTTGAGCGCGATTTGGGCGTCCGTTCAGTCAATGAGGTAGATCTGGGGGGGGCATTGCTTACCCCGGGTTTGGTCGATTGTCATACCCATCTGGTTTATGGCGGTCATCGCGCCGCGGAGTTTGAGTTGCGGCTTGAGGGGGTGAGCTACGAGGCCATTGCCCGGTCGGGAGGCGGTATTCGTTCGACTGTGAACGCGACCCGCACGGCAACCGACGAGGATCTCTTTGAGCGGGCCTGCAGTCGAGCCCGGACGCTGATGTCCCAAGGGGTGACCACGATTGAGATCAAGTCTGGCTATGGACTTTCAGAACACCATGAGGCCCGAAGCCTTCGCTGTGCGCGGCGGGTTGCGCAGGCACTTGGGCTGACTGTTCGAACCACCTGCCTCGCGGCGCATGCGATTCCCTCGGAGTTTGAGGGGCGCCCAGATGATTACATCGAGGCGGTCTGCGCCTGGTTGCCGAAATGGCATGCCGAGGGTCTCGTCGATGCGGTTGATGCATTCTGCGAGCGAATCGCATTCAGCCCCGATCAGGTCCGTCGAGTTTTTGAGTGTGCACGCGCATTAGGCCTTCCCGTGAAACTGCACGCAGAACAATTGAGCGACCAGGGGGGAGCCGCGTTGGCCGCGGAATTTGGTGCGCTGTCTTGCGACCATTTAGAGTGGGTATCGGATGCTGGTATTGCCGCGATGGCTGCAGCCGGTAGCGTCGCTGTTCTGCTGCCTGCGGCGTTTTACTTTCTGCGGGAAACACAATTGCCGCCCGTGCAAGCCTTGCGTCGGGCCGGGGTTCCGATCGCGCTCGCGACCGATCACAATCCGGGTTCCGCGCCCCTTCTGTCCCCCTCTCTGGTCTTGAATCTGGCCTGTACGCTTTTTCGTTTGACCCCGGAAGAGGCGCTCCGCGGAATGACCGTCCATGCGGCGCGTGCGCTGGGCCTGCGCGATCGTGGGGCTCTGGCGGTTGGCATGCGGGCCGATTTCGCCGTTTGGGATCTGGATCACCCGGCCGAACTCGCTTACTGGATCGGGCATCAGGCCTGTCGCAAAACCACCCTTGGCGGAGTGCTTCAGTGATTTACACGCTGGATAAAGGCCACCTGCCGCTGTTGGTGAGCGTGCCGCACTCTGGGCGTGAGTTGCCGCCTGCGCTCGCCAGTCGAATGGTGCCCAGAGCGCTTGAGGTTGAGGACACTGACTGGCATGTTGAAAAGCTTTATGACTTCGTGAAGGAACTGGGCGCCAGTTTTTTGGTCCCCCAATTCAGTCGCTATGTCGTTGATCTGAATCGACCTCCCGAAGATCTGCCGATGTACGCCGGGGCCAACAATACGACGATCTGCCCCACGACTTTTTTCAATGGGGATCCCCTCTATTTGCCAGATCAAATCCCTGATCAATCGGAAATTGATGAGAGAATTAATAATTATTGGAAACCCTATCATCATACGATTGCCGCGGAGCTGACCCGACTTCGTGACTTGTATGGTTATGCAATTTTGTTCGATGGCCACAGTATTCGCGGCGAAGTGCCATGGTTGTTTGAAGGTCGTCTGCCAGATCTGAATTTGGGGACGGTCAACGGCCTGAGTTGCGCGTCTGCCGTGCGCGAGCGTTGCGTCGACGTGCTCAAGCTGCAAACCCAGTTCAGTCATGTCACCGACGGTCGCTTTAAGGGGGGGTATATCACCCGCCATTACGGTCGGCCCGATCAGGGCTGGCATGCCGTTCAGATGGAAATGACGTGGTCGAGCTATCTCGACGAAGCGAGTCCGCCGCATTGGGATCCCGTTCGGGCTGAACCCGCACGGCGCGTCATGAAGGGCCTTCTCGAATCGCTGTCTCAATGGCGGCCGGATTGACCGTTTGGGCGCCGCAGGCCTGGGTAGATGGCCGCTGGCATTTTGGCGTTGTCTTGACGGTCGATTCGCGCGGTTGCTGGTCAAGCGTGACGCCGGGTTACAGCGAGGCCCCAGCGCAGGCTAAACGCTTGGCAGGGCCTGTGCTGCCGGGCCTCGTGGATGCCCATGGCCACGCTTTTCAGCGCGCTTTCGCGGGTTTGACGGAACAGCGGTTTCAAATGCGCGATGACTTCTGGGCCTGGCGTGATCGGATGTATCAGGTGGCACAGCGTCTCAACCCGGCTTTGCTGAAGGCGGTGGCCGCGCAATGTTTTGTTGAACTCCTCGCCGGTGGCTATACCCATCGTTGTGAATTCCATTATTTACGGGGTGGTTCTGGATTCGAGAATAATGAAGACGATTGGCGGATGGAGGACGCGCTCATCGAGGCAGCCGAGGAGACCGGCATCGGACTGACGATTTGTCCGGTTCTCTATGAGCGATCGGGTTTCAATTCGGTTGGATTGCAGCCACAGCAGCAGTCGTTTCGCCTGGACGCCGCAGGTGTGTGGCGCGCGGCTGAGCGCATTGATTCGCTCGCGCATGAACGCGTCTCAGCGGGTTTGGCGATTCATTCGTTGCGCGCTGCGAGCGCAGATTCAATCGTGCAATTGTTGCGGTTGGCGGCCGAGGTTGATTGGCCGATCCACATGCATGTCGCTGAGCAGACACAGGAGGTCGAAGATTGTCTGGCGGCGACAGGGATGAGACCGGTGCAGTGGCTCGCCCGGATGAATCTCCTGGATTCGCGTTGGCACCTCGTGCACGCCACCCATACCGACCCTGAGGAAATTGACTCAGTGGCCCAGGCGCGTGCCTCGGTGGTGATATGTCCCAGCACCGAAGCGAATTTGGGGGATGGTCTGACCGACGTGCCACGATGGCTCAAGGCGGGCGTGCCGATTTCGATTGGCTCCGACAGTGAGATTGGACGGGATTGGCGCGAGGAACTCCGATGGCTTGAGTTGGGTCAGAGACTTGTGCGTCGGGAACGCGGGGTTTGTGCCGAGCCAACGACATGGACCTCACCCGCCGAATGTTTATTTGAGGGGGGCCTGGGGGCAGGCTCTGCTGCCGCGGGTTTAAAGGGAAGCGGACTGTGCGTTGGCGCCCGGGCGGATCTGCTGGTGGCCGACCCACTCGATCCTGCACTGCTTGGGCTGCCGCCTCAGCGAATGCTCGATGCGCTCGTGTTTTCGAGTCCAGTCAAGCCATGGCGAGACGTGATGGTTGCAGGGCAATGGGTTATCCGCGATGGGCATCATCCATTCGCATCGAGAGCGGCCGAGCGGTTCGTCAGCGCCATGAAGGTCATTTGGGAGGAGCCGATCACATGAGAGACCTGAATCAAATGAAAGACCTTAATCCTGTAGCGATCGATCAAGCTGCGCCCGTTCCCCGAGCGCCAAACCGCAGGTCTATCCTCAGAGTGCTCGGTGCCGCGCTCGCGGCGAGTGCCTTCGGCGAATCGAACCTCCATGCGCAGACGATATCCGCCGCGGGGCGTCCGGTTCGACTGGTCGTGCCCTATCCCCCAGGCGGTCCGCTGGACTTGTCGGCCCGTGCGCTGGCGGAGGCCGCTCGTCCGACTCTTGGACAGATCATTGTGGAAAACCGATCTGGAGCCGGTGGCAATCTCGGCGCCGATGCGGTGGCCAAGTCGGCGCCCGATGGGCAGACCCTGCTGTTGGGTGCGGTTGCCACACATGCGATCAATCCGTGGCTTTATTCAAAGATTCCCTACGATGCCGAGCGCGATTTCATCCCCATTACGTTGATCGCGAACGTTCCGAACGTGCTGGTACTTGAAACGACCTTCGCCACCCGTCACCGGATCGATTCGGTTCCTGCGTTTGTTCAGTACCTTCGCGCCCATCCGGGGCAACTGAGCTTTGGCTCGGGTGGTAACGGGAGTGCGGGGCATCTGGCTGGGGAATTGTTCAAGATGCAGACCGGGACGTTCGCGGTCCACATCCCGTATCGGGGGGCCGCGCCGGCGCAGTTGGCGTTGCAGGGCGGTGAAGTTCAGTTCATGTTCGATAACCTGGCGTCGGCTGCGCAGCGGATCCGGGATGGCCGGATTCGGGCGCTCGCGATCACAACCCGCCAGTCCTCCAGCGCATTTCCTGATTTAAAACCGCTGGCGAGCAGCGGGGTGGCGGAGCTCAAAGCCTTCGACATCAGCACGTGGTTTGGACTTTTTGCGCCAGCGGGTACCCCTCTAGAGGTGATCGAGCGCTTGCATGCGGGATTTACGGGAGCCATGCAAACCCGGTCTTTTCGGGACTTGATGACCACCCTGGCAGCTGAGCCGACGCCAACGTCTTCGAGCGAATTCTCCACCTTGATTGCTCAGGAAAGTCGAAAATATCAGGCGATCGTCCGCCATGCTAAAGCCACTGTGGATTAAATGATGCCGATTGCACGCGACCTTGATTTGGTGTTCCCTGCGACTGTTGTGCCTCCGCTGACTCCGTTCACTGCGAATGGCGCCGTTGACTATGGCGCGCTCGAACGAATGGTCAATTACGTTGTTGAAGACTGTGAAGCGACGATGGTGATTGCAGCCGGCGTCGAAGCGCAGGAGTATCAATTTTTGAGCCTCTCAGATCGTAAAGATCTGATTAAGAGCACGATCGAACTCGTTGGTGGGCGACGGCCGGTTGCAGTTGGAATTTCCCATCCGTCGACTCGAACAGTCCTGGAACTGGCCGAATTTGCGCAAGCACAGGGCGCCGCAGCGCTGCAGTTGTTGGCCCCGATGAAACCGACCGGTGGGCAACCCCGTCTGAGTGAGCTTGTTCGTTATTTTGAGTCGGTTTTGCAGAGAACGACGTTGCCGATGATGCTCTATCTCAACCCAGGCCCGGGTGCAGACGTGTCGGTCAAGGATACGGTCGAACTCGCAAAGCTCGAGGGCATCGCGTTTGTGAAGGAAAGTTCACGCGATCTGACTCGTGTGTCGCGCCTCATCGAAGAAATTGAGCATGGCGGTCATGCACATTACTTCACCACGCTACAGATGAATCTGGCGTCCCTGATGCTCGGCGGCACAGGCGTGACACTGCCACCCCCGGCCGCGTTCATTTCGAACAAGATTCATCGCGCCTTCAAGGCTGGAGATTGGGTCGAGGCGGCGCGCCTGCAGCGGCAGTTCGCGCTAT
>Ga0209598_10000656_pt1 | contig 28176 bp, 30 predicted proteins | sample M_140807_EF_Meta_FD_187317 | JGI IMG/M metagenome (GOLD analysis project Ga0209598, IMG submission 187317) | Freshwater microbial communities from Lake Montjoie, Canada to study carbon cycling - M_140807_EF_MetaG (SPAdes) (version 2) | ecosystem: Environmental > Aquatic > Freshwater > Lake...
CAGAGCGCGGCAAGACGCAGGTCGGCCTCCTCCAGAATTTGAAAGTAGGCCGAGAGGAGCCTGATCTTGGCCTGCGTGCCTGTGAGCGCTGCAATCTCGTCGCCGACCGAGCAGAACCTCAGGAATCCCGTTGTGGCTGATTGAACGGAGCTTGGCTTGGTAGGCACTTCGGGACGGGGAACCTGAATCGCGAGATCGAGCTGGTTTGGCCCCGTGAGCGCCCAGGCTTCGATGCCGCGCGACCGGAGATCGGCGGCGAATTCGGACGCAAAGCCATGCAGGGTCAGGACGCGCTTGGGGGCGACATTTTCCACATGCCGCAGGAGGTCGTCGTAGCCGGCATGGTCGGAGAGCGGGAAAGCGGCATCGCAGCGCATCCGGTGGATGGCGCCGGGATCCATCGCCCAGCCGGTGATGGCGGCAACGCGCCGTTTCTTCACCAGCGCCATAGCCCGGCTTCCAGCGCTGGTGGGCGGGCAAATGAGGACATGGCCCGCTGCGTTTTTTGTGTCCCATGGTGTGTGCTCAGGAAAAACGATGCCCTCCGATTCATAGACCGGGATCAGTTTTGCGATGGCGGAGTGGAGCATGACACGCATTCCCGCGCCGCAGAGATTGGCGAGGATTTCCTGAGATTTACCGAGCGAATAACCGAGCAGGATGGGCGCTGCGCCTTCTTCCAAGGACTCGATGCAAAACTTGAGAATCCGACCCATCACCTCGTCAAAGGGTGGAAACACATAGCGCGGGAGTCCGTAGGTGGTTTCCATGATGAGTATCTCGGCGCGAGTGTGAGATGTCATTTCGGCACTTGCTCCCTGCCGGAGTTTGAAGTCGCCCGTGTAGAGGAGGCTTCCCTGCTCGGTTTCCACAAAACACTGCGCTGATCCCAGGACATGCCCGGCTGGTAGCAGGCGTATGCGGAATTTTCCAAAATCGCGCAACTCGTCGAAGGGAAGGGGGATTTTTTCGCCGTGGAGTGGCCCCATGCGCGCTTCCATGAGGCGAAGAGTCGCTGGTGTTGCGATGGTGCGCTCGTGGCGTCCTGTGTGGTCGCTGTGGGCGTGTGAGACGAAAGCCAATGCCTTCGAGTAATGCGGATCCAGCCAAAGATCCGGACCGGGTAGATGCACGGCCCCTCGATGCCGGACCTCGATCATGCGGGTGTCGTCAGTTCACGGAGCCCGTGCCCCAGCGTTTGTGGAAGAATCGTTCCCATGGCGAAAAGAGAATACGATCCGCGAGCAAACCTATTGCTATAATTATGACCATGACAGCCACTACTTGATCCATCGCCAAGAGTTCGCGGCCATATTGCAGGAGTTGTCCGAGGCCGAAGCCGGTGAGGATGGTTACAAAAATCTCCGCAGCCATCAGCGAGCGCCAGGCAAAAGCCCAGCCCTGCTTCATGCCACCGATGAGGTAGGGAAGCGAGGCGGGTAGGATGACATTGAACCACGTGTGCAGACCCTTGGATCCCATGGTGCGGGCCGCGCGCAGATAGATCGGAGGCATCGAGCGCACACCATCACTCGTCGCAATGAGCACCGACCAGAGAGTTCCCATGACCACAACAAAAAGCATGGCGGCCTCGGTCTGGCCAAACCACAGAAGGGCGAGTGGCACCCAGCAAACGCTTGGTAGGGTCTGAACGCCGAGAGCAAGGAGGCCGAGGGTGTCTTGTAAAATGCGGAAGCGGGAGGTAAGCAGGCCAAGCGGAACTCCAAAAAGAAGACCGACGCCATAGCCCAGCAGCAAGCGCTTCATCGTGACAAGTGTGGAGGTGACGAGTGTGCCATCCATCGTCGCCTGCCACATGTATTCGAGCACATTGAGCGGAGAGGGGAGCAGCACGGGCGACCACATCCCAGAGCGGGATGCTGCCTCCCAAGAAGCGATAAGGAAGAGAAAAAATGCGAGTGTGGAGATGCGGTGGATCATTCGGAGGCCTCCTGGCCCTGTCCGGCGGTGAAACCTTTCAGAGCGGTGGTGATTTCTGTCGAGTAGCGGGCGAGTTCCACGCTGTTGATGTCGCGAGGGCGGGGAAGATCGATTCGGAATTCCGCGCGGATGCGGCCGGGGTTTGGAGAGAATAGAAGCACGCGGTCACCTAGGCAGGCGGCTTCGCGGACATTGTGCGTCACGAAAATAATGGTCTTGCGGCGGGCTTCCCAGATGCGCTGGATGTCGCCGTAGAGGTGCTCGCGGGTCAGGGCGTCCAACGCGGCGAAGGGTTCGTCCATGAGCAGCACGCGGGGGTTGGGGGCCAGAGCTCGGGCGAGGGCGACGCGCTGCTTCATGCCGCCAGAGAGTTCATGAATGTTGGCGCGTTCGAATTTTTCCAATCCAACGAGGTGGAGGTAGTATTTGGCAACCTCCTGGCGTTCCTTGGAATTCAGTCCTGGCTTGAGGCGAAGGCCGAAGAGGACATTGCCCATGACATCCAGCCAAGGGAAAAGCGCGTGCTCTTGGAACATGACCATGCGGTCGCGACCGGGGCCGGCGATGTTTTCGCCGTTGGCCAAAATCTGTCCACTGTCAGGTTGGTCGAGGCCGGCGATGAGGTTCAGGAGCGTCGACTTGCCGCAGCCGCTGGGGCCGACGAGGCAGAGGAATTCACCCTCGCCGACTTTCACACTCACATTGTCGAGTGCGAGAACCTTGCCGCGCTCGGTGGTGAAGGACTTCGAGACATTATTCGCCTCGATGCGTTCGGGGGCTGTGTTGGCGAGTTCGTTTTCGAGGCTCATCGTGATGGGTTTTTCATGGCTGCCAGAGAAGGTTTTTCAAATCCACGCGGGCGCGCAGGAAACCGACTTCGCGCGCATGCTGAAGAAATGCTTCAAATGGCTCGACCGAGATCCCTGTGTTCGGATCAAGGCGCTTCCAAGCCTCATCGACGAGTTTTTGGGAAATCTCACGGCGGGTTATGGCGCTAAGTTCATCTCGGACGCGGCGGCGGGCCTCCTCGGGGTTCGCTCGAATCCATTCGGTGAGACTCTTATGGGCTTCCACAAATCTGGCGGCGAGCTCGGGGTGTTCCTCCAGAAAGCCAACGCGGCCCGCAAGCACCGTGGTGAGAGCATTGGGATCGGAGTGAAAAATCCGGCCACCCGCTTCGTTGACGAGGCGGGTCACCCATGGTTCCACAGTCCATGCGGCATCGAGTTTTTTTTGTGTGAAAAGCTGTAGCATATCGGGGTTGGCCGTGGGGATGACGCGGGCATCGCCGCCGACGAGCGTGACTTTAATTCCTTGCTTGAGCAGCCAAGCCCGGCATTCGACATCTTGGGTATTTCCAAGCTGGGGGGTAGCGATGGTTTTTCCTCTGAGGTCATCCACCGAGGTGATTTCGCCACCGCGCACAACGAGCGCTTCGCCGCCGCGCATGGAGCCTGCCATGACCCGAACCTCCTTGCCGTTGGCGCGAGCATGGGCATTCACTACAGGACTCGGCCCCACGTAAGTCATGTCGATTGCTTTGGTAAAGAAAGCCTCCATCGCAGAAGGGCCGGCATTGTAAATCGACCACTCCAACTTGACGGGTTCCCCGAGGCGGGATTCAAACCAGCCATTGCCTTCGCGCGACATGTTTGAGGCCACGAGTGCCTGAGCATGAGTGATATTTGGGAAAAATCCCACGCGAACAACCCGCTGGGCGCTGGCTGTGAAAAACGGGGCTGCGACTAGTAGAAACATGCAGGTTTTAAAAAGTTGATCGATAAAATCAACTAATCCACCAATTCGGCAGCTTCTGCTTTGGCATTGTTTCTGAAAAAGTCCCATCGCGCGGAAGCTTCTCCGGAAATTCGGGAGAGTCAACGAAAGACTCCGGCTTGGCAGATGACGGGAATTGGGGCAGGTTGCAGGTCTATGGGAAAGCGCGTCTTGATTTTATCGGCCTCTGTGGGTTCCGGACATGTGAAAGCGGCCGACGCCCTCGCCCGTGTCATGCGGGGCAGAAGCGATGTAGAGGAGGTCCTCTCTGATGACTCGCTTGATCACACGAATGTCCTCCACAAGCAATTTTACTCCACGCTCTATAAAAAACTCTCCTCCATGCTGCCGGAGTTTCTGGGTTGGTGGTATGAAACAAGCGACGACCCGTGGGTGGCCGATAAGGGTCGGTTGTTGATCGATTTGCCCCAGGCTTTGCCTCTCATTAATCTGGTTAAGGAATTTCGTCCGGATGTGATCCTCTGCACGCATTTCATGCCTGCGGGAGTCATCTCTTGGCTGATAGCGAACGGGAAACTCGATGCGCGGTTGGGTGTTGTGATCACGGATTTCCATTTTCATGCCTTTTGGATTACGCGGGCTTTCAATTGGTATTTTGTGGCGCAGGAGGACGATAAAATCCACATGGAGGCGTTGGGTCTTCCCGCTGACCGCATCGAGGTTACCGGTATTCCCGTCGAGTCGGAATTTGGAGCGCCTGTCGATGTCAATGCTGTGCTCGAGCGGCATGGTTTGCAGCCAGGAAGACCGACCATCCTCGTAGCCGGCGGTGCGCTGGGGATGAGCCCAGCTACAGCTGTCGTGCGGCAGTTGCTCCAACTGGAGCGCGATTTTCAAGCCATCATTGTCTGCGGTAAAAACGAGGAAATGCAGAACGAGATTGTCGAGTTGCTCAAGGATCGTCCGGCGGATTTTCGGGTCCTTGGCTACACAAAAGACATGCCGGATTTTATGTCCATTGCCACGATTTTGCTCAGCAAGCCCGGCGGCATGACGACTGCAGAGGCGGTGGCCTGCGGCTTGCCGATGATGATTCTGGATCCGATTGGAGGCCAAGAGGAGCGCAATGCCGATGTTCTTCTTGAAGCGGGAGCCGCCGTGAAATGCACCGAGGTCACACTCGTTGCGCACAAGCTGCGCCGGTTGTTGGATGATCCGGAACGCTTACGGCAAATGTCGCAAAATGCCCGCAATCTGGGACGCCCTAACGCGGCTTCGGAAATCGCCCGCATCGTTTTAGAGGAGCCAGACAGGCGTCCGGTGATCATTTCTAAACTTCGCGAGAAGGCCCTGCGGAAACGCATTGCCGCTGCAGGATAGGGGAGTGTGTTTATGGAAAATTCGACACCATTTCTGATCGGGGTTGCGACCTCGGGATACCAGAGCGAGGGTGGATACAACGGGCTGGGTGAGCCGCACAACAACTGGGGAGCCTGTGAGCAATCAGGCCGAGTTGATCGCACCGGACGCGCGGTGGATTTCTGGAACAGGTATCGCACCGACTTCGATCTTGCTCGCGGCATGGGGCTCAATGCCTTTCGTCTGAGCATCGAGTGGGCCCGTGTGCAGCCATCCTTCACAAACACGCCCGGCCCCGCTCCGGCGTTCGACGGTGCTGCGGTGGATGCCTATGCCGACCGCGTGGCGGCCTGTCGCGAAGCAGGTATGGAGCCCGTCGTTACGCTGCAGCATTTCACTCACCCGGCTTGGTTGGGAGTGGATGCCTGGCTCTATGACGGAACGCCCGAGGCTTTTGAGAAGTTCGTGCAATTTACTATCGAGCGGTTGAACAACAGGCTGTGTGACCACTTTGGGCAGCCTCCAGTGAAATGGTATGTCACACTCAACGAGCCAAACATGCTTGTTCTGAATACCTATTTGAACCGGCATTTCCCTGGAGGTCCAGAGGCTGGGATTCCCGTTGGTCTGCGCGCTTACAACCGTATGCTGGCTGCACATGTAAGAGGCTACAACGCGATTCACGACCTCTATGAATCGCACGGATGGCCACGGCCGATGGTCTCGATGAACACATTTTGCAGCGATGTCTATTGGTCAGAGAACATGCTGCTCGACCTGCTGTGTCTCAGGCAAAACGGCATCGATCCCGCAGAGGCGGCGGATTATTTTCGTTCCAGAGCGGAGGCGCTCTCGCGGCACTTCACCCATATCGCGCTCCAGCGCCGCACCGACCTCGCCGCCATGGCAGGGGCGGGTCTGCACCGCTTGGCAAACTACTTTGCCTCGCGCGCGGCGACATCCGAGACGTTCGAATTTTTCTTTAACGAAGCCGAACGCGCTCCGAGGGCCCGCGCGCTTGATTACCTCGGCCTCGATTATTACGACCCCTTTGTGAGTCATGCCTTGCGAGCGCCGGATTTTTCCGACCTCGAGTTCAAAAGCCGGAGCATCTCCGCGCACATGCTCGATGTGCTCGCCTGCAAATGGTGGGACTGGCACTTCCTGCCAGAGGGCATGAGCGCCTTCTGCGAGTATTATGCCAGGGCATTCCCGGGAATGGCGGTCCTCATCGCAGAAAACGGCATGGCTCTGCGCAGCCGGATCGATGAGTCCGGAGGCGAACCGCGCCGCGACAAGATGACTCGCAGCGGCTACCTTGAAGCACACCTCATCGAGGTCCGGCGGATGCTCGACGCAGGAGTTCCGCTCGTGGGGTATCTTCACTGGTCACTCACCGACAACTACGAGTGGGGCTCGTTCACTCCCCGCTTTGGGCTTTATCGGGTCGATTTTCAACACGACTTGGCACGTCTGGAATTGGATCATCTGGGTGACCGCCCCTCGCAGACCTACGCCAGATTGGTTCGGGAAATGGGTCTTAACTCGCTCAGGGTCAGTTTGCCATAAGTAGAGTTCTATTTTCTGATCGCACTCTCCAAAAGTTCTCGGCAACATTGGCACTCCGATTGCTTAAAAGTCCCCTGCCGCAAGGGAAAATGGGAAAAACCAAAAAAAAGCTACACCAGACGGCCTGGTCTGCTCAAAAAAATACACCTGAATAAAACATGGCTAAATATAAACTCGAATACATCTGGCTCGACGGATACGAGCCTGTGGCAAACCTCCGCAGCAAAACTCAAATCAAGGAATTCGCCAGCTTTCCCAAGCTTGAAGAACTTCCCTTGTGGGGCTTCGACGGCAGCTCCACCCGCCAGGCTCCCGGCGGCAGCTCCGATTGCGTGCTGAAACCTGTCGCAGTTTTCCCCGATTCGACGCGCGAGAATGGCGCTTTGGTCATGTGTGAAGTCATGATGCCCGATGGCACGCCTCACATTACAAACTCCCGCGCGACTATTTTGGACGATCCCGAGGCATGGTTCGGATTCGAGCAAGAATATTTCCTCTATCAAGATGGGCGTCCGCTAGGCTTCCCGGCTGAAGGTTTCCCTGCGCCTCAAGGTCTCTATTACACCGGCGTGGGCTACAATGCGGTCGGCGATATCGCCCGTGATATCGTCGAACAGCACCTCGACATCTGTCTCGATGCTGGCATCAACCACGAAGGCATCAATGCCGAGGTCGCCAAGGGCCAGTGGGAATTCCAAATCTTCGGCAAAGGCTCCAAGCGCGCTGCTGATGAAGTCTGGATCGCCCGCTACATCCTCGTGCGCCTCTGCGAGCAATATGGCGTGGATGTGAACTTCCATTGCAAACCACTCGGCAAGGACTTCGACTGGAATGGCTCGGGAATGCACTCGAACTTCTCCACCAAGCACCTGCGTGAAGTTGGCGGCAAGGAATACTTCGAGAAGCTCATGGCAGCCTTCGACAAATACAAAAACGAACACGTCGCCGTTTACGGACCGGACAACCATCTCCGACTCACAGGCCTCCACGAGACCCAGTCCATCGACAAATTCAGCTATGGTTTGGCTGACCGTGGCGCATCGATTCGCATGCCGCACAGCTTCGTCAACAACGGCTACAAAGGCTACCTCGAAGACCGTCGTCCAAATTCCCAAGGCGACCCTTACAAAATCGCCAGCCGCATCCTTCAGACGATTGCCACGGTTCCGACCAAGTAATCGCTTCAGGGATTCATCGAATTAAACAAAGAACGCCGCCTGTGCAAACGGGCGGCGTTTTCTTTTTTCGGGGATTCTGTTTTTTTAAAACATTGGGGCTTTGCATTTGAGGGCCTGCGTAAGAGCCTCTCGGCTTTCGATGGAAAAACTCAACGCCTTTTTCTGGAGTGCGAAATCCGATACCTACGCCAAGCGGATCTGGTTGCTCTTTTTTGCAATAGTAGCGGTGTTGGCCTTCTTCCAACCAGCCCAGCGCAACATCACGCACCATTACAGCCGTGCGGCTTATAATTGGTGGAATTCCGAGAACATGTATTCGCTGAAAGGACAGGGCTTTCTTTATTTTCCCCAGTCGGTTCTGATTTACACGCCATTTGCCTGGCAGGAGTTTCCAAAGGATCTCAAGAAGTTTAACAAGCAGCCCTTGAGCGAAACGCTCCTCCCGACCCTGATGCTCCGCCTTGGCGAGGTTTTTTACCGCGCGTTTTCTCTGGGACTTTTCGGCTGGGCGATCTGGCGGATGTGTCGCTTCTTCCGGGCCGATGCCACCGTGGCGAGTTTATTTTGTTTGGTGACCATCTTGGCCTTGCCTGCATCGCTCACTGCGGGAAGAAATGGGCAGTTTAATATGCTCCTGTCGGCTTCGATGATTCTAGCGGCCCTTGCTGTTTCGGAAAAACGCTGGTGGCCGGCTGCGGCTTGGCTGGTTTTCGGAGTCATCGCCAAGCCCCTTGGGCTCGTTCCGCTCTTGCTGCTCGGTGCCCTCTACCAGCCGCTGTGGTGGAGATTGCCACTCGGGATGCTCGTTTTTGCAGGTCTTTCCTTCATGCACTACGATCCGAACTATGTTTTGAATCAATGGCACATGTGCATCCAACAGGTCACGGTCGCCAGTATTCCTCCGGGCAATAACTTTGACGACATCGCAGCCATGTTTCGCACATTCGGTTTTGATCTGCCTGATAAACAATGGTTCCCCGTGCGCGCTGCCTTCGCTTTTGTGACGCTTGGGTTGGCCTGGAGGGTCAAAAAAATCTATCCGGCCGCAGTCGCCCCCATTCTTGTGACAGCCCTTTCAGCCGCTTATCTCATGGCCTTCAACCCCCGCACGGAAACGGTATCTTACATTATTCTTTCTCCTTATGTGGCGCTCTTCGCGGCGATTCTTTTTCGCGAGAAAGCCGTCACTCCAGTCGTCTGGATTTTGGTCTTTTTGTGCATCGGACTCGGCTCGGACTGCTATGGAGACATTTACAAATTGACGCGTATCTGGTTCAAACCCCTTCTCGCTTTGGTATTTTTTGTCATTCTTGGCATGTGGGCTTTCAGGAAATCCCGCCCATTTGAATTAGTCGGAAGGATTTGATCAAAGTTCCTCAAAAATGGTTTGAACATTGTCTTCCACCCGACACTCTGCGAATAACAACTCTCCCCAATCCAATTATCTCTCATGTCTTTTCGAGTCGTCACATTCAATATGCAAAACGGCCAGCCTTGGATAGAGAACGATCCGTTCCCCACAGCTGTAGATTTGGACGGAGTCGCGGCTTTTCTCAGAGGCTTAAATGCTGACATCATTTGTCTTCAGGAGGTCGAACGCGGCCATGATGGGGGCATGCAGGTCGATCCACCGCCTCATTACATGTCTTTGAAGAAACTTCTCACCGATTATGATTCGGTGTTTTCTTATCCGCTGAAAAATGACACCGAGTTGCCGTTTGGTCTGGGCTTGGCGGTTTTCTCGCGCACGAAGTTGACGGATTTTCATAAGACCGATCTCCCAGCGGCGCAGTTGGAGTTTGTGTTCGAGGGCAAAAAGCGCCGCACATCCTCAAGGCTTCTGCTTGAGGTTTGCACGATATTGGAGGGGCGCAGATTGAGAATTCTCAACACCCATCTTCAGGCCTTTTTTATGATCGGAGATTCGAGTGATGCTCACCCCGAGCAGCGATCCATCGTCGAATCAAGGCTGCGCGCGGCCGGAGGCGAGCCGCTCATTCTCGCGGGGGATATGAACTCCGCTCCTGGCGAGTCCATCGTGGCGCAATTTGAGGCGGTAGGATTTCGCACGGCTCAAAACGAGGAAATCACTTGGCGACGGATGCCATTCGTAACGGATCATTTATTTTTCAATACCCCGCTGCGCCTCCTTTCCCGGCGGGTTGAGAAGACAAACGTCTCGGATCATCACGCTGTGGTGGCCGAGTTTGAGTTTCTCTAAATCCTGTCTCTCCGCGCAGGTCGGCCGTGTTGCGATCTACGCCTCTTTGTAGTGGAGGCTCAGCACTCGCAGGGCATTCGAATCTTTTTCGGCTGTGAAGAGATAGAGCCGGAGCGCGATGCTTCCTTGCATCCATTGGTAGCCCACGAGTGTCTGCAGCACATCGCCCTCGCGGTTGCGCGAGCGGGTGAGTAGGCGGCCGATACCGTATTTGGAATCCACATTGCGGCGCACCTCCTCAAAGAAGAGGTCGTATCTTGGCGAGTCCCACGAACTGTCACCAAAGTGGAGCTCGATCTCGTTCAACATATCGTTCCGGAAATAAAACAATGCGCGCTGAAGTTGTTTCTGCGGGATGCCCTCCACCACAAAAACCGTCCGTCCCTCCACGACCTTGCGCTCTGTGATCTTTGCTTTGATCCCCACCAGGCTTTGCTCCACACGGGCAGGGGATTCACCCCATTGGAAGTTGAACGGCACGCGCATTTGCTGCTGGGCAAATCCGAGCGGTGAAAAACAAATCGCCGCCAGCAGAATCAGGATGCATCTCGGAAGTCTCATCTCCCCTCAACTTCCCGATTACCGGGGCCGCAGTCAACCATCTCGAAAAAAATACTCTCAAATACTATTTGCCAAGCTCTGAAAAAAGGCGAATAAGGGCATTGCAGATTTGATCAGGATTTGGTGGACATCCCGGAGAGAAAACTCCCCGGGCAGTTTGAAACCCGGCAGTCGGGAACAGGCCTCGATCTTTAATGCGTTAAATATAGTAAATACCATGGGTAATAAACTCTACGTCGGCAACCTGTCTTTCAATACGACAGAGATCGCCATTCAGGACCTGTTCTCGCAGTGCGGTGCGGTTTCCGAAGTCATGCTAATGCAAGATAAATTCACTGGCCGCTCACGCGGATTCGCCTTCGTTACGATGGCATCCGATTCCGATGCTCAAACAGCTGTTGAGCAACTCCACGGCAAAGACCTTGATGGCCGTGCCCTCACAGTCAACGAAGCCCGTCCCCGCGAAGACCGTCCTCCTGGCGGTGGTGGTGGCGGCGGCGGCGGTGGACGCTTTGATGGCCCTCGCCGCGACTTCCGCAGCGGTGGTGGTGGCGGTGGTGGTCGTGATGACCGCCGTGGCGGTGGCGGTGGTGGCGGCGGTGGACGCCGCGACTTCGGTCGTCGTTAATAGCAGTCGCTAACTCTCAAAACGGGCATCGTGCTGAAAAGCCGGTGCCCGTTTTTTATTTTCCCCACTCAAGAACGCCTCCGTCCATCGAAGCAGGATCAAGTATTGCTCTAGGGCTAACGAAAAACTTGGTTCAAACGTCGCGCGCTTGGGTTGCGCGGAAGATTGAACTTCGGCGGGGGAGTGGGGTCAGGGCTGCTGCGGGGCCTCGGCGTGGAGAGGCTCGGCTGGTGTGAGGGGATGGAGCTTTGGTGTGACCTTGATGCTCATCTGCTGCCCATCACGGGTTATTTTGACATCCGCCGCTTCTCCGGCCGTGAGGAAGTAAGAAGCGTCGATGACATCTTCGCTTGTTGTTACGGACGTGGCGCCGATGGCGTTGACCATGTCTCCTGATTTGAGGCCCTGCTCGGCTGCGTTGGCGAGAGGGTTTAGTGCGGTGATTTTTGCAGTCGAGCCGTTGACGGGCTCGGGAGCGTCTTCGACTTCGACGCCCACCCAACCATGGCGGAGTTCACCATAGTGCGCCATGTCTTGACGGATTTTTTCGGCGGCACGGATTGGGAGGATATGGCAGGAACCGCTGTCATTGATACGGGCCACGAGGATGCCGATGACTTCGCCATTCAAATTCAGAACAGGCGCGCCGCCCTCGCCTCGGTTCACAGCCATGTTGGCGCGGATGTGGGTTGTGGAAAAATACTGTCCCATATGCTGGCGGTCACGGCCGGCTATCATTCCAAAGCTGGCGCTAGAGTCCCGTTCTTCGGGGAATCCAATCGCAATCACCGGCGTGGCAATGGTTGCATTTTCGGAATTGCCGACTCGGATAAACGGGCTGATGCAATCCGTCTTGAGGATCGCGATGCCGCTGCGCTCGTCGGTGGTCACCACAGTTGCAGGCAGGCAGTTTCCATTGAAGGTCACGGTGACATCCTCCGCATTCAAAACGACTCCAGCATGCGTGTAGATCATGCCGGTGGGGTCGATGAAAAACCCACTGCCAAGCCGCACGCCAAGTGAGTCGCTGGCCTGCACACGCACAACGGCGTTCTGGTTTTCATCAAAAACTTTCCGAATCTGGCAGGTGATACTATCCGCCAAATTTGGCTCTGCTGCACTGGCGCGGGGTGGCGTCAATGCGAACAAGGATGCCGCCGCGAGAACGGCCATGCTCCTTGAAAAATTAGAAGCTGCGCGCGGAAGCATAGCTGACGGGTCTCGCAGGGAGGACATATTGCACAGCCGAACCGTTTTTACCATTTGCGGGGCGAGCTGTGGAATCCCGTTGCACCGCGCCGGATGATGCCAGCGTGAGGTTTGAAGGCGTGTCGTCATCCGCCCAGTTCATAACAAAAACCGCAGCAAACACGGCTGCGGCGAAGGAAGAGACCATAACCAGCTTGGGGACTGGTGGCATGACGAACATCGAGCAAACACGATCCCAAGCGATATGTAGAAGTGGGCGATGTATCACTTCGGCTCTTTGACGGGCTTGGAACTCGGCCAGGAAGTTTTCGAAGTATTCCTCCGAGGGTTGTTCGTAGCGTTTTAGTCGGAGAAGCTTCGTGATACTGTCTTCGTTATCCATACGGCGTATTACTTGTTAATAAACTCCTGAAGGTAATTTTGCAACTGTCGGTGGGCATAAAAGAGGCGCGAGCGCACCGTGCCCTCCGAAATCTTGAGAACTTTGGAAATCTCTGCGTGTGGCATGCCTTGGATATCAAACATAGTAACGACTGCTCTATGGTCATGTGACAGCTTGAGCATGGATTCGTTCAGTTTTTTTTGAAGCTCGCTGAGATTTGCCTCGCGACTGGGGTCGCCATTGCTAGTGGCTTCGATAAAATCGGGATCGTTGAGGATGCCGTTGTCGACATCATCGAGGCTCATGGTCTTTCTGCGGTTCCGTTTTTTCAGGAAGTTGATCGCCATGTTGACGGCGATGGTGTGCATCCAAGTGTAAAAGGACGATTTCCCCTGGAAGCCTTTGATGGAGCGGTAGGCTTTTGAGAAAATATCCTGAAGCAGATCGTTGGTATCCTCGTGGCTCGAGGTCATGTGATAGACAAGCCCATAGAGCCGGGGGCTGAATCTCACGACCAACTCGTCAAATGCACGGGCGTCCCCCGCTTGGGTGCGGCGGACGAGTTCGTCATCTGGTGGCTCGAGCGATTCCATTTTCGGGCAAGCCTGAACAATTATCAAAATTCCCCGCCCTTGCGGAGAAAAATCGTCCCGTTTGCTTGGAATGGCGCGGCGTTGAAGTTCCGGTGCGCCAGCCTTCTTGGAGCTCGAGTTTCAGCCAAATCCAGAGACCATCGAATGCGGTGCGGAAGAGTTGACCGAGGCGGAAATTGAATCCGCCCACGAGATCACTCTGGCCCTCGTTGTGCTGACCGAAAACTCCGCGTTCGCGGCGGCTCCTGCCCATGGCTGCGAGGCGGCGGTTGTAGAAACGCATGAACCGGAAAAATGGCCCCGCTTCCCTTGGTGAGAAGGGAGGCTTCAGAATCGCTTGTGGGCCGTCTTTGTAGAGAAACCGGACGATGTAGAGGTAATAGGTCACGATATCGAGACGGAAGGCGACGCGCATGAGGTCGATGTCGCCGAGGTAGTCGTATTTATCTTGGTAGAGGGCGCCGAACATCCGCTGGTAGCTGATGCCAAAGTCGCGGTTGTGTTTTTCCACAAGCGGTGCCGGACCTTCGCCGTCTTGGCATTTTGCGATGAGTTCGACTGCGGCGGATGCTGTGAATGCGATCCAGTCCATGCCGGGGCTGTAGAGGGGATCGATGAAGGCCGAGGCATCGCCAACGAGGACGAAGCCATTGCCTGCGTGGCGCTCAGACCAATACGGGAGATTTCTGCGGAAGTGCACATCGCCCTCGACGAATTCCGCATCGCGCATCATGACGCGCGCCGCTGGATGTCTTGAGAGAAATCCGCGCAGTTTTTCGCCAACCTTGCCTTCCTGCTCGCTCCAGTCCACCAGCCGCTGGTCGATAACGGCTCCGATGCTCACATCGCCGTTTTTCAATTGAATCCACCAAGCCCACCATCCATCGCCCGCGAAGTGGTTGGTCGCCGTGCCTCGAATGCCAAAAAATCCCTGGTTGCTCGAGTCGTTGCCCATTTCTGAGTCGAGTCCATCCCAGTCGCCCGTATTTCGCCAGCGGCTCCAGGCGGCGAGTGTGGGGTGGGCCTCGTTCGTGTGCATCCATCCGTTGGCACGTGCCAGTTGGGCCTTCACGCCCGAGGCATCAACTACCCAGCGGGAGTTAAGGATTCTCGTCTCGCCGCCGGATTGAACCCTCACTTCCTGCATTCCTCCTTCCTCGAGTCGCACATCCAGCACCTGTGCTGGTCGGAGCAATTCAATGCCAGCGGCAACTGCCCGGCGCAGGACTTCCTCATCGAGTTCGGAGCGGTCCAGCAGGAATGCCGGAACGGTAGAAAGATAGCGTCCGCCAAGCTCTGAGCAGTCGGCGGCATCGCCATGCGAATCCTTCGAAAACCAGAACCGGAGACCATTTTTGGGAATCTGAGTTCGGACGAGATAGTTCGTCAGGCCGAGCATGCGGGTGAGAAAAAATCCGCTGACCTCTGTCGTAGCCTCACCCACGCGGCGCTTGAAGGCTGTATTTTTCTCAACCACAAGAATGCGGAGTGCCGGGTTGCGTCGCTTCAAAAGAAATGCGGTTGAGGCTCCGGACAAGGCGCCGCCTATGACGATCACGTCGAATTGAGCCCGCGTATCAGGGTCCTTATCCATGGCGGGCAAAAATACGCCTGTGTCTGGTATTTAGCAAAGCTTCATCGAGGAGGTGGACGATTTTCCGCAAACGGGCTAAATTGACCTCGATCTCAATAATCTATGCCGATCTACGAATTCCACTCACCCGATACGAACAAGATTTATTCGTTTTTCGCCCGAAGTCTTTCCTACGCAAGTAAGGTTCCCAAGTGCCCGGATGACCCGAATGCACGCATGGAGCGTTTGATTTCGAAATTCGCCTTCACCGGCCGGGCGAAGGAAAAGTCGGATACGCCTGCAGGGGATGATATGGATCCGCGCATGGAGCGTGTCATGGCCGAGATGGAACGCGATATGGCGGGTATGGATGAGAACAATCCCGACCCCCGCGCGCTCGGACGCATGATGCGGAAGATGACCGAGGCGACGGGACAAAAAATGCCGGGTGAGATGGAGCAAATGATCCGCCGCCTCGAGTCCGGCGAGGACCCTGAGAAGTTGGAGGAGGAATTTGGTGACGCTTTTGAAGGAATGGATTTTCCCGGCATGGAGGGCGGCGAAGGCGAAGAGGCGTCTGGCGGCGGCGCAAAAGCTCGCACCCGCCCAGCGGAGCGTGATCCCGCGCTCTACGAGTTTTCCGACTACCTTTGAGGAGTGCTTGAAACGGCTGAGGCGGCGAGTTTGGCTGCCTCGATGGCGTCGTTTGGAGTAAACGGCTTTTCCAGCAGGGGGGCGGTCGTCAGGTTTTGGCTGCGAATTTCACCACCTTGCCAGATCCAGGCTTTTTCGGAAAACGGACCAACGCGACGGGGATCGCTCCAAGTGTGGATCGAGAGCAGGGGAGTTCCAAGCGCGGCTGCAAGGTGCATGGGGCCGCTATCCACGCTCACAACGAAGCTTGCCCGTTGGAGGATGTCGGTGAGTTCCGCGAGCGTCGTGCGGTTTAGGAGGTTCAGAAAATTGGCATCGTTTTCGCGGGAGTAGTCACCCGCTCCGACCAGCACGCAGAGAGAATCCGATTCTTTTCGAAAGGTTGTAAGAAAGGCATCGAGGCACTCGTTGTCGAGGGACTTTCCAGCTCCCCGCGAGAAGGGATGAATTACCACGAAAGGCCTGTTTTCAGGGATGGCACCGCAAGTTTTGTCGTTTCGAAAAATCCACTCGGGCTTTTCCGGAATCGGAATTCCCATGGACGGAAGGGCGCGCAGGTAGCGTTGCACCGAGTGCTCGTCTTTTAAAACCGGAACCCGGTCCGTGTAGAAAAAATCTGCCCCTTCGCGTGCGTCCGAGAGTCCCCAGACGCGTTGCGCATGGCTAAAGTGAGCCATGAGGCCGCTTCGCAGGAGGCATTGCAGATCGAGTGCGGCATCTGCTCTCAGTTCGCGGAGGCAACGGCACCAAGCGAGGAAGCGGAGAATGCCCAGAGGGCCGCGAAATTCAGACCTTGGAAACGGATGCGTCGCGGCGATTGCGGGATTTTTTTCGAGGAGGGGTTCCCAGCGCGGGTCGATGATCCAAGTGATGCGTGTTTCCGGCCAGATTCGGTGGATGGCCGAGGCTACGGGCAGGGCGTGGATGACATCGCCCATCGAGCCGGGTTTGATGAAGAGAAGATTCTCCGGCCTTTGATGGGAAATTCTGCTCACGGGATGGCCAGATGGAAAGTCATCGGCCTTTCTCAAGGCGGGTAGCGAGCTTCTCGGGCAGTCCGGCGGCTAGGATGGCTGCCTGGGCGCTGCGGAGGTCGTATTCCACTCGCCGCAATTCGACTTCATGGCGTTCTGTATCGTAGATGCAATAGGCCGCACGCCAGTCAAGGTCGCGTGGCTGGCCGACGCTGCCGACATTGATGAGATATTTCTGATTGGGATCGATTGGTAGGATATCCAGCGGAATCGTGCGAAAGTCGCCATCCTTCATATAGGCGACCGGCACATGTGTGTGGCCGATGAAGCAAATGCCGGTGCGCTGGTAGCTGAAGTTTGCCGCCGCATCGAGTTCGGTGTTCACGTAGCCCCACTTGTGAGGGGTATCCAGTGTGGCGTGGACGATGGTGAAATCCCTTACAAGCCGTTGCATCCGGAGTTCGCGTAGCCATTGCATGTCGGCCGGATTGAGTTGATTCCGCGTCCATCCCAAGGCCTCCTCTGCAAGGGGATTCAATCCTTCTTGAAACATTTCCTTCGAGGCTTGCTCGTCGTGGTTTCCTTTGACTGTGGGGCAATCAAGTTCGCGGATGATGTCCACGCATTCTTTGGGATAGGCACAGTAGCCTACGATATCTCCCATGCAGACATGGTGCGTGGCCTCTTGGTCCCCGGCATCCGCCAAAACAGCATGGAGTGCATGCAAGTTGGCGTGGATATCTCCGAGGATGGCAAATCTCATGGGGTCTTCAGTGCTCTGAATTGGGAACGTCCGATAATAGGCGGTCGCTCGAGGGGATATCCAGTTTGTTTTCCATCTGCCGCAAGAGATTGATGAGCGAGGGGAGGCGCTGTTTCTCGCCCTCCTCGTAGAGTTTCCGAAGGTAATCATAGGCCTCGCGCTCACGTCCGGGGCATTTTGCCATTTCGTATCCAGCAAAGCGGGCTGCATAGGCTGGGGCATCGGGAAATTTCGAGGCCTTCAAAAATTCCTCCGCAGCGGCGCAGTGGTCTTCGACTTTGTCCCGCAAGAGAACTCCGAGTTGAAGATGCAACTGGGGGCGGTCGGGGTTGTTCAGAATGCCGCGTTCGAGAAAATCCCTACCGAGCTGGATGTAGGCACGTTGGGCGCGGATGCGGAGGGCCTCGCTGGGTTGCTTCTCATTCTGGAGCGCGGCGACGCTGGCATTCCACGCCATGTGCCAGGCCGCCATGTCCCAGTAGGGCAGGGAGCGGGGTTGAAGCGTGGTGACGGTTTCAAAAAGCCCGGCCATTCTTCCCCACTCGGTGTTTTCCCATGCCGTATGGGCTTGAATCCAAAGCAGTGCGGCCAGCGGTGAACGGAATCCGCTCAGCGCGGCGAGGAACCCGGCCTGCCCGATGCGCTCGCGGAGATTGATGCTCAGCGTCGTCTTTTGAAAATGGGCAGCCTGGGCTTCGCGCTGAAGCATCGATTGGAGCGGTAGAACTGCAGCTCCAAAAAGGCACAGCAAACCAAGGGCCGCGATTTTCCTGCGGTTCATAATTCCCGACCCGAGAAAACCAGTGCCGCCAGCGCGAAATATACGGCGACATACAGCATACCGAGGCCTGCCGTGTTGAGAAAAAGGGCGAGCGGCACGGCAGTTCCCGCGATGATGTCATCCGTAAGGTTGAAGGCCTGCAAATCGGGAAAGAGGAGTGCCACGCCGGCTGCTAGCAGGCGAGACCACCATTCGACATCCACCCCCGAGAGCCAGTATTCCCTCGCAGTGGATTGTAGGTGGCCGATGAAATAAAGGGCAGCCGCCATGAGTATCGTAAAAATCGAGGAGGTCGCGAAGCTCGATATGAAAAGAGTCAGCGAGGCGAGGAGCGCGGATTTTATAAAAATAATAGCGATGCCTGGCAGGAGGTTGATGTTGAAAGTGGCATCTGTGATCTCTTTCACAGCCAGTGCCAGTTCATCGGTCGAGCCACCCGTCATCTGGGCGCGTGTTTCCGCAAGAACGGTGCTCTCCCGCAGCCAGAGGGTGGCCAGGAAGAGTGCCGACATGAGCAGAGTCGCACAGCCCAGCAGTAGGATTATGCCGAGAAGTTTTCCCAGTAGGTAACGGTAACGCGGCACTGGCTTCGCGAGGAGCGTGTAGATCGTGCGGTCCTCCATGTCCTTGGGCAGGAAATTCGCCGTCGCCAGTATGGCTATGAGCGAGGTGAAGACCGACATCGCACCGAGCGAAATATCCTTCAGCATCTGGAACTGCTCTTGAAACGAGAATTTTGCCATGAAGGCGGAGTTCCCAATAATGAGAAGGGCAAAAATCAGGAGGAAAAAGAATACCTTCTGCCGGACAAGCTCCGTGAAGGTATTGCGTGCAATCGCGAGAGTGGCGCCTGCGCTTTTCATTTGCCGAAGGCTGTGCCCACATCCTTGCCGGCGATGGCGTCTTGCATACGGCCAGGAATCCTGCCGTCGATGATATGGCAAGTGATGTCGGCCGAGATGGCCTTGCGGACGGCTTCCAGTTTGGTTTTCATGCCGCCAGTGGATTCCTCGCCTTTATCGGGACGCACGAAGCGAAATGCCTCGGCGATGCTGCGGACGCGCGGCACACGCTCTCCTTCATGATCCATGAGCCCGTCGGTGCTGGTGAGGATTATCAATCGCTCGGCTTGAATGAGTGTGGCCACCTCGGAGGAGAGGCGGTCGTTGTCGCCGAAGCGGAGTTCCTCGACAGCGACCGAGTCGTTTTCATTGATGATCGGAATGACTCCATGCTCGATGAGTCGGTCGAGGGTATTCCGCGCATTCTCGCGGTGCATGAGGCTGTCGATGTCGCCATGTGTGAGCAGGAGTTGAGCGACATTGAGGCCGTGTTTTTTAAAAGAGGCCGTGTAGAGGCGCATCAGCTCGGGTTGGCCCGCCGCCGCGCACGCTTGCTTGCCAGGTAGGTCGTCGGGGCGTTTTTTGAGCTTCAAAACCCGCACGCCCGCTGCGATGGCGGCGCTGCTGACCATGATGCATTCATAGCCCTCCTTCTGGAGTTCCGCGATTTCCGCTGAGAGGCGCGTGAATTGTGCCTGGTCGAGGGACTTTCCCTCGGGGGAGGAAAGCACGCCTGTGCCGAGTTTGATGACGAGTCGCTTCTTCATGGGTGGGCAATCATTTGGAGAAAACCGCTCTCGAGGGCTAGCGCCTCCTGCACGCCGGCGGAGAGCATGCGGCGGGTGCGCTCGAGGGCGTCGAGGCGTTTCAGGAGAGTCTTGGGCTCGTTCACTTCGGCGATGCGCTGGATGTTTTCCGGGCAATCCGAGGCAGGGCGAATTTTTTGTCGGAGGGTGGCGGCGAGCACCGCGCCGAGGGCGGCGAGAAAACGCTCCCGCTCCCGCAGGACAGTCGATTCCCCCTGAGCCTTGATCTGATCCTCGCGAGTGTCTTTCCAGGTTTTATCGATCGAGTCACGGTATTGCTTGAGCTGGTCTTTGAATTCCGACTCGAGCCCCTCGGTGGCCTGTTCACGGATTTCTGCCATTCCCGCTTGGAAGATTCGTGTGAAGCGCAGGGCTGTTCCCGCGTCCGGGCCGCCTTTTTGGAGTAGCGCATTTGAAAATGCCTCGGAAATGGCGACTGAGTTCTCGTCTTGCACAGTATCGGTCGGTGATTGCAGGGGAACAGTGATGCATCGCGAGAGGATCGTTGTGAGCACGGCGTCGCGCAGGGTTGTCGTGAGAAGGATGTGCGAGCCGGCGGGCGGCTCTTCCAAAGTCTTGAGAAAAGCATTCGCGGCCTGAGGTTGCAGGCGGTCGGCATCATGGATCACGGCCACCTTGTTTCCACCTGCGAGCGGCTTCATGTGCAAGGCCTGCTCGAGTTCGCGGATTTGGTCGGTAACGATGCGGCGGGATTTCGACTCAGGCGCGGCTTTGTGGAAATCGGGATGCGCCGACACATTCCCCGGACTTGTTCCAAGAATTGTCGCTGCAAGATGCGTTGCGAGCCACTCGCAACCAGAGCCAGGCGGACCCGACAGCAGGTATGCATGGGCAAGCCGCCCGGCCGTGCGGGCTTCGATCAGTCGCTCAAGTGCTTTCTCCTTGGGAAGGGCCATGGCAATTAAAACCTCGCGAAAACGCTGGCATCCGTCGAATCAAATTCCATGCCCTTACTGGCGCCAGGACCTATTTGGAAGCCGCTTGCTCGCGGTATTGGATATAGCCGGTGCGGACGGCGATGTAGGGGTCGATCGCATTTTGGGTGGCCGCATCGTAAAGGTTGATCTTTTCATTAATGTTTCGAGCGGCGCTTGGCCCTGAAACCGCCAAGGCGGTCGCACCACCTACACCCCCGAAAGAGAGCCAGGAAACTGGGTTTAACGCGTAGTCTCCGGCCATTCCCACCGCGTCTCGCACGCTCCTCGGCCCTACCACGGGCAGGACGACATAGGCTCCATGGCCGATGCCCCATTTCGCAAAAGTCTGGCCCGTGTCGGCCGGGGGGATGTTTGCCAACTCGGGTATGCGGTCGCTGACACGCAGGATGCCTCCTACGCCGGCCACCGAGTTCACCACAAATTTCCGCGTCTCCAGATCGGCCCGCTTAAACTCGAATTGCAGGACGTGATTCACGACGCGGACTGGATATTCCACATTGTCGAAAACATTGTGAATCGCTTTGCGGGCGGGTAATGGCAGGATGAATTCGTAAGCTTTGGAAGCGGGACGCAACACATAGTTGTAAAGTTGGTGGTTCAACCAGAAGGTGCCCCGGTTCACGGGTGCTGCAGGATCTGGTATGGTAGCGATATGGCTGTATTCGTCCAAATCGTCATCCGCAGGGGGCGGGGTGGACTTTTTTTGGATTCTAATGCTGGGATCCTTCGAGTCAGCGGCTTTTTTTGAAGCAGGTTTGATGGGCGCGGGCTTTGAAACGGATGGCGCTGGAGTTGCTTGCGGCTTCGGTTTCGGGTTGGACTTCGGAGTCGGCCTGGGCGAAGGCTCTGCAGCGCTTCTTAAAAAGAGCGTTCCGTTTGAGTTTTTTTTGGCTTTTCCACCTCGGGTTGGGGCGGTCTTTGTGCCGTCCTTGTTGATGATGACGATGTCGTTATCGGAAGAACTGCTGGCTGATGCCATCTCCAGACCGCAGAAGGAGAGGGCTGAAACAGTCAGGATTAAGAGGAATTTTTTCATGGCAAGAGGTCTGTTGCTATGATGACGAAACCGATTTCTTTAGCGCCCCTAGCACGGCATCGACGCCCCCCTGTTTGAATTCGGCATCGAACTGGGTTCGGTAGTTTGCAACCATGCTCACGCCTTCGATGACCACATCGGTGATGTGCCAGCCACCGACTTCTTCGAGGCGATAGATGACATTGTATCTAGAACCTTTGTATGAAGTTGAAGTTGATACTTCAACTCGCTTCGGTGCTGGTGACGTGGCGGCTTTGTAGCTGATCTCAGGCAATTCACCGGGAGTGAATTTGCCGGAGTAATTGCGAATGATCAATGTGCTGAAGAGTCGGATGGCCTCTTTCTGTTGCTCCGTGGTGAATTGCCTCCAGCCTGGTCCCACGGCGCGCTGCGTCATGGCATCGAAGCTGATGGCCTTCATCAAAAGGGGGCGCAGGCTATCGGCCAGGGCGGTGCTGTTTGGTGATGACTTGGAAATATTGATAACTTCGCTCACGGATTTTTTTAGAAAATCTTCAGCTTCGGCTGTTGAGACAGCAAATAAGGGTGGAATCGCAGCCAGAAGGGCCAGTGCAATGAGAACAGGGAGTGTTTTCACGATAGCGGATTACTTGGTTTCTTTTTCGGATTTGTCTTGGTTAACAGATCCAAAAGCCATTTTACCAATGAGGGATTCGAGGTCCACTGCGGATTCGGTAAGCGTGATGCGCGTGCCTGGCTTCAAATAGGTTTCATCGGCTCCAGGAGAGAGGGAGACGAATTTGTCCCCGATCAGACCTGTGGTTTTGATCGATGCCATGGAATCGGTGGGCAATCGCAGCCCTGCGAGAACTTGCATGGTGACGATGGCGCTGAAATCCGAGGGTTCGATGCGCACTCCTTCGACTCGGCCGACCGTGACTCCTGCGACCATGACGCTGCTGCCTGGGTGTATCCCTCCGGCATTTGTGAAGCGGGATTCGATCAGATATGTGTCGCCGCTGACCTGCGATCCCGTCCCGACTTGAATCGTGAGGTAAGCGATGGCTGCGATTCCGAGTAGCACAAAGAGGCCAACGGAAAATTCGAGTTTGGTGTTTTTCATAAATTCAGGATGTCTGTTGATTGCGTCGTATTTCCGCTAAGGATTCGCCGAGAGCCTGGGCACTGTCGCGGAAGAGCGAAACCACGGGGTTGCTTGAGGAGGAAAATTCGGCAGGTGTGCCAACAAAGGCAATTCGCCCTTGGTCCAACAGGGCTACCCGATCGCTGGCGACCAGCGCTTCTGGCACATCATGGGTCACGATGAGCGCTGTAAAATTGAAATGGCGTTGATACTTGGCGATCATCGCAAAAACGGCATTCCGGCGCAGAGGGTCGAGTCCGGCGGTGGGTTCGTCAAAAAGAACCAGTTCTGGGCGCGTTACAATCGCCCTCGCCAAGGCCAAGCGCTTCTGCATGCCGCCTGAAAGTTGGGCAGGGTAGCTGTGGAGGAAGTCCTCCATTTCGAGTTGCTCCAAAGCATCCCGGCAGCGTTTAAGAATCTCCAACGTGCCGAGAGTTGTCGTTTGCTCCAAGGGCAGGGCCACATTTTCCAGTGCGGTGAGGGAATCGAACAGCGCATTGCTCTGAAACAGAAAACTACACCGCCTCCGGAACTCGTCGCGCGCGGCGGAATCTCCCGAGCTCAGCTCCAGACCGTCGAAGCGGATTCGTCCGGCGTCTGGTTGCATGATGTTCGCGAGGCATTTCAGGAGGACGGATTTTCCAGTCCCGCTCGGGCCGAGGACGCTGAAAATGCTGCCACGAGGAACTTCCAGATCGACTCCCCGGAGCACGGATTTTCCTTGGAAGCCTTTTTGCAGGTCCTCGACTTGAAGCGCGACGGGATGGACAGAGGGTTCCATGCTTATACAAAAAATGAACTAATGATGTAATCCGCCACGAGCACCGCGATGCTTGAAAGCACCACCGCCCGCGTCGTGCTGGCGCTCACGGCCCGTGCCCCCACGGCCGATTCATTCCTGTCTGCATGGAATCCCTGATAAGCGCAAATGCTAATCGCCAAAAGCCCGAATACCGCCGCCTTGATGAAGCACTCCTGCAAATCCCTTGCCTCTACCGCTCGGTGCACAGCGGACCAGTAAACACCGGAATCCACTCCGAGCAGTAGCGATCCCGAAAGGCTTCCGCCCCAAATTCCGAGGATGACAAAAAGCGCCGTCTGAATTGGAAAAACAATTATAGCCGCAATGAGGCGTGGTGCCACAAGGTAGCCATGGCTGTTCACACCCATCGTCTCCAAGGCCACGATTTGCTCCGTGTTGCGTTGGATTCCCAACTCCGCCGCAAAAGCCGACCCTGCCTGCCCGACGAGCATCAGAGCGGCCAGCACGGGGGCCATTTCCCTTACCAGACTCAGCGAAACCAAAGTTCCCAACAAACCCTGCGAGCCAAACCGACTCAGCACATGGTAGCCCTGCAAACCAAGCACCAATCCAGTGAAAACGCCCACAATCAAGATGACCGGCAGGCACACCATTCCCTGCTCGTGCACAGCTCGGGCAATCCTACTCGGCAGCCGCTTGGTCTGCGCCAAGGAGAGAAACGACTTCCCCGTGAAAAGCGAGAAGTCGCCCATCTCAAAAACAACGCGGACCGTCCGCCTTCCAAGCCAGTGCAACATTAGGCAGATAATTGACACGAAAATGCGGAATTTACAACTGCTCACCCCTGTCGAATCCAGACACAGAGGCAGTTTCTCCGATTAAAATTTCTGCTTCAGAAAAATTCTCCGCAGCGGGTGTTCATCGACGACATTGGCTTTCAGACCTCCCAGTTTCGCGGGGTCGTAGAGCTGGATGCCGACATAGTAGTAGATCGGGCAGACGGGCATGGCTTTTTGCACCAGCAGATCTTCCGCGCGGCGGAGAATGTCGAGGCGGTGGCCTGGATCGAGTTCCCGGGAGGCCTCGGAAATGAGGGCGTCGTAGTCGGAACTGGACCATCCTGTGCGGTTGTTTCCGCCACCGGCCAGGAACATGTCGAGGAAGGTATTCGGGTCGGGATAGTCGCCTACCCAGCTGGAGCGGGCTATGTCATAGTCCAAGAGCGAGAGAGAGTTCAGGTAAACTTTCCACTCCTGCCGCTCGAGGTTCACATTCACGCCTAGTGTTTCGCGCCACATGCTTTGAAGCTCCACAGCGATCGCCTCGTTGAGTTCGCTTTTGCTGTAGAGGTAGCGTGCATTGGGAAAGCCCTTGCCGCTCGGATATCCGGCCTCAGCCATCAGGCGCGCAGCTTCTTTGGGGTCGAATGGCGCGCCCGCTGTTCCTTCGTGGCCGGGGATGCCCGGCGGGACAAACCCCGGCGCGGGAAGCTCTCCCGCTCGGGTTATTTTTTCGACAATCCGCTTCTTGTCCACCGCCAGCGAGAAGGCCCGCCGCACACGCTCGTCGCGAAATGGTCCGCGTTCGCAGTTGTAGCGCAAAAAGTAAATTCCCAGAAACGGCGCCGCATGGAAATCCGCCCGCTTTTTCAGGTCATCAAGCAGTGCCGGCGGGGCGAGACCTTTGTCCATGAGAAGGTCAGCGAGCCCGCTGGCATAAAAATTAAATGCCACATTGGAATCCGAGATCGGCAGGACATCAATGGTATCGAGCTGCACACCGTCACGGTCCCAGTAGTGGGGGTTTTTTTTCAAGCGGATCCGGTCGTTGATCCGCCAATCTTCAAGCGTGTAGGCGCCGTTACCTATGAGGTTGCCGGGCTTCACCCAATCATCTCCCAGGCGCTCGATGAGCTTCACTGGCACGGGATGCAGGGTGGAAAAAGCGCAAAGCTCAATGAAATAAGGCGTGGGATTTTCCAACTCCACGAGCAGAGTCCGGTCGTCCACCCCACGAACCCCGACCTGCGCGAAGTCTGTTATTTTTCCTTCCGCAAAAGCTTGGGCATTTTTGATCGGGAAGAGTTGGTAATTATATTGTGAGCCGGTCTCCGGCGTGAGCGTGCGTTTCCAGCTGTTCACGAAATCTCGCGCTTTCATCGCGCTGCCATCGCTCCATTTGGCATCCGGCCTCAGGTGAAATGTGTAGGTCTTGCCATCCGGCGAAATCTCCCACTGCTTGGCAACTCCCGGCACCGCTTGTCCATCCTCGTTGTAGGCGCAGAGGCCTTCGAAGAGGGCATTGACGACTCTCCCCTCCGGTTGGCCGGTGATGATGGCTGGGTCGAGCGTCTCTGGTTCCGCACCGTTCACGAAAACCAAATCTGCGCGCTCCCTGTCCCCCTCGCAGCCTGCAAGGGCGAGGGCAAGAATTGCCATGCAAATCAAGCGTCCAGCGCGTAACATCATGGGGCTATGAAAGCGGGAATCCATTTCTCTGCAATGTTGATCACTCTTCTGCTCGCCAGTTGCGCCTCGCGTCCACCGCTTGCCACTGTGCCTCAAGTCGATCTCAAACGCTACGAAGGCCGCTGGTTCGAAATCGCCAAATACCCGAACTGGTTCCAACGCGGATGCGTGGCCGACACCACGGCCGAATACACCGCACAGCCGGATGGCACTATCCGCATCGTGAACCGCTGCCGCCAAAAAAATGGGTCCATCCGCGAGGCGAGGGCACAGGCTTCCGTGGTGCCGGGGTCAAACAGCGCCAAGCTTCGAGTCCGCTTCGCCGGAAGCCCCATCGCTGGCGGTTACTGGATCATTGGATTGGATGAAAAAAACTATTCCTGGGCGCTCGTAGGGCATCCCTCGCGACAGTTGCTTTGGATTCTCTCCCGCCAGTCCCAGATGAATCCTCAGACTTATTCCCAGATCGTGACCCTCGCAGAGGAGCTTGGCTACAAGCCCGAGCGAATCGAAAAAAGCAACCAGACCGCACCGCAATGAACTACGATCTCCGCCGAGCCTTTCTCTACCTGCGCCGGGCATGTCTTTTGAAATGTCCCGAGTGTGGCACCAGGCCAATTTTCCTGCCGATTTTGCGCATCCGCTCCCTGAGCGATTATTTTACTCCCCTCGATGGATGCCCCCGCTGCGGCTACGCCTATGAGCGAGAGACTGGCTACTTTCTGCTCTCCGTCTGGGCTATCAACTACGGCTTCGGGAGCCTCCTCGGAATCGCGATCTATTGCTACTTGGAGTTTAATTACCACCTCTCGCTTCCCATGTTGCTGGTTGGCGTAATCACACCCGTTGTGTTGTTTAATTTCATCTTTGCCCGCCACTCGAAAGCGTTGTTTCTCGCGCTCGACCACTACTTCGATCCCCACACGAAGGGCGGCTCAGGCGGATCCGGCGGGAGTGGAAAAACCAATCCGCCCGCAAGTCCTGTGCCCGCGGCTCCGGTGGATGCCCCTAGGCCGGTGGAACCAGCTCTCCATGTTTGAAAAATTTCCGTGCACCTTCTTAAACTCAACTGTTCCGACGAACTCATCCGCCTTGGCCGCGATTGCGAACGCTTCGCCCTCGCCCTCGGAGCGATTGTTTTCAGAGATTGAGATCACGCCTGCGCATCAAGAGCGGCGTTTCTTCATGAAAAGGCGAAACCAGTTGGCGAAGTTTTTTTTCATGCCTTCGCGGAAGGTCAGGTAGTGGCCTTCGGGTTGCCCTCCTTTTCTGAGAGCAACGAGGAGGGCGGGGACCGACAGTTCGTCGAGTTCGAATGAGGTCCAGGAGACACCAGCAGCAGAGTCGTGGTGGGCGTCGCTGGCGGCGGTCATGGAGAGGCCTCGGGATTTTGCGTATTGCAGCGCCTTCTCGTTGTAGCTTTTTGCGGTGACGGCTGCGTTGAAGACCTCGAGTGCCTCGAGGTCGAGTGTGTCGAGCGTTTCGGCTCGGATGCCCGCACGCCATTTATCGAAGGGATGAGCTGGAATGCCGATGCCGCCGGCCTTTTTGATCTCGGCAAGAACCTCGCGGGCGGGTTTGCCTTTGAGGTATGGGAGCGTGGCCCCGATGCAGAGGAGGTGTCCTTCCGCTGTGCTCACCTCCACGCCCGGGATGACGAGGAATCCCTCCGGCACTTGGCGCCCCTGCAGGTAATCGTGAGCCTCGCAGGTGTTGTGGTCTGTTATGGCGATTCCGCTGAGGCCACGGCGCTGAGCCGCTTCGATCATTTCCTCGGGGCTATTGCAGGCATCACTGGAGAAAAATGTGTGCGTGTGGAGATCGAATCGGTGGAGCATGGATGCGTAAGGTTTCCCTTGTAGGCGGAACTTGTGTAAAGAACGAACTCATCAACATGAGTGTGGCATTCAAGGAATGGGCCGTCGTCTGTGAGGCGATAGGCAGTGGCAGGCAAAGCATAATGCTCCGCAAGGGGGGCATTGCTGAAGGCCGTGATGGGTTCGCCTTCAAGCACCAAGAGTTCTTTCTTTTTCCGACCTGGTTTCACGAGCAGTTGGAAAAAACGACGCTTCCA
>Ga0209598_10000658_pt1 | contig 28110 bp, 28 predicted proteins | sample M_140807_EF_Meta_FD_187317 | JGI IMG/M metagenome (GOLD analysis project Ga0209598, IMG submission 187317) | Freshwater microbial communities from Lake Montjoie, Canada to study carbon cycling - M_140807_EF_MetaG (SPAdes) (version 2) | ecosystem: Environmental > Aquatic > Freshwater > Lake...
TTCCATTTGCTTAACCACGCCAATCTCTTTGGCGGTGCCTACAAGCAGCAGTGCAGCGGGCTAATCGACAAACTGTTGGCCCAGGACTAATCAGCCCAGGTACTCCTGACGCAATTTGGTGACCTGTTGAACCAGATGATCGCGTTTGGTGCTGGTGCTGAGGTTTTTCCAACTCCAGTTGCCCACCACCACCAAGCCCAGCAGTTCCAGCAGGCCAGGCACCACAGGCAAAAGATTGATGGTGTCCAGTACCCCTTTGATCAGGATCTGGGCCACGATCACGGCCACCAGGATGCCAATCGACTTGCCGATGCGGCCCATCTGGTTCCAATCAACCCCTTCCAGGGAGCTGTTCACCTTGCCGATCACTTCGCTGTAGCGCTCCTTGAAGTCGGCAGCGGCATCCTTGAGGTCCCCTAGGGGGTTCGCTGGGGAATCGCCCCCTTCGGTAACCACCTCGTGGACTTCAGTTTTGACTTCAGTCGTCTCGCTCATGGACCCTGGGTAAGAAAGAATTGGGCCCAACGTATCGAGTCCTTCAACTTTTCACCAGCTCTGGTGGTCCTCGATCCGCATTGGCTGATGGTTCTGGAGCACGACCTGCGCCTGGAGCTGCCCCAGGAGGGCTGCGCCCTGCTGTTGGGCTCCCGCCAGGGAAAGGCCTGGGTGCTCCATTGGGTTTGGCCCTGCCTCAACCGCTGGCAGCCCCAGCAGGAGCGCACGAAGCGCTTTGCCGTTGATCCGGCTGAATTGGTGGCTGCCCAGAAATGGGCCCGCCAGAAAGGCTGGTTGTTGCTTGGCGCCGCCCACAGCCATCCCCGGGGGCCGGCGCAACCATCCCCCACCGACTGCGAATGGGCCTGGGAGGGGGCGTTGATGGTGATCTGGGCCGTGGAAGCAGGGTTCTGGGGGACCTGGTGGATGGAGCCCACCCCAGGGGGATTGAGGCCCAGGGCCCTGGATTTGGGAAGATAGAAAAAATCATTGGTGCATTTCGCACCTTTTGGCCTTACATGCTCCCCCCCGATACCAGCGGCGTTCAGCTCAGCCCTGATGAAATTGCCCGCTTCTCCCGTCACCTGATCCTGCCCGAGGTGGGCATGGAGGGGCAGAAACGGCTCAAGGCCGCCTCGGTGCTTTGTGTGGGAACCGGTGGCCTCGGTTCCCCCTTGCTCCTGTATTTGGCGGCCTCCGGGGTTGGCCGGATCGGCATCGTTGATTTCGATGTGGTGGACCACAGCAACCTGCAGCGCCAGGTGATCCATGGCACCAGCTGGGTGGGTAAGCCAAAGATTGAATCAGCCAAGCACCGGATCCATGAGATCAACCCCCATTGCCAGGTGGATCTCTATGAAACAGCTCTCACCAGTGACAACGCCCTGGCGATTATCGAGCCCTACGATATCGTTTGCGATGGCACCGATAATTTCCCTACCCGCTACCTGGTGAACGATGCCTGTGTGCTTTTGGGTAAGCCCAATGTGTATGGCTCGATCTTTCGCTTTGAAGGTCAGGCCACGGTGTTCAACTATCAGGAAGGGCCCAACTATCGCGATCTATATCCCGAACCGCCCCCGCCGGGCCTGGTGCCCTCCTGCGCTGAAGGTGGAGTGGTAGGTGTGCTGCCCGGCATCATCGGCCTAATCCAGGCCACCGAGACGATCAAAATCATTACCGGTATCGGCACCAGCCTCAGTGGCCGCTTGTTGCTATTTGATGCCCTGAAGATGAGCTTTAGGGAGTTGAAACTACGGCCCAGCCCCGAACGGCCTGTGATCGAGCGTTTGATTGATTATCAGCAGTTTTGTGGGGTAGGGGGAAGCGCCCCTGGCCAGGAGGAGGCCGGAGCTGTGGAGAGTATTTCCGTTGGGGAACTAAAGGCCCTACTTGATAGCGGCGCCAGCGATCTGTTGCTGCTTGATGTGCGTAATCCGCCCGAAGCGGAGATTGCTGTGATTGAGGGGGCCCTGTTGGTGCCCCTTGATCAGATTGAGAACGGTACGGCGATTGAGCGGATCCGCCTACTGGTGGAGGGCAAACGCCTCTATGTGCATTGCAAGCTCGGCGGTCGCTCCGCCAAGGCCCTGATTGCCCTCAAGCGCGAGGGGATCGAGGGTATAAATGTGACTGGGGGCATCGACGCCTGGAGCCAGGAGATCGACCCCTCAGTTCAGCGTTATTAGTTGATGGCCACCCTGGCCCTGCCCCTGCGCCTCTGGCCCTATTTCGGCCGCCAGCGGCCCCTGGCAGGGCTGGCCCTGCTTTGTGTTTTACCTGATCCGATCTTGATGATCGGCATCCCGGTGCTGCTGCAGGTGGTGATCGACCAGGCAATTACCCCTGGCCAGCCCGGTCGAGCCCTACCCCTGCTGGTGATCCCTTGCCTTTGGCTGCTGTTGGCGGTGGTTTGCAACGGCCTGCAGGTGCGGTTGTTTGCCCAGTTGGGCGGGGAACTGGGCACCGAGTTTCGCCAGCGCCTATTTCGTTCACTGTTGGAACGCCAGGACCAAGCCAATGGCGACCAGGAGGGGGAGGAGCAGGCTTTGCTGACCCAGCAGATCCCCACCCTGGAATCGGCGGTGGTGGTGCAACTGCCTCTTTATATCTGGACCATCGCCCAGTTGCTGCTGGGGGTGCTTTTGATGGTTTACACCGATTGGCGTCTGGCCCTAGTGGCGGTGGTGTTAACGCCGCTGTTGCTAGTGAGCCAGGTGGCCTTTACCCCGGCGATGGCCAGTCGCGAGGAGGCCCGGGTGGCCACCGCCGCCAGCCTGCTGGCCTTTGCCGCTGAAAGGCTGCGCAGCAGAGAATTGTTGGATCTGTTTGGCCTGCGGGGGGCCAGCAGGGCGGAATTTGGTCGCCGCAACTTGGAGTTGATGCGTTGTGGTCGCCGGGTTGGTTTGGTGTCTGGTTTGCAGAACGCCGCCCTCACCGCTTCGGCCCTGCTCACCCTGGTGAGTGTGTTTGCCCTCGGCACCTGGCTGGTGCTGCAGGGGGAGTTGAGTGTGGGCAAGTTGGTGTCCGGTCTTGGCATCGCCACGGCCCTGGTGAGTGGCATGTGGCAGCTGGGGCCCTTGATGTTGCCGCTCCAGGCAGCTAGCACTGCCCTCGATCTGCTGGAGCGCCAGCTTCCCTCCCGCCGGGGCCCCCAGCGCCGGCCCCCAACGCCAGCTTTGCCGCCCCCCCCTGGGCTGGCGGAGGCCCTGGAGTTGCGCCGGGTGAAATACCGCTATGCCGAAGGCGGCGGCCTCTCGGAGCTGAACCTGCGCATCGCCGCCGGCCAGTCCCTAGCCCTGGTGGGCCCCAGTGGGGGCGGTAAGAGCACGGTGCTGCGCCTGTTGTTGCAGCAGCTAGCCCCCCAGCAGGGGGAACTGCTGCTGGATGGCCAGCCCCTGGGGGGCTACGACCGGGACCAATGGCTCAAGCAGGTGGCGCTGGTGCCCCAGGAGTCGGTGCTTTTTGATCTCAGCATCGCCGAGAACATCCGCCTTGGCCGCCTAGACGCCACTGATGCCGAGGTGGCGGCGGCGGCCAGCGCCGCTGAGCTAGACGGCCTCCTGGCTGGGTTGGCCGACGGCCTGCAAACCCCAGTGGGCAGCGGGGGCGGCCGTTTGTCGGGGGGGCAGCGCCAGCGCATTGCCCTGGCCCGGGCGATGCTGCGGGATCCCCAGCTGTTGCTGCTGGATGAGGCAACCAGCGCCCTCGATCCAGCCACGGAAGCTGCCATCAATGCCACCCTCAGCCGCCTTGGCCAGGGCCGCACCGTGGTTTCGGTGCTGCATCGCCTGCGGGCCGCCGCCAGCATGGATCAGGTGGCAGTGATCGCCGACGGCCGGGTGGTGGAACTGGGGAGCCCCGCTGAGCTGCTGGTGGCTGGTGGTTTATATGCCTCCTTTTGGCATCGGCAGATGAGCGGTTTTGATATCAGCGCCGGCCAGCGGGTGCGGATCACCCCAGAACGGTTGGCGACTATTCCCCTTTTCCACGATGTGGAGCCTGCGGTGTTGAGCTGGTTGGCGGCGGAGTTTGTCAGTGATCGGGTGCGGCCGGGGGAGGAGGTGTTTAGGGAGGGGGATGCCCCCGACAGCTTCTATGTGGTGGTGGCTGGCACGTTGGAGATGTTGCAGGCGGACCTTTGGGGGGGCTTGCCTGTGAAGCAGGGGGTGCTGGAGGAGGGGGATTTCTTTGGGGATTCCGGCTTGCTGGAGGACCGCCCCCGCTCCGTAACCGTGCGGGCCCGGGGCGACGGCCTGTTGCTGAGGCTGGATCGGGATCGCTTCCTTGATCTATTGGAGAAGGACCCTGACTACAGGCGCTTTTTCAGCCATTCCGCCAGCGCCAATGTTTAGCGGAGCCCCAGTTGACAGCGGCGGTTGCTTTGCTTCTGGCTAGAAGCTGGTTATGGGTGTCAACTGTCATAACTGGATCCCAGGGTTGGGGCCATAAGCCTGCAAAATAATTGAAAAATTATTGACTCTTACCTGTGGCCTACAAGAATTTTTTGCGTTTACCCCTGGCCGCCGCTCTCTTGCTGTTGTCTGCCGCTTTGCCCGGATGGGCTGAACGTCAGATTTTGGTGAACCTCAAGGATCGTTATCTCTATGTGCTTGATCTTGATCCAGCCAAGTTCCCCGCTGAGATCGCTTCCTCTGCCCTAGTGCTCAAGGGCCAGCCCGATGCCGCCAAGGTGCTTGGCAAGTTCCCAGTGGCCATTGGTGCTCCGGAATCCCCCACCCCCACTGGCTTTTACAGCATTCTAGAGAAGATCAAAGACCCCACTTACTACAGCCATAGCAAAAATGCCCTGCTGCCCCCGGGCCCCTGTAACCCGGTGGGCAACCGTTGGATGACCTTCAAGGGGGCCGATGACAATGCCTATGGCATCCATGGCACCGCTTGGCCCGAATGGGTGGAGCGCCGGGAAGCGGTGAGCAAGGGCTGCATTCGTATGCTTAATAACGATGCAGTGAAGGTGTTTGATCTGGTTAAGCTCGGCACCCCCGTGCGCATCACCCGCGATTGAATCAAAGCGATTGAATCAAAGCGTTTCGCCCAGTGATTCAGGCTCAGTAATCGACCCCGCGTTTGAGATCGACGCCCCGTTCGGCGTAGTGCTTATGGCACACCATTTCAGAGTGGACGCTGGCCAGGTCGAAATAGGCGGGGGGATTTTTGCAGCGGCCAGTGATGATCACTTCCGTCTCGCGGGGCTTGCGCAGCAGGGTCTGCACAATCGGTTCCACCGGCAGCAGTTCCAGGTCGACGGTGGGATTGAGTTCGTCAAGGATCACGGTTTTGTAGAGGCCGCTGTCAATGGCAGCGCGGGCAATTTCCCAGGCCCGTTCTGCTTCCACGTAGTCGATCGGTTGTTGCTGGCCCCGCCAGACGATCGCATCGCGCCCGGATCGCAGGTGATCCACCAGGTGCGGATAGCTTTCCCGTAGGGCGGCGATGGCGCTGTCTTCGGTGTAGCCGCTGCCGCCCTTAAGCCATTGCAGGATCAACACCCGATGGCTTTTGTCTTGGCTGATCCCTTTGCCGATGGCCTGGAGGGCCTTGCCCAGGGCACTGGTGGATTTGCCTTTACCTTCCCCCGTGTAGATCTCGATGCCTTCAACACCGATATCAGCGGCGCTTTCGTGTTGATGGGCCCGCATCTCTGAATGCAGATCTGCCAGGTTCACCAGGGCCCTCGGCGCCCCCCGACCGGTGGCGATCACCTCCATGCCCGCGGGTTTGGCCGCCAGGGTGCGCACCACCTCGGCGGCATCGAGCAAGCCCAGATCCAGCACAGGATTCAACTCATCCAGTACCACCACTGAATAAAGGGCACTGGCTAGGGCGCCCCGGGCAATGTCCCAACCCCGCTGGGCCTCCTGGCGATCAAAGCGAGTCACCTCTTCGGCGGTGAAGAAATCGGCCCGGCCGGTGCGTACTTGGTCTATCAAGTGGGGGAAGCCCTGCTGCAGCGCCTCGATGGCGGCGTCTTCGGCATAGGCGCGGCCAGGACCCTTCAGAAAGCGAATAAGTAACACCCGGGTGCGTTTCTTTTCGCAAATGCCGAGGCCGATGGTGCGCAGCACCACCCCAAGGGCCGCTTGGCTTTTGCCCTTGCCATCGCCGTCGTAAACATGCAGTTGACCGTGGCTGCGTTCATCGCTGCCGGCGGCGGTGCGAATGCCAATGCCACGACCGCTGGAGGTGGTCATGGGGATTGGTATCCAGGCGTTGTTGCCGGATTGTATCGAGACTGGATAGCGTTATCTACAACCATGGGTTCGATGTGGTCCTGTCGGTTTCCGATTCCCGCCCCTTGCATCCCCTTGGCGAAACCCTGACGGCGGAGCGGTTGCAGCAGTTGGGGCAGTTGCGGGCCTTGATCAGCGGTTTTGGCACCGTGCTGGTGGCCTATTCCGGCGGAGTTGATAGCAGTTTGGTGGCGGCCCTGGCCGCCGAGCAGCTGGGGGACCAGGCGGAAGCCGTAACTGGGGTTTCCCCGGCCCTTGCCCCCCAGCTGTTGGCGGAAGCCCGTTGGCAAGCCCATTGGCTTGGGCTGCGCCACCGGGAGCTGGCCACCAAGGAACTGGAGGATCCGGCCTATGCCAATAATCCCTCAGACCGTTGCTATGCCTGTAAACGGGAATTACACAGCTTGCTGGTGCCCCTGGCGGCCGGGGCGGCCCAGGTGCTGGATGGGGTGAATCTTGATGACCTGGGGGACCATCGGCCTGGATTGCGGGCTGCCCAGGAATTGGGGGTGGTGTCGCCGCTGGTGGCCTGCGGCATCAATAAACAGGGGGTGAGGGAACTTTCCCGGGCCCTTGGCTTCCCCTGGTGGGACAAGCCAGCCCAGCCCTGCCTGGCCTCCCGTTTTCCCTATGGGGAAAGTATCACTGCCGCCCGACTCGGGCGGGTGGCCCGAGTGGAACAGTGGTTACGGGAGCAGGGTTATGCCGACCTGCGGGTGCGCAGCCAGGGGGAAACGGCCCGGATTGAATTGCCAGTGGCCGCCCTTGAGGGATTTTTCCAGGCCATAGACCGCCAGCAGCTGGTGACGGTCTTCCTGGACCAGGGGTTTACGGCAGTGAGCCTTGATCTCGAAGGCCTGGTGAGTGGAAAGCTCAACAGGTCGCTAGGAGATCAGGCCCAAGGCCATCTGGGGGCTGGGGCTTAGACCCCGACTGGTTCCCGCTGGGCCTCCGCCACCGTTGAAGGGGTGCGGCGCCGGAAGCTACGCAGGTTTTGTCGGGTGGATCCCAGTTCTTCGCTCAGCACAGCACAGGCCCGTTCCGGCATGGTGTGATCCCCACAGGTGAATACATCCACAGCGGCATAGCCGGATTCCGGCCAGGTGTGGATCGAAATGTGGGACTCAGCCAGCAGGGCGAGACCAGTAACCCCTTGGGGTTCAAAGCGGTGGGTGATGAGATTTAGAAGGGTGGCGCCAGCTCGCTTGGCTGCTGCGGTGATGGCGTCCCTGAGAAATGCTTCGTCGTCGAGTCGACTGGAGTCGCAGTCGTAGAGCTCGAGAATGCAGTGTTTGCCCACCATGTCCGTGGAGGTGGTCTCCTGGGAAGCAATTTCAGGACGTCCTGGATCAGGGTGCAGGCAAAGGGCTTCGGCCATTGAATCGGGCAAAACAGCTCCTAACCTTAGCCCCACTTGTGGCACATGTTGGTTTTGCTGTCCTTTCAATCTCTGCAGACCTTGGCTAGGCCCCGGCGCAACCCGGCTGGACTCACCGTCGGTGAATTGCTGTTGATCCTTCTGGTGGTGGCCGTGGCCATTGGTGGCACTGTCTTGGCTTTCCTTGGCATCTCCGGCCCAAAGCCCCCCCATCCGCCTACTCCCCCGGCTCAATCAAGCCGGCCCTGACCCGCACCAGTTGGGCCTTGTGGCGCCAATCGCTAACGCAGCTCTGCAGGTGGGTGGCGCTCACCAGGCATTGGTGCCCCTCGCCGACGGCCTCCAGCAGCAGTTGTTGGCGCTGGGGATCCAGTTCGGCCAGCACGTCGTCGAGCAGCAGCAGGGGGGCAACGCCGCTTACCTGGCGCACCAGCTCCAGTTCGGCCAATTTCAGGGCCAACACCAGGCAGCGTTGTTGGCCCGCGGAGCCCAGGCGTTTGGCCGGTTCCCCCCCTAGCAAGAGGGCGACATCGTCGCGCTGGGGACCTACGCCGCAGTGGCCCAGTTGCCGTTCCTGCTGCCGTTGCTGCTTTAGTTGCTCCAGAAGACTTTCCTGCCAGGCTTGTTCGTCCTCCGGCTCCGAAAGTTGGCTGCCAGCTAAATAACGCAGTTCCAGATGTTCGCGGCCGCCGCTAAGCCGCTGTTGCCATGGGGCGGCCAGGGGTTCCAGGCGGCGCAGGGCCCGGTGGCGGCGGCGATGCAGCCGGGTGCCCACCAGGGCCAGCTGCAGGTCAAAGGCATCCAGCAGTTCCTCGAGGCCAGGGCCAGGTCGGCGCAGTAGCTGGGAGCGTTGGCGCAGCAAGCGGCCGTGGCGACTGAGCAGTTCGCCATACACCGGCTCCAGCTGTTGCACCACCCGGTCAAGCCAATGGCGCCGCAGGGAGGGTTCGCCGCGCACCAACTCGAGGTCCAGGGCACTGAAGCCCACACAGCGCAGGGGGCCGATCAGATCGGCTTGGCGTTCCAAGGTTTTGCCATTGCGCTGGGCCCAGCGGCCCCCCTGCTGGCGCAGTTCCAGGCTCAGTTCATCGCCCCGATCGGCGCCCACCAGGGCCCGCAACCGGCTGCGGGGTTGCCCCCGTTGGATGATGTCTCTGTCGCTACTGCAGCGGTGGGAGCGCAGGCTGCCCAGCAGTTCTACGGCTTCGAGCAGATTTGATTTGCCCTCGCCGTTGTTGCCAAGCACCAGCAGCCGTGGGGCGTCCAACTCCAGCTGCAGATGGCTGTAGTTGCGAAAAGCGTTTAGCTCCAGGTGGTGGAGAAGAATGGGGGCTGACCCGCTGCCCAGCTAAGCTATCCAACTGAGGGCATGTAGCTCAGTTGGATAGAGCGTCAGATTCCGGTTCTGAAAGTCGGGGGTTCGAGTCCCTCCATGCTCGTTCCCTCAATCCCCTGGCCCTGGGCAGATCAATTAATTGATTTGTTTGGGCTTTTAAACTTTGTTTAGAGGCTGAGCCCCATGGCGCGTATGCCATTGGGATCAGTGATGAAGCCATAGGTTTCAAGCACGGGCACCGCCTCCGGCACGGCCGCCAAGGAAATGCTGCAGCCCGGCAGCTCCTTGCGCAGCCGGCAGAGGGCGGCGTGCACCAGCACGGCCAGCAGTTTTTCCCGTTGGGGTTCCCCTGGCAACACGGCCAGGTCCCAGAGGTTGGCATTTAGGGCCTGGTCACTGGTGATCCGCAGGAAGCCCACCAGTTGATTTCCCCGCTGGAGTCGCATGGTCCAGGCGCTGCGTTCCATGGCGAGGGCAATGCGCCCATCGGGCCGGGCCGGGGCGCCACAGCTTTGGAGCAGGCTGTTTACTGCCTCGGCATGGACCGGCAGGTCTTCGCAGCTGAGGCCATAGCCCTCGGGCAGCCGCGGCACTGGCGGCTGGCTGCGGAAATAGGGCATCATCCGGTGTTTCGCAGGCCGGCGGCGATGCCATTGATGGTGAGAAGGGCCCCGCGCAGCAATTCACTGCGGCTGTAGGTGCGATTGTCTTCCCCTTGGGTTTCATTCATGGGGGGCTGGCGGGTTTGGTTGCGTAACCGCCGCAGCAGGGCCACCTGGAGGAAGCCCAGCGGCACGATGGTGCGGTTGCGCAGTTCCACCGAGATCTGCAGGCCGGGGTCACCATCGAGCAAGCGTTTGTGGCCGGTGATTTGCAGCACCAGGTCGCGGGTGAGCTGGTACTCGGCGGCGATCACAGCAAAAATGCCTTCAAAGGCCTCGCGGGATTCAGGGCTACCCAGGGCCTGCACATAGTGGTGGGCCAGGGCCAGGTCCACCTTGGCCAGGGTCATCTCCACCTTGGAGATCAACATGCGGAAGAAGGGCCAGCGTTGGTAAAGGGTGCGCAACATCTCCAGGCGCTCGGGCTCCTCATCCAATTCGTCCTTGATGGCCGCCCCTACCCCAAACCAACTGGGCAGCAGGAAGCGGCTCTGGGTCCAGCCGAACACCCAGGGAATCGCCCGTAGGGCTGACAGGTCCCGGCTGCCCCGCTTGCGTCGGGCCGGCCTGGAGCTGATCTGCAGTTTGCTGATTTCTTCGATTGGCGTGACCTGTTCAAAGAAATCCACCAGGTCTGGGTTTTCGTGCACCAGGGCGCGGTAGTGCAGCCGGGAGCGGCCCGCCAGCCTCTCCATTAGCTGGTTCCAGCTCTGGGTTTCATCCATGTCGGAGGCCAGCAGGCTGTTTTGGAGCACGGCGGTGGTGACCGTTTCCAGGTTGTAAAGGGCCAGTTCCGGCAGGGCATATTTGGAGGCGAGCACCTCCCCCTGTTCGGTGATTTTGATGCGACCACTGAGGGTGCCGCTCGGTTGGGCCAGGATCGCCTGGTAGGCCGGGCCGCCGCCGCGGCTAACCGAACCGCCCCTGCCGTGGAAGATGCGCAGGCCAAGGCCATGGCTGCTACAGAGGGCTTGGAGGGCCATTTGGGCCCGGTGGATCTCCCAATTGCTGGAGAGAAACCCTGAATCCTTATTGCTATCTGAGTAGCCGAGCATCACCTCTTGGAGGGGCACCTCCTCGTTTTCAAGCAACCGCCGGTAGAAGGGCGCTTCAAACAGGCCGCCCATCACCTGGGGGGCACATTTGAGATCTTCTACTGTTTCAAACAGGGGAATCACCTGCAGCCGCGTGCTGCCCTCCACCGGATCCACCAGGCCCGCCTCCTTGGCCAGCAACAACACCTCCAGCAGGTCGGACTGGGTGTGACACATCGAGATCACATAGGTGCGGCAGATGCGGTTGCCAAATTCCTGTTGCAGCCTTTCCAGCATGCGAAATATCGCAAAGCTTTCGGCGGTGGCTGGACTCCAATGGGGGCCCGTGGGAATTAGGGGTCGGCGGGTTTGCAGTTCCTGGAGCAGCCAGGCCACCCGTTGGCCCTCATCCATCTGGTCGTAGGTAAGGGGTAGCTGCAGGTATTGGCTGAGTTCGGTGAGGGCTTCGCTGTGGCGGGTGCTCTCCTGGCGGATGTCTAGGGAGGCCAGGGAGAAGCCAAAGATCTGCACCTGGCTGAGTAGTCGTTCCAGCGGTTCACAGCTGAGGCCGGTCACCTGCAGGCTGTTGCGAATCAGTTCCAGGTCACTGCGGAAGTCTTGGTGGCAGCGGTAGTGCAGTTCCTGTTGGCCGCCAAGGGCGCCAAGGCCCCCTTGCAGTTCGGCGCCGTCTTGGGGGGCTTCCCAACCGGCATCGGCGAGCAGGCCATTGCGCTGCAGGCTGAGTTGCAGCCTTTGCAGGGTGTAGCAGAGCTTGAGCCGATAGGGCTCCAGCCGGTAGCGGGCCGCCAGTCGCTCGTAGATCTCCGGAAAGCGCAGGCGGTCCATCTCCAGCGACTCCAGCAGGGCCGGACTCACCTGGCTCCATTGCATCGAGATGCTGAGTTGATCGCGCAGCAGGCTCACGGAGCTGATGTATCGCTCCAGCATCAGCCGCCGCTGATAACAGGCAGTGCGCCAGGTGATATCAGGGGTTACCGAGGGATTGCCATCCCTGTCGCTGCCCACCCAGGAGCCAAAGGTGCAGAAGCCATCCTCGGGCGGCGTCACATCGGGGTAGGTCTGGGCCAGGGCCTTGCGGATGCGTTCGTGCAGCAGGGGCATGGCCTGGAAGAGCACCTGCTGGAAGTAGTGCAGGGCGTAATCCACCTCATCGAGTACCGATGGTTTGAACTGGTGCAGCTCATCGGTGCGCCACCAGAGCCGGATTTCCTCCTCCAGCTGTTGACGCAGTACCTGGCGGTCCTCAATCGGTCCGAAGCCGCGGTCGCCCCCCTCTAGTTTTTGGATCAGGTTGGCCACCCGCCGTTGCTTGTGGCGCACGGTGTGGCGCACGATCTCGGTGGGGTGGGCGGTGAACACCAGCCGCACATCTAATTCCCCCAGCAGCGGTTCCAGCAGCCCCGGCGGCACGTTTAGGGCCCGCAGGCGCCGGAACAACCGCTGGAAGGTGGCTGGTTCGTCGTGGTTGGCCAGTGGAGGAGTGAAGGGGCCTTCCGCTGCGGCGTCTTCCCCCTGGCCGCCGTCGGCCATGCTTGCTAGATAACTGTCTTCCTCGATGTGCTGCTCAAGGATGTTTACCAGTTGGAAGTAAAGGGAGAAGGCCCGGGCGGCGGCAATCGCCTCGGCCAGATCCATCTCCACGATTAGCCGCACGATCTCCTGGGAGGTTTCCTCCTCCCGGCAGAGCTGCTTCAATTTCAAAAGCCTTTCCGCCTGCTCCGGGGGGCATTCACTGCGCAGCACCGTGCGCCAGAGGTCCTCCACCAGCTCTAGCCGCTCGTTTAGTTGCCGCAGGGTTCTGCGACCGATCGTGGCATCGGTGCCGGGCAGCGTTGGCTGCATGCGGGGACCTGGAACGGCGGGGCCCATGATCATCCCAAAGAACCTGCGCCGTCGGGCCAGAGCTTGGATACCAAATCAAGTTCTTGGGCTTCCATGGCGGCTGCGCCATCGCTAATCAGGGTGCCAATGCTCTCGCCGGCCCGATGGCGCGCCAGCCAAACCATGGCTTGGTTGCCTTCGGCCAGCAGGCTGCCGAGCGGTTGCAGTCGGTCGTGGAGTTCCCCAGCCCCGGCCCAACTGCTTAGTTGTTGCAATTGGGTTTCCAGCCAATGGCGGGCTGAGAGCTCTTCGCCGTTGCTCCAATGGTGTAGCTGGGCCCCCAGGCTGGCCTTGGCGGCGGCCCGGTCGTTGGCATCGGCGAGGGCCTCCAGCTTTTCCAGGGAAAGCGAGCTGGCCTTAAGGGGGTCGTGGCTCCCATGGTCGAGCAGTTGCAGCAGGCGCAGTTCTGCAAAGGCGGTGATCGCCAACAGCTGGATCGGATCTGTTACGAGGTCACAGATGCGCAGCTCCACCCGGTTCAGGTCATGGGGCCGGCCATTGCCATTGGGGCGCACCGAACTCCAGAGATGGCGCACATTGCGCATGGTGCCGGCCGCCAGTTGAGCTTCCATCCAGGCGATGTAATGGCCGTGGTCCCGGAACAGGGGCACCTGGGTGGGGGTGAGCGGAAACTGCAGCCACCGTTGGGAATGGGCGCCACTCACCTGGCCATCCAGGAAGGGGGAGCTGGCGCTGAGGGCCAGCAGCAGCGCCGCCTCACAGCGCAACAGGCGGCAGGCGGCAAAGATCTCGGCCGGCGCGTTTAAGCCCAGGTTGATGTGCACGCTGGCGGTGACCACCCTCGTGCCATAGCTCTGTTCAATGAAATCGTGATAACTATTTTTGGGATCGGAACGTTCAAAACGGTGGCTGTCCCCCAGGCTGAGGGTGCTGCCCGGTAACAGGGTGAGCCCCCGCTGATGCAGCCACTGGCGCAGCGCCTGGCGCGGCTTAAGCAGATGAAGGAGCTGGCGGTTGTAGTCAGCGTCGGGGGGGGTTATGTATTCAAGGTTGCGCTGGTCGGGTTCAGTAACCACCCCTGCCAGGGCCGCCGCCGCCGCCGCTGAGCAGCCCACCACCGTGCCATCGGGGCGACCGGTAAACAACTCAACTTCAAAGCCCTTGGTTAATTGGGCCCTCATTGCTGCTCCCCATCAAGGCAGGCCAGGGCTTTTAGCAGTCCCCTGGCCTTGTTGAGGGTTTCTTCGTATTCAGCCGTTGGTTCGGAATCGGCCACGATGCCAGCTCCGGCCTGCACCTGCACCCGCCAGCCCCCTGCCGCCGCTGGCAGCACCACCATGGTGCGAATCGTGATCGCGGTGTTAAGGGCGCCCCCCAGGTCCATGGCGCCATAAACGCCGGAGTAGGGGCCCCGGGGGCCAGGTTCCAGCTCGTGGATCAGCTGCATGGCCCGGATCTTGGGGGCGCCGCTGACGGTGCCGGCGGGGAAGGAGGCCCGCAACAGATCCCAGACGTCGCATTGCTCCTGCAAAACCCCTTCCACCTGGGAAACGATGTGCATCACGTGGGAATAGCGCTCGATCACCATCAACTCCTGCACCTGCACACTGCCTGGTTGGCAGACCCGGCCCAGGTCATTGCGGCCCAGGTCCACCAGCATCACGTGCTCTGCCCGTTCCTTGGGATCGGCAAGTAATTCCAATGCCAGGGCCTGGTCTTCGGCTTCGCTTTCCCCCCGCCGCCGGGTGCCGGCAATCGGTCGCACCGAGGCCTTCACCCTGCCATCGGGCTGGGGATCAGCCTTCACCATTACTTCGGGGCTGGAACCGATTAGATACCAGCCGTTGAAGCTGAAGAAGCCCATGTAAGGCGAGGGGTTCACCATGCGCAGGCTGCGGTAAAGCTCAAAGGGATCCCGTTGCACCAGCGCCTCCAGCCGTTGGCTCAACACCAGCTGGAAAACGTCGCCGGCAGCAATGTGGCCCCGGGCCTGGCGTACGGCCTCTTCAAAGGCCTGCTGGCTGGTGTTGCTGCCGACGGCCAGGTCGTCGGCATTGCGGTCGTGCCAGCGCAGGGGAGCCACGGAGCTGGGTAGGGGTTGGTGCAGCCTTTCCTCTAGGGCGCTGAGCCTTGCTTCGGCTTCGGTGTAGGCGGCATCTGCATCGGCGCCGTCCCCCAGGTGGGCATAGGCCACTGCCGTGATTTGCCGGCGCACCTGGTCGAATACCAGCAGGCTGTCGCAAAGCATCCAGCAGCCATCTGGGGGATCGGCCGCGGCGGTGGGATGCACGGGCACCGTGGCTTCAATCCACTGGATTAGCTCGTAGCCCCAGAAGCCGAATAACTGACCGACTGGGGGCAGGCCAGGGATCGGCACGCTCCCATAGGCGGCCAGTTGTTGGCGCAGCAGCTCAAAGGGATCCCCTGCGAGGGTTTCGTTGCGGCCATCCCGGTGCTGGAGGGTGGCCTGGGCGCCCCGGGCGGTGAGCACCCAGAGGGGATCGCTGCCCACAAAGCTCCAGCGGCCCAGTTGGTCACCGCCCTCCACCGACTCCAGCAGCAGGCCATAGGGGCGACCATGGCCCACCTTGAGCCAGGTGCTTAGGGGCGTATCCAGATCGGCGGGCCAGCGGCGCCAGAGGGGGATGAAGTTGGCCCCAGTGGCGGCCTGCCCTAGGAAGCTGACGCGGTCGGGGCTAGCCATCGGGGCGTCGGCAGACAAATCGACAGACAAAAAAGGCGGGACCGCAGCCCCGCCTTTATAGAACGTGGTTTGAAAAGATCAGGCGTCGAAGGTGTTGCGACCGCTGAACTTGATGGTGGCGGGGTTGGGGTTTTGGCCGATGCGACGGGGGTTATGGCCCACCAAGGAACGGCCTTCGTTCACCTTCTCGGGGAACACACCATCCTTAGGATGCAGCAATTCTGTGTCGCCACCGGGGTAAATCCGGTAGATCTTGAAATCTTCGATGCGGGGCTTGAACTTGGTGCGCAACTGGGTGCCGAGGGCCAAGCACTGTTCCTTGCGGGCGAAATAAAGAATGTTTTCGCCGGCATTCATCATTGCTGCACCGCCGGTGGGCAACTCAAAGGCCTGGGAGCTGGTGCTGCTCCAGGTAATGGCGTACTTTTCCTCGGTCTCAGCGGCATTAAGCAAGCCACCGGTGCTACCGATGTAGCCAGGGAGCTGGCCGGTGAGGGTTCCTGCCGTCGACATGAAAGCCAAGGACGTGATTTGATCGGAAACTAGCACTCAGTTTGGGTAGAAGTTGAAGAGCCGCCGCTCTCTTCACAGCCTTCAACAATGGGAACCACCGGCAGGTAAAGGGTGAGGTTGCTGCCCTGTCTTTCCGTGTAGCGACCCCCCAGGCTGGCGAACAGCTGCTGGGTGGCCTGGGGGCTCAGTTGCAAGCTGCCGGTGGCCGGGTCCCAGCTGAGTACCGGACCCACCGCTGCCCCCGGCCCTGGGCTTTCCTGGCCTTGGTTACGGCCATTGCTTCGGCCATTGCTACGGCCAACGCTGCTAAAACGCAGCTTCAAACGATCCCCAGCGGCCTGAAGTTCCACCTGTACCAAGGTGCCTTGGCGCAGATTGCGGCTAAAGCGGTCCATCAATCCCCCCAGCATTTTCTCCAGCAGGCCTGGGTCGCTCATTACCGCCGGCAGGCCCTGGGCCACGATGAGTTCCAGTTGCAGCTGCCGCCGCTCCAGTTGCCTTTCCCAGGTGGGGCTCAGCTGGGGGAGCAGGGCCGCCAGGTCGGTGCGGGCCAATGGCCGGTCGCCTGCCGGACGCCGTTGCAGTTCTGCCGCATGGAAAATTAGGCCGAAGCGGTCGATCTGTTCACTGCATTCGGCATCGATCTGGCCCAGGCGTTTCTGCACCACTGGCGGCAATTCTCGGCGCCGCATCAGTGAACGGATCAGGGTGCGGATTGTGGCCAGGGGCGTGCGCACCTCATGGGCCAGGGCCTCCAGCAGATCCAGTTGATCCCCCCCCGGGTTGTGGGCACTGGCGGGGGCGCTGAGCAGGGTGAGGCTGGGGGCTGCCCCCGCCAGCCTTTCCGCCAGCTGCGGCCAGAAGCGTTCGGCGGCCTGGGGGTGATTGGCCAGGGGGCCGAGGGCCTCCAGTTGCTGTTGCAGGGCTCTGGCAGCCGTTGGGTTGTCGTGCTGGAGCCGGCTTCCCAGCATTTGCAAAAGTTCTGCCAGCAGTGCTGGTTCAAAGCGCACGATTAGCTGGCGCCGTTGGCGGTCGCCATGCAGGGCCATGGCCACCTGAAGTGGGCCACTGAGCAGCAGCAAAAATGGATCAGTGCCGTCATGGGGCCCGAGGGGTAGGCACCAGAGCTGGGGCCCCGGGGGGGGGATGTCGACCCCTTGCCCCGGCAGTTCGGGCGGCCGCTGGCCCCAGGGGGCCGGCGTCCAGATCCAGCCTTGGAAAAGTTTTAGTAGCTCCGGTTCGTGCAGGGCAGGCAGGGGGGCGGCCAGCCAGAGCCCTGGGGCACAGCCCTGCTCCAGCAGTTGGTCCTGCAGCACCGCCAGGGCCCCCCACCATTGGCGCCGGGCGCCCTCTTCGTCGGCATGGCCAGGCGGTACCCCCTGGGCGAGCCGCTGGCGCAGCTGGTCGAGGCTGGGGAGCGCGGTCAACGGGCTAAGGGGTTGCGCCCGCCGGAGCGCCGCTGCACCGAGGCCACCAGGCCGATGCTGATGAAGTTCACCAGCATGGCGAAGCGGCCGTAGCTCATCCAGGGCAGGGGAATACCGGTAACTGGGCCGAGGCCGATCGTCATGCAGATATTGATCACCACCTGGAACATCAGCATCGCCAGGATGCCTACCACTATTAATGACTCGAAATCACTGCGGGCCCGTCCGGCGATCTGCAGCAACTTCCAGGTCATCACGGCGTAGGCGACTAGCAAGACCAGGCAGCCAAGGAAGCCGCCCTCTTCGCCCAGGGCACTGAAGATGAAATCAGTGTGCTGCTCGGGGATGAACTGCAATTTCGTGAGATGACCATGCAGTAATCCGGTGCCAAACAACTGACCTGAACCGATGCCGATGCGGCTCTGTATTAAGTGATACCCGCCCCCAAGCGGATCCTTGGAGGGATCAAGAAAAAGCACTAACCGATCTTTTTGATAGTCCTTAAGGCCGTGCTCCCAGAGCAGTGGTGTGATCACCGCAAAAATGCTGTTCACCGCGAGGCTCACCGCCAGGCCCAGGCGTTTCCACGGCAGGGAGCGCCAGGCCAGGTAGGCCAACAGCAGAAACCAGGGGATCAGCGCCAGTTTGACGGTGCCAGCCAGGATTGCCGTGGGCAGGGGCGAGAGCAGCAGCACCAGCCAGGGCAGGGGGAGGCCCGCCCAAAACAACATCACCAGCACGATGGCGCCATAAACCAGGGAGGTGCCCAGGTCTGGTTGGATGAAAACCAGGGCCCAGGGCACAACAATCACCCCCAGGGGGCGCAGCAGGTCGCCGGGGCGCTCCACCGGGTGGCGGGCCAGGATCCCTGCCAGCAGCAGGATCGCCGCCAATTTGGCGAATTCCGAAGGCTGCACATGGAAACCGCCAATCGAGATCCAGCGCTGGGCCCCCAGGGCGCTGGTGCCCACAACTTTCACCGCCAGCAGGCTGCCCAGGGTGAGCAGATAAACGGGCACCAGCAGCTTCTCGAGTTTTTCCAGGTCGATACGGGCCAAGCCAGCCCCAATGGCGAGGCCAATGGCGCCGGTGATCCAATGGTTTTCCCAGTCCGCCAGGGGTGAGTCGCGCTGGGTGCTGGCGATCAGTACCCCGGCCAGCAGGGTGATGGCAATCGGGATACCCCAAAGCACTGGATCGCCCGGCAGCAGGGGGCGACGGTTGCTGCGCCCCTGGGGGGCAAACAGGCGCTGGCGGTTCCCCTGGAGGTTCATGGCTTCAGGGGCTGGTGAGCTCCAATAAACGCCGGGCAATATGTTGCAAGGCAGTTGCCGCAGTGCTTTCTGGTTGGGCCAGGGTGACAGGGCGGCCGCTATCTCCCCCCTCCTGCACCGGTAATTCCATCGGTATTTGGCCCAGTAAGGGCACGCCGGCCTCTTGGGCCAGGGTTTGGCCGCCGCCGCTGCCAAAAATTGGATAGCGCCGCTCCGGTTGATCGGGGGGGCTGAACCAACTCATGTTTTCCACCACCCCCAAGACGGGCACCCCCAGCTGCTGGAACATGGCCAGGCCGCGGCGGGCATCCTGGAGGGCCACCTGCTGGGGCGTGGTCACGATCACCACGCCGGCCATGGGCACCGCTTGGGCGAGGCTGAGCTGGGCATCGCCGGTGCCGGGGGGCAGATCCACCACCAGCACATCCCGGTCCCCCCACTCCACTTGATAAAGGAACTGGCGGATGATGCCATTGAGCATTGGTCCCCTCCAGATCACCGGTTGATCGGGCCCGATCAGTAAACCCATCGAAACCATCGCCAGGCCACAGCTTTCGATCGGGACCAGCCTTTGGCTGTCGCCGCTGCCACTCACCTCTGGGCTGCGGTCTGCCACCCCAAGCATCGTGGGCGCATTGGGGCCATAGATGTCGGCATCGAGCAGGGCCACCCGCAACCCTTGTTGGGCCAGGGCGCAGGCCAGGTTCACCGCCACGGTGCTTTTGCCGACGCCCCCCTTGCCACTGCTCACGGCAATTACCTGGCGCACCCCGGGAATCGCCTGCAGCGGCGCCGGTTGGCCGTGGCCGGCGGCGCCAATGGGCGCTGTGGGTGTAGCAGGCGCCAGTTCGATTTGCACATCGTTGATGCCATCTAGGGCCAACAGGGCGCTGCGGGCCCCAGTGGCAATCCGTTCCCGCTGGCTGTTGGCAAATCCCGGCAGGGCCAACAGGAACACGGCGCGGTGGGCCTCCAGCCGCAGTTGCTGGATCCAGCCCAGTTCGAGCAAGCCTTTGCCGCTGCCGGCATCCCTAAGGGGTTCTAGGGCCTTGAGGGCCTCTTCCACCGTGGCCATCAATGCCCTTCCACTGGTTGGCGATCCTAGGCAGAGCGCCCCTGGGGCCAGGCCTGCCCCTCTTACAGCCCCTTACAGCCCCTTGTGGATGGACCGGACGGGCTGAAAGGGTAAGGCCACATCTGTTGTTAAGGGCCGTGGCCACCGTGATTCCCCCCGCCGATTCCCGCAGTCGCATGAAGGCGTTGCTGATGGGGCTCCAGGACAGCATTTGCGCTGGTTTGGCTGCCCTTGATGGGGGGGCTGGTTTTGAGGAAGAGAGTTGGCAGCGACCTGAGGGGGGAGGGGGCCGCTCTCGGGTAATGAAGGAAGGGCGGATTTTTGAACAGGGGGGCGTGAATTTCTCGGAGGTGGAGGGGGACAATCTGCCCCCTTCAATTCTTAGTCAGCGGCCGGAGGCGGAAGGCCAGCGCTGGTTTGCCACCGGCACCTCCATGGTGCTGCACCCGCGGAATCCCTATGTGCCAACGGTGCACCTCAACTACCGCTATTTCGAAGCTGGTCCCGTGTGGTGGTTTGGCGGCGGCGCTGATCTCACCCCCTACTACCCGTTCCTGGAGGACGCCCAACACTTCCATCGCACCCTTAAGGGGGCCTGTGACAGTGTTGATCCCAGCTATTACCAGGTGTTTAAGCCCTGGTGCGACGAATATTTTTTTCTTAAACACCGCAACGAAACCCGCGGGGTGGGCGGGATTTTCTATGACTACCAGGAGCCCGGTGGTCAGCTCTACCGGGGCCAGGACCCCCAGGGGCCAGCGGCCCAGGTGGCGGCGGCGGCCGCACCGGAGCGCAGTTGGGAAGACCTCTACAACTTGGCCGCAGCTTGTGGGAACGCCTTTTTGCCTAGCTACCTGCCCATCGTGGAGCGGCGCCAACCCCTGGCCTACGGCGAAAGGGAGCGGCAATTCCAGCTGTATCGCCGCGGCCGTTATGTGGAGTTCAACCTGGTGTTTGATCGGGGCACGATCTTTGGTTTGCAAACCAACGGCCGTACGGAGTCGATCCTGATGTCGTTGCCGCCGCTTGTGCGCTGGGAATACGGCTATGGCCCCGAGCCAGGCAGCCGGGAGGCATTACTTACGGAGCTATTTACCAAGCCCCAGGCTTGGCTCAGCGATGGCTCATTGACGCAGCGCTGTGCCCCCCACGGGGCCGTTGGTTAGGCCCTTCTGCAGGGCATTCACCACCCGTTCGGCGATGGCGTCGAGGGTTTGTTCGCGACTATTGGGATCCCGCAGGCCATTTTCCAGGCGGCCTTCCAGTTGACCGATCTCCAGCATCGAGATGCCGCGGCGGGGGGCGCCGAGCATGCCGCGGTGGTCGTAGGGATAGCCGCCAAATTCCTGGGCCAAGGCTTCATCAATGCTGGAAAACCCGTAGAGAACCCCTGGGATAATTCCAGGCCCGATGCCGTAGGGGGCATAGGCGTCGTAGTGGATTTCCATGGCGTAGCCCCCCTGGGCCGCATGGCTAGCGCCAACACTCCAATTGGTGCGGGCATCGTTTTGGTTTGGAATCGTGCGTAGCCCTGGGTCGTAGTACTGAATATTCAGCCCCCGCTGGCGACCCAACTCCACCACGCGCTGGGCCGTGCGCAGGTTCCAATAGAGCTCGTCGGTGATGCCAGCTTCCATTGGTGCGGCCCCGCCCAGGCCAACGGCAGCCCCGGCGGTGCCGGAGCCGCGGATGCGTTGGGAGTCGGCATGGCCTGCCATCACTAGTAGGGGCAAGCCAATCGGATGGATACGGGTACCCACCCAGTTCTTACCTCGCCCTGGCTGGGCTGGTAGAGGGGGCAAGCCTGGGCGGTTTGCGGGGGCAGTGGGGGCAATGCTGTTGAGCAGGTCCAGTAGGCCACTGGCCCTGGCAGGGGTGGGCTTTACGCCACTGGCCCCCAGTACAAAACCCAGCAGCACTAAGCGCAGCAACAGCAAACCAGCTGGCAGAGGGATGCGACCCATGGCAATGCTTAAGGGATCCCATGCTGCCCTTAGATCGGCGAACTCAGCAAGGCGCCATCGCTTTGCAGGTTGAGGGGGCGGCCCAGTTCCTGCTCGATCGCAATCAATTCATCCCGGTGGGCCCGCAGCCGCAGGGTGGTGGGCACAAAGCCCTGGGGGGGTAGTAACAGCAGTTCAAGGGACTCCTGGCGTTGGGCCCGGCGCCGGTAGATCAGGCCGGCCATGGGCCCTAGCAGCACCAGCAGCAGCGGCCAGAACTGCAGGCTGGGCAACAACTGGCGCAGCACCAGCCCCAGGGCGGCGGCCCCTACGGCCCCCAGGCCACTGAGCAGTAGCGCCAAGGGCAGGCTGGCCTCCACCTGGCCTTCAAAGCGTAGTAATTGCCGCTCGGGATCCCCGGCCACCGCCCGCCAACCCCGTTGCAGCAGCCAACTGCTGAGGCCATCCAGCACCTCCAGGGGGGGGCGGGAGCTGCAGACCTCCACCACCGTGGTGCGGTCTTTGCTGGCTGCCCGCAGAAAGAACACCAACCCCACCCCCATCAACAGGGTGAGCATCAGGGTGGAGCTGAGCACTGGCATGGCTGGGAATCCCATCAACTGCCTTTAGCCATTGTTGCCAAGCAGGCAACAGTTCGTGGGCTTCGCCGCGGTAGTTCTCATGCAGGTGCAGCATCCGCCGCGGGCGGCCGCGGCTGGGGCAGCGCTGGCTGTAGCTGTCGAGGGCCCCCTGGTGCTCCAGGAAGGCCAGTGCTTGCTGCAGCACAGTTTCGGAGAGGCGCAGGCGAGGATGCCGCTCCGCCAGCAGGCCCATCAGGGCGGTGGGATAGGAATCTGCCTGAACTAAGCAATCGAGGATCCAGCACACCGCTAATTCCAGGCCGAGGTGCTGGAGCGGGGGCTGATCAAAAAATCGCTTGATGTCGTTGAGGCCGTGGCTGGCCAGGGGGCGCCGGTGGGGCATGGGGGACACAGGGGTCTTACCAATCACTAGCTCAGTCTCGATCTGATTTCCAAGTGAGAAAGTCTGTTAATCGGTAAGCATGGACGCGACTGATCCGATCCCATGGCCCCTGAAAGCCGCCCCGCCCCCGCCGAATTCGCTGTGTTTGACGGCGATCTTGACCACGATTGGCTGGCCCGCTATGGCAATTCCGCCGCCTTAGCGGTAGACACCGAGGCGATGGGATTGGTGCACGGCCGCGACCGTCTCTGTCTGGTGCAGATCTGTGATGACCAGGACCGGGTGTGTTGCATCCGCATTGCCCGCGGCCAAACCGAGGCCCCCCGCCTGCGGGAGTTGATGGAGGCTGAAGCGATTGAAAAGGTGTTCCACTTCGCCCGTTTTGATGTGGCGGCCCTGGCAGAGGGCCTAGGTATCCAGGTGAATCCGATCTTTTGCACCAAGGTGGCCAGCCGTCTGGGGCGCACCTACAGCCCCCGCCATGGCCTCAAGGATGTGGTGCAGGAATTGGTGGGCGTCGAACTCGACAAGCAGGCCCAAAGCAGTGATTGGGGTCGGGTGGAGGACCTCAGCGATCAGCAACTGGCCTATGCGGCCAACGATGTGCGCTATCTGTTGCCCGCCCGGGATCGCCTCCAACAGATGCTTGAGCGGGAGGAGCGCCTGGAGCTGGCCCAGCGTTGTTTCCGTTGCATTCCGGTGTTCTCGGACTTGGATCGCCAGCATTTCGGTTCGATCTTTGAACATCGCAGCTGAATTTGAACATCGCAGCTGAGTAAGCCCCGCTAGGTCAGCAATAGCCTTGATTGGATCAGGGCGGCGATCCGTTCGCTGCCCCCCGGGGGGCCCATGCGGGCCTTGCCGATGGCGCCCAGCTCCCCCCTGAGCTGGGGATGGGCCAGCAGCTGTTCCAGCTTTTGGGCCAACTCCCCAGGGGAATTACACACCTGTACGGCCCCCCCCAACAGCCGGCTTTGGCGCCGGGCGAAGCCGGCCTTGAATTGGGGGCCCGCTCCGGGCAGGGAAAGGGCCGGTATTCCCAGGCCCACTAATTGTTCGGTGGCGGTGCCAGCACAGGCAAGGCCCAAGTGAGCCCAGTGGGCCCAGCTACTAAACAGTCCGGGACCCACCAGCAACAGCCCAGCGGCCCCTTGCCAGGCGCTGGCGGCTCCGCTGGAGGCGGGCAGCGGGGCTGGGCCATAGCCGGCCTTCGCCAGCAATGGGGCCAGCTCCTCGGGGCTCGGCCGGGAACCGCAGGCCAGCAGCAGGATTCGATCCCTCGCCGGTGGCAGGGCCGCCAGCAGCCTTCGCAGATTGCCCAGGGCCTCCGGGCAACGGGAGCCGGGCAAAAGCAGAATCCGCTGGGGGTCGGCGAGGCTGGCCGGCGGGGCCCCCGGCTGGAAGCCATCCATCATTGGGTTGCCCGGGGCCAGGGCCCCCACCCCGTGGCGGCGCAGGCCCCGGGCGGTGAGCCTGTCGCGACAGATCACTAGCCGGCAGCGGCGCCGGCCCATAAGGGCCCACTCCCAGGGGTCCCACTCGCTGCCCTTGAGGCGGTGGTAGGCGTCTGGCAGGGGATCGTGGCTAGGGCCACTGCTCCAGGTGTAATCACTCTTGGGGGTGCCGATGAAGCCGTAGGGCAAACCACTGGCGGCAGCAAATAGCAGCGGCAGCAGATCACCCACCGCCAGCACCGCCCCTCCGCCCCGGCGCCAGCGCTTGAGGCTGCGCCATTGGCCCAGGCTTAACCCCGCCAGGCCGGCGCCAAGGTCTTGCAGTAATCCGCCCAGGCTCTGGTTGCTGAAACCACCGCTGGGCAAGGCCTGCAGGGGGCCTAGCCGCTGGATTGCCTCCTGGTGGTTGAGGCTGTTGAAGGCCCCCCCTTGGCCCACTAGGGGCAGCAGGCTTAGTTGCAGTTGGGGGTTCAGCCGCTGCAGCGGCTCAAGAATCCGTGCGGCGATTAGATCTTCCCCATGGCCATTGCTAAGCACCAGAAGGCGAGCGGTCATGGCGCCACTGGTACGATCGAATCTTGGGAGTTTGGCTCCCTGGCCGGCGGCATGGCCAAGTGGTAAGGCAGAGGACTGCAAATCCTTTATCCCCAGTTCGAATCTGGGTGCCGCCTTTTTTTTGCTTCCCTGGCGGCTGGTTAGCCACCGTGGTCGCCTGGGGCAGGCTTAAGGAAGTCTTTGGGAATCAATAGGTGCAAATAACCCTTGTAGAGGTGAAAATAATCTCTTGTGTTACCTACGGCGTTGGCTGAGTTCAGGGAATTGCCAGCCAAGGCGTTCAAATGGCGAAATGATGGCGAGTTGAGCGCCAATGACCTGCAGCAGGTGTTGCAGTTGCTCAGTCAAGTGGAGAGCCCAGCCCATTCGGGCGAACTTAAGCGGCTGGCCCTGTTACGCAAAAGGGCTGATCAGCATTGCCATAATTAAGCCTTTTAAATGGCATTCAGATTGAATTATTAAAGTTGAATTGTTTAGCTTAGGGCAAGCAAGGTAAGGTTTTGGGCTTGGGCAATGCAGGGCTTGAAGTCTTATGGCTTTTCAGGTTAATACGTTCAGATTATAGTATTTAGGACTAGCTCTTTCGGGGAAATATTCAAATTTGTACCGAGCATTTGAATGCCTTGGCTTTCTTTTGGCAGGGGCTGACAATTTTGGCTTTTATTATTGCGACATGGGGCTAAAGCAAGGGCTTTGTTTTCTCTGGTTTAGCGGCGGCCCAGTAGATCACTCCATTGGGTGGTTGATTTTGTGTGTAGGGATCTGAGGCTGGGCTGGCTATCGGTAAGTTGAATTACCCCTTGATCCATTAGTCGGCCAAGGCGAATGGCTGTGGCCTCCTCGGTGCGATTGAATTGATTCTGGTGATCAGCAACCCAGTTCACCTCGCTGGCGGTGATCATGCCTGTGCCCAAGGAGCCAATAAACACTTCTCCAACGTTCATGGTGGTTAGGGGTGAGACTTCTGATAAATATCGCTGTCTTGGCCTAAAAATGAATCAGCAAACAGCTAATCTGCCGCATCAAAGCGGCTTTAGTGCACAAAATTTTCTGAGATTCCGCTGAGCGTTTCGGCGCTGCCCCGCCTGGGAGCTTGGCTTGGCAAGATTCCGTTAATTGTTGAAAAACTTTTGTTTCCAGGCTTCGTCCCGGCTTAGCCAGCTCCAGTAAGAGGATCTCAGTTCCCCCAGGGAGATTTGAAGTTCGGTTTTGGAGAAGGCGTAGCCAAGGTTCTTGGCTAGGGCAACCACCGCATCAGCACTCTCCAAGGTGGCCACTGTTTCCTGTAGATCTGGTCGTCTTGCCACCTCCGCAGAGAAGTAGTGAAGACTGTCGGAAGCCATTTTATATTCCTAATAGCTCCAGCTTAACCGCGGGACGAACGCTTTTGACTTGATCGCCCATGGGCTTGGTTTAGAAGCTGGCCGTGGCCTCCCAGCGCTCCCCTTGGATGGCGCGGGCAGTGCAGCTCACGGAGCCAGCGTCAATGCGGCAGCTGCCCACCACGGGCCAGGCCTTGGGCAGTCCTTCCGCCACGCCATTGCGGTCAAAGATCACCTCACTAAGGCTGCTCAATTCCAGCTCCACAGGGCCGTTGAAGCTGCAGCGGTTGAAATGGCAATTGAGGGCACCCTTGCTGTTACCGGCAAAGGTGAGCTGGTTGCTGGCATCTGGGTGCTCCCCCCTGGCGATGAAGCGCACCGCCAGCAGATTGCTCTGGATTTGATCAAGCATCAGCCGGGCACAGCCCTGGGGGGGCTGACCATCGAGATTGCGGCTGCACGACTTGGTAACAATCGCCAGCTTCCCCACATTATCTGGGCGGCCCTCGGCGCCGGCGCCTGAAGCTGCTATTGGCAGGAGCAGGTTTGCTAGCAAAAGCAATGGCAGGGAGCGCTTCATGGGGGGCCAGGGGGGATCGCATTGTGCCCGGGCATCCTCCATGGTGGGGCTGCTTGGGGCTGTGGCTATGACTTTTTTCCTGCCGGGCATTGGGGCAGGCACCTGGGCCTGGGGAAATCGTTTCCTTTGGAACTACAACCCAGCCCAGGATGACGGCCCGATCCTGGCGGCTTTCCAGGGGGCGGTGGCGGCGGGGGTGCGTTTTTTTGATACCGCAGATTCCTATGGCACCGGCCCCCTGGCCGGTCGCAGTGAGCTGCTACTGGGCCAGGCCGTGGCCAGCCTGCCTGGGGCCCTGCAAGCGCAGCTGGTGGTTGCCACCAAGCTGGCCCCTTTCCCCTGGCGCCGCGGCCGCCGCGGCTTTGACCGAGCCTTTGCCGCTTCCCGCGCCCGCTTGGGTGGCCGTTTGGATCGGGTGCAATTGCACTGGAGCACTGCCCGCTATGCCCCCTGGCAGGAAGGTCCCCTGTTGGAGGGCCTGGCCGATTTGGTGCAGGCGGGGGTGGTGCGGGAATTGGGGGTGTCGAACATGGGCCCCAAGCGCCTGCGCCGCTGGCAGCGACTGCTGGCCGAGCGGGGGGTGCCCCTGGCCAGTGTTCAGGTGCAGCTTTCGTTGCTATGTCGTGATCCCTTGGGCCCTGGGGGGGTGGCGGAGCTGTGTGAGGAGCTGGGCCTAGGGCTGATTGCCTACAGCCCCCTGGGCCTGGGTTTGCTCAGTGGCCGTTGGCAGCTGGGGGGTGCCCTGCCCGCCGGGCCCCGAGGCCAGTTGTTTCGCCGCTTGTTGCCGGCGATCGAACCTTTGCGAACAGAACTTGCCGCCGTGGCCGGGCGCATGGGGGCCACTGCCCCAGAGGTGGCGCTCAACTGGTGCCGGGCCCATGGGGCCCTGCCGATCCCCGGGCTGCGCAGGCCGGAGCAGGTGTTGGCCGTGGCAGGGGCCTTGGGCTGGGTTTTGCCGGAGGAGGAACGGCAGAGACTGGATCAGGTGGCTGCCAAACTGGAAGTGAGAATGCCTGCAAACCCCTTCGGCAGCGCCTGATGGAGCCGATTCCCAGTCACCTGTTGCGCCGGGCCCTAGTGCTCGACGTAGTCCTTTGCCTGGTGATGGTGGTTTTGTCGCTGCACAGCGGCCAGCAGCTTTGGCGCCTGCTTTGGGGCGCTGCGGCCCTGGTTTGTGTGCTTGATGCGCTCTTGGCTTCGCGGCTGCTGGGGGGCAGGGGCGAATAGGGATTTAGAGGTCGGGGGTTAGCACCACCGGCAGCACCTGGGGCAAGCTTTCTGCCTCCTCAAGGCTGCCCCTGGGCATGGGGGGCACCAAGGTGGGTGGCTGTTCACTGCCACTGCTTTCGCAAGCGGCGAGGGCTTCCTGCAACAGCGAATCAAAGGTGGCCCCTGGGAGGCGGTGGCGGGCCACCTCCAGGAAAGTGCGGGTTAGGGATTCGCCGGCGGCCGCCTGTAGGTGGGGGTTGTCGCGGCGGCGATCCTGTTCTTGGGCCACGGCCCGCAGAAAGCGATCAGTTACATCCCGTTTGGTGCAAGCACGGATTAAGCCGTCGTCGCGGGGGCCTTGGCCCAACTGCAGTTCCAGTTCGGTGATGCGCCTTTGCAGGCTTTCAAACACCTCCTGGGCTTCCTTGCCCACGGTTTCCAGTTGTCCATCAGACATCTGGGGCAGATCCGCCACATAGACCTTGCCGTGGTCGGCAAGGGTCAGGTAGGTGGGACGGGGGCCAGTGCGGGGGGCATTCCCTTCACCAA
>Ga0209598_10000662_pt1 | contig 28056 bp, 26 predicted proteins | sample M_140807_EF_Meta_FD_187317 | JGI IMG/M metagenome (GOLD analysis project Ga0209598, IMG submission 187317) | Freshwater microbial communities from Lake Montjoie, Canada to study carbon cycling - M_140807_EF_MetaG (SPAdes) (version 2) | ecosystem: Environmental > Aquatic > Freshwater > Lake...
TCCGCCAACATCAAAAGGTCCTAATTCTGTTAAATTCGTTAATAGTCCCTGTGCTGTTCTTAAAGTGGCTTGCTTAGCCCTGATTTCAGCTGCCCAACCGTGTGGAATTTCACCGTTTTCATTTTTTTTCATCCTGAACCATTGCTCATACCATCCGGGATTTTCAGTTTTGTTACCATGATATTGAAAAGGAATGTTCAATTTGACCCAAGCCAAACCAAAAAATACCACGGTCAGCAACGATAATATACTCAACTTCATATATACAAAATTACCCTTTAGCTAGTGGAATTCCGAACCTTAATTTTTAGACTCGCTTAAAAAAATATTTAAGCAGGTAAAAACAATTATATTTGTAGAGTGAAGTATTGGGGTTGGTTAATATTGATTGCAGGGTTTTTAGGTTCCTGTACTAATAATCCGAGTACAAATTCTGGGGATGAAATTTTAGTTTGTACCACCGGAATGGTTGGAGATTTGGTTCAAAACCTTGCTCCGGACGGGGTTACGGTTAGGGTTATAATGGGTCCAGGAGTTGATCCGCATTTATATAAACCAGCACCTTCAGATTTAGGATTACTCCGGAATTCAAAGGCAATTTTTCTTAACGGACTCCATTTGGAAGGAAAAATGACCGAAATCTTTACTGGTCTTGCCAGATCTAAACCGGTTTTTGCGATAGGTGATTCTGTACCGGTAAATCAACTTCGCCAAACTGGCTCTGCATATTACGATCCTCATATTTGGTTTGACGTTAGCATTTGGTTAAAAGCCGGGTCTGCAGCAAAAGTTGGATTAATTCAATTGTATCCAGATAAGAAAGAAGAAATCAGCAATAAAGCTGAAAAGTATTTTGCAGAATTATCTGCTTTGGATTCATTTATAAAAAAGGAGATTGGAACAATTCCTTCCGGCAGAAAAATTCTGGTTACCTCCCACGATGCATTTGGGTATTTTGGGAGAGCGTATGGTATGCAAGTTGAAGCCCTGCAGGGAATTTCCACAGTAGCGGATTTTGGAATTGCTGAGGTTAACAACCTGGTTAATCTTATCATTGAAAAGAAGATTCCAGCAGTTTTTATTGAAACATCTGTATCACCCAAAGCGATAGAAGCTGTTATGGCTGGATGTGACAGCAAAGGATTTAAAGTCAAAAAAGGAGGCTCCCTTTTTTCTGATGCTCTTGGTGATCCGGGTACCGCTTCAGGTACGTACATTGGGATGGTTAAAACCAATGTTTCAACCATTGTTAAAGCACTGAGATGAAAGAATCTGCAATTGACATTAACAACCTTTCAGTTACTCTTTCCGGAAATCTGATTCTGGATAGTATCTCAGTTTCCGTGGAAAAAGGAATGCTCACTGGTTTGATTGGTCCAAACGGAGCAGGAAAATCAACTTTATTAAAGGCTATTCTGGGACTAATTCCTGTGAATCAGGGTACCATAACATTTTTTGGAAAGCCACTAAATGAAATTCGTAAAGAAATAGCATTTGTCCCACAAAGACAGGAAATTGACTGGGATTTTCCTGCTACTGTCGAAGAAATTGTCCTGATGGGAAGATTTCCTTTTACAGGATTCTTCAAAAGATATTCTTCAGAAGATAAGAATGAAGTAGAACAGGCCCTGGCATCTGCCGGATTAACAAATCTTAAAAATCGCCAGATTGGAAAACTATCCGGAGGGCAACAACAAAGAGTTTTTATAGCTCGTGCCTTGGCACAACAGGCAAGTTTAATAATCCTTGATGAACCCTTCGCCGGAATTGATGCAGCTACAGAAGAAACAATAAGAGAAGTGTTTATTCAACTCAAAAATATAGGCAAAACCGTATTGATAGTTCATCATGACTTGCAAACAGCAGCCGAGTATTTTGATAGACTTATTCTTTTAAATGTTAAAATTATTGAAGAAGGAAAGAAAGAGGATGTTTTAAAGGAAGAAAACCTTGTTTCTGCCTATGGTCGTAAGGTTAAATTATATTAAGTCAAAAGATGACTTTTGAATGGAGTGCTAATACGTTCTGGGCTGTAGGAGGATGTACCTTAGCTGGCATTGGAGCTGGCATAGCTGGTAGTCTTAATTACCTTAGGTCAAGATCCCTTTCGGGTGACGTAGTTGCGCATGCGGTTTTACCTGGGATTTGTCTAGGTTTCCTCTTTTCAGGTACTAAATCAGTTTTTAGCCTTGTTCTGGGTGGCATTGTATCAGGATATCTTTCCCTTTATCTGATTAGTTTTGTTCAAAAAAATAGCAGACTTAAACCTGATGTTTTACTTGCCTGGGCCTTGGCTTTATTTTTCGGCGCTGGTATTTTTTTACTCACACTTATCCAGCATTCCGGGAATAGCGCTCAATCCGGCCTAGATAAATTTATTTTTGGAAAGGCAGCCGCACTGACGATTGAGGATCTGTTATTAATGGGGTCTACTTCACTGATTTCAGTAATTCTTGTTATCCTGTTTTTCAGAATATTAAAGCATTATATTTTTGATTCTCTTTTTACTGGAACTATGGGATTAAGTTCTTTATTTGTTGAAATATTGTGTAATTCAATTACCGTGATTGTAATTATAGGTGGGATTCAGGCATTAGGATTTATTCTTGTTCCTGCCCTTTTGGTCATTCCTCCGGTAATTGCAAGCCCCTACATTACCACTTTTAAAACTTTTGTTATCCTTAGCGCAGTTATAGGAGCAGCAATATGCTTTATTGGATCTGTACTATCTCTTGGTTTTGAATCACTTCCTACCGGACCTGTTATAGTTGTAACTGGCGGTTTATTGTCAATCCCTTCCCTTATTAAACTTAAAAGGTAATGGACCATTTTTTCATCATTCTAACCGGAATATTGGTAATTACTTCTTGTACACTTACCGGATCTTTTCTGGTTTTGCGAAAATCTTCAATGTTGGCAGATGCGATTTCTCACGCAGTTTTGCCAGGTATAGTTTTGGCTTATTTATTTTCTGGAGCACAACCAGGAACATTTGCTTTAGCAGGTGCTGCTATTGCTGGTATGTTCGCTTCTCTAGTGATTGGATTTTTGTCCAGAAAGACAACTGCCAGACCAGATGCTGTAATTGGAATCGTTTATGCAGTTTTTTTTGCTATTGGAATTATCCTTACCACAATATTTTCTTCTCATGTAGACCTCGACCAGGAATGTGTCCTTTATGGAGATATTGCATTTGTACCACTGGATCGTTGGATTCTTGATAATGGAACAGATATGGGACCGAAACAAATTTATCCTTTAATAATTCTTTGTTTAGTTACTATTTTGTTGTTTTTCATGTTTATTAAACCCCTGACTTTGGTAACTTTTGATCCATCATATGCAGGAGTACTTGGCATTTCTTCTGTCCTTTGGTCAGGATTACTCAATGTTTATGCCTCAATAGTATCAGTATTTTGTTTTAATACCGTCGGTGCTGTTTTAGTTGTTGCATTTATGTGTATTCCTGCAGCAATTGCCCTTCTGTTTGGTACAACTTTTAAGAAAACTGTTTTGCTTGCCTTGATTTTTGGTTGGTTAGCTGTGCCACTTGGATATTATATTGCCGTGTTTTTTGATGGTTCTATTGCAGGCTCACTTTCTATGGTTTTGGGATTGCTGTTGATTCCTGCATTACTCATTAAAAAGTTAACGAAAAATAGTAAACAAAAGATTGTAAATGTTTAAAAGTCATTTATTTTTAACTTTAGTTATTTGTTTAATAACAAGTAGTGCTTTTGGCCAAAGTACTGATTGTAAAATGAAATTTTCGGAGTTACAACCAATAATTGAACGTCATAATCCTTTTTTTGCAGACCATTCATGGAATAATGATATTAAACTGGAAAGAGCAATTCCGGGTCCGGGTAAAAAATTAACTATTGAACAGGAAGCTTGTATCCGTCACCATATTTATGTGAAGCTTTCATTTGAATCCTACCTTGTAGCGAAAGCTGATACAGTATTCTGGATAACTGAAACTCTGAATTTGATGAACAAGTTGTTTTTTAACCAACCGGATTATCAGAGCTTCAGGAAAGAATTCGAGTATCAGTTAATGGAGTCTGTTCATGAAGCAGGACCATATGTTACCAGCAGTTTTCCTGTTGTTGAAAGGACTTTTATTTTTAATGTAGACAAAGGAGATTGGGGTGCTAAAATCAATCTTGAAATAGTCCGATATTTGTTTCAGGATAAAATCCGAAAACCAGGTATTAATCCAAAAGATGATGATGGATATTTTATCGCAGACTAAAAAATTCCAATGGTTGTTCAATATAGAATAATCCGAAAATTATAAGCAGCAGACAGGCAATAATACTTGTTAGGAACAATATTAAATAATTTGACTTTTCTTTTGGTAACGGATTAGAATAGCCAAAAAATAAATTAGCAGGTATTTTGAAATAATAAAATAAAGAGATAAGTGTATTGATTAAAATAGATGAAAATAGGATAATGTATTCGATTTGATGCGATAAATTCCAGGAATTAAAAATTGAGTTTAACAAAAATAATTTTGCCCAGAATCCAGCAAAAGGAGGTAATCCTGTAAGGCTGCCCATTAAAACCGTCCACAAACCAGCAAGGAAAAATGACCCTGAAGAATTTAACTTCCAACCTGGCAGAAATTCATCGAATCCCTTCTTTTTCATGGTTGCGTATAAAATGAAAATAGTGCTATTTGATAGTATATAGAATAAAATATAATAGAGGAAAACAGATTCTGGATTTTCATTTTTTGAACAGATGATTAGTCCGGTTAAATATCCAGTATTTGCGATACCAGAATAAGCAAGAAGTCCTCTTAACTGAGTTTGTTTTAATGCTCCAAGATTCCCATAAAACATAGAAACACAGCTGAGAACGGTTATAAATGTTAATAACAGAGACTCTGATTCAAGAGATAAAAAACAAAAACGAACTGTAATAAATAAAAAGGCAAGCCCTGCTGTTTTGCTTACACTGCTAAGTAGTAAAGCAACAGAAAACGGGCTACCCTTATACACTTCCGGCATCCAGAAATGGAATGGAAAAAGACCAGTTTTAAAGGCAGCACCAGTAATAATGATTAACCAGGGTAGAATTATTTCCTTAGGATTTAAAGAATTTGGTAAGAAAAATAGGTCAGTAGAACCTGTTTTCATGTATAATAAAGACATACCATATAAAACTCCTGCACTTATAACAGAACCATAAATAAAGTATTTAAATGAAGATTCCGCGGATTGTCTATCCTTTTTGTAAAATCCAACAAGCAAATAGCCAGGCAAAGAAACCATTTCAAATGCTAGAAATACCATTGCCATGTTTCTTGCCATAGGTAATAAAAAACCACCGGCTAACATCAGGAAAAGTAACATGCAGAATTCTGGCAAATGTTCCTCATAATCTCCCTGATTGTTATGATCAAAAGATAGTAATAGTGTAAATAGTCCTCCGAGAATGATAATCAATTTAATATAAATTGAAAAAACACCAAGGCTTATAGACGAATAAAAAAGATCAATTTCCCCTGAAGATTTAACAATGTTTAATTGATTTAAAGTAAATATTAATGCAGAAAATAAACCAACCCATGAAATAGTTTTAGTAATTGAAAAAAAGGATTTGACTTTAATAATTCTTATTATCAGTATAAATATGAATGTGCTAAAAAGACATAATTCCGGAAGGATAAAATATAGGTTTTGCCTAAGTAAATCATATGTTATAGGTAAGGTCATCCGGAATCTGAAATTAAGGATGGATATTTAAAAAATGAAAAGAATGACTCATTCCTTTTTCAAAGAGATCCAACAAAAGAAAAGGAAATAATCCAAAAACGATTGCCAGAATTGCAGGTATTCCGAGGAGAATAATTTCTCTGAAAGTTAAATCCGAAATCGGATTTTTTATTGATGGAGGTAAAACGATGTCACCATAAAACATTTTTTTAAACGTATTTAAAAAATAGATAGCTCCGAAAAATATTCCTGCTAATGTTAAACCTCCAATCCACACAGGAACATAATCAGATGAAAAACTTCCAGTGATTACCAGTAATTCTGAAACAAAGCCATTGAATCCAGGTAATCCCATTGAAGCAAAAAAAGCAATAATTGTAAAAAAAGTATATTTAGGCATTGCATGCCATAAGCCACTATAAGCTCCAATTTCCCTGTTTTTACTCCTAGAATACAATACTTCTACCAGAAGGAATAATAATGCAGATAAGATCCCATGGTTGAACAATTGGAGATTTGCACCAATTAAACCAGTAGTATTAACCGAACCCAATCCAATCAAAACAAATCCCATATGTGAAACTGAGGAATAGGCGACCATCTTTTTGAAGTCGCTTTGAGAAAAAGCAATTAATGCTCCTGCTATAAGAGAAACAACGCCAAAAATTGAAATATTTAGTGCCTGACTTACAATTACATCAGGAAAAAGCGGCCATACAATATTCAATAATCCGTACCCTCCGGTTTTAAGTAATAATCCTGCCAGCAAGACCGAAACTGGCGTTGGTGCTTCAACATGAGCCAAGGGCAACCAGGTATGAAATGGAATACTAGGTAACTTAATAATAAATCCTATGGAAATTAACCAGAATGCTATGATTCTTAATGAAGTTCCAGACATTTCTGAATTCGAAAAATTGTATTTTTCATTACTAATTTTACTCATTAACTCCAGATCAAAAGAAATTAGTCCGTCCTCCCCAGATAAATCTAATCCTAGGTAGATGATTGTAAACAAGATTAAAATCGAACCTGAGAAAGTATAAAGAAAGAATTTCATTGCAGCATATGTTTTTTCAGGTCCTCCCCATCTTCCAATTAAGAAATACATTGGTAAAAGCATGAATTCGAAAAACAGGAAAAAAAGAATTAAATCACCTGCTAAGAAAGTACCACATACTGAAATGTTAAGCAATAAGAACAGAATTGTATATGACTTGATTTCAGATTGTATAGAAAAGGAAGATAAGGCAGCAATTGGAAACAGAATGGAACATAAAAGTACCATTAGGATATTACCTGCATTAAGTAAAAGTTTATATCTGACTTCCAGAAAATTTCTGCTGTCTAGTGCAAATGAAATCCATGAATTGTTTTCTTGTATGGATTCATCTGGTTTTAAACTTAAAAATTGAGGCAATATAATAGCCAAAAACAAACCGGCCTGAACCAGACAACATACCAGAGAAGCCCATTTAATAAGCTGTACCCTATCTCTGGGAATAAAAAACAGTATCAGGATAAAAATACCTGGTAGAAAAACATAGGTAGTTAGAAGACCCATCATAAATTAATCAGGAGAAAAAGTAATAAGAAGAGAATAACCGAAAAATACAGGTAAGTTTGAATTTTTCCATTCTGTAATATTCGTATAAATGCATTTCCAATTAGTGCTATTCCAGAGAAAAAAGAAGGAATTATATTTCCCGCAGTATCTTCCATTTTTCTTGCAATTGCAGAAATGCTATAGTTGTTTTCTTTGTAAATAAGAGAATCATAAATTTTCTCCAGGTAAATAAATCCAATATAAATCTGCTTATCCTGAATATTTATAAAAGATGATAATTTAGAAAAAATTCTGTAAATACCTGAATACAATCTATCTATATAAAATTGATTTATACTAAGAGTTATTAGATATTCTAGATTTTCGAATCTAGGCCTATTGGTAAGAGTATATCCTACTATAAATCCTCCCACAGCCAGCAACGTTGAAATAATGGGTAATATAATAGCAAAAATCCCGCTTTCAGATGGAACGGATATATTTAATAGTGAAATAAACCAGACAGAATCTAACTCACCTAGTATGTGTAATCCAGTCCAGAATACAGATAATGATAACACACTGCAAATAATTACTGGCAATAATAATTGAAAGGGTATTTTAAAATTAGAAGTTGTTTCGCCATTTTTATTACTGTAAATAAGATATAAAAATCTTCCTGAATAGATTCCTGTAAGTAATACCGACAAAAGTGTGAGTATAAAAGTAATTGTCCATATTGAATCATAGGTACCAGCTTTTTCCAAAAGGGAGAGAAGTATACTTTCCTTAGAAATATACCCTGAAGTAAATGGAATTCCGGTAAGAGAGAGTAATAAAATGAGTATGAGAATCAGGAATTTAGTTCGATAGTTTTTGGGCAAAACAAATTTAGAGTAGGACTGCTCATTCTCATTCGACGATTTTGTAATAAAATAATGAAGCGCTATTCCTGCGGTTAGGAATAATCCGCATTTAAAAAAAGCATGGGTTAATAGATGGACTATAGCTGATGTTTCATTGCTTGTTGAAACAGCAACCATCATTAAACCAAGCTGAGATATTGTGGAAAAGGCAAGCAGTTTTTTTATTTCTACTTGTCCTATTGCACAAAAACCTCCCCAAATTGCTGAAAAGGCACCTGCCATTCCCAAAATAATTAAATGAATGTCAGAATAAACAGGCAATAGTCTAATTTGTAGATAAACTCCGGCTGTAACCATAGTTGCCGCATGAATCAAGGCAGATGCAGGCGTTGGCCCTGCCATTGCATGCGGTAACCAACCCTGAAGCGGAAACTGGGCCGATTTTGCCAATCCTCCAACAATAAGCAGATAGGGAACTATAGAAGATAGTTCTGAAGAATTAATAAATCCTGAAGTGCTCAGTTTATCAAAGGAATTAATATCTCCTTTTACAATTAAAAAAATAAATCCTGCAAGTAAAAAAAGATCAGATATCTTATTAAATATAAAAGCTTTCATAGCTGCACTGCCTGATTCTTTTTTGCTATTGTAAAATCCAATCAGTAGAAAACTTGAAAAACCTACAAGTTCCCAGAAAAGAAAAAAGGAAATAAAAGCATTACTAAAAAGTAATCCCAGCATACTGAACTGAAACAGCAATAAAAACAACCAGAATTTTTTTTGTTCAGATTTTGATGAAATATAACTACACGAATAAATACCGACCAGAAAGGATATTATGCATACTATAAATGCAATTAAACAGGAGATATTATCTAATCGAAAACTAAAATCGGCTTTAAAACCAATTATGTCAATCCATGGAATATTCCAGGTTGCTGAAAAATAAGGTTGTGTGTAAAAAAGCTGAATGAAAAATAGGGAAGCAATTAAGGCTACAAGCTGAAAAAAAAGCGAACTATATTTTACAACAGAGGAGGGCAATACCAGAAAAATAATTCCTGCTAGTGGAAACCAAACTGGAAGATAAATGAGTTTAAGTAAACTATGTACCTGTGGATCTCCCATTATTTTAGTAGAGTTGTATCACTAGTATCTATTGAACTAAACCGTTCAAACAGATTTAATATTATTGCCATTCCTGTCGCAGCTTCAGCAGCAGCAATACCTAAAATAAACAGAATCATTGTTTGACCTTCTCCCGGCTCGGTTTCAGAAATCAGAAAATTGATTGCGGCAGCATTAAACATTAGCTCTATTCCCATTAATACAACAATTGCATTTCTACGACTTAATGCAATGTAAAGTCCTGTTGAAAATAGTATAAGACTAAGAATATAGGTCCAATTCATTTTTTTTCTTCTAAATTGATTTTTCTGGGCATTGCTGGTTTCCTTCTGCTCATGTAAGATGCTCCAACAAGCGCAGCAAGTAGAAAAAAGGATATCAGCTCAAAAGGTAACAGAAACTTAGTCACTGTTAACTGACCTATATTTTTTGTAAAATCCGAATTAGTTGTAACAGATTGTTTTATTTCAGGAGTATATCCTATATAAAGTATAAAAGCTAAAAATAGTACAAGTAGTATTGAGATAATTGGATTTCCAAGTAAACCTTCTGTCTGATCGCCACTCCCTTTTTTTGAAAGCATAATGCCAAATATGATAAGCACAAGCACACCGCCAACGTATAAAATAATCTGAGCTGCTGCAATAAGTTCTGCATTGCAATAAAGATAAAGCGCTGCAATTCCGGAAAGACATAAAAACAAAGAAAAAGCAGCATAAATCAATTTTTTACTTAAAGCAGTAAATAATCCACAGATTCCAATAAAAAGTAAAATTATTTCCTTCATGGAGTATTATCTTTAAGTTTTAAAGCAGCCTCTTTAGCAGCTTTTTTTTCAGCTTCGAATTGCGCTAGTTCTGCTTTTCTTAGTTCCACCTCCTCAGCACTCATATTAGCAAATTCAAACAAAAATTCATTCCTGTCGGATGTAGGAAAATCATATTTGTTAGTCATGGTTAAACACTCTGTTGGACAAACAATAGTACATAATCCACAATAACAACACTTTGCCATATCTATGGTAAAAACAGGCAAATAAATTCTTTTTTTTGTTCCGTCAGAGGTCTTTCCTATTTCACTTGGAGCCTTGATTCCTTCCATGGTAATACAATCTACCGGACAAATTCTGGCGCATTGGTCACAAACTATACAGTCATCTTCTTCCAGATGTAATTTATATCTGCCATGGTCAGGTACTGGTATTTCAAAAGTAGGGTATTCAATAGTAATACTGCCTGTTGCATTTTGTTGAAAGTAGTTTTGGTCCTCTATTCCAACAGGTGCAATGGATTTCCCACCTTTCCTTAAATGTTTAAAAGTAATATAAAGCCCTTTCAAAACTGAAAGAGTCCCTTTTTGTATGGAATTCCAGTATTTCATGAAAGATTGGAATAAACTTCAGTTAGTTTCCAAATACAGGAAATAAAAAACAACACCAATCCAGCCGGAGTTAGAACTTTCCAGCAAAGAAACATCAGCTGATCAATCCGTATCCTGGGCAAGGACCAACGAAGCCAGATCTGAATAAAAACTAGTAAAAATCCCTTTGAAAGCAGCCAAAATAATCCCCATAAAAGAGCAGGAATTGTGCCTGAGTCAAATTCACCAAGGAAAGGAAGTGGACTGTTGTATCCTCCAAAAAATAAAAGTACTGCCAGCAAACTTAGCAACAGCATGTTTGCATATTCTGCCAAAAACATCAAAGCAAACCTGAAACCCGAATATTCAATATGAAAACCAGCAAGTAATTCCGATTCTGCTTCTGGCATATCAAAGGGCGACCTGTTGGTTTCGGCAAGGGTGCAGATAAAATAAAGTACAAACGATATCCATAAAAAAGGATACTTAAATACCCCAAAAGCTAAAATACCCGACTGAGAATATTGTGCCTGACAAATTTTATCAAGGTCAAATGTCCCATATATGATAACCGCTGAAAGAATTGCCAATAAGGCAGGAATTTCATAGGATACCATTTGGGCAATGGCTCTTGCTGATCCTAAAAGGGCATATTTATTACCAGATGCCCAGCCTGCTATCCAGATGCCAATAACTTCAATCGATACTACAGCAACCAGAAACAAAACTCCGGAATTTGGAAAAGCCACACCAAATCCTTTTCCGACTGGCAATACAGAAAACCCAATAAATACAGGTAAAAAAACAAGGAGTGGCGCAATTATAAATAATACCTTTTCTGCAGCATCCGGCATGATATTCTCCTTGGAAAGTAGTTTAAGAATATCAGCAAAAGTTTGAAACAACCCTTTTGGTCCGGTAACTGTAGGCCCTAGCCTGTCATGTATAAATGCCGATATTTTCCGCTCACCGTATACCGCAAGGAGGGCAAACAATGCAATGAATGAAAAAACAGAGGCGCCCCATAAACAGGCCATCACCACCTGTTGGGATATGTCAGCACTTCCTTTCAGTATGATTAATTGATGCAAATATAACGCGTGCTTTCCGGTATGAGTTAAAACAAATTACCTATCCCTTAAGTGCCCGGATGGTTTTGGCTGTATCTTTGAATAATGTCCCGGATAATTTTGGTTCCTACACCTGTTGGTAATCTGGAAGATATTACCCTCCGGGCTCTGGAAGTCCTTAAAAATGCTGACCTGGTTGCGGCAGAAGACACCCGTACTTCCGGAATACTGCTCAAACATTACGGAATCCAAAAATCTCTTGTTTCCCTGCATAAATTCAATGAGCATGGTAAGGTTGGTTTCCTGTTGGAAAGAGTAATAAATGACAACCTGACTCTGGCAGTAATCTCTGATGCTGGAACGCCGGGTATCTCTGACCCTGGTTTTTATTTGGTTAGAGAGGCCATTAACAGGAATCTTATTGTGGAGGTGCTGCCTGGCCCAACAGCTTTGATACCTGCATTAGTGGCAAGTGGCCTGCCTTGCGATAAATTCGTTTTTGAGGGTTTTTTACCCGTTAAAAAAGGACGCCAAACCCGAATGAAGTTCCTTGCTGAAGAAGAAAGAACCATCGTGTTTTATGAATCACCCCACAGAATAGAAAAAACTTTAACTGAACTTGGATTGTTTTTAGGGATGGAAAGAAATGCCTGTGTAGCCAGAGAAATAAGTAAGAAATTTGAAGAATATCACAGGGGTACACTGAATGAGCTTGCTGAATACTTTAAAATCAATACCCCAAAGGGTGAAATGGTTGTGGTTGTGGCTGGAAAAAGCTAAGTCCTGGCACCTTTCCATCATTTTTGGAATGATGATGGGCGTTTCCTTTCCACCTATTCCCTTCCCTTTTCCAGCCTTAGTAGCCTTTACCCTAATTTTTGAACTGCTCGAAAGAGCTAAAAACCGCACTTCCGGAAACTTATGGTTTCTCTTTAAACACTCCTTTGTCGGTTTCTGGATTTGGAATTTCTTCGCAACCTATTGGTTAACATTGACTGCAATTAATGTACCTGAAGGTTCAGAACAGCTGAGTTCCTTTATCGCCGGATTGCTCTCCGGGATGATTAATGCTTATTTTATGACAATTCCGGTAATGCTGGTTTTTGCCCTTTGCAGAAAAAAAAGCAGAGCATTTACCCTGATTATGTTTCTCGCCGCTTGGCTTTCCTTTGAATACCTGCATTTTAATTGGGAACTATCCTGGGCATGGCTTACCCTCGGTCACTTTTTTGCGGAATTCCCACTATTAATACAATACATTGAATTTACAGGTATACATGGCGTTTCTCTTTGGATTTTAAGCATTAATATACTCCTGTATTTATACCTCAAAGAAGGCAAACTGATAAAATCAGCAAGTTATTTATTGGTTGCCTTAGTCCTAATACCTCCTCTGTCCGGACTTTTACTTACCCTTGATTTCAGACAAATATTTCAGCCTTCTGGAGAAATTTCAGTAAGAATTATTCAGCCAAATGTAAACCCCTATTCCAAGTTTGATCAGCAAACCACGAGTTTTCAAATTCAAAAAATGGTTAAGCTGGCCAATAGTCCGGGTATTGATACCGTTGATTTGGTTTTGATGCCCGAAACTGCACTGCCTCAATCTGTAGTTACCAGGGAACTGGAATTGGATCCTCAGGTGCAGCCCTTTCTTAAACTGGTAAAGGAAAATCACAATAATTTAATCACAGGTATAACCGAAGTAAGAACCTTTTCACCGGAACAAGTTCCTAAAGTAACTGCTGAAAAGTATGGCGATTTGTATTACGATGTTTGCAATTCTGCATTGATGATCAATAATCAACCAGGCCACCAGACGTATCAGAAAGCAAAACTTGTACCTATGGTGGAAAGAACTCCATTTCTCGAAACCATGGCATTTTTAAAACATTTTTACATAGACCTCGGTGGATCTTTTGGAAATTTGGGCTATCCGGATTCGAGTATAAATCTTACAACTAATCAGGGAACAAAAATTGCGGCACTGATTTGTTACGAATCAGAATTTGGAGAGTATACTACTGAGTTTGTCCGAAAAGGAGCAGAACTCATTTCTGTAATTACAAATGATGGATGGTGGCTACAGAGTTCCGGATACCTTCAGCATGCTGCGTGGTCCAGATTAAGAGCTATCGAAAGCAGAAGAAGTCTTGTCCGCTCTGCCAATACAGGAGTTTCACTTGTTTGTAATTCAAAAGGAGAAATAAGTCAATTTTTAGGTTGGGGCAAAATCGGAAAACTGGATGCTCGAGTGCCATTATATAAGCACCTTACTTTTTATGTACAGTATGGGTGGATATACGGTTACCTTTTCCTTATAGCATTTTTCATTTTGATAATTATTTCATTCTCTGGCCTTGTTAAAAAAACAGTTTAAAGCATTATTAATAGATTCCTTCGAACAGGAATTTATTGAAGCCATTGAATCCAGAGGGATTGCAGTAAATTACAGGCCCGGTATTACCCGTGAAGCTGCCTTTTCAGAAATTAAGGAAACTCAAATTCTTATCCTAAATAGTGGACTACACATAGATAGAGAGTTTCTTAATCATGCCACCGAATTAAAATGGATTGGTCGCGCAGGCGTGGGAGTGGATCATATTGATATGCAGGCTGTGTTCAGCTCTGGGATTCAAATCAGGGTTACAGAAGGTGCAAATCGCGATGCAGTAGGGGAAATGACATTGGGTCTTTTAATTGCATTGCTTCGAAATATTCCAAAATCAAATCAGGAAGTAAAAACCTGGCAATGGAAAAGAGAAGAAAACCGTGGAGAAGAACTAACCCATAAAACTGTTGGAATTATAGGTTTTGGAAATACTGGATCTGCATTTGCCAAAAAATTGAGAGGTTTTGAGGTGACCGTTTTAGCCTACGATAAATACAAAAAAGGTTTTTCTAATGACAATGTTCAGGAAGTCCCTCTGGAAGTTTTGTTTGCGGAAGCAGATATTTGTTCTTTTCATATTCCATTGAATAGCGAAACCAGGCACCTGGGAGATGCTTCCTTCTTTGAAAAATTTACAAAGCCTGTCTGGATTTTAAACCTGTCAAGAGGTGAAATTATTGATACCAAAGCATTGTTGTCTGCTTTGGACAAAGGCAAAGTTAAAGGCGCCGCTTTGGATGTCTTGGAAAATGAAAGGTTTGCCCAACTTTCCACAGATTGGAAAGAAATTTACTCAGATCTGTTTTCAAGAAATAATATTCTGTTATCTCCACATATTGGTGGATGGACATTCACCTCTAGACAAAATATTTATAATGACTTACTTCATCATTTAGATGAGGCCATGAAAACCTGGCAACAATAAAAGAACCAACATATTCCAATAAAGGGAATGTTGGCATCCGTTTATTAGTTTTGTATAAATCCTGCCAAATTGAAGTTTATTTTTCCTTCAGCTCTGACCCTTGCAAATTTACTTTGTGGCATTCTGGCTATTTATTTTACCTATAACGGTCATATATATTATGCCCCATGGTTCATTGCAATAGCCGCTGTTCTGGATTTTTTTGATGGATTTGTAGCACGACTGCTAAAAGCGCAATCAGAATTTGGAGTTCAACTCGATTCTCTTGCAGATGTGGTTACTTTCGGAGTGGCTAATGCACTGGTAACCCATCATTTTTATTGTACAGAACTGATGCATTTTCCCGATGAAACACTTGGTTGGCACTCAGTTTTCTTTTTTTCTCTGGGATTGGGTTCTGCAGCAAGATTGGCAAAATTTAATATTGATAAGCGACAGCTCTCAGGATTTCTAGGCCTTCCAACTCCGGCATGTACACTTTTTTTTGTTTCTCTGCTGATTGCCTATAAATATGGACCTTGGTTGCCTTTTAGAGAAATACTTGAAAATACCTACACTCTGCCTGTTCTAGCTTTATTATTTACAATTTTAATGAATGTGGAGCTCCCAATGCCCGCTTTTAAATTTAAACACGGTTTTGCCTTTAATACCAATAAAGTAAATTATGTATTTCTCGGTATTTCAATCTTTTTGTTTGCTTTTTTTAAAGAATATGCCTTAACTTTGTGCCTGACGGGATATATCATTTTCTCGTTTTTTTTAAAGAAATCAAAAGATGATTAATTTCATCGCAGAAATATTTGTATTCCCTCACCCGGAAATTCTTGATCCTCAGGGCAAAGCAACGTTAAATGTATTGCATAACCTTGAGTTTAAGAATGTGTCTGACCTCAGAATCGGCAAAGCAATGAAGATGGAGCTTATGGCAGAAAATGAAGATTCAGCCCGAGCAGTAGCAGAAGAAGCTTGTCGTAAGGTTTTAGTTAATCAGGTGATGGAATTTTACGAAATCAAGATTAAAACACTTGAACAAATTACTTAATTTTAAACATGTTATCTACAGATTTTCTTAGTGAAATTTCAGTAACCCCTGTTAGTGCAGCGGTAGAAATGTATTCCGATGACCTTATATATCATACCTTTTTACCAGGTATGACATCTATTATGGTCCTGTTGGAAGGTAAACTAAATTCTAAATCCAACAAATTCCGTCTTAAAGTCGGAGATGCACTTTGTGCAGGTGGTCATGCCTTTATGCCTGCTATCGGAATCAGTGCTGGTAGCGATACCAAAGTGCTGATCATGACCGCTGAAATTTCAGTGTTCAACGATGTGCCTTTTTTGCCTCTGATTTCTGACCAGCCTTTTGTGTTGAAATCATCTCCAGCGGTTGATGCAATCCGTGAACTGGTTTCTGAAGAATTGGAAAGCGAAGCTCCTTTTGCAGAACATTTTGGTTCAGCTGTAGTTGAAATGTTCTTCTACCAGTATTTGAGAGGTATTTTCACTGAAAAATCTTTTGAATTACCAGAAGCTTTGTATGATGATACAAGATTGCGTTCAGTTCTTGAATTCATTCAGGCTGAGTACGATAATGATTTGTCAAATAAGCGCATCGCTAACCTGATTGATGTTGCTGAAGAATATGCTGGTCAGTATTTCAAAAAATGCTTGCATATGAATCTTCAGGATTATATCGAGCAAAGAAGAATTGAAAAAGCAACTGAATTGATTCAGTCTGGTCAATACCAACTTGCAGAAGTAGCTAAGCGTTCAGGATTCCAAGATGCTACTTACTTCAGCCGCAGATACAAGCAAAGAACTGGTATCGCTGCTAAAGACATTCGTAAGATTATCGAAATGGAAATCTATATCTGATAATCAGAGTACAGATTTAAATTTTATTGGCGGAGGCTTCAAATGCGGCTTCCGCCAATTCTTTTAGTAGAGGATCTCCCGAATTACTTTCAAGAGCATTGCCGACTACAATAATATCGGCTCCAGAGCGCAATATTTCCAATGCCTGAGATTTGGAACGTATGCCCCCACCTACAATAAGTGGAATATCTATATGTTCACTTACCTCATAAATCATTGAAGTGGAAATGCTTTTCTGTGCCCCACTTCCTCCATCCATATAAATAACCCTCAGCCCCAGCATTTCCCCGGCCATAGCAGTGCATTTCGCTATACCGTCTTTGTCATGGGGTATGGGTTGTGTTTGACTCATATAAGAAGCCGTAGTTTGCCTCCCAGAATCAACCAGCATGTATCCGGTAGGGATTACCTCAATACCAGCCTTTTTTAATAATGGTGCAGCCAATACATGCGTACCAATCAAAAGCTCCGGATTCCTTCCGCTGATTAGGGAAAGAAAAAAAATCGCATCCGCTTCCTTACTGATTTGGCTGATACTGCCTGGAAATAAAACCACAGGCAAAGAACAGTTTTTCTTGATTTCAAGAATTAACTCGTCCAGCCAGTCACTCACCACAAGACTGCCACCCAGAAAAATATAATGCACCCCCGCCTCTTCTGCTCCACAGACCTGAGTTTTTACTCCCTGAAGGGTTACATTATCAGGATCAATCAGCAAAGCAAAACTTTTAATTTCTGCTAGCTTCCTTTCCTGCATAAGCTCTAATACTTTCATCGTGTTAGGCTGAAGGCGCGTTTCTGTACAAAATACAGCAAATTTAAGGAGTTTAAACAGCCTACGCACAAAAAACAGGACAGTTATTTAATTATATTTCATGTAACTATAAATCAACAACTTACGTTTAACACATAGAACAGCTTTAGAAATCTGGAAATCGAAAAAAACAGAAAGCTGAACAGCTAAACCCCTGAAATAAAAATCCACAGCGTGTTTTTTTAATAAAGGTTAGTATGTTGATTCAGAATCAATTTAATGTTAAGATAACATTAAGTGGAAAAATACTACTTCACAAATATTCCACAGATACTAAACTTTGTATCTGTTTATACCGCCCGACTCCAAAGTCGGGATTGTTGTCAATAACAGGTTTTACTATGGCAGGAAAGAATACAAAAAACCCAAAACCCAGCACTAACACCTCTTCTGGTTTGCGTGTAGAACGCAGATTTTCAAAAGAAGGAATAAGTGTTTTTGATCTTTTCGAATATGAAATGCGCTCTTCAGTCATTCGCAACCCAAGTGGAGATGCAGTATTTGAAATGAATAATGTGGAAGTCCCTAAAACCTGGAGTCAGGTTGCAACGGACATTCTGGCTCAGAAATATTTCCGGAAAGCTGGGGTTCCCCAGTCAGATGGAACGCTGGGTGCAGAAACTTCCTTAAAACAGGTAGCACACCGTATGGCCGACTGCTGGAAACAGTGGGGCGAAAAGTATGGTTACTTCGCCTCAGCTGAGGATGCGCAGATTTATTATGAAGAAATGGTTGCTATGATTCTGGATCAGAAGGCTGCACCCAATTCACCTCAATGGTTTAATACCGGTCTGCATTCTTCCTACAATATATCAGGCCCGGCTCAAGGTCATTATTATGTAGATCCCGAAACTGAGGAAGTAAAAAAATCTACCTCAGCCTATGAAAGACCTCAACCGCATGCCTGCTTTATCCTTTCTGTGGATGATGATCTGGTGAATGAAGGAGGTATAATGGATCTTTGGGTGAGAGAAGCACGTATTTTCAAATATGGCTCAGGTGTTGGTACCAATTTTTCAAATATCAGAGGAGAAGACGAAAAATTAAGTGGTGGCGGCACTTCTTCAGGACTTATGAGTTTCCTGAAGGTAGGGGACCGCGCTGCAGGAGCTATCAAATCTGGTGGAACAACCCGTCGGGCTGCCAAAATGGTTTGCCTCGATCTGGATCATCCCGAAATCATGGACTTCATCAACTGGAAAGTTGAAGAAGAAAAGAAAGTAGCTGCCCTTATTAAAGCAGGGTATGCTTCCGATTATGAAGGCGAAGCTTATAAAACGGTTTCCGGACAGAATTCAAATAATTCCATTCGGATTCCTAGCCGCTTTTTTGATGTATTGAGAAATAACGGAATGTGGCATTGTACCGCAAGAAACAATGGTCAGGTTATCCGTTCCTATCCAGCTATCGATTTATGGAATGCCATAGGTGAAGCAGCATGGGCTTGCGCCGATCCGGGCGTTCAATACGATACCACCATCAATGAGTGGCATACCTGTCCGGAAAGCGGTCCTATCAGAGCTTCAAACCCTTGTTCAGAATATATGTTTCTGGACGATACAGCCTGTAACCTTGCTTCCATCAACCTTACCAGATTCTTTGATACAGAAACACTGAAGTTTGATGTGGACGGATTTTCTCATGCCTGTCGACTTTGGACCATTACTCTTGAGATCTCCGTACTGATGGCTCAGTTCCCATCTATGGAAATTGCAAGACTTTCCTATGAATACCGTACACTGGGTCTTGGATTTGCCAACCTTGGCACTATTCTGATGATGTCGGGTATTGCCTATGACAGCAGAAAAGCAAATGCAATTGCAGGCGCCATTTCTGCTATTATGACGGGTACTGCTTATGCTACCTCTTCTGAAATGGCTGCCTTCCTGGGCACTTTCAAAGGATACGAAAAAAATAAGGAACACATGCTGAGGGTTATTCGTAACCACAGATATGCTGCATATAACACCGAAGATCATTACGAGCAATTGGCAGTAAAACCTGTTGGTATCAACCCAGCCGATTGCCCGGATTACCTGCTCCGTGCTGCCTGCAATAGCTGGGATAAAGCCTTGAGTCTGGGTGAAAAATTCGGATACAGAAATGCTCAGGCAACCGTAATTGCACCAACCGGAACCATTGGTCTGGTAATGGATTGCGATACTACTGGTGTGGAACCTGATTTTGCTCTTGTAAAATTCAAAAAACTTTCTGGTGGTGGTTATTTTAAAATTATTAACCAATCAATTCCTCAGGCACTTAAAAACCTGAAATATACACCTGAACAAATTGATGCCATTGTAAAGTATGCTAAAGGTCATGCCACTTTATCCGGTGCTCCGGCCATCAACCATGAAACTCTGAGAGCTAAAGGATTTTCAAACTCAGATCTTGAAGCAGTGGAAAAAGGTCTGGCTTCTGCCTTCGAAATTGGATTTGTGTTTAACCAATATACCCTGGGCGAACCTTCCATGCAGAGATTAGGGTTTAGTCCGGCACAGTACAACAAACCAGAGTTTAATCTGTTGCGTGAGCTTGGCTTTACCGAAGCACAAATTGAGGAAGCCAATGAATTTGTCTGTGGCACAATGACCATAGAAGGTGCGCCTTTCCTGAAAGAAGAACATTATTCTGTATTTGATTGTGCCAATAGGTGCGGACAAAAAGGAGTACGGTTTATCCATCCTTTCGGACATATCCGCATGATGGCAGCCGTTCAGCCTTTTATTTCTGGTGCTATTTCCAAAACCATCAACCTGCCCAATGAGGCAACAGTTGAAGATGTTCAGAAATGTTACCTCCTTTCTTGGGAATTGGGTCTGAAAGCCAATGCGATTTACCGCGATGGTTCAAAATTGTCTCAGCCATTATCCAACAAATCGGACAAAAAGACCGAAGAAGAAGCTCCGGCAAAAGATTCTGCTGCTAGAATAGATGCCATGAACCCTGAGCAGGTTTTAGAAGCAGCAAGGAAAATCCTGGATGCTTCTACCGACACCAAATTCAAGCAGGCACTGAGTCGTGAAATTGAACGTAAACGTTTACCCAATAAGCGGAATGGTTTTACCCAGAAAGCAAAAGTTGGAGGCCATACCATTTTCCTGAGAACAGGAGAATACAGTGATGGCACACTTGGGGAGATTTTTATTGATATGCACAAAGAAGGTGCAACCCTTCGCAGTATCATGAACTGTTTTGCGATATCGGTTTCAATAGGTTTGCAGTATGGCGTGCCTCTTGAGGAATTTGTAGACAAATTTGCCTTCACCCGCTTTGAGCCTTCAGGTATGGTAGATCATCCGAACATTAAAAGCGCGACATCTATTGTAGATTATCTGTTCCGACTGCTGGCTTTTGAATATCTGGGAAGAGAAGATCTGGTTCAGGTGAAAACCAATGCCATTGATTCTACAGCCGGGTTTCCACGCATTATGCCAGAAGAAGAAGCCATTGAAGAAAGCACACCTGGCAGAAGCAATGCAAGCATACGCGACGATCAGGCAGCAACTACAGGTGCACCTAAGATAGGATTTGTCATTCGCACCGATAAAAAGGACACAGACCCCGGAAGTATAACAGGTCAGGGTTCCAACCAAACCTACCTCAGCTCTATGATGGGAGACGCCCCAGCCTGTACGGTTTGTGGACATATCACTATACGTAACGGCACCTGCTATAAATGCCTCAATTGTGGCGCCAGCATGGGTTGTTCCTAAGCCAAAATACACATCAATAAAAAAGTGCCCGCAAGGGCATTTTTTTTACCATCAAGGCAAAATAGAACGAACCTTTTTATTGCAATTTATTTACCACTGGCAGGTGCAGAGTGCTGAGTATTCCAAGAATGGGAAGTTGGTGGTGGAGTAGAAAAAGTGAAAAGTGAAAAGTGAAAAGCATGCACTGAGCGAAGTCGAAGTGTGAAAAAGTTGAGAATTAATAGGAAATAATTTTCCTGGAAAAACCAAAAAAACCACCTTTTCGGGTGGTTTTTTTATGAATATATGGAAGAACCATAGTTTATAGTAGTGAAATTATCCCTTTTTTAGTTCTCTAAGGGTAATCATTCTGTCTTTTTCCGGATCCCAAAATTTTAGCATAAAGCATTTGTATACCTCAATTGGATTCCAGGAAGTAGTGGCTACATGATCCAATTCAGGCAGACTTGCTTTGGCCTCCTTCAATCTGTAGAATGGAATTTTTGCATTTAAATGATGCACATGATGGTACCCAATCATTCCGGTAAACCAATGCATAAAACCCGGCATTACCATAAAACTGGTGGAGGCGATGGCTGCATTGTCGTATGTCCAGTCGTGGTTTTCTCTGAATTTCGCACCCGGAAAATTGTGTTGGCAATAAAACAAATAAGAGCCAAGCGCAAAGGCTATAAAAAACGGTATGAACCAGGCGACAAAGAAAGTTGTCCATCCGAGGAAAACAATTATCAAGGTTGCAAAAGTGAAATGAACCAGAATTGAAATCAGAGAATCCAGATGTTTTTTGGGACTTTCTATATAAGATTTGATATTTAACCAAAAAATAAAGAGCGTAAAATATCCAAAAATGATAGTTAAAGGATGACGGTTAACTAGATATAGAGTTTGGTCTTTTTTATCCAACGCAAGATATTGTTCTTTGCTAATAGTTGGATACGAACCTATACCTGAAATGGTAAGTTTAGAATTGTGAAAATGGTGATAATCATGGGTTCTTTTCCAAATGGTTTGAGGCGCCAGAATATAGATACCGAAAAGGGTCATAAGTCTTTGGGCGGCGGTAGATTCCTGCAGAATAGCATGATGTTGGTAGTCATGATAGATGACAAACATGCGAACATAGAACAAACCACACAGAACACTGAGTGCCAGACGGATTGCAATTGGAAAGGGAGCAAAAGTAAGTCCCAGAACTACAAGAGTTAAAAAGAGGGTAGTAAGTGTTTCGCGCCAACTTCTGGCTCTGTCTTCTTTACAAAAAGGCTTGGTTGCTAATATTAATTCTTTACCTGTGCGCATGAAATGATGTCTGTCTTGAATGAAAAAGTCTGTTGTTATTTTTTGTTTCTGTGATGTTTCCAGCGGCGATGCGACCATAGCCAAATTGTAGGATTGTTGAGTATGTCGGTTTCCAATTTACGGGTAAAGGTCTCCAGAATTTCATTTTCTGTAGTTTTCCCCGGGTTTTCGAACAGAAGTTCGGGTTTTAGTTCGTAGTATCCTCTTCTGGGCCGGGAAACATGAAAGTATACCACTGGGTAATCAAATTTCCGTGCCAATTTTTCAGGACCGTTAAATACAGCGGTGTCCTGATTCAGAAAAGTTGTCCAGTAAGCTGATTCTGGAGATGCAGTTTGGTCAGCAATAAACGCAGTTGCGGTTAATTTACCCTTATCTGCTATCATCCGGCGAAGGGTTTGCTGAGCCTCAGTGATTTGTGTTCCAAATCTAGTGCGCATACGCACCATCATTCTTTCAAAATAGGGATTAGACAAAGGTCGGTAAATTACTACCAATTGGTACAACCTATTTATCGAAAAGCTTGGACCTGCCCATTCCCAATTGCCATAATGACCCAACACAACAATAATACTCTTTTTTTCGATATAAAGTTTCATTAACCATTCCGGAGGCGAAAAAAGGCATCTTTCTTTGATTTCTGATTCTGTCATTTTCATAGTTTTCAATGTTTCCAGTATCAAATCACATAAATAGCGAAAGAAACTATTGCACAAATCGTTTATTTCAGCATCTGATTTTTCTGGAAATGAATTTCTAAGGTTGGCTCTTACCACTGCTTTTCTATATCCTGAGAGTTTTAAAATAAAAAATAGCCCATCTGAAACCAAGTAAAGTACTTTAAAGGGCAAGGAAGCCAACAGATAAAGAAACGGGTATGCCAGGTAAAATAAAACTGCCTGCATGAAAATTTAGAAACAGAACGTAAGCTTCCTCTCAAAAATACTTTTTAGGATAAGTATTTCCTAAACTTAATCTAATAATCTTATTCAGGATTAGAGGATTGCACTTTCCGAAACATCGCGGGTAACTATTTTGAGTAAATTTTCCCTTTCTAAAAGAATATGCCTGTCAGGTTTCCCAGAAAAAAGTCCCGGCATCTGTTGATATCGTTGTTGTATCGGTTAAATCCGATTGGTCTTTTGCCGGTAAAAACCCGCATGCAGTTGTACTTAGATTTGGAATGGTTTTTCAGGAGAATGTCCCTTGAAACGTCAGCGAAATTATATGCTCCGTTAACAGATCCCTGGAAAAAAGACACACTCGATTTTATTTTACCACGACTCAGAAAAAATCATTTTGTAGTTGATTTTGGGTGCAAATTCGGACATTTCAGTGCAAAAATTGCACCACATGTCGTAAGTGTTACCGGTATAGATCATGACAGTAAGGCCATTGCAACAGCAAGAGAATTATATGGAAATGTTTCCAATCTGAAGTTTAGCATTTCTGCTGTTGAAATTGAAGCACAGCATACAGCAACTGCCCACCGACTTGCTATTTTATCCCATATTCTGGAGCATTTGGATGAGCCAGATATCTTTTTAACAGGATTGTCTAAAACCTATGAGGAAGCTTATGTAGAAGTTCCAGATTTTAACGAATCATATTTGAATGTGTTGAGACAACAATCCGGAAGCACACTGCTATATTCTGATGAAGACCATATCTGGGAGTTTTCTAGAGCGGATATGCAGGCTCTGATATTGAATTCCGGATTTAGCATAAAAGAGGAACATCATACTTGTGGCATGCTTAGATTTTGGTGTGGTTCAACAATTCTAAACCAGATTTAAGAAACATCGTAAAAACACTTGTAACAAAATTAAATGTTATAACACATAAAAATGGCAAACACCGTTTTACATAAAGCTTCTACACGCGGGCATGCTGACCATGGTTGGTTAAATGCTTGGCATTCATTCAGTTTTGCAGGGTATTATGATCCAGCACGTGTTCATTTTGGAGCACTCAGAGTGCTAAATGACGATACCGTTGCAGCAGGAATGGGCTTTGGCATGCATCCGCACGACAACATGGAAATTATCACCATTCCATTGTCGGGAGCAGTGCAGCATCAGGATAGTATGGGCAATAAAGAAATTGTCAGTGCAGGCGAAATCCAAGTGATGAGTGCCGGAACAGGAATCTATCACAGTGAAATTAATCCCAATAAGAGTGAAGCTTTAAAGCTACTGCAAATATGGGTGATTCCTAAGATTCAGGGCGTTAAACCAAGATATGGCCAAATGGCATTGGTACCAGAAGAGCGTCATAATATTTTGCAACAAATTGTTAGCCCTGATTCGGCAGGGAGTGGAATGTGGATTCATCAGGATGCCTGGTTTCATATAGGGAAATTTGATTCCGGAGTGAAAACTAGGTACGATATCAAGCAAAAAGGAAATGGAGTTTATGCATTTGTTATCTCTGGTCAGTTTAAGATTGAGGACGTTTCACTTGAAAGCAGGGATGGTTTAGGCATTTCAGAAGCCGATTCCTTTGAGTTGGAATCAATGGAGGCTGGTTCAGAGATTCTTTTACTGGAAGTACCTATGCTAAAATAAATCCTGAATAAAGGAGTAAATTGCAGATGAAGTAAAATAATGAAACATTTCTATTTTCAATTGCTCCTGTTAATTTCAGGAATTGGGGTTGTTAAAGCGCAACATCCGGAATTGGTGGGTTCCTATCCTGTTGGAGAACAAGCCATTAGTTTTGTTGATGCGGATTTAAATCAACCAACTGTTTCTGCTTACTTATGGTATCCGGCTACATCGGCAGGAAATCAAACTCCATTTGCCTCAGGACAATTTCCGGTTGTGGTATTTGGCCATGGATTTAATATGTCCTATTTGGATTACAAAAACTTATGCAGTCACTATGCCTCACATGGATATATTGTTGCAGCCCCGGATGTTCAGAATGGATTTTCGGTGGATCATCAGGAATATGCACATGAAATGATAGCAGTAAAAGATTATTTATTGAATTCTGGTAATGACAATACTTCTATTCTTTACCAACATATATCTGGCACATCAGCAATAATGGGTCATTCCATGGGTGGAGGTTCCGCTTATCTTGCAGCAGGAATAGATACTTCTCTGGATGCAGTTATTGGTTTGGCAGCTGCCGAAACGACTCCTTCGTGTATTCAATCATTACAAACCAATCAGGTTCCTTTTCAGGGTATCGGAGGTTCACAGGACAATGTTTGTCCGGAATCCACAAACCTTCAGCCTATGTATGCAGCTGTTATCGGTGAAAAACATTGGGTAAGCCTGACAGGAGGTGCGCATTGTAAATTCACTGATACCACTACTTTGTGTGATTTATTTAGCGGCGCAGGAACACTGAGCCGTTCAACTCAAAGAAGTTTAACTAAAAGATATACAACCCCATTCCTGGAATACTACCTCAAAGGAAATACCCAGTGGGTTAGTTTTTTATGTGGGGATAGCATTACTTCAGATATTGGAGCAGGAATTGTTTCAGCCCAATATCAGGTCAATGCTTGTTATCCGCTCAGCATTTCCGAATCAGATAATGTAATTAATGAAGCAGGTATTTATCCTAATCCTTCGCGAGGAAAATTGTTTTTGTCAGGTATAAAGTTTCCTATTATTTGTAGAGTATATGACATAACCGGAAAGTTGGTTTTAGTCAATCAGGTAGAGCAGGAATTATTCCTTGTAGGCCTTGAACCTGGGATATACACCATTCTAGCTGGGGATAGTAATCCGGTAAAGGTTGTGATTTTACCTGAAAATTAAGCATTCGATTATGTCCGTTAAGGGCTTTTTACTAAATATAGTAATTCTAATATTTGTTTTGTCCAGTGCAGTTGCACAGGACACAGAAAATTTACGGTCAAAGGCTTTTGATGATGTAAAGAAATTATCTTCCCCGGCATTTCGCGGAAGAGGATATTTAGAAGGCGGAAATCTCAAGGCAGCAGAATATATTTCAGATAGATTCAAAAAATTGGAAATACAGCCTTATGGCAGTGGAGCGAAGAATCCTTATTTTCAATATCTTACTTTTACTCAAAATCTAATAGAAAAATGTCATATTAAACTGGATAAAATTGTATTGCATACTGGAATAGATTATATTCTTCAGCCTTCATGCCCTTCGGTAAAAGGCGTTTTCAGGATTATGGATGCTGGTTATGGAACTGAAGCAGAATTAAATAATTCCGATAGTATCAAAGGCAAATGGGTGGTGTTTAAAACTGGTTTACCAGACAGTCTTAAGGACACTAAAAATGCTTCAAAAACAGCTTATACTGATAAATTAAAAATTGAGAAAATTAAAGCCAGCGGTGGAAAAGGGGTTATCATTCTGAAGAAGAAACTTACAGCAGTTTTATCTGAAAAGCAAGGAGATTTCCCTGTAGTGGACATGATAGATTCACTTAGGCCAAAGGACGGCTCTTCGCTGGAAGTTGCTATTGTGGCAAAGCAGGCGGAAGTCTCCACTCCAAATGTTTTGGCTTGTATTCCGGGTACTAACAAACCTATTTTGATAGGAGCGCATTTTGATCATTTAGGTCTTCAGGGAAAAGCAGTGTTTTATGGTGCCAACGACAACGCTTCGGGCACAGCATTTTTGCTGGCTCTAGCGGACACGCTCCAAAAAATAAAACCCAATCGCACTATAATTTTTTGTGCTTTTACAGGTGAGGAAGCCGGATTGAAAGGATCTGAGTATTTTACTGAACATCCGCTATTGCCATTGGATTCAATTGCTGCAATGTTCAATTTTGATTTGATGGGCAATGGAGATAAGGGTATTACAGTTGTTAATGCAACAGAAGAACCTGAACTATTTTCTTTGATAAAAGCAAAAAATGATAGTCTTAAAATCGGCATGTTTATTGGCGAGAGAGCAAATGCTCCTAACAGTGACCATTATCCTTTTACCACTAAAAATGTTCCTGCGGTTTTTACCTATACTTTAGGAGGTCCTCCCCACTATCATGATGTACAGGATTCGGCAGATAAAATTCGTTTTCCTGTATTTAACGAACTACTTGCTTTGTTTGTATCTGTTATTCTTTCTGTAAACTAAGCTGGAAACAAAAGCAGCATGGATTTGTTTCTATGCTCAAACATATCCTTCAGCATTTTTTTTACAAAAGGTTTTCCCACGAGTAACCCCAGTTTACCAAAAGGAAGGTTGTAGGTAATTTTGTCTAATACCCATGTTCCATTCTCACCAGATTTAAGCGAATGTGTATGTTTCCAAAGTGCAAAAGGACCTTTAACTTGAATGTCTGTGAATTGTACATCCGGAACTACATTTTCGATTTTTGATGTCCAGAAAACAGGT
>Ga0209598_10000664_pt1 | contig 28040 bp, 22 predicted proteins | sample M_140807_EF_Meta_FD_187317 | JGI IMG/M metagenome (GOLD analysis project Ga0209598, IMG submission 187317) | Freshwater microbial communities from Lake Montjoie, Canada to study carbon cycling - M_140807_EF_MetaG (SPAdes) (version 2) | ecosystem: Environmental > Aquatic > Freshwater > Lake...
CGAGGAGGTCACGCCAAAGACCGGCAGTGCACTCGTGACGCGATCCGTGGATGAGGCGCCAGTATCCGGGCTGGTCAAAACCACCGTCGGGGCACTCGGCGCGACTGTGTCGACGGTTATCGCAAGTGCTGCACTAACCGGACTGCTCATTCCCAAATCATTGGTGGCAAACGTGGTCAACTGATTGGTCTGGTTCGCCAAGAGTTGGAGTGTCGTTGAAAATGTTCCGTTCGTCGATGTCACAACCGTCGATGGAGTCGTAGAAATTGACGTTCCCTGTCGCAAGAAGGTGATTCGGTCGCCGGGATCGGCCCGACCTGTTATGCCAACGGTCGTGGATTTTGTGATCCCGTCACCAATCGTTCCGCTGTCACTCGACGACTCGGCTAGCAAGGCAAGGTTGTTCGGGGTCGGTGGGACTTCCACTCGGACACCAGATACCGTCCATCGCAATCCACCCTCTAGGCTTGCATCCGCCCCGGTGACGGATCGGTCAGCAACTACATTTCCCCGACCGCCGACCGTCGCGGACAGGGTAGACATCGGGTAATAAAGTGCAAGCCCTACCTCATTCCCAAGCTGCTTTTGGAACCTCGCCTGGGAGATTGCAGAGCCGGTTCGTGCTGTTGTCCAGACGCGGAACTCGTCCATCTCTCCAGCAAAATTCGAGTTCAGGTCCACATTGCCTGCCCGGCCAATATAGGTTTGAGACGGAATTGCAGTTGGCGGACCTTTCGTCGCGTGCGAACCGGAGGCAGTCGTGGGCAAGCTGATCCCATTGACAACTATTGCTACGGCGCCAGATTGGTAAGAGGCAGCGAGATGGAACCACTGTGCTGGTTCCAATGTTGATGGAAGCAACGCTTCATGCCACGCCCACTTATCGTCGGTAACCCGGGTGTCATTCCAAATGCCGACAACGACTGATCGGTCCTGTAGTCCGAGGCCAGTGATCATGCCTTCGGTGCCATTGGAAAGTGCAGTGTTCTCTGTATAGATTGCCTGCGCTCCCGATAGTACTGAGGGCTTCAACCAAGCTTCAATCGCCCATTGATCGCGCCCGGTCAAAGCGACCGGCTTTCCAGTGCCCGCTCCTCCGACCAACAGGTCGTCAGTCTGTCCGTCGAAAGAGAGTGCATACCCCGCGTAGGATGCCGTCGGCGGAGTTGCACTTGGTGCGGCTGTCAGGGTGGCAATCGCGGTGGTAGTTGAAGTTGCTGTCGAAGACGCAGTTGCCGTTGATGTCGTCGTCGCCGTTGGTGAGACCGTTGCGCGGGGCGTCGCCGTAACAGGGATCGCCATTGGGGTAGATAGGGGGGTGCCTGCAGCATTTGAAACTGCTCCGACGGCCCTCCATTCCAAGACGACGCCCGCTAGTTGCGCTGGATCAGATGTGACCTGTTCACCGCCCAGAATGACCTCATCTCTAAGGCTTGGCAGAGATGCCCGAAGACGTACGGATGCACTCGTTCCAGGCTCAAGCCTCGGGTTAACCGGAATAGGCACCGGTGTGGTGGTGGGGAAGCCAGGCGAAGTGAGACCGCGAGGAACAATGGGCCCGACATACATGTGTTCCGTCATCGGGGTTGCCGCTTCACCTACGTTGGTACACGCGAACTTCTGACCGTCAACCGGCGGGGTCGGGACGCCGGCAACCGGGGTTGTCACGATCCACTGACCACCAATGCAGCGGTCAACAGACAGCTGGAGCCCATTGATCGGGTCGGCTGTTAGCTTGGACCCAGTATTCGGAATGACTGCAAGGCTTAGGCTTGTGTCGAGTGTCCCGCCGTTTTCAAGGGTGAAAATCCGTTCGACGCCCTCGCCAGGCAACAGCGCCGGGAAAACCATCCCGCGGGAGGTGGATGAATCGGCGAGAAGCTTCACGGTGCCGGACTGGATGGAGCCCGCCGGATTGACCTGCGCCGCGACAAAGTCAGCAAGCGTTCCGGCGATGTCAGAGTTCACACCGATCAGCCAAAGGGCAACCAACGCGGTAGCGGCGCGGGCAAAGATTCCAATTTGCGACCCCGAACCAGCACGGTGCGCCCGTTTTCCTGTCGCGTCAATCGATGCAGAGACACCAGACGCAGATCCGACCGGCACCAACTCGCCGCCTGGAGCTTCCATCACCCTAATGGCCACGCCTGCGGTTCCAGAGGCACACGTCCTCGAGGCCTCAACCTGGCAATCCTTCGCGGATGTGACGCTACGATCAGCAGTCAGGGCGTTCCCGGGTACCCGTCGAGGCACATTGGTCGGGTCCGTCGGGACCCGTTCGCCCAACCACGCAACACGACTGCGTCTCACCGCCCTTGCAGCGCGTGGCAGAACGAGACACGCCAACATCCCGAGTGTGACCACGTAGACCATTCCGGGCACACCGATCCGGGGATTGCGGAGGATATTCCCAACCCGTTTCAGTAGCTGCTGGTGACGCGTTAGTCTCATCTCGCTATTTGAAACCAATGGTTATCGTTGGCACGGGCAGTGAACGACGGGCCATGGCTGAGTAGCCTTCCCAAACAGGACGGCCCACTCTGTCAATAAGGATTTGACCCGGTCTCCCGGCCAAGCATAGTTCTGGCGCCCAATTGGAGTACCAAGGGCATCGCGGGAGTAACTACCCAACCTTCACGATACCCTTTATCACGCTATTGTTCGGTGAATTTTGCACGCATCCCGAGAGGTGGCGGTCATGAGAACCAACTCCGCACGCAATTCGCCCACCAAATCCGATGCAGCGGCAATCGCGGCCCTCCGGGTCAACGAACTCAAGAACCTTCTCGGCAACCGCGCTGCCCTCATCTCAACGAACGTATGGGATGACGTGACACGCCAGATTGTCGGCGTTGTCAGTGCTGACGCGCTGATCGTCTCGCAATTCACTTCCGTGGCTCCGATAGGTATCTCAGCCCCGGTAATGGAAAACGAAGATCAGACAGTTTTATCGGGTCCGGTAGCAGGTGACCGAGATGACTGACGGTGCGCCACAGGAGGTGTCAGCCGATAGCGGATCGGACCAAGACCTCTGTTCCATGTCAGTCGCACAGCTCAGGCACGCATACGTGACGGGCGGCCTATCACCGGTAGATGTGACCCGCGCGCACCTGAACAGGATTACACGTGCTGACCCGGCATACACAACGTTTGTCACTGTCGATGCTGATCGAGCGATGGCCTCGGCACGGCAATCGGAAACCAGGATCCGTACCGGCCAGGAGGTTCGTGCTCTGGAGGGCATCCCGCTATCGGTGAAAGACCTGATCAACGTGGAGGGACTGCCGATGACGGCAGGGTCTCGGCGACCCGCGTCCGTGAGCGCCGTCGACGCCGAGGCCGTTGCCAGCTGGAGACGGGCTGGAGCCGTGATACTCGGCACAAACACCCTCCACGAGTATGCGTTTGGGGGTACGAGTGTCAACGAGCACACCGGAACGCCGAGGAATCCCTGGGATGCGTCCCGGATTTGCGGCGGCTCAAGTGGCGGATCCGCAGCGGCGGTGGCGGCTGGCTTTGCTGTAGGTGCGATGGGTACAGAAACCGGCAACTCAATCCGGCGCCCGGCTGCATTCTGCGGAATTGTTGGCTTCAAACCCACATTCGGGAGGGTCTCCCGAGTTGGCGTTGTGCCCCTTGCGTCATCACTTGACCATGTCGGCGTCCTTGCGAGGTCGGTTGAAGACGCGGCAATCCTGATGGACACCATATCCACATTTTCGGGGCACGATCTAGGGTCGCGCCCTCCGCGTCTCCCCGGAGTGCGAGTAGACGCAGGCGGGTCGTCGGGGCTGACGCTTGGCATTCCGTCCTCGATGCTTGTTGGATTGGACCCACTCATCGAACGCGCCTTCAATCGAGCCGTGAAGCACCTTGAATTGGCTGGCATTTCTGTTCGTAGCGTCGACTTGCCAATCGCCTCAGTTTGGACTGCGGTGGTCAGTTCCGTCACCATGCACGCCGAAGGTGCAGTTGCTCACGAGCACCTGGTCACCGGCGACCCAGAGGAATACGGGAACGATGTCCTCGCCCGTCTCCTCAGCGGACTTGCGATCTCCACGAGCGAGTACGCGCGCGCGCAAACGGTGCGCGAACTCATTCGGAACGAGGTTCTGAGCGCCATGTCCGGTCCAACAGGAGTCGATGCCTTCATTGCACCTGCTGTTCCAGATGTCGCTCCGTTGATCCAACCCGGTGCATTTGTGCCGGGGGACGCGCCGTGGCACGTCGGTCACTCCGCCTTCCACCTGCAGCGCCTGCCAAGTTTGCTCGGTCTTCCCGCGGGTTCGGGGCCGGTCGGGTGGACGCCGGCAGGCTTGCCACTACCGATCCAAGTCTTCGGGCGGCCATGGGAAGACAGCAAGGTCCTGTGGATGCTCGGGCAAGCCATGGATGTCATCCCGACGGCGGAAAGGCGGACCATTGCTTCCGTCTGACCGGAACTACGGCGTGCGATCACGTTGCATGCCCTGCCATTTCCATTTGTATGGAGCGACAAGCAGAGGGTCGGTCACATTCGACCACATCGCATACCCGGGAATGCCTTTGTCCCAGACACGGGGGATTCGCACGACATCGTTCGCCGGGCACAGTGATTGATGGACAAGACCGTGGCCGCTGAGGTGCAGTCAGAAGAAACCACCGGTGGATGGCGGTTCCGCTCGCTTGGGATTCGGCTCGTGAGCCCGAAATGGAGGTGGTTCACCGTGGCCGTGGTGATCGCGTGCGCGATCACGCTTCGGTTGGCAATTTGGCAGTTCGACCGCCTGGCCCAACGCATGTCCTCCGACGCACTCCAATCGGTTGCTTTTCGAGAGCCACCGATCGCACTCGATACCTCAACCGTCGTCAAGACAATTAGTGCCCTTGACAGTCGAGGCCTCTCGGCTATGACGTATCGGCGCGTCACGGCGAGGGGAACGTACGACCATTCGAACGATGAAGCACTCACGACCCAGGTCCTTGACGGCCAAGTCGGTGTCCACCTGCTAACACCGTTGAAGCTAAGCGGACAAGACGCAGCCATCCTGGTTGATCGAGGATGGCTACCGATCGACTTTGACCGGCCCATCCGTTGGCAGCCATTCCAGACCACTGGTGAGGTCTCAGTCGAAGGGCGCTTGCGCACTGGTTTCCGTCGTATCCCGGGAACGACTGGATTGGTGACGGGCGAGGAGACGCTCAGCCCGGATCTTGACCTCGACCGAATATCCGTGAAACTTCCGTACCCGCTACTAATGCTTGTCTTGACCGAAGCACCAGATGCTCCCGCTCAGGGCGCCTCAGAAAGCAAGCTTCCGATACGGCGTGACCTACAGGAACCAAGTACGGATATTCCACACCTCTTCTACGCCTTCCAGTGGATTGCCATCACCGTGATCGCCGGTGGGGGCTACATCACACTGGTTGCGCAGGAATTCTCAGCATCGAACCGACAGGTTGGAGCACGTGCCAGTCGTGCCCGTGCGACGGCACGTTGAGAGCCTACTTGCCGTCGATGACCGCGCCCGGTTGCAGTCCACGCGTCGCCCGACTCGCCTGACCGGCGGCCATCTCGGCGAAAGCAACGACCGCAATGCCCCACACAAAGTGCACAATCATGATCGACCAGTAGGCCTCCACCGGGATGGCTCCCAACATCTTGAACCCGACCCAATTAGTAAGCCCAACGAGGAGTGCAACGAGAGGCGCGAAGCGCGCCAATGTGCGAACTGTGGTCTGCGGGATACCGGGACGTGCGCCGAACGCCAGGAAAGCCAAGACAGGAATGATGAACGCGAGCGTCCGGTGCGTATGGAGCAATCCTGGCACATCGTTCGCCACACCAGGCGACTGTGCTATCCCGAGGGCGAGTTGAACGTACAGGGCTATCCGCGTCCCCAAGACCAAGTTCATCATGTGTCTCCCTTCGCCACGCCGTTCAGTGACGCGCGACATCACTCCAGTCTGCCATGGCGAGCCAGTCAAAGCATTCGGTTTGGCTAACGGTGTGCCTATCGCGGCTCAAGGTACGCCCACGACATGGATGGGTCCCGCCAGTCCGAAACAGCAAACGTGCGCTCCTGTTCCGTCAAGCCCGGAATTGTCGAAACAGGCTCAATCCGCCAGTCGCGCGGGATCGCGCCAATCCTGTAAACCTTGTGCGTCGCCAGGAACCTTCCTAAGAGACGTTCGGCAAGGCCCGGAACCCAGACATCGTGCAGTTCCACAATGATCGCCGTCTTCTCCAGACCCGGAACAATTGCTGGATCCAGAAGGTGAAGCTCATACCCCTCGCAATCACAGAAGATGAGCGACCCAGACCCAACCAGGGGACCAAGCACGTCGGGAGTGCAAGCCCCCCCAACGACAACCCGGTCACCAACGTCGTTGACATTGGCGAGTTCCACGCACGAGGCCCTTGCTAACTCGTCGATGTCGAACGCGTAGATGGTCGCCGCAGGCACGCGTCGAGCAAAGCCGACTGCGTAATAACCCCCGGAGCACCCGACATTCACGATCCGCGTCGGACGCAAGGAAATTGCATCTTCGATAACCGAGTGCAATTCCTTTTCATAGCAACCCACGAGTGTCGCGACCCATGCAAAGTCGTGACCGTTTGAAAGGGTGACACCCGCGAACGGGCCGGACATCACGTCATGACCGCGCGAATTTGTGATCTTCTGTCCAACCGCGTGGACAGTAGCGCGCAGAAGGTCATTTCTTGAAATGGTGGCGCGGAGCGAATCAAGCACCCCAGACCGGGACGATGCACTCTCCGGGCTAATCGCGTTAGCGCACTCGATCCACCTCACCGCGTCCGGATAACTGCCACTTCTCCGGTGCATCTCGGCAAGTACAAGGGGTACGGAGACATCATGCGGCTCACACTGGTGTGCCTGTGCGAGCAAGTGGTAAGCGTCGCCCGCGCGACCCTTCTCAGACAGTTTCCTGGAAAGTTCGATGGCCGGCGCAATCGATCCGGCAGACCGCATCCTGAGTGCCTCGGACAACACGGACAGTGCAGCATCGGGGCGGTCGGCACTAATGTGGGCCCATGCGAGGACCTCAAGGGCGATAAACAGATAATCTCCGTTGGCGCCGGCCTCGATGACACTCGACGCAAAGCGGACCGAATCGTCCCATCGCTCCGACTTCAGGGACTCACTTGCCAATGAAAGCAGCATCTTGAACTTTGCTTCAGGATCGCTCACTGTGGATAACCCGTCCTCATTAGACAGCCAAGCCAATCAATGCTTCCTAAACTGGAACGAGCCGGGATCAGGCAAAAAACCCAATCCGGCTCGCATCAGTGTGGCACGGGCGGAGGGATTCGAACCCCCAACCAATGGTTTTGGAGACCACTACTCTACCGTTGAGCTACGCCCGTCTACGCAAGCCGACTTGACGCTCAAAGCTGTGTAGGCATCTGAACATCCCAGATGAAACACCGTACCAGACAAAGCCGGAGATGCTCACCCATGCCGAACCCGTCAAGAAATGGTGCCGGTGGAGGGACTCGAACCCACACGCCTTGCGGCGAACGATTTTGAGTCGTTTGCGTCTGCCAGTTCCGCCACACCGGCCCGGAACGGGCAAAGTGTATCAGTCCGGTTCTGCGGACGCGGGGACCTCGAAGACCGGTGCCGTCCGCCATCTTCGACGCGCGGTCCTACGCAGAGTCCACCGGACCTCAGGTACACTTTCGCTCGTCTGACGGGAAGTCGGGCAAATGTTCATGGCGCGTTCGTCTAGCGGCCTAGGACACCTCCCTCTCAAGGAGGAGACCACGGGTTCGAATCCCGTACGCGCTACCAAGAGGCAGCCTGCAGAAGTCAGGCTTCGCCAGTTGCAACCGGCAACGCCTCATCACTGGACCAATCGCTCCACGACCCAACGTAGAGTCGTGGTTCGGGAAGACCTGCAATATCCAGCGCGAGTGCGTTGTGGCAGGCGGTCACTCCGCTGCCGCAGTAGACGATCACTGCTTTGGTCTCGTCAATCCCAACATTCTCGAATTGCCGACGCAACGCCTCCGCGGTCTTGAACCGCGAAATGCCATCAGTTTCCGACCGGACAAGATTTTCGGAGAACGGCGCGTTACGTGCCCCGGGAATGTGGCCTGCACGAACGTCGATTGGCTCAACACGTCCCTCGAACCGCTCGCGCGCCCGCGCGTCAATGACCACCGACCCGGGACTTGAACGGGCATCGTCCACATCACTTCGCGATGCGACAAGGCCGTGACGCATATCCGGAATGAACGTTGTCGGGGCGATCTCGGGCACGTCAGCCGTCACTGGGTAACCAGTTGCGCGCCACGCACTCAGCCCACCATCAAGCACGCTCACCCGCCGGTGCCCGACCTGACGCAGCATCCACCAGAGCCTCGCCGCCGTCGATCCAGCCGCATCGTCGTAGGCGATGACATGAGAACGATTTCCTATGCCAAGCGCTCCAAGCGCGCCGGCAAAGGCATCCACCGGTGGGAGCGGATGCCGTCCATGCCCAGGTCCGCCGGGAACCGCAAGGTCACGTTCCAGATCAACAAAGACGGCACCTGGAACGTGATCAGTTTCATACTCTTCACGGCCATTCCTGCCAGTCGTCGGCAGGTACCAACGGACGTCCGCCACCACGATATCTGGATCGTTCTGGTGAGCTGCAAGCCATCCAACCGAGACTGTTGACCGACTTCCCTCGCTCATCACTCGTCCTTCACGTGACCCGGCGGGCCGGTTTGGTGGGCATTGCCCCGGCACCCGGTGTCCCGTTGAATCGAAAAACGGGTCAGGCCCGTTCCGGATACTGGAACAGGCCTGACCGTTACAATCGGTGCGTTATCAGGCACCCCGCCCCCGTAGCTCAGTGGATAGAGCAGAGGTTTCCTAAACCTTGTGCGGGTGTTCAATTCACCCCGGGGGTACCACCAACATCACGGGTGAGATACATCGTGGGGCAGTGAGGCCAAATTGAGCACAGATGCCGGCACATCCGGGTAGAGCGCATCGTAGGAGACCTCTCCATCAAAAGGAGGCGTGAAGAGAACCGGGCGCGAGGCTCGCGAAGCAACCCGGTTTGCAACGCTTCCGAACACGAACTTGCCTATTGAACCTCGCGCGTGGGTCGTCATCGCGATAAGGTCGGCACGTGACGAGGACGCATGGGTCACCAGAGAACCCGCCACGTCTGCGGACACAATCACATCAACCTTGGTTGGAACGCCAGCGTCGCGTATCACTTTTGCACGGTCTTCAAGTGCGCGGAAAATCGCATGCTCAAGGTCGCGGGCACGATGCACGGTCGTCGAAGCCAGGTCGAGGACGGTAGTCAGGATGATCTGGCCATCGGCATCCCGCGCCATCCGAAACGCTTCGGGAAGTATGCGAGCCGTACGCGCCGAACCGTCAAGGGGCACCAGGATGGTCCGCCCTAACGTGACCGGCTCGTTGCGGATCGACGATGGATGATCCGGTCCCAACGATGCGTCATCTGGCAGAGACCATGGCCACAGGACCAGTGTGGTGGAATGACTCCCACGAAGGATGTCCTCGGTCACGCTGCCTCGAAACATGCGTGACAGGCCGGTCCTGCCATGGGAAGTGATTATTGTCAATTGCGGCGAATGTTCTGCCTGGGCTTCAAGCAAGCCACGCGATGCACCGCCACTCAGAACCTCACCTCGAACCTGAACGTCAGGGTTCTCCTTGTGCGTTCGTTGCACGAGTCGCTCAACGTATGCTCCGGCAAAGTCCCGCTCGCGCGAAAAGTCGCCGACGGCAAATCCGAACATGTCGGGCGGTGGATCCAGTGGCGCCACCCGAACCAAAATCAGTGGCGATTGCCTCTGCCTCGCCAGATGAACCCCGATGGGAAGGGCGCGCGCCGACAAGGCACTGCCATCCAAAGCAACAATGATTGGCTGCGCTGTTGACGGACCACGAAGCGTAATGCTTTCCGATCTCGTTTCAGTGAAAGTAGACATTTCGCAAATCCTTTGGTTGCGCCAGCGTGCTTCGCAATCTCGTGCTGGACACGGAAGTCCGGGCGAAACACTCCCGGATCCTCCGCGACCAGCGCGTTCCTGCCCTGAGCCTCAAACCACCTTGACCACCGCGATCATCCCCCCGGGGTCAACGCCCTGGTTTGTGACGTGCGACAGGATATGGCAGTGGAACACCCAAACTCCTGGATTGTCCGCAACAAACTCGATGTCATAGCGTTCACCAGGCGAAATGTTTAACGTGTCCTTTAGGTAAATCGCACCCTCAGGCAACGGGCGACCATCAGTCCCTATGACCTTGAAATGGTACCCGTGCAAGTGCATGGGATGCGCTGCCTGACCGGCGTTGATGAGGCGGATACGAACCCTCTCGCCGACCTTCGCTTCCATCACGTCAGTCGCGGGGAAACTGTGACCATTCATGATGAAGTAGCCGCCGAACTCTCCCAACACCTGCAGGTAATCCCGGTCAAATTTCGCATCGCGCACGGCCTCTGCAGACCCTGGGGCCGGGTCAATGATCAGCGCACCCATCAATCCCTTGGGTTCCTGAACTGCCGAGTTCTGGTGTGTGTGATAGATGTATGTGCCAGCTGGAGTCGCCTTGAACTCATAGGTGAATGAGCCACCCACGGGGATGGCTGGTTGCGTGACATCGGGCACCCCGTCCATCGAATTCGGCAGTTCGGGGCCATGGAAGTGGATCACGGTCGAATCCGGCAATTGGTTCTTGATGGTGACGCGCACGCGGTCACCTTCGCCAACCCGGATGACAGGACCGGGGACCTGGCCGTTGTACGCCCATGCCTCGGAGAACACTCCTGGGATTATTTCCCACTGAACCACGGAGGCGGTCAAACTGAACACCTTTACACCGCCGTCCATGACCGGTTGGATAGGCTGGTTCCCCCGAACCGGAGGCGTGGCCGAGGAGGCATGCGAAACCATTGTTGGTGTCGGAGCGGCGGGAGCGGCACTTGAAGAGGCCTCGACTTTTGACGAAAGTCCTGCGCCCGTACCGACGATCAACTTCCCTTCCATTCCCGCTTCTCGGTGTCCCGGAAGTGAGCAGTAAAAGGAATAGGTCCCCGGCTTCTCAAATGTCACGGCACCTGTCGCGCGTTGTCCGGGACGCGGTGCAATCTTTACTTTCGGGATATCAATCGTGAAGTCGTGTTCAATCGCACCGGTGTTGCTGACGACAAAATTCACCAAGCCAGGGCCGGCGACATTGAGCGTCTTGTTCTCAAATGAGATGTCTCGCGCGGCGACAGTCAAGGTCGGTGGTTCGGCACTCGCGGCCGAAAGCGTAACCGCGCCGCCGGGACCGGTCGCCAACTGAAATGGAGGTTGGCCCGCCACCGAACGGGCCAAGGTCCACCCCAATCCGATCGCGACGAGGATCCCGAAACCGGCGAAAACGCCAGCGACACTCGCGGTGATGGTAGGCGGATTGTTCCCAGAGTCTCTGTCTGGCGGTCCTGCTGACATGGCACACGTTCCATTCTGTGATCCCACTCCCGGTTCGGTTGCGGACGCCTGAGGCCAACGAAGACTTCGCTGACGGAGGGGTCACTACCTGCGCCTTTGGGATCACCACCCCGAGTGTGTCTGAGGGAGGTTGGAGCGCCATCGGGGATTCCACTGATCGCCTCTCGGCCGACCACGAAATTTCGCTACCTGCCGGTGACATCGCGAGGTCACGAAAATCGCGGTCTTGATGTTATTGCACATCTTTTTACGTAACGGTGAATGATCATTCGTTGACCCCTTGGCCATATTTACAAGCAAGCAGCACTGGAAGGTTGCAGTCTGAGGCGCAGCAAAGCGCGCTACATTGGTGATCAACCTTACGGGCGACCGTTGACCTGGTGCCGTGAAGCCGAAACTGCAACGAAACGATCAGGGAATTCCCCTACTTTTTGCGGTGTCAAACTGATGATAATACGTGGAAATTCCTGTGCATAACGTGAATATCTTGTGGGTTTCTGCGAACGCCAAACGTCACCGTGGGCTCTCGAAAGCGCCCACATTGAACGGAACAGCGACGGCACGCCCCACTCTCCCACTTGAACGCACCGAATATCTGAATCAACAACAGTTGTCCTGTGCAAGAGCGAATGCTCAGTGGATCTAAGCACGCATTTTTCTATGGCTTGTTTCCGCGTACGCTCCCGGTTGTTCTTGAGTTTTCTTTACCACTGTATATTTGTATTTTTTCGTATATTTTATCATTGACGATTTCAATTTGAATTCATCGGGCAGACCCCGTTCCATCGGACGAAATGAACCGTTTCGATAATGTTGAACAAGTGCGGTAATTTCCGAACCAGGGTGCAGGCATGACAACGGAACGTGAATTGGTCCCCGGAGACCTCCCATCCAAGGGAAACGTCGATGCCCGCGGTGGAACCGGAGGCGACCGGGTTCCTGCCTCACCGCAAAGTTCCGGGGGGCGTCACACGCAAGCCTCGGACGTGATCCTGCGCCGCCTCTACGCTGCTACAACCGCGATTTCGGCATTCATCGACGACGAACCCCGACTCCTTCAAAGCGTTGCCGAAGAGTTCGCCACATTGGTGTCTGCAAAGTACGCAGCGCTTGGAATCCTGGGTGACGATGGCACGCTCAAGAATTTTGTCACCTTTGGTTTGACTGCGGAAGAGGAAACGCTTCTCAGGCCGAACCCACCAACCGGGAAGGGGATTCTGGGGGCGTTGCTTCTGGAAGGTCGGGCACTTCGGGTTGACGACGTCATGGCTGACGACCAACGCAGCGGGTACCCGCCTGGGCATCCACCCATGCATACCTTCCTTGGGGTGCCACTCATTGCTTCATCGCGAGTTTTGGGGCGCCTGTATGCCACCGAGCGCGAGGGAGGGACTTTCACCGAAAGCGACGAAACCCTTGCCATGGGCTTTGCCGCTGCCGCCGCTGTCGCAATTGAAAGTGCACGACGCACCGCGCGCCTTCTCGCCTCGGAACGGCTTCGGGCGACTGGCGAACTCGCCATCGGCATTAGCCATGACTTCAACAATCTGCTCGCAACGATCCTCGGAAGGGTCGAGGTTCTCCTGGGTCAAGTCCGGGACGTGACACACCGTGAGAGCTTGGAAGCGATCCGGCGTGCCGCCCGCGACGGAGCGGTAATTGCAGGCCGGATGCGTGAGTACGGGCGAGCCGTGGACACTGCTGACATTCGTCCAGTTGACTTGGGTTTGCTCGCCAGTGAAGCGATCGAATTCACTCGCCCGCGTTGGCAAATTGAAGAGGTACTGGCGCCAGAGTTGCCAGCACACCCAAAAAGCGAAATCGTGGTCATCAAGCGCTTCGAACCCGCGCCGGAGGTTGACGGCGATCCCTTTTCGATCAGGGAAGCGTTGGTGAACCTGATTTTCAATGCGGTTGACGCGATGCCTACCGGTGGAAACATCACCATCGGTGTGCAACCGGTTGATCAATCGTCAATTCAACTTTATGTTTCCGACACCGGGACCGGCATCCCCATCGAAGCCCAGCCCCACGTGTTCGACCCGTTTTTCACCACCAAGGGTGCCCGAGGAAGCGGTCTGGGACTTGCAATGGTGCGCAAGGTGATGGATGGTCATAACGGACACGTTGAGTTCGAGACCGGTGCAAATGCTGGGACCACGTTTCGATTGTATTTTCCAGCCATTCCGGTCATGCAACGGATCGCCCTCCAGTCTGCACGGCTCGGCCTTGGGGGAACGGTCCCCTCCAAGGTGCTGTCTGAAGCCAAGATGGTCACGCCCGCGACGATTTACCTGATTGATGACCAGGAAGACGTGCTTGAGACGATCACGATCCTCCTTCGGCGCGACGGCCACGACGTACACCCGTTTAGCGATCCGCGATTGGCGATCACCTCCTTGAATCTCCGTCGTCCTGACTTGGTGATCACGGACCTTTCAATGCCACATCTGAACGGGTGGGAGGTGGCTAGGCTGGCCCGCGAAAGCTGGGAGGGTTTGCCCGTCGTCCTTCTGACCGGGCTTGGGCGGACCATCACCACCTCCCAGTTGCAGGAAAACGGAGTGGAATCCGTGATAACAAAGCCACCTGAGCTTGACGTGCTTCGGGAGACGATTGAACGGACCCTCCAACCTCGAAACCGGGCGCCATTGACAATCGTCGTCGTCGACGATGCCACCGCGTTCGCAACGGTGCTGAGGGTGTTGCTTCGCGCAAATGGGCACAACGTTGTACTGGCCGAGACCGTGTCAGAGGCGATCTCACTAATCAGGGAGACACATCGGCTCGGACTGGTCATGCTCGATGCACACCTGCCGGACGGGAGCGCGTCCCACGTCCTGGTCGAATCGAGGGGCCACATTGACCGGCCGACGGTTTGCGTAATCAGCGGAAGTTCAGTGCCAGAAGCGCGAAGCCTTGTGCCTGACGCCGACTTCTACATGACTAAAGTCGATGTTCCGGACCGACTTGGTGAACTGATCGCACTGGCATCGCGTCGGCTAGATGCGAATGCATAGAAAGGCCCGATAAGAGAATGTCGCCGATATCTGAGACGGCGTTTGCGGAGTTCCTTCAAAGGCTCCACCGGGATGCAATGCAGCACGCCGCGTCGATTTCAATCCTCATAGCCGTATGGGAAGGCGCGCATCGGCGCGCCGACGCGAACGGCGAAGCGGAGGCCGCAGCGATGGTGCGCGACGAGGTACGGAAGCTTGCACAAGCTCTCGCATCACTTGAGGCTGACGGGCACGAGATGCTGGCCACGCCTCAGCGCCAGTCAAGTTGACCCTGAGTGGACTGGCCCTACTGACCGTCCGACTTTTCCGCATCGGCTGACGTCAGATAGCCCTCGCGAAGCGCGTACTTGACCAGTTCGGCCCGCGACCGAAGCCCAAGTTTGCTCATGATATGGGCGCGGTGGGTCTCCACCGTCTTGACCGTGACAAAGAGTTTCGACCCGATTTCGGTGTTGGTGTGCCCAACAGCGATCAGGCCCAGGACCTCGCGTTCGCGTTCGGTAAGCGCCTGTAGCGCGGCTTGGGCACGCGCGCCAGCGCGCCTCGCCCGTTGCACAAAGTCGGTGAGCAGACGCTGCTCCACCGCCGGTGAAACGAATGTATGTCCACGGGCAACATCCCGGATCGCAGTCAGAATCACCTCCGGTTCGGCATGTTTCAGCACATACCCCGCGCCACCTGCCTGGATTGCCTGAAATAGGTATGTTTCGCTGGAATGCATCGTCAGGATCAGGACCGAGACGCCACGAAATTCTCGGCTCATTCGGCGCAACGCTTCCAAGCCATTAAGGTTCGGCATGGCGATATCCAACACCATGACGTCTACGCCAGCAACGCCACCGAGGGCCCGGACACCATCCAGCGCGCCCTCCCCATCGGAAGCCTCGCCAACCACCACGAGGTCGGGCTCATCTTCGATCAGTTTTCTGACCCCTGTTCGAAGGATTACGTGATCATCTGCAAGAAAAATCCGTATGGGAGGGGCGCCAATCATTAGGGGTCTCCTGTAACCGGCTTCGGCGGTCGGCCTGCGTCCCGCAGTCTGACCATACAGGCCCGTGCGAACTCCAAGCGACGCATTGCACTGTATCCGGAGTCGTGGGAATCCCCGATGTTCCACAAGACTGGCCACAGTACGCTCCATCTGGGAAACGTGGGTTCCGGCGCCTTTGAATCGCAGACGGGACCCGCGATCACTGAACGGCGGCGGTCTCAATGACCAGAAGCCCGGCCAGGGTGGTGAATAACGTGAGCATACAAAGGTCATTTGCCGTTGCAGTTTCCACAACGCATACCGGCGCCATGAATGAACGGGTCCTGCGAACCGCGAGTGCGCTCGCGAAACGGGCAAACGCGGACCTGGTCGTTATCGAACTGGCCACAAAGTTCGATAACGATGGCGGATTGCTTCACACATCGGGCATTGAGAACAAAGTCGATGAAATCGCCCGAGATTTTTCGGGAAACGTCCGGTTTCGGCGCCTCCCACTCTTGCCTCTGACTCATTCCGGTGAGCGGAATTCCGCGAAGAACGATGCCGAAATAGCCACGACGGTCCTCGCCTGCGCAGGTCGAAAGGGCGACTCGATGGTCATTGTCGGTGCCAATTCCGTCGCCGATCCATTGGGTGGGTTTACCGGGCAACTCGTCGCTCTCGCGGACATCCCGATTGTGGTAGTTCCCGCAAATAGTGTGGAACTCTGCGAAGACCCATTCCATTTGGTAGTCGCCATTGACGAGACCCCAAACGTTGGATCGATTGCAACTCGAATCGGTGAACTTCACGTGTGGTTTGACGTGAGCCTCAGTTTGTTACACGTGCTTCATCCCGGAGGTGGGCGGATCAACGGTGTGTCCGTCCTGGCCCATGATCGAGCCGCGCACCAGATGCAGCGATGCGCGTCCCGTCTTCACGACTTCGGAGTGGACGACACAAGGATCCACACGGCTGTCCGTACCGGACCGACACCTAACGTGATCGTCGACCAGATTAGGCGTGAGCACGCGACCCTCGGGGTGTTGCCGGTGACATGTTCAGCAGGTCACCATCGCCGGCCGAACGGGGTCTCGAATGATGTCCTCATTGACAGCCCAGTGCCGATCCTGCTCTTCTGCACGGCAGGCGCAGATGAACGAGAAGATCAACTGTCACACCTGACTACGATCGAAGCTGTCGGCAGGTAGCCGAAAATCGAGTTTCGGAGGGCTCCGAAACTCGGTCGTAGTTATTCTGTCAAGGCACGACCGAAATGCCTCCAAGCTATCGGTCGTGCACGATTGACATCAGGCAAGTGGTTGACCATCAAGGCCAAACTTGGCTCCCTTGATGGTCAATTCGGTACCCGGCAGTAGACGGTCGGTTCCGGACTGAACCTCTTCCTTGAGCCGCCATTCGTTGGGCTTGTACACCTTTTCCCACTGCGATTCGTCACCGAAGAACCGCTTGGCCACGGACCGGCATGTGTCGCTCACACCGACCTTGTAGGTGAACGTCGGACCGCTGTCCTTCTTGCCTCCACCGAACAACCTGTCGAGCAAACCCATTTCATCCCCCTTGTCAGGACGCTGCGCAGCAGTGGGCGCCTGAACGCGCCATGAGCCGCCGAGCAACCCCACTCGCAGATCACAGGGCAAACAAGGCCACGCGAGGTGAAGGCGAGTATACGACGCCGAATGCTAGCGCGGATACCCCATTGAACTCCTACGGTGGAGTGGCCGCTGCGCCTTCAGTTGAATCCAGGTTGCTCGTATTGCGCGACCACTTGGGTCATGGCAAGCAATCATGCGAATGTCGCCAAATCAGTCATCGGCAGCAGTTGTCGCTTGCCCGGCTCCACTGACGGTCTGGCTCATGCATCTGGGCATCCCCGTAGCAGGGTTGCGGCTCAAACCAACTACGCATGTGACGGCACGGAACGCAACCAATGGTCTGAGGGCGCTTGCGTCACAACCAGGAAGCCGGACTGAATTACGCGACGAAAAAGCCACGCTTTGCGGCGCGTTCACGGGCAGTCAATCGGCGCTCACCAGCGTCAGGATCACTATCGGGCAACATGGGATCAGTGAGGCGGTCACGGTTCGGTGCAAGTGGCCCGGTCGATGCGGGATGTCTGAGCGGGTCATTGTCACCGTCGTTTTCGGCGACGGTAGCCAACGCGCGGGAAATCGCCCGTAACCCGAAATGTTCCACCAAGGACGCAATTGCGTGCGGCGCAGTCGACGGCACGACAAGCTCACCGTCACCAGCTGTGCGGGCTCTTCGTCGCATCCGGGAAACTCGCTGAATTTCGTGGAGAAACCAATTCCGCTCTTCAAGTGGCTCGATCAGGTAGCCACCGTTTGAAGCATCAACCCCTTCCACGTACGCAAGGTGGAGGTGGAGGCGTCCGAGGACAGGCAATGCACCGGGACGCCAAACCTTTGCCCGTTGGGGTCTCGGCTGCTTCGGCAATGGCTTGGCAATGCTCACGCTATGCGTTGTCGGTGGGATTGAGAACGGCTTTACTCCGACAGCGCGGAAACGAACCGGACCAATGGTGCCATCAGGCCGCAGTTGATCTGATAGAGGCTCGAGCAGCGCGTCCCACCGTGGCATTCACACCACTCCCAAGCAGCGGTAAAAATTGGCCGACGTCAACATGTCCCGAAAACAATGAGTTGCAAGCAATCAGAGCCATTCCAATTGAGCATGCGGCGCAAAAACGAAAGCTGTCGCGGCCGCACCTTCGCAACTCGTTATTTGATCGTACTCAACCAAGTCTCGCGGCGCCCGAAATCTAGCGGCGGCGGCGTTAGACCAATCCTGTTTGGGATGAATCCCGCAGCCTCGATCTTCCCGCAATACGGGGACCGTTTCCACCAACGTTCGCAAACTCACCATCAAATACCTGTTACCGTCGATACGGTGCGGTGCGGGAGATACCGCTACGTATCTTCGACCCACACGTCCTCGTTACCGATCGGTCCACGAAGTCTGATCAGGAGTGCGCGAACAATGCACCATCGCATCTATCTGATCAAGACGCCCGGTGGAACGTACGTCGTAAATCGACCGGGCGGGGTCAACCCTCTCACGCAGGCACCAGGAGGCCACGGTCAGTCACCCGTAGGGCTACCGATACCTGTCCCACCACAACCGGTCGCCCAGCCCGACACAACACTCCATCCAATAATTCGGCTGATCGGCCAGCGACTGGAGGTGTTGGAAGAACAGAAGCGATGGATCGAGCGGCTCGGACGGAGCGTCGTGACTTCCATGACCTCGAACACATCCGAATCTGGTGGTCGTGACGAGGAGACCATTCAGATTGATATTGCGCAGGCCTTCGGCGGCGGAAGCACATCTGGCGCCGACATCGAGTTCCCGGCCTGGCTCGTCGAAGGAATGGAAGGATTGCCGAATTCGGTCGATATTTCGGACTACATCGATCGCCTCGACAGATTACGCACCAAAGGCGCGAGCCTAGACGCCGAATTACTCGAGAGATTGCAAAACGGTCAACCGTAATTCGGCCTCGGCTACGCACCCAATCAGCCCATGAGGCAAGCAAGTCACCCCACGTGACAGGTGGGTTCGGAAATCTCCATCCGGGATTTGGGAGAAGATCCGGTACGGAGGCTTGCAGCGCAAGGATGAACCATCGAGGACACAATTTTGTTCGAGATCCCCCTCAGGCATGGTTGATTATTGCCTAGGGTCGTCGGGGGGCAGGCTCCACCGTCACTCTAAATCCGCCCTCAGAGCAGCTCCGCTATCCAAGGTTTGGCTCAACGTCGACTGCAGACCTGCGACTTGAAGTTGCCTCCTCCAGATCAATTCGGACGCCTGTGCGACACCGCGTACTGCAGGGTCCAGACCGAAGTGATTGCGTTTCCGGTGGAAGTGCGCAAATCAATTAGCGCCGATTAGTGACACTCGTCTCGGCAACTTAAATGCACCTTGGCTGCCAAGCCACGGGTTTCGCTCAGAGTGGATGAGCGCCCGCCGTGTTCACCCCAGAAATGACCAGGAAAGTGCGTTCGCCCATCGAACTTGCAGAGGCTACCTGGTGTCTCGCCATCTCCTGCGACCGCAATGAACGGACCATTGGCTCCCTGTGGACACCGAAAATCTGCCGAATTCAACTGGTGTGTCTGAATTGATCAGGTGGCTCGACGCCTTTTTCAACCGAGCCACAGGTAACAACGGTGAGGTACTCGCGGTATCGCAATATCAGCGGCCGTGGATCAAACCCAGTCGCGGCACTTCAAGAGAGAAATCTCGGTGGAGCAGTTCCCACAACTCTGAACCGCTTAGCGCGAAAGATGGAGTAGTCCCGCATTTCCAGACGAACCTGCAATCCGGAAACAATGTCGATGGCGGCCGTCTACCGTTTGCAGTGGCGCGTGATCGTGGGAAGGTCGGTCTCAATCGTCCCCGCCTGGACTCGCTCCTGATACTGCTTCCACGTCCACTGCCGCTGAATTGCTTCCATCACGCAGTCACAGTAGGCCGGCTCCGCAGAAGGGTGCTCCAGGTGGCACGTGAGGATGGTTTCCCGGCGCCATTCGGTTGGGAAAAGGTTCGGGACGAGCTTGGTCCGTGTCACCAGGTCACTCGGTGCGCATGACGTCACCAACATTGTGACAACAAGGGCAACGCTCGGAAAGCGATTCATCTGAACCTCTCTGGCTTCCATGATTGGATTCGCGCCGTACGCGCCGGGATCATGTCACCAACGAAACAGAGGGACCGCCCTCTCGAGCGGTCCCTCCTGAACCATTGTCACCCATCGGCGAGTGAGTACTGCTTGACTACTTGAGGAGTTGGAGCGCCATCTGAGGTGCCTGGTTTGCTTGGGCCAGAACTGCCATCGTCGACTGTTGCAGGATCTGGGTCCGCACCATCTCCGAAACGGCTTTCGCCACGTCCGCGTCGCGGATACGGCTATTGGCAGCGCCGGCGTTCTCGGAGGCAACCCCGAGGCTTTCGATCATATGGTCAAGTCGGTTCTGGTACGCCCCAAGTTGACCACGAGTGGTGCTTACGGTCTCAATCGCGGCGTCCAGCTGGCTGATCGCGGTGTTCGCGGAAGACTGTGCGACAAGCGAGTTCAAACCCGTGTAGGTCGAACTCGTGCCAAGCGTTGAAATACCGCCAGTGGCCAACGAGGTAGTCCCGGAAGCCGAGATGCTCACGGTGATCTGGTTTGACCCATCAAGCGTCGTCGGCTCAACGTTCGCACCGATGTGCAACTTCACCGCCGAAGCACCACCGTTCAGAAGGCTGATCTTGTTGAACTGGGTCGAGTTCGCAATCCGGTCAACTTCAGAAAGGAGTGCGTTCACTTCGTCCTGAATATGGAGTCTATCGGAGTTGGAAAGGGTGTCGTTCGCAGACTGGACGGCAAGCTCACGGATGCGCCCGAGCAGGGAATGCGTTTCGTTCAGGGCGCCTTCGGCAGTCTGGAGGAGGGAAATCCCGTCCTGTGCATTCCGCTGGGCTTGGTTGAGACCACGCACTTGGTTCTTTAGCTTTTCGCTTACCGCAAGCCCGGCCGCGTCGTCCGAGGCCTTGTTGATCCGCAATCCGCTCGAGAGTTGCTCGATTGCCTTGAAGAAACTACCCTGCGTGCTGGCGAGGTTCCGTTGCGCCGAGATCGACTCGAAGTTGTAGTTGATGCGTAGAGCCATTGCCGAGATCCTTCCCTGGTGTCCTGCACCGGCGCAATCCTTTGCATCCGGTTCTGCCGTCTCTCCACTGTCACTGCGACCGTGACGTTCGTTGAGACCTCACCACTATCTTCGACAATTCCGCAATTCTCTTTAGGGGCGTTGGCACTCCGCGGCCCCAGACTGTGAGAGAGGATGGCCAAAGGTTGTCCGATTGCTAGCAACTTGCTCAAACGACCGGCGCCTGGGCCATCTTGTCCACGACGGAAAAATCAGAGAGCGGTGGTACCCCGTCGAGGTACCACCGCTCTGATCGTTCGTGCATTGGCAGGCCGACGCGGCCACGTCTCTGCCGTGTAGGACTGACTACTTGAGCAACTGCAGCGCCATCTGCGGTGCCTGGTTCGCTTGAGCAAGCACGGCCATCGTTGACTGCTGCAGGATTTGCGTCCGCACCATCTCAGACACGGCCTTCGCCACGTCTGCATCACGGATGCGACTGTTCGCCGCGCCGGCGTTCTCGGATGCCACACCAAGGCTCTCGATCGAATGCTCGAGCCGGTTCTGCATGGCACCCATCAGGCCGCGCTGCGTGCTTACCGTCTCGACCGCCGCGTCGAGCGCCGAAATCACTGCGTTGGAAGCGGTCTGGGTGGAGACATTTACCGTTGTAATAGACAGTCCCGCAGCAGTCGCGTTGAGTGTCGAGCTGTAGAGACTGACCTCATTCGCACCGACCATCGACGTCGTCTCGGCGTTCGCACCGATGTGGAACTTGAATGATCCCACTGCCGTGTTGTTGTTAAGCAACACCACGTTGTTGAATTGCGTCGCGGTACCAATGCGATCGACTTCGCTGAGCAACTGGTTCACCTCGGCCTGGAGGTGGGCCCGGTCTGAATTGCTCAGAGTGTCGTTGGCGGACTGAACTGCCAACTCCCGCATCCGTGAAAGCAGCGAGTGCGTCTCGTTCAGCGCACCTTCCGCCGTCTGGATGAGGCTAACGCCGTCCTGGGCGTTCCGCTGGGCCTGATTGAGGCCACGCACCTGATTCTTCAGCTTCTCACTTACCGCAAGCCCCGCAGCGTCGTCCGACGCTTTGTTGATCCGGAGGCCACTCGAGAGCTGCTCGATGGCCTTGAAGAAACTGCTCTGGGTGCCCGACAGATTCCGCTGAGCCGAAACCGACTCGTAGTTGTAGTTGATCCGCAGTGCCATGGCCGTTGCCCTTCCTTGGCTTCGTGTGGAGCCGCCGTCCTTGGCGAACCCCTGTGCGTTCACCCAACCGCGCCGTCACTGGTCACTGCGGCCACAGTGTCCGGTTCCGCCTGCTGCGCGACTGGCTTCCCACCAAGTATCGGCAGCTTTGCCGGAATCATGAGCCTTGCGCGACCACTGATCCAAATCCAACCGCGGATTGCCTCACTGACGAACGGTGTCCGTTAAAGCAGGGTTACTTCGCGCTTCGGAGTCCTCGTGGAAGGAACTGCCCAGTGACGCCCCACCGGTCAGCGTAGAGGGGTTCGCGCCGACTCATCGAGGGGCGACCCGGAGCGAAGATTCAATCGAGCGCCACCGAAGGAACAGCACAATGCCGCCCAGGAGCCCGCCAAAGCTGAAGGAAACCAGCATCCCCGTCAGACCTGCTTCAAGGACATTTCCGGCTACCCATGCCAGAGGAAGCGTCACCAACCACATCACGAGAGCACTGGCAATCATAGGAAATCGCGTGTCGCCACTTCCACGCAGTGCCGAACCAAACACGATTGCCAGCGAGGAAATCGGCAGGTACATCCCGATGACCCGCAGACCTGGGATTCCAGCGTCAACTACTTCAGGGACACCCGTGTACAGCGAAACCAATGACGGAGCAAACACCAGGAACATGCCACCAGATGCAGCCAGCCATGCTAGCGAAAGCACGTATGCCCGGTTCGTCGCAGTAATGGCGGCTGGCCCGCCGGGAATTGGCACACCCGACCCATACGCCTGACCGACGAGAATGGTTGCGGCCGTGGCACATCCAATTGCCGGCAAGTAGGAAATTCCCATGAGGTTGAAAACCACCCGCTGTGCTGCCGAAATTGAAGTTCCCTGGGCTAGGACAAGAACCCCGAAAAGAAGTGTCGCCATGGTCGACTGCCCTTGCTCAATGGCCGCCGGCAAGCTCAGGCGCACGACCCTCGTCATTTCGTGAAGGTCTAATCGCCATCGAGACCGTGCACCGGGTCCAAACGGCAACGCCAGGACGCCTCGACCCCTAAGGAGGATTGTCAGCAGAAGCAGCGCACCAGCGCCCCGGCCAAGCGTCGCCCCCCAAGCAGCACCCGCCACCCCCAATGCCGGGAACCCCCAGAGGCCGAACACCAGTGAAGGGCTGACAAGCAGGTTTACGAGGTTTGTAAGCAACCCGGCAAACATCGGCGTCCTGGTGTCACCTGAACCGCGCAACGCCCCGCCAAACACGGCTGCGGGAACCAGAACGATTGCGCCGACGACTGTGACGTGGAGGTACTCTGCGCCTTGCCGAGTGACTTCCGCGTCACCTCCCAAAAGCGCCACTGCCTCACGTGTCCATGGCGCGAGCGACGTTATGACAGCGCTGACAGTCACGGCGGCCAAAGTTGCTTGTACCAACGTATGCCTTGCCTGGACCTGGTCTCCCCGACCGATAGCGTGCGCAATCAGGACCGTTGTTCCGGTTCCCAGTGCAGCACCAAAACTTATTGCAAACCAGATGAGCTGAAGGGCCGCTCCCATTCCCGCAAGGGCGGAGTCACCAAGGCGCCCTACCATGAGCAAACCGCTCACACCTACGGTCATGGATAGAAGACCGTCTACGACCGCGGGACCGGCGAGAGACGCAACCCGGACCCACGCGACATTCGGCGGGACGGGCGTGGTGAGACCAATGTCGCGCGGTCTTGACACAGTTCCCGCGATTATCTTGGCCGAAGCAGTATTCATCTGATGGGATGGTAGGTCACGCTGACGGTCCAAGCATCTCGACCGACGCCTGTCCATCTGCTTCCATCGCGACGCATGACCGTGCGCTCTTCAACGAAGCCCGTCCACGGTGTCCCACGCGGCCATTCTAGAACTTATGTTCTATAATGACGGTCAGCGGCCAGACCCACGGAACTGGACAGGTCTCGGTCTGATGGAGTAGCCATGCAATCAAGACAAGATAAAGCGGACATGGTCGACAAGGTTCGGGCGAACCGGGTACCTGTAACTGACATGCTCAGGGATCCGGGTCGCGGATCGCCATGTACGACCACATGGATAGACACCTCCTTTGGCATCGTGGTCGCGACGATCGTTCGTTCACATGACGGGGGCGCCGAACAGGTTTTCCTAAGAGGCAACGTCGTCGGAGGTGAGAGCGGTGCAGCAATCGAGGCGCTTGGCCGGCTGATCACCATCGTCTTGCGCATGCCTTCGACGATGAGCCCTGAAGACAGAATGCGTGAAGTCGTTGGGAGCCTCAGTGGGACCAACATCGAAAGGTTCACCTCTGAGCTCGCTCAGGGACCAACTGGCTGAAATAGCCGTGCCACGCAATCAGGGCGTAGGGGGTTCTACTCAGACGATCAACGCACCCATAAGTCTGGGCCTTCATATTGAGACGTATTCTGAAGACGTATTCCGTCAATTTTCAATTTCCAGGATGTATGGTCAGGGTCAAGGCAGGGACGTGATGATGACCAATGATGGATCCCACAAGTACGAGGAACTTGGCTCCGCCCGCTTCTCATATCTGGTTGCAACATATGAACTTCGGGATGCCAAACTTGCACTGGGACGGGCAACCATCGCCGATTACCACGGAGCGTCGGTTCACCTCGCCACCGCGACCGAACTGCACCGGGAGTCCGAAGTCAAGTGGGACGCAGCGCGCGAAACGCATGCCAAGGCTTGGATCGCTTTCGACGCACTTGCATGACAGCCTCCGCCCACATAACCGGAGACTACGGCGTGAGGACACCCAGCCCGCGTCTACGCTTCGAAGGGAATTCCCAACGAAGCGGAAATTGCCTCCAGCACTCTTCGCCAAGTGACGAGCGAGTACCGACCTGGGGTCACCGCATTCTTGGTCAGCGCCACCGCAAGGCGATTGCGAGGCGAGACCATGGCTGCCCGACCTCCAGCACCGTCGTGACCAAACGCATCCCGCCACGGAGCAAGGCGGTGCCCGGTTGGAGCCACTTCCGGCATCCCCCCCAACTGGTAGCCAAGTCCCATCCCCATCGCAAGTGATGATCCGTCGTTTCCGAAACTTGGACGAACGGCTTCAGACAGCGTTTCGTCCCGCAAGAGGCGCACACCATCAACGCCGTCTGGGCCAAGAGACGCATAAACCCGGGCAAGCGCCCGTGCGGACGTCGTGAGGTTTGCCGCTGGCATGCAGCCGTGGATCCATCGCGGGTCGTTGCCGAACGCGACCATTCGGTCGGATTGGTCACTCTCTTCTCTGGAAGGTGGCGCAATACCCGTATCCACGCCAGGCGAGCCGGCTGTGACCAGAACAGCCCTGGTAGACGCTCGCAGCACGTCTGACGGATCGATTCCAAACGTGAGGTCCGTTATTCCGAGACGCTGAGAAATCTCCCGGTCGACCGCACTTGCAAACGACTCTCCAGACACACGCACCACGATATTTCCAAGGATCGAACCGAATGTGACCGGGTGGTAGACGAGGGTTGATCGAGGCTCCCACAGCGTAGATGCGCCCTCAATCGCCCGGCCTGCATCGGCAAGGTTCCACTGATCGAGCCAGGAGACATCCGCAACCTCTGATAGCCCGGCGCGGTGTGTCAAGGCATCACGAACAGTAATTCCCGACTTGCCGTGGAGCGCAAACGCAGGCCAGTACTGCGCGATTGGGGCGTCATAGTCGACAAGGCCAGCCTCATGAAGGCGGTGAACCAGGGTCGCCGTGATGCCCTTCGAGCAAGAGAAGACCAGGAACGGCGTATCGTGGTCTACCTCGCGCCCGGTCCCGAGGTCGGCAATCCCGGCCACCGCGTCAACCACAACCTCGCCTTTGTGATAGGCCGCCACCTGCAAACCACATTCGCCAAGCGATTCGATTGCATCGTTCAGGACCTGCACGACCGCCTGCTGAGCCCGTTCGTTCACCGTGTTTCACGCCTCATTTACATGCTCTTCTCGGAAAATCGCTGGTTCTCGTCGTGTCGCCTCCGCCACAAATCTTCCAACGACTGGATCGGGATTCAACGAATGAGCGAATGCATCGCACGCCCGACTGCACTCACCACCGACGCAGCGTCCTCATCGGACAAGATACGAACGTCGATTCTGACAACTCTCGGATCAGTGTGACCCATTATCGCGACACTCGGAGTGCCACTCAAGAGTGATTCCTGAAGAGTCTTCGCGTGAACTCCGGTTTTGTCATCAATATGCACAAATGCCGTGGGATACGGCCTCCCGATATGGTCTGGGAATTTCAGTTCGGCACGCAAACCTGATATCCCGTTGATACCCGCAACGGCAGCAGATGTTCGCTCAAGCGCCGCCTGCAAATCAGAATCATTGTCTCGTGACGCCCAAACGTCGATTGCCGTGAGTAAACCAAAGACTTCCTCCTTGGAGACTTTCAGTGGGCGGCCAATCCCGTGCACCGGGCTCGATTGAAGCCGAGCGGCTTCGATGAGGTCCCGTCGCCCGGTGAGGATTCCCGAGCCTTGCGGTCCCCGAAGACCCTTGCCCCCCGAGAACGCAACAAGGTCAGCACCCAAGTCGATGAAATGATGAAAGTTCGACGCCGGAGGTAGCGTATTTGAAGCGTCGACGAGAACCGGCACACCATGGGCGTGAGCCACCTTGATTGCTTCTTCAAGTGACATGCCTCGATCCAGCCCATCGCTGACCCAGTAAACGCCGGCGGTGTGACTATCAAATCCCGCTTCAAAATCCTCACGCGTCAAATGGTCTGCGTCACCGACTTCCTGAAAGACCCCACCTGCACCCCGAACAGCGTGCGCATATCCCCACGCCTCGTATTCACCGTGTATGTCCGCAACCCGACCAAATCGGCGCGTCACGAACCCGTAGGGGAATTTGAATGACCCTTCAATGGCCGCAGTATGAGGAAGCGAGGCCATTCGTCGATGGTCGTGGCCCGTCATGATGGCCGCCGCGCCAACCATCAACGCCGCCGCACACCCTGACACGACAAGGCTCGCCTCGCCGTTCGTGCGTGCCGAAATCCTTCTGCTCGCCTCATCTTGTAGCGAACGCATGTCCACGCAAGCGACGGACGCCTCGGCCATTGCCACACTGACCTCCGGCCACATGACCGTTCCACCGAACGTCGTCCAGTGACATGTCGCATTGATGACCGGCTTCAGTCCATACCGCTCGTGGATCGTCAGTCCCATTTCAACCCCATTGAAGCATGAACCCCGCACCACTCCCAGCCGCAAGAAGCGGCTGAAAGTAATGCGGGGTAGACAAGTGCGGGTTCAGTGCGAGCGGATCAATGCGCTGCCGGGTTGTCCCAGTAGTAGGTCTCCGGATCGTAAACCGCCGGGGTCGGGTGGATCCACGGCGCAACGAACCCGCCGAGTGCGAGGTCATCGCGCTTCGGCACGTTGTTGAGACCCTTCTTCACCAGGACGATCGCTGGAGTGTTCGCGGAAAGCCCGCTGAAGAACGGGCCGTCCTCGACATGGATCTTGATCATGTCCCAGACGAGCTTGTTCCGCTTGTTGACATCCGGCTCTACCTTGGTCTGGTCGTAGAGGTCCCACAACCTCGCAATCGAGCTGCCCGGTTCCGGCGCGACACGCGGAGGAGTGCGCTCGTACGGATCCTTGTCCGCCTCGGCACCCTCTCGCGTGGTCCCCTTGACGAGGTACCAGTTGCCG
>Ga0209598_10000667_pt1 | contig 27977 bp, 23 predicted proteins | sample M_140807_EF_Meta_FD_187317 | JGI IMG/M metagenome (GOLD analysis project Ga0209598, IMG submission 187317) | Freshwater microbial communities from Lake Montjoie, Canada to study carbon cycling - M_140807_EF_MetaG (SPAdes) (version 2) | ecosystem: Environmental > Aquatic > Freshwater > Lake...
CTCCTGAAGGCGGCGGCCGAGGCGGTCTGGGCCCTGTTTATCCAGCGGGAAGCCTGCGGCATGCGCGACCAGAAACCGGTGATCGCCGACCTGGGAATCCCCCGGGCCGTACTGGTCCGCCTGGGTGCTCGCTAGGGGGTTAGAACCTGACAATTGAGACCCGTTGTGGATTGGTCGGCGAGGGTCCGCTAGCGGGCGCCGAGCCAACGGGAAGACATGACCCTTGGCGGCCCTTGGAGCTGCGTGGCAAACTTGGTGGATGGCCGATCATTCAACACCGAACCTGCCAGCTATCGACTTCGAGGAGACCTCGCGGTTCTATCAAACGCTCGGCTTCCAGCAGGGTTGGCGCGACGACGCGTGGATGATCATGGCGCGCGGAACACTGATGCTGGAATTCTTTCCGCATCCAGACCTTGCACCCGGAGAGAGTTGGTTCAGTTGCTGTCTTCGTCTCGACGATCTCGACGCATTCCACGCCATGGCGCGCGCAGCCGGTCTTCAGGACCAACCTCGGGGATGGCCTCGAATGGGTGAGCCCTCGATCGAAACGTCCGGCATTCGCATCGCCTATCTGATCGATCCCAACGGATCACTGATCCGGCTCATTCAGAACTGAGCTTCAACGTCGCAGGTATGTCCGCTCTCCCCCCGTCTCGGATTTTCGGAAGGTCTGCCCCCCTTTCGCACCGGGGCCGTGTCGCCGCAATTCGGGTCGCGGACGGGCCGGCGGCGGCAAGCGCTACGGCTGCGCCGACCCCCGCCGCGAATTCACGCCGATTTGTTGTCGCTGTCGCCCCCTGGGTCCGGATCAGGCTTCCGGCTCAAACCCATTCTCGATGTAACCCAGGCCATCGATCTCCACCCGCACGCGGTCTCCGGCGCGTAGGGCCACCGGCGGCCGCATGGCCACGCCGACGCCGCCGGGCGTTCCGGTATAGATGATGTCCCCGGGTTCAAGGGTCATGGCCTGCGATAGCTCTGCGATCTGGGCCCAGACATCAAACACCAGGTGGCGGGTGTTGGAGTTTTGCCGGATCTCGCCGTTCACCAGGGTGCGCAGATTCAGCGCATGGGGGTCGGCGATCTCATCCGCCGTGGTGATCCAGGGGCCGAAGGGCGCGTGGGTATCAAACGACTTGCCCAGCACCCACTGGCTGCTGCGGTTCTGCCAGGCGCGTTCGGAGACATCGTTACCCACGCACCAGCCGAAGATCGCGGCCGGCGCGGCGTCACGCGAGATGTGACGACCACGAACGCCCACCACCGCGATCATCTCGCCCTCGTAGTCGACGAAGGCCGACGCCTTGGGAATCTGCACCGGGTCGAACGGGCCCGCCACGGCGTTCAACTGTTTGGAAAACCAGATCTGGGACTTCGGCGTCTCCTGGCCGGTCTCGGCGATGTGATCCGCATAGTTGAGTCCGATCGCCATGATCTTCTCGGGCCGCGGAACGGGCGCCAGCAGTCGGACCCGATCGCGCGGCAGGGTCTCGGCGTCGGCGGAGGCCAGCCGACGGGCCTCCCCCTCCAGATCGGCCCACCGCGTGATCAGGTCAATCATGTCCTGGGCCATTCCGGGACGGGCGCGGTTGAACCGCACGATGCGGTCTCCCTCGATGACGGCGCCGATCTCGGACGCGTCCTGGTCGAGCGGCTGGAAGGTCGCAAGTCGCATGATGTCAGGTCCTTTGATGTGGGCTCAGATCAGGCCGGGATAGGAGCCACCGTCCAGTTGCAGGTTCTGGCCGGAGATGAATCCGGCCTGGGCGCTGCAGAGAAAAGCACAGGCGTCGCCGAATTCCTCCGGGCGTCCAAACCGCTTGGCGGCGATGGAGCCGGCGATTTCCGCCCGGGCCTCGTCGTAGGTGATGCCCCTCATCCCCATCATCAACCGGGCCATCTGTTGCTGGCGCTCGGTGTCGAAGCGTTCGGGCAACATGTTGTTGATCGTGACGTTGTCGGCCGCCACCTCGGGCGCGATGGCCTTGCAGGCGGCGGTGAGCGCGGCCCGCGCCGCGGTGGACAGGCCCATTGGACCGCGCGGCGACTTCACCATTGCGCTGGTGATATTGACGATGCGGCCGAACTTGCGGGCTCTCATTCCAGGCAGGAGGCCCCGGATCAGCATCAGCGCCGGCAGCATGTTGGCGTCGATCGCCCCGAGCCAGGCGGACTCATCCCAGGCCTGGAACTGGCCCGGAGGCGGGCCGGCATTGTTGTTGACCAGAATGTCCACAGCGCCGGCCGCGTCCAGCAGGGTCTTACGACCCTCAAGCGTTTCAAGATCCGCAGCGACCGCTTCGACGTCGCCGCCGGTCTCTCCGGCGATTCGATCCCGGGCCGCCGCGAGCTTTTCGGGGTCTCGTCCGTTGATCACCACCTGCGCCCCTTCCCGGGACAGGGCGAAGGCGCAGGCAAAACCCAGCCCCTGGGAGGACGCGCAGACCAGGGCGCGCTTATCGTTCAAACCGAGATCCATCACGCGGTTCCTGTCAAAATGGCATCCACCGGAGTGGCAAGGTAGGCGGAAAGGGTCCCGGCCAATCGCCGGGCCTCGTCGGTGCCGCCGCGGGCCGTGATGGCCAGGATATGGCCGTCGGGTCGCACGAGTACCGCACCCTGAGGCTCAAGACCCATGCGGACCGACCAGGCCTCCCCGGACACCTCGAAATCTGCGCCTTCCGTCCACTGGACCGACGGCGCTCGTAGGCCGTCGGCCAGGCCCGTCAGGTCCCCCGCGTCCGCCGCGGCGATCAGGGTCAATCCGTTGGGATCGACGAGATCAAGAGTCGAGCGTCCATCAGCCAGTTCCACATGCGGCAGGCGTGCGCCGACCACGCATTTGGGGGTGAACTGGCTGATCGGCAGCATGTCGTCATCCCTTAGGGCGTCTCCATAGGCAAAGCCGAGTTGCAGGCGCAGGCTGTCGAAATGATCCTTTTGGAAGGCGACCGCCTCATCGATTCGGGTCCGTGACTCCGGGTCCGCTAGGCGGGCGCGATAGGTCGCCTCGTCAACGGTTCGGTCCGCGCCATAGCCCAGGGCCTCGAACAGGCTTCCCAACCGGAAGGTGTTGGCCAGGCTCTGGCCCATATTGGTCTGGGCGATAATCCGGCGCTCCGACTCGTAGGTCTCCAGAAGCGCCTCTCCCGCCCAGCCGGCTTCCACCGCCGCGATCTTCCAGGCCAGATTGTCGATGTCGCCAATCCCGGTGTTCATTCCGAGCCCGCCCGTGGGGGGGAAGCGGTGACCGGCGTCTCCGGCCAGGAACACCTTGCCGTCGCGATAGGTCCGGGCGATCTGGGCCGACATCTTCCAGCCCTTGACCCCCTTGATCTGGAGATCCGGCACTGGCGCACCGACTGCGGCGGCGACGGCGGCCCGGCAGGTGGCCTCGTCGAAGTCTTGCGGGGTCGAATCCGGACCACAGGGGTGCATCAGCACCCAGGTCTTTTCCACATCATAGGCGATCAGGGTGCCGTTCAGGCCAGGCCCGAAAAGGAAATAGAGGATTCCAAGCTTGTCCCCGAGGATGGACCGCAGGTTGGCCTCGAAATGAATGGTCATGAAGTTGGCGAGGCCTTCCGGCCCGTCCATCGCGATGCCCAGACTTTCGCGCACGGTGCTGCCCGCCCCGTCACACGCGATGACATAGCGGCTACGGACCTTCAGCACCTCGCCGGTGGCGCGATCCTGAAGTGAGGATGTCACGCCGTCGGTCAGTTGCAGGCTGCTCTGCCATTCCCGGCCCCGAAGGAGGGTAACGTCAGGCTGGGCGAGGACCGCGCGCTCCAGAACCTCCTCAAACTCCGGCTGTGCTATATTGATGAGGGGCCAGGGCGTGACAGCACGCACCGCGTCGTCCTGGCGTTCATACGCAATGCTGCCGATCGGGGGCGCGCTGAGGGTCTCCATCATCCAGACGTAGCCCCCATCGCCGCCACAGGTGGCGACCGCGTGGATCTCTTCCATGGGTAGCCCCGCCGCTGCGCAGATCTCAAGAGATCTTGGATTGAGGGCGTGAGCCTTGGGGGAATCCAGGCGCTGCGGATACTTTTCGGCAACCAGAACCTTGATGCCACGGCGCGCCAGAAGCTGGGCGCCCAGAAGGCCGACAGGCCCTCCGCCGACGATGAGGACCGTCGTCTCGATCTCGTTCATCTCGGGACTCATGCAGACTTCGAGCGCGGTACGGGGGGGATGGTGCGGCCAAAGCTTGAAGGCATGTTCGGGCCCCACTGACTCACCGCGCCCATATCGATGGAGTGGTCACCCGTCGGCGCAGAGGCGTCAAACTGGTCCCCATCTGTCCAGTGCTCGTGAATATGGCCCCAGGGGTCGCGCCAGTAGTCAAAGACCTGGCTGCCCAGCAGATGGCGCCCCACGCCCCATTCATGGCTCCGGCCCTTGGCGGCCAGATGCTCTCGCCCGGCCTGTACATCGTCGATGTCGCAGACCTCCCAGGACAGGTGGTTGAGTCCGGATACACCGCCTGAGGACATGTTGCTGGCAAAGAGAATGGAGTGATGATCCGCCGGCTCCGCACCCTTGTCGCAGCGGGTAAAGATCGCCACCGGCATGCCAGGAGCCAGATTGACCCGATCCGAAGCGATCAACCCGAAGCGCGCGTGGTACCAGGCCAGAGCCGCCACCGGGTCCGGCACATTCATCGCCAGGTGACCAAACCGCTTGATGCGGCTCGGACCGGATTTGATCCGCTGGGTCGCGCCAATGCGCTGGAAGGTTTCGCCCATGTTCAGGGGGCGTGGCGACAGTTCGGAAAGCGGCGCCACCGGCTCGAACCCGAACACGGCCTCGACCATATGGCCGACGGGATCCACGGTCGAGGTCTTCCAGCCCCCACCGGGCGCGTCAATCGCCTCCACCGGCGTGAACCCCGGGCTGGCGGCGAGGCTGTCGAGATCCGCCCGGCTGCCGACGCTGAATGCGAAGCCGAGAAAGGCGGGTTCACCCTGATGGGTCACGTGAACGTAGGGCGAGGTCCCGGCGCTGCGCATGTAGAGCACATCAGAGCGGCGCTCCGCGCGGACCATGCCGAAGTCCATGAGAAAGGACTCCATCTGGTCCAGGTCGGGAACCTGCAGGCGCGGGAACGCCACATCGCGAACCTTGATGATCGGTTGAGTGCTCATGTCCCTGGCCTCCCCGCCAAGCCGCTGAACGCCGTGCGTTGACCCTGTCGTCGAGGCTTTTGGGACCTTTGTCAATTATCTGAAATCAGGCTAGGCTGCCGGAAGTTGAAGTTAGGTCGAGATGTCCGGCGAGGGTCCATTCACCCATCAGGCGCGCCACCAGCGAAAGAGTGTGAGAACGCGCGCGCGCCTGATGGATGCGGCTGTGGAGGTGTTCGCGCGCGACGGCTTTGAGGCGGCTTCCGTAAACGAAATTGCCCGTCGGGCTGACGTGGTCAACGGCACTTTCTATGTGCATTTCAAGGACAAGGACGCCATCGCGGCCGAGGTCGCCTTCAAAGTTGCCTACGATATCGCCCGCCAGATTGACGGGGCGATGACCCACATCGACAACGCAGCCGAACGGTTTAGTTGCGCGACCCGACAGTTCATCGAAATTGCCTGCGGCCAACCGCAATGGGGCTGGGTGTTGATCCGATCGGCCCGGTACGCGCCGGAAGTCCATCGCCAGGTCGAGAGCTATCTGCGCACCGATCTTGCGCGCGGCGTGCGTCAGGGCTTGTTCGACCTGGAGATAGACGCGTTCACCATGGATACGATCCTATCCATGATCTTGGCGGCCCTTGCCGCGCGCCTCCGGGGGGATTCTGGCCCAGAAGCCGCCTCGAAGGTTTCCGAAATGGTGCTGCGAGTTCTGGGAGTCCCGGCGGTGGCGGCGAAGGCTTTCGCCTGGAGTCCCATTGAACTCCAGGGCTTCAAAATACAGACGACGCTCGAAGCAGACGGGGTCTGGGTGTCAGACGGTGCGCAAACCTGACGCCCAAGCGGCGACTTCTGCAGTCGGGCTGCGGCTAGGCGGGCACCAGGCGTCAGACTCTATCCGCTAGATCAGGGTCCGATCGGCGGGAACCCGCTTTCGGACAGAACCCTGAGCTGCCTCTCTTGATGCAGAGCCTTCAGCCGGTGAGGTCGCCCTCGGCGCGGACGCCGCAGGTGTCGCAGATGAGGTCTGCACCCTTTCGCACCAGGGCCGTGTCGCCGCAGTCCGGGCAGACGTCGGCGTCTCTGCGCAGTCCACCTGGGGCACCGCGTTCCTGCGGCGTCGGCAGGAAGACGAGGTTGTCGGGTGCTGCGCCCCGGGAGAACCCGCGGGAGATGAACCGAGACGCGGGCTGGGGTTCGGGGGCCTCCAGGGGCTGGCCATCGGCCGCGCCCCGGCCCAGGCCGTCCGCGTTCAACTCTCCGTCGGCGTTCGCCAGGTCATCCCGGCCGAGATAGGAGATGCCGAGCTCGCGGAAGATGTAGTCGAGGATTGAGGTCGCGGAGCGGACGGAGTCGTTGCCGGTCACCTGGCCCGCCGGCTCGAAGCGCGTGAAGACGAAGGCGTCCACGAAGTCGTCGAGGGGCACCCCGTACTGGAGGCCGATGGAGATCGACACCGCGAAGTTGTTCATCAGCGAGCGGAAGGCGGCACCTTCCTTGTGCATGTCGATGAAGATCTCACCCAGCTCGCCGTCATCGTATTCGCCGGTGTGGAGGTAGACCTTGTGGCCGCCCACGGAGGCCTTCTGGATGTAGCCCTTCCGGCGATCGGGCAGCTTACGCCGGGTGGGCGGGCGCTCGACCTCGACGCGTCGCTCGATGATCCGCGCCTCTGGCTCCGGTGCCGCCGCAGGCGCCGCAGCCGCCTCAGCAGGGCTCGGATCGCGCAGCCTTTGGCGCTCCAGCAGGCCTCGTTTGATCCGAGGGGCCAGGATGACGCCGCCGGTATCTCCCAGGCCTTCCAGGATGGCGTCCAGGGCCTCGGCTTCGGCCTCGAAAGCCACCACGGGGGGCGTGGCCAACAGGGGGGCGAGGGTTGCGGCCATGGCGACGGTGTCCGCGATGGGGATCTCGGCAAGGGTTGCCAGGGCTGCGGCCTGGGCCTCGGTCAGGCCCGGGAGGTCGGATAGTCGACCCGAGCCGGCGATGGCGGCGTCGCTGAGGGCCACCTGCTCGGGGCTGAAGCCCATGCGCTCCGGGAGATCGAGGGTGGGGTCGGCCAGCTCGGCCTCGGTGAGGCCGAGGACATCGGTCAGGAAGCCAGGGTCGATCACCCGCACGGACAGGACGTCCGACAGGCGGGTGGCCATGGGAAGGGCCGACTCGACGGCGGCGATCTCGTGGTCGGTGAAGCCCCGGGCCTCCAGGGCGGCCCGGTCGACCCCGGGGGCGCCGGAGAGGCCCCGTAGGCCCAGGGCGTGGAGCCGGGCGTCTGCGACATCGATCCCCAGACCCTCCAGGGCCCGTAGCGAGGCGCCGGAAAGGGTGCGGTAGCCTTCAGCGTCGGCGGTCTCGACCGTAATCACCGGGCCCGGGGAGGGGGCGCCGGAGGGATCTGCCCCGCCCAGCCTGAGGGCGAGCTCAGGATCGCTGAACAGGGCGAGCCCTACGTCCAGCCCCTCGGGAATGGCCCGCCGCGCATTCTTGAACAGGCCGCGTGCTGCCTTCCGCGCCGGCTCGGAGCCATAGGCCAGGCCCCGGGCCAGCAGCCAGTCGCCCAGTCCGCCCAGGCCGATCAGGCCCGGACGCCCGGACGCCGCCAGGGCTGTGGCGAGGTCGGTGACGGCGGCCTCGAACCGTGAGGCCTCAAAGTCTATGCCGAGGTCGAAAGCGCCCAGGTTGACGGCACCACGCACGCGGCCCGCCGTGGCGGCGAGGGCCGCCGCAGTCCCGGCATCCGGCGCCAGGCCAACGCGGCCTGTCAGGGCCAGGCGTCCCAGGTTCGGGGTCGCGGAAGCGCCCCGGGAAACCACCATCCTCAGCCGGTCTCCCTCCGATGGCGGGAGCGCCTGTCGCCAGATCGTTTCACCGCACCGGGAAAGGTCGATGGCCTCAAGGATAAGGTCGTCCGGGGCCCCGGCGGCGCGAGCCCGCTCGACGGCCCGGGCCAGGGCGGGATTACCGGCCGGCCACGCGCAGGCCTCCCGGTCTCCCTCACAGCGAGAGATAGCGTCCAGGACGCCCTGCATGGGACCCGCAGCCGCCTCTGCAGCGGCCTGGGCCAGGCGCTCACCCCGGAGGGTGGCGGCCAGGGCCTGAAGTCGAGCCTCGAGACCCGGGTCTGCTGCCTCCAGGATCTCGGGCGCAGGACCCGCGGGAAGGCCGATCGCTGTTGCACCGTTCAGCATCAGGGCGGCCAGGCGATCCCCCAGCCCGAAACGCTGAGCCTTGCGGGCAAGGTCTGCAGCCAGCCCCTGGATGGCGGCGCCCAGGTCCTCGGCGCCCCCCAGCGCCTCCATCCAGGCTTCGACCTGGGGCTGGGTCCAGTCGGCCGGTGCCAGGACCTCGACGCACCGGTCGCTCAGTTCGACCTGCCGGGACTCCAGAACGGGCGGGGTGTGCATCAGATCGGTCTCCACTTCCGGCAGGTTAGGACCGCGACTGGCTGCGGGCAACAGATGTTGCGGGTCAGATAGCCCTGATCCACAAGATGTTGAGGTTTCCTGATCGCTGGACGCTCGGGGGCGGGCGACCTATAGTCCGCCGCAGTCAATCTGAGTGGTCTGGAACGCGCATGCTAAAGGCGATCTTCACCTGGTGGAACGGCGCAACCATCGGTGCCGGGTTCCATATCAAGCGCAGGGGCGTCTTCGTGGGCCAGGACGACTACGGCAATCGCTATTTCGAAGCCCGGGATGCCAAGGATTCCTATGACGGCCGCCGCCGCCGCTGGGTGATCTACAAAGGCTATCCAGATGCTTCCAAGGTGCCTGCCGAGTGGCACGGCTGGCTGCATTACACCTTCGACGACTTGCCCACCCAAGCGTCCTTGCCCCGGAAGGCCTGGGAAAAGGATCACCTTCCCAATCTGACGGGTACGATCCACGCCTGGCGGCCCAAGGGCTCCATTTCTCGCGGCGGAGAGCGTCAGCGCGCCGCCGGCGACTACGAGGCTTGGCGGCCCGAATAGCATGGCCCTGAGCCCAAACAGCCGACGCCTGGCCGTGATCGCCCTTGCGGTGACGGCGGGTCTCGCCCCTGCAGCCCTGGCACCGGCCCAGCAGGCGCCGCCTCCCGCAGCCGATACCCCAGCCGACTCCCCAGCCGACTCCCCGCCCGCTTCCGCTGAGGTGCTTCCGCAGGCTCCGGAAGGCGGGGTGGCTCTGCCGGCAGTCGTCGAGGAGGAAGTTCCGCCCGCCGTGGTCGAGGCACCGCCGCCTGCAGTGGCCCCACCCGTGCCGGCCTCCCAGGTGGCGCCGGCCGAACCACCTGAGCGCAGGGTCGCCGACCTGCCCGTCGAAAGCGTTCGCCAGAGGGAGAGGTTCGCCGTCGCCGTCCTGCAGGCCGTGGACAAGGTGACGGCAGAGACTATCCGCTTCGAAGCGCCTGTGGGTCAGCCCGTCCGCTACAAGTCCCTGATCCTCACGGTTCGCGCCTGTGAGCATACCGCTGGCGATGAGCCGACCGAGGACACCGTCGCCTACCTGACGGTGGACTCCCAGCCCAAGCCGCAGGCCGGCCGGCCAGCGCCCGGACCCCGCCAGGTCTTCAAGGGCTGGATCTATGCCTCTTCGCCGGGGCTCAGTGGCCCCGAGCATCCGGTTTACGATGCTTGGTTGATCACCTGCAGGACCGCCGCGCCGCTGAGGGGCGCAGCCCCCGTGAGCCGGCCTTCAACCTCCAGCGCTACCGCCAGTCGCTCGAGGTAGACGTCCCGGGGGATTTCCTCGGCCCCGAGACTGGCGAGATGGTCCGTGATGAACTGGGCGTCGAGGAGCCTGTAGCCGCCCCGGATCAGCTGCGCCGCAAGGTGGGCGAGGGCGACCTTCGAGGCGTCTGTCTCGAATGAGAACATGCTCTCCCCGAAGAAGGCGCCACGCAGCGAGACCCCAAACAGCCCGCCGACCAGCCGGCCCCCGCGCCAGGCCTCCACAGAGTGGGCGGCACCCTCGGCATGCAGGCTGCGATACATGCCCAGGAGGGCTGGGTTGATCCAGGCGCCAGGGCGAGCCGGATCGGCGCAGGCGGCCAGCACAGCCTCGAAATCCGAGTTGATGCGGACCTCGAAGGTATCCTGCCGGAGGGTCCTCTGCAGCCTGCGGGGCAGCTGAAGTCGGTCCAGAGGGAAGACCCCGCGGAACTCGGGCTCGACCAGGAAGACCTCGGGTGCCGTGGGCGAGTCCGCCATGGGGAAGACCCCGCGGGCGTAGAAATCCAGCGCCGGGTGTCGACGGGTAGCCGGGCTCACCTGGCCTCCGCGAGATCCTTCAGCCAGGATTCCAGCCAGTGGATCGTGTAGTCGCCCATGACGAAGTCCGGCTGGAGCAAGAGGTCCTGGAAGAGGGGGATCGTCGTCTCGATACCGCCGACCACCATTTCGCCGAGGCAACGGCTGAGCCGGGCGATGCACTCTTCGCGGTCACGCCCGTGGACGATCAGCTTGCCGATCAGGCTGTCGTAATAGGGCGGGATGGCGTAGCCGGCGTAGATAGCGCTATCGAGGCGGACGCCGAGGCCGCCAGGGGCGTGGAAATCCGTGATAAGTCCCGGCGAGGGGGTGAAGGTCCGCGGGTTCTCTGCGTTGATCCGGCACTCGATGGCGTGCCCCTCAAAGGTGATGTCCTTCTGGCTGAAGGACAGGGGCAGGCCGGCGGCGATTCGGATCTGCTCGCGCACCAGGTCGATACCCGTGATGGCTTCGGTCACCGGGTGCTCGACCTGCAGGCGGGTATTCATCTCGATGAAGAAAAATTCCCCGTTCTCGTAGAGGAACTCGATGGTGCCGACGCCGAGATAGCCGATCTTGCGGACGGCCTCGACGACCACCTCGCCGATCTTGCGGCGCGTCGCGGCGTCGATGACCGGGGAGGGCGCCTCCTCGAGGACCTTCTGGTGACGACGCTGGAGGGAGCAATCCCGCTCACCGAGGTGGCAGACATTCCCGAACTTGTCGGCAATGACCTGAAGCTCAATATGCCGTGGACCCTGAAGGTAGCGCTCCATGTAGATGGCGTCGTCCCCGAAGGCGGCGCGGGCCTCCGCTCTGGCGGTAGAGACGGCCTCGAGGAGATCTTCCTCCGTGCGGGCCACCTTCATGCCCCGCCCACCACCGCCGGCGGCGGCCTTGATCAGGACGGGAAAGCCGATCTTGCCGGCGGCCTCAAAGGCCTCTTCCTCGGTGGTCACGGCCCCATCCGAGCCCGGCACGACCGGTATCCCAGCTTCGCGGACCGCCTGCTTGGCCGTGATCTTGTCGCCCATCATGGTGATGTGCTCGGGCAGCGGCCCGATGAAGGTGAAGCCATGGGCATTCACGATCTGCGCGAAGCGGGCGTTCTCCGACAGGAAACCGTAGCCGGGATGGATGGCCTGCGCGCCGGTGATTTCTGCTGCGGCGATGATGGCCGGAATGTTGAGGTAGCTCTTGGAGGCGGGCGCAGGGCCGATGCAGACGCTTTCGTCGGCCAGGCGGACCCACATGGCACCCGCGTCGGCCTCGGAATGCACTGCGACCGTGGAAATGCCCATTTCCTTGCAGGCGCGATGCACCCGCAAGGCGATTTCGCCCCGGTTGGCGATCAGGATCTTGTCAAACATGGCCTACCCGATGATTGCGAGGGGTTCGCCGAACTCGACCGGCTGGCCGTTCACCACCAGGAATTCGAGGATCCTGCCGGCGCGGGGCGCGGGAATGGGGTTCATGGTCTTCATGGCCTCGATGATCATCAGGGTCTGGCCCTCCGAGACGGTATCGCCCACCTTGAAGAAGGGCGGCGAGTCCGGCTGGGGCTGCAGGTAGACAGTCCCGACCATCGGGGATTTCACGGCGTCGCCGTCCGCGATCGCAGGTGCGGCGAGATCGAGGGCCGCCGGTGCGACAGCGACCACCGCGGTTGGGGCCGCCACCGCGACCGTTGCGGCGGCGGCTAGTGTACGCGCCACGCGGATCCGCAGGCCGTCGCGCTCGACCTCGATCTCGGAGAGTCCTGTGTCGTTGAGTATGCCGGCAAGGCGGCGGACAAGACGTGCATCGATCTGGTCGGCGGGAGCCTTCGGACTGGACGGCATGTAGGGATCCTGTGCTTCGTCGTCGCGGCGGCCGCACAAAGTCGGCCCCTTCAACTTCTATCGAACCGCAGCCGGCGCGGACACGGGCAGAAGCGCCCTGCCGGACACATCGGCGTGAAGCCGAGTGCCGGTTTCCGCCGACAGCGATCCCGGCCAGAGCAGACTCGCCAAAACCGGAACCGCCGTCTTGTAACGGCGAGCGGCTGGGGTCACAAGCAGGGCATGACACTGGCGTTGATCCTCAACGGCGAACCCCGCAGGCTGGAGGCCGTCGAAAACGTCGCGGATCTGGTCGCGGCCCTGGGCCTGGAGCCCCGGAAAGTCGCTGTCGAACGGAACCTCGAGATCGTCCCGCGATCCGCCTATGGCCAGACGCACCTGGCGGACGGAGACCGGATCGAGATCGTGCATTTCATCGGAGGCGGCTGAGATGGCGGATGTAGCGACCCCTGCGGCAGATTCGGATGACACCTGGACGGTGGCAGGGCGCACCTTCCGGTCACGGCTGATCGTGGGGACCGGCAAGTACGCCGACTACGCCCAGAACGCCGCCGCAGCTGAGGCTGCAGGGGCCGAAATCGTGACCGTGGCCCTGCGCCGGGTAAACCTTTCCGACCCCGGCAAACCCATGCTGGCCGACTTCCTGAAGCCTGAGCGGTTTACCTACCTCCCCAATACGGCGGGCTGCTACACCGGCGAGGACGCGGTGCGGACCCTGCGCCTGGCCCGGGAGGCCGGCGGCTGGGACCTGGTCAAGCTGGAGGTCCTGTCAGAGACGCCACACCTCCTGCCGGACATGGAGGAGACCCTTCGGGCCCTCAAGCTGCTGGTCTCGGACGGCTTCCAGGTGATGGTCTATTGCTCGGATGACCCGGTCTATGCTCGCAAGCTGGAGGAGGCTGGCGCCGCAGCGATCATGCCCGCCGCAGCCCCGATCGGTTCCGGGCGCGGGATCCAGAACGCCCTCAACCTTGGCCTGATCCTCGAGCAGTCCAGGGTCCCGGTCCTCGTCGACGCCGGGGTCGGAACGGCCTCCGACGCGGTGATCGCCATGGAAATGGGTTGCGACGCCGTGCTCATGAATACGGCCATCGCAGAGGCGAAGGATCCGATCCGCATGGCTGACGCCATGAAGCACGCGGTCATCGCCGGACGGCAGGCCTTCCTGGCCGGACGCATGGCCGAGCGCCGCTATGGGGATCCGTCCTCACCCCTTGCCGGGCGGATTTGATCGACGGCCGATCCACTCCAGTGAAGGGGAGGGCGCACAAGCCAGGCGTCGGGACGACAGAGCAGTCTCATCCCTGGCGATGCGCGACCGGATCCTTGCAGGAGGGCCACTGGGGACAGGCCCGGGTTCGGGCCCAGGTCGTTTGGCCAGGGACCTAGGCCGATCACCTGGGAAGGCAGGGCCAGCTTGGCCGGCTATGCCAGAGCCCTCTTCTCAGCCGGCCGCGACCCGGGCGATGTCAAGCTGGGGGTCGAGGCCGATGGCCCGTAGTAGTGTGTCGCGATCCGGTCCGGCCTTGGGGGGATAGACGTCGGCCTTGGCGGCCCGGGGCGTCATCCAGGCCAGCAGGATCTTGCCCAGGGTAGCCGGGCGTTTGAGCCAGTCTGACGGATGCTCCAGCATGTGGAAGCCCCGCAAGGCCGCTCGCAACAGGTCCGGGTCCGAGCGGATGGCGATGGCGACGCCATCCTCTCCGAAGCTCCTAAGGATCCGGCTTCGCAGGCTGGGCCTGTAGGCAGGATCCAGCGCCTGTCTTGCCCTGCGGACGGCGGAGCGGTCATCCTTCTGCATGGCCTCGAAGAAGGGCAGGATCTCGCGTCTCAGGCCCGCTTCGTAGGCGAGCAGGCGGGTTGCGGGGTCAGGGGAGCCATTGATCGCGTCGCGAAGCAGGGTGGCGCTGACGGCGGCGAAGGTGCATCCCCGGCCATAGAGAGGGTTGGTGCGGATCAGGCTGTCCCCAATGGAGAAGAAACCCAGGACGGCCGGCTGGCCATGCGGCGCCAGGGTGCGCCAGCGGCTCTTGAGGTCGCCCATGCCGAAGACCTTGCTGACCGCCTCTGCGCGTTCTGGCTCGAGCCAGGGCCGCATGCCGGGGATCTCGCGGCAAAGGCCGTCGAAGATCTCGGGTTTGACGATGGTCTTGCGCAGTTCCAGCTCGATTTCCGGGACGCACAGGGTGATCGAGAAACAGCCGCTGTCCCCGGGGAAAACGCCGAACTTGATGAATCCGAGGTCTCCGGTCGCAGGCGCCCCGCCCCGTGGCGGCTCGTCCTGCCCGGCGAGTAGGCGGTAGTGCCGGGTGAAGTAGAGGATGCCAGCGTCCTCGGCAGTCTCGGTGATGGGTGCACCCAGGTCGGTGAGCTGCTCGGTGGCGGAGGAGGTGCGCCCGCCGGCGTCGACAACCATGTCCGCCGGGACTGTCTCGCCGCCGCTCAGGCGCAGGCCGGTCACCCGGATCGGGGAGTCGCCCGAGGTCTCAAGGCCCTCTACGAAGCACTCGGTGCGGATATCGACCCCGGGAAGGGCCTCGACATACCGGCGAATGACCAGCTCCAGGGTCGTGCGCCGGCTGGTCAGGACCACGAGGTCGGCATCCTCCGGACGGGGCGTCCATTTGCGACGGTGCCTGTCGGTCAGCATGCCATCGAGGCCCAGTTCCCTGCAGCCGGCGGCGCCGATGGCCTCGAGAAGGGCCGGATGTTCGTCCCGGATGATGCCCCTCAGGCGGGCGAGGAAGGCGTGGCTGTGGCGCAGGTGGGTGACGCCCCTGTGGGCCCAGCCGGCGAAGGCTGCATCGCCATCTCCCGGTGGCGGCGGCGGGTCGCGGTCGAGAAGGGTGACCCTGCGGCCCGTGGGGGCGAGGGTCAGGGCGGACCAAAGGCCCGCCATGCCCGCGCCGATGACGACGACGTGTTCGTCCATGTTAGCCTGGCCTCTTCAATGGGCCCGTCCGGGCCTCTTGGATGGCGGCCTTCAGGGCGGCGACATCGGCTCCGGGGATGAGCCTGTCTCCGACGATGAAGGCCGGCGTACCCTCAATGCGAAGGGCTTCGGCCAGGCGGTGGGTGTCGGACAGCTGCCGGGTGATGGCCTCGTCGCGCAGGGCGGCGTTGATGTCAGCCGAGGCGACTCCCGCGCTGGCTGCGATCCGGGTGATGGCCCCTTCGTTGAGCGTCTTCTCCACCATCATGGCCTCATGGAAGTCCAGGCCGCCCGCACGTCCGCCTGGGGTCAGCGCGGTGCGCGCAGCGAAGTCGGAGGCGCCGCCGAAGATGGGAAATTCCTTCAGCACCAGACGGATATCCTTGTTGCTTCGGACCAGGGCCGCGACTTCCGGGGCGATGGCCTTGCAGTAGCCGCAGCGGTAGTCGAAGAACTCTACGACCGTGATCTTCCCGCCGGGATTGATCACGACGTCCCTCGGATCGCGCTCCAGGGCCTTGCGATTCTCGGCCACCGACTTTCGGGCGTCGTCGGACTGCTGGGCGATCTTCTTTTCCTGAAGCTTACCGGCCATATCCTCGAGCAATTCCGGGTGTTCGAGCAGATAGCCCCGGACCGGCGGGCCGAGAACGGCGTCGAAGGCCTTCTGGCAGCCTCCAAGGGAGAGGGCGGCGGCGAGGGCGAGGGCTTGGGGAGCGGCTTTCATGACGGCAACATAGGGTGGCCCGGCGCGGTGTGAAGCCCTATCCGGGGCCGCGGCCGCCACGAACCTGTCGGTCGTTCTCGGTCGCGAGCACGATGTCGTTGGCGCGGCGCCATTCCGGCGTGTTCCGCTCCAGCAGATCCCTGGCCCGAAGGGCGAAGATCATGGCCTGCCGGCGGTCGCCCTCGATGTAGTTGTATTCTGCAGTGGCGTAGCGGGCGAGGCCATCCCGACTGCGCGAGTCATAGGCCTGGGCCAGAAGTCTCCAGGCCACCGAGTTCTCCTCGTCCTGGTCCAGGGCCGTCTTGAGCTCGTGGATTCCCTCGTCGATCTTGGCGGGCTCTGGCAGGGCTATGAGGGTCTGGCCGAGGTTGACCCTCAACAGGGGCGCGTCGGGCTTGAGGCTCACGGACCGGCGCTGCGGTGCCTCGGCCTCGGCCGTCCGGCCGAATTCGAAGAGGATCTGACCCTTGAGTTCCCAAAGATAGGGATTGTCAGGCTGTTCCTTGAGGAGGGCCTCGATCAGCTTGAGGGCTCGGTCAGGTTCCTTCAGCTGGTACTGGGCGATCGCGCAGGCGTAGCGGGTTGGATAGTCGGCCTTGGGCTCGGCGCACTTCACCACCGCAAGGTTGGGATTGATGAAGCCCTGCAGCTTGGCCTTCATGATGGCGTGACGGCCAAGGCTGTCCGGGGTGTCGGGCGTATCCAGGTGCGACAGTTTCCCGACCCGCGACCTCAGCGCCTCGATCCGGTCGGAACTCAGCGGGTGGGTCCGGAAATAGGCAAACCTTCGGGCCTCGGAAAACACTTCCTGATAGCGGAAATTGTCGAAGAAGGTCACCAGGCCCTTCCCGGAGAGCCCGGCGGCTTCGAGGTAGGTGGCGCCAGCCTGGTCGGCACGGCTTTCCTGTTCGCGGCTGTAGCCCATGGCACCGAGGGCGCCGAAGAAGCTGGCGTTCGCCGCCAGGATCGCGCCGGCCTCGACATTGCCAGCCAGGGCCGCCAGTACGCCGAGACCCATGGTCAGCAGGAAGGGTTTAAGCCCAGCCTGGGACATCTCTTCGGAACGCGCCGAATGGCCACCCGCCAGGTGGGCCACTTCGTGGGCGATGACCCCCTGGAGCTCATTGGGCGTCTTGGTCTCGAGGATCAGGCCGGTGAAGACGGCCATGACACCGGGTCCGGCGAAGGCGTTCAGGTCCTTGGATCCCAGGAGAAGGATGCGGATTGATCCCGATTCCAGGCCGGCGGCCTTGAACAGGGGCGCGGAATCCAGTTTCAGCGTCTCCTCGATCTCCGTGTCCCGGATCAGGGACATGGGCTCGCTCTGTGCCAGGGCGAGGGACGGAACAAGGCTCTGGGAAAGGGCGGCCGCGAGGCTTAGCCCCAAGGCCAGACGCTTTCCGAGGTGCACACGGCGGTGGCCGCCCATGGCGAGTCTCCTGGTGTTGCGCCCCGAGCCCCCTGAACGCTATCCCGTCAACCGCGACGCCACCAGCCCTTGCGCGGCTTGGACGGAGGGGCCGTGATCTCGGCGGGGTCCGGTTCCCGCGCCACCGGGACGGGATCGATCGCTTCCGACGGGGGTTCGACCTCCGGCGCAGCAGGCGGCGTGGGCTCTGAGACCACCTCGATGGGATCCGCCTCGACGGAATCCACCTCGATGGCAGCAGCCGTCTCGACCGGTGCGCGGGCGCGGGAACGCCTTACCCTTGCAGGCTTTGCAGGCGGCTCGGCCGGCGCTTCGGTCTCAGGAGACAGGGCCTGCGCTTCAGGGACTGCGACGTCTGTCGCTGCAGTCTCATGCATCCCAGTCTCTTGGACTTCGGTCTCTTGGACTTCGGTCTCTTGGACTTCGGTCTCTGGGGCTTCGGCGTCCGGGACTTCGATTTCGGCAGCCTGGGCGGTCAGAGCTTCAGCCCCGGCATCGGAGCCTTCCTCCCTGCGACCCCGTCCACGTCCGCGACGGGGCCGACGAGTGCGCTCGGGTTCGGCCTCGGGCAGTTCAACCCAGATATCTGCAGAGTGAGACTCTGCGGTGGCCAGGGGCTGCACGGCACCCTGCGGACGGGCTTCAGCCGCTGGTGCCTCGCTGTCCTGCGAGGGGTCGAACCAGATAAAGGGGTTGTCCTCGTAGGGTACCCAGGGCCGGGTCCACGCGTAGGCGTCCTGCGGACGCCCATCCTCGCGGGAGCGTCTTCCACCCCTGCGACCGCGACGCCGCCGGCGGCCACCCTGGCCGTCATCCTCTTCGTCGTCAGGGCTCTCGCGAGGTTCCTCAGGCACCGATCCGGCGACCCTGGGCTCGACGTCCCGCCGTCCGCGACGCCTGCGCCGCCGGCCCCGCTGATCGCCAGAGTTTTCGCGTCCGCCAGAGTCTTCGCGTCCGCCAGAGTTTTCGCGTCCGCTGGAGACCTCGCGTCCGCCACCGGCGTCCTCGTCGTCCTCGTCGACAAGGATCTCCTCCTCATCGTCGGCCTCGTCCTCGTCCTCGATCTCGTCCTCGAATTCATCGTCCGTAGGCGTGTAGGGCTCAAGGGATCGGGGGACCGAGGGGGTGTCCACGGCCCGCGCCTGGTCTGACGTGCGTTCAAGGGCGAAGTCCGCATGCGGCAGGGTCTCGTCGACCACGACCGAGATGAAGACGCCCTGGTCCGCGTGCAGTCGGGACAGATGGCCGCGCTTCTCGTTGAGGATGTAGAGCGCCACAGACCGCGGTGCCCTTAGGGTGATCTCTCCAGACCCCTTCAGGGCCTCCATCTCGGCGGCTCTCAGGGCGCCGAGGGCGCTGGATTCCACCGACCGCACCCGGCCGGTTCCAGCGCATTGCTCGCAGACATGGGTGGTGCCTTCCAGCAGGCTGGACCGGCGCCGCTGCCGCGACAGTTCCATGAGCCCGAAGCTGGAGATCCGCCCCACCTGAATCCGTGCGCGGTCGTCCTTGAGGGCATCCTTGAGCTTCTTTTCGACAGCGCGGTTGTTCTTCGCCTCATCCATATCGATGAAGTCGATGACGACCAGACCGGCCAGGTCACGCAGCCGGAGTTGCCGGGCGGTTTCCTCGGCGGCTTCCATGTTTGTCCGGAGAGCCGTGGCCTCGACATTCCGCTCGCGTGTGGCGCGGCCAGAATTGACGTCGACGGCGACGAGGGCTTCGGTCTGGTTGATCACCAGGTAACCGCCGGACTTCAGCGGCACCACGGGGGTGTAGATCTGGGCCAGATAGTCCTCGACATTATGCCGAACAAAGAGGGGCGTCGGCTCGCGGTAGTGCTGAACCTTGCGGGCCTGGGAGGGCATGAGCATCCGCATGAAATCGCGGGCCTCCCGGAAACCCGCCTCTCCCTCGACCAGGACCTCGTCGATGTCCTTGTCGTAGAGGTCACGGATGGTCCGCTTCACCAGGTCCTCTTCTTCGTAGATGAGGGCGGGGGCCACGGAATGCAGGGTGGTCTCGCGGATGTTCTCCCACATCCGCAGCAGGTAGTCATAATCGCGCTGGATCTCGGCCTTGGTGCGCTTGGCGCCGGCCGTACGAACGATCAGGCCCATGCCATCTGGGACGTCTAGCCCCTGGACGACGGTCTTCAGGCGCTTGCGGTCCGTGATCGAGGTGATCTTCCGGGAGATGCCGCCGCCGCTGGCGGTGTTCGGCATCAGCACGCAATAACGTCCGGCCAGCGACAGATAGGTGGTCAGGGCTGCGCCCTTGTTGCCGCGCTCTTCCTTGACGACCTGGATGAGCATGATCTGCCGGCGGCGGATCACCTCCTGGATCTTGTAGCGACGCATCAGCCGCCGGCGACGCCGGGCGACCTCCTGCTCCATGACGTCGTCATCGTCCCCCGAAAGGGTTTCGGCGGCGTCCTCGCCGTCCTCGCTGTCGTCATCAGGACGAGCGGCCGCGACCTCCTCGTCGTCGTCATCTGCAGCCGCCTCGGCCATCAAGGCTTCACGGTCGGCGACCGGGATTTGGTAGTAATCGGGGTGGATCTCGTTGAAGGCGAGGAAGCCGTGTCGGTTGCCGCCATACTCGATGAAGGCGGCCTGGAGCGAAGGCTCCACCCGAGTCACCTTGGCGAGATAGATGTTCCCGCGAAGCTGTTTGTGGCTCTTGCTCTCGAAATCAAACTCTTCAATTCGATTTCCGTCGATCACCGCCACGCGCGTCTCTTCGGCGTGAGCGGCGTCGATAAGCATCTTCTTTGACATAAAGGTCTCCGGGGCGCGCCTCAGGGCCGAAGCCCGGGCTGCGCCTGTTGGGGCGAGGGTTGCGCAGGTTGTCGGACCGCGTGTCTGTGACGCGGATATCGACCGGCCGGGTTTTGGCTCGAGCTGCGCAGCCCATGGCGTGTTTCCAGTTTTGCGGACGCTCGCCGTCCGCAGCGGGAGCCCCCAGACTGCCGGGCGCTGAGCCACGTGCAGGCCATCGGCGGACCCGTACCCGCTCGCACCACAGCGCGACCGACGACTCCAATTGCAGCAAAAAAGCCCCGGGCGCCAGTAAAAGATCGGGGCAGGCCAGCTTCCCGACGTCCTTAACGATTTCACTACGCCCTTGCGTTAGTCTCTCCAGGACCTGCAGCAGGCGGGAAATGAAGGAAAAAGTCCTCGTGGTGTGGATGTCTGACAGGCGATGGCGCAAGGTTTGGCTCCTCCTGGCTCTGGCCAGTTGGGGTCTCCTCTTCCTAGCCGCACCTGCAGTTAGCCAAGCGGCAGACCTCCGATCCGTCCGCCTGGGCGGCGATTCCGTTTCCACCCGTCTGGTGCTCGACCTGTCCGGTGAGGCGGCGGGGCGGCTACTGTCCGACGCTGGCGGAAAAACTGTCGTCTCCCTCGCCGATGCGGAGGTCGAAGCCCCGCTGCGTGGGCCCGGGCGGGGTCTGGTCCGGGCCTGGTCTGTCACACCCCAGGCAGGCGGCGGCGTCCGGCTGTCGGTCGAGACTGTCGCGGGCGTGACGGTCCGCCGGCGCTTCCTGCTACCGCCGGGTGAAGGCTCGCCTGGCTACCGCTACGTCATGGACTTCGAGATGGCTTTGCCCCTCCAGGCTCCGGGGGAGACCGCCCGGCTGACGTCCCTGAGGGAGACTTCGGCCACCGCCGCTGCGACCCCTCGCAAGTCGGCCAAGTCCCGGCGGGACTCCCGAAAGATCGTTGTCATCGACGCAGGCCATGGCGGAAAGGACCCCGGCGCCCTTGGGGGTGACCGCAGGGAAAAAGATCTGACTCTTGCCGCGGCCCTGGCCCTGCGCGACCGGCTCCATCGCACCGGGCGCTATCGGGTCGTGATGACCCGCGACCGGGACGTCTACGTGCCCCTCGACACCCGGGTGCAGATCGCCCGCACAGCCAACGCTGACCTTTTCATTTCCCTGCATGCAGACTCCGGGCCTGACGAGACCGTCCGCGGCGCCAGTGTCTACACCCTGGCAGACAGGGCGGTCGGCAGGTCCGCACGGCTTGTCACCCGCGACGACTGGTTCATGAAGGCTGGCTACCACTCCGACCAGAGCGTCTCGGGCATCCTGTTCGACCTCACCCAGAGGGCGACCAAGAACCGGTCCGCGACCTTTGCCCAGCTCCTCCTCGACGAGGTCGGCGATGACCAGACCCTGCTGCGGCGCAGTCACAGAGAGGCGGGTCTCGCCGTTCTCCTTGCGCCGGACGTGCCCGCCGTCCTCCTGGAGATGGGCTTCATAACCAATCCCGACGACCAGGCTCTGCTGGCCAATCCGGCCTCGCGTAGCCGGCTTGTCGGTGCCGTCGCCAGCGCTATCGAGGCCTATTTCAGGAACGACATGCAGGTGGCTTCCCGATAGCCGGGACGGCGCCAGAATCCGGCTTCCCCTTTTCCGAAACGCGCCCTAGACGATGAAGATTGCGGGCGCGTGGGCGTCTGCGGAGGCGTCCCTGTCGTGCAGTCCCCGAAAAGATGGCTGGCCATTGCTGGGGTGACCCTGCTCAGCCTCGTGGCGGTTGGGGGCGTGGCCATCGCCATCTATACGGCCTGGCTCTTCCATGATCTCCCTGACGCCGGCGACCTGGTGGACTACCGGCCGCCGACTTCCACCCGCGCCTACGCCTGGGATGGCACCCTGATCGGGGAATTCAGCCGTGAGCGGCGTATCTTCGTGCCATATGACAACATCCCCCCGCACCTGGCCCTGGCCTTCCTGGCCGCCGAAGACCGGTCTTTCTTTAAGCACAATGGGGTCGATCCTGCGGGTCTCGCCAGGGCACTTGGCCGGGCTGTCCCAAGCCTGATCCAGGGACGTCGCCTGCAGGGCGGGTCCACCATCACCCAGCAGGTCGCAAAGAATGTCCTGTTGACCAACGACGTCACTCTGGGACGGAAGTTCAAGGAAGCGCTCATCGCCCGCCGCCTGGAGGAGACCCTCACCAAGCAACAGATCCTCGAGCTCTACCTGAATGAAATCTGGCTCGGGTACAGGTCCTTTGGCGTCGGTGCCGCCGCCTACAACTATTTCGGCAAGTCGATCAGCGATGTCAGCCTCTCCGAAGCGGCCTACCTGGCGGCCCTGCCCAAGGGACCGGACAACTATCATCCGATCCGACGCAAGGCGCAGGCCATCGCCCGCAGGAACTGGGTCCTGGACCAGATGGCCGAGGCCAAATGGATCACCGCCGAGGCCGCCGCCCGGGCCAAGGCGGAGGACCTCGTCGTCCAGGCTGCGCCGGTACGGACCCGCTATCGCGATGCCGACTACTTCGTCGATGAGGTCCGCAGGCAGGGAAGGGCGCTCCTGGGCGACCGGCTGGATTCGGGCGGCCTCTATGTTCGCACGACGCTGGATCCCGACATCCAGTCCCACGCCCGACGCGCCCTGATGAATGGTCTGGAGGTCTATGATCGGCGTCACGGCTGGCGTGGAGCCTTTGCCCGGACCACCTATGGGCCGGGCTGGGACGCTGCGGCGAGCGGGTTCCGGGCCCCTTCCGAGCGACGGGACTGGGAAGTGGCCATCGTGACCGATGCCAGCGGCAGCGGCGTCCGTATCGAGACCCGCAAGGATGCCGCGCGCGGTTGGTTGGCACCAGCCGATGTCGCCTGGGCCCGCGCCGGGAAAGGCCTGAATGTCGGTGACCTCATCTTCGTTGCCCCCGATGCGGGCGGCGGCTTCCGGCTGCGGCAGATTCCGGCCGTCAATGGCGCGCTTGTCGTCGTCGAGCCTGCGACAGGACGCGTCCTGGCCCTGGTGGGCGGATACTCGTTCTCGCTCTCCAACTTCAACCGGGCGACCCAGGCGCACCGCCAGCCCGGGTCGACCTTCAAACCCTTCGTCTACGCCACGGCGCTTGAGAACGGCTATACCCCGGCCAGCACCGTCCTGGACTCCCCGATCACCCTCGCCGGTCGCGACGGAGAGGCCTGGTCCCCGGAGAACTATTCCCGGTCCTACTATGGTGCCATGCAGTTGCGGCGGGGCCTTGAGCTCTCCCGAAACACAATGACCGTCCGTCTTGCGCAGGGCGTGGGCATGAAGAAGGTCCGGGACACTGCCATCCGCATGGGTGTGGTCCCGAGCATGCAGCCTGTCCTGGCCATGGCCCTCGGTGCTGGCGAGACGACGCCGCTCGACATCACCTCAGCCTACGCCGCCTTCGTGAATGGGGGCCGAAGGGTCGAGCCGCACCTGATTGAGCTTGTCCAGGACCCCAAGGGACGCACGGTCCTGAAGGCCGACAGTCGGGATTGCTCCCGCTGCGACGCCGTCTTTACAGGGGCTGAGAGCCCGCGCATCGCCCCCGGGGGAGAGCAGGTGCTGGACCCCATCACCGCCTACCAGATCACCTCCATGCTGCAAGGAGTCGTCCAGCGCGGGACTGCGTCGGTGGTTTCCTCGCTCGGGCGCCCGATTGCCGGAAAGACCGGGACCACCAATAACTACCGGTCGGCCTGGTTCATCGGCTACACGCCGCAGATGGTCGTGGGCGTCTTTGTCGGGTTCGATGACAACCGCAGCCTGGGCGAGGGAGAGTCCGGGGGCAAGGCAGCGGTGCCGATCTTCATGGACTTCCTGAAGGGGGCGGCCAAGGACCTTCCAAAGACGGACTTCAAGGCCCCGCGCAACGCCAAGTTTGTAAACATTAACGGCATCCGCGAGGCCTTCCGCCCCGGTACAGAACCGAAGATCGTGGTGACACCGTCGGTGGTCAAGCCCGATGGGTTACCGGTGAGGCCTCTCACCTACGACGAGCTGAACCGCCGCTCTGGCGAAACGAAGCCAGCCCCGGTACGCCGGCCAGACGAGATGAACGGATTGTATTAGGGGGACGTCCGCGCTAAGCCCCCCGCCCGGGTTCGTAGGAGAAGTTCCATGCGAGTGGATGTCGAGGCTGCGAAGGCTGACATCGAGCAGACGATTGCTCTGCTCAGGAGGCGTCTTTGACTGGGATGTCGCGCTTCGTAAACTTCATGAGATGAACGCCCGGGTCGAGGACCCGACCCTCTGGGACCGTCCCGGCGAGGCCCAGGCGCTCAGTCGCGAGCGGTCCCGTCTGGCGGCCTCGATCGAAGCTGTGACCGGTCTCGAGCGGGACCTGGTCGACGCCGTGGGCTATGCCGAGATGGCCGACGAAGAGGACGATGAAGCTACCCTCGAAGAGGCGCGCACCCAGCTCAAATCCATCCGCGACCGGGCGGCCCGGGCTGAGCTCGAGGCCCTGCTGTCCGGCGAGGCCGACGGCAACGAGGCCTTCCTGGAAGTGAACTCCGGCGCGGGCGGCACAGAGTCCTGCGACTGGGCGGGCATGCTGCTTCGCATGTACACCCGCTGGGCCAACGCCCACGGCATGACCGTCGACTTCCTCGAGGAAACCTCCGGCGAACAGGTGGGGATCAAGTCGGCGACGATCCAGATCAAGGGCCCCAACGCCTACGGCTGGTTGAAGACGGAGGCGGGGGTGCACCGGCTGGTGCGCATCTCGCCCTTCGATTCCGCCGCCAAGCGCCACACGAGCTTTGCTTCGGTCTGGGTCTATCCGGTTGTCGACGACACCATCGTCATCGACATCAATCCCGCAGACGTCAGGACCGACACCTACCGGGCCTCGGGGGCGGGCGGCCAGCACATCAACAAGACGGACTCCGCTGTGCGCCTGACCCACATCCCGACCGGCGTGGTCGTGGCTTGCCAGATGGGCCGGTCACAGCACCAGAACCGGGATGAGGCCTGGCGCATGCTCCGCGCGCGGCTCTACGAACTGGAGCTCCAGAGGCGGGAGGCCGAGGCCCAGGCCCTCCAGGACCAGAAGACCGACATCGGCTGGGGCCACCAGATCCGATCCTACGTCCTGCAGCCCTATCAGATGGTCAAGGACCTACGCACCCAGGTGGAGACCTCGGACACCCAGGGGGTGCTCGACGGCGACCTCGACACCTTCATGGGCGCGAGCCTGGCCCAGCGGGTGGGGGTCACCCGGGAGGAGTGAGGTCCTGGAGCCTGTTCCCCTCAGACTTAATCGTCTGGCAGGCCGGCTGACGTTCAAGATGGGGAGGCGGACATTGCGGTGTCCGACGCCAGATCGCTGCCCTGCGCCAACAACAGAAAATGAGGCGTCGCCGGAAACCCGCCTTTCGCATTTCACAAGGCGGTCCAACGTGAACGACCGCCTTCCAGATTCAAACCCAAGCGAGATAGCGTCTGGAGTTCGCCGCGCTTCACGGCCTGTGGCCCCCAGAATTTGCTCTGAAGTGCGACCTCGCCGACGCCGGGGAATGCCAAACACCAGGAGGTGGACTGAGCCCGGCACTATCGCCTCCGTCTAGGTCGCCTCTTTGAGGTAGCCGGTGGCCGCCTTTGTGACTTCCTGCGCCAAGGCTGACCAAGACATCTCCAGCAGGATGGGGTCGTCACCCCGGGACTTCGAGACAAAAGACGAGACTATGATTTGGTAGGAGAACCCAATCACTGACCGCCGCCGATGTTCGGGCAGGAAATCAAGAAAACCGGAAACGGCATTATTGTAATGTCCAAAAACTCGGCCGCGGCCGGCCAGTCCAATGGCGCGGAGCGACGGAGTGAGCATGCGATAACTATACAATACGCGGTATAAAGACTCATCCCGCTCCGATATTTCAGCCAGGATATCAGAGAGTTCAGATACAATCTGGCTTGGTCCAGCAAATTGTTGCCCGTTCAGACGCTCGCAGACAGCATCTTCGAGGCGCCTTATAGCCTCCAGCTTGATGGCCTGAACGATGCTGTCCTTGCCGTCGAAACGTCGATAGATGTTGCCGACAGGGATGCCTGCCGCTTCGGCAACCTCTGCCATCGAGAAGCCGTCATTTCCCTTGCGCACAAGCACTTCGGTTGCGGCGGCAACAATGCGGGCCAGCGCCGCGCGGCTCCGCTCCTGCACCGGGCGTCGGACGAATGGGGAAGCCTCGTAAAAGTCCATACTCCCTTGTCCGCCAAGACACCGCACTGTCAATGTTGGCGCGCGGAAAAGGGCCGGAGCCTGCACGGATGCTGCGCCTACCCGGTCGCTATTGAGGTGATGCTCTGGACCCCATCCAGCATGGAGTGTCCGGGCTCTTCACAGGCCAATATGCAAATGATATTCGCGTTTGAGCGTTCCTTTTGGAAATCCAGCCATTTCCCCTCCGCCTAGGACATGACCCATGGACCTGCAACTCGCCCCCGCCGACCTGGCCTTTCGTGAAGAGGTTCGCGCCTTTCTGGACGCGCACCTGACTGAGGACTTGCGCGCAGCCGGGGCGGCAAGGACAGGCTCCTTCTGCGACCTGGCACCGACTGCAAAATGGCATGCCACGCTGCATAGAAAGGGGTGGGTGGCGCCGGACTGGCCTGTCGAGCACGGCGGAACGGGCTGGACAACGACCGAGCGCCACATCTTCGCGTCAGAATGCGCCTCGGCCGGGGCACCGGGCATACACAGTTTTGGGATCCGCATGTGCGGTCCGGTGATCATCGGGTTCGGAACCCCCGAGCAGCAGGCTTACTATCTGCCGAAGATCCTGTCGGGCGAACACCGTTGGTGTCAGGGCTATTCCGAGCCTGGCTCAGGCTCGGACCTCGCCTCACTTCAAACCCGTGCCCGGCCGGACGGCGACGACTATGTCGTAAACGGAACCAAAATCTGGACCAGCCTGGCACATCAGGCGACGCACATCTTTTGTTTGGTGAGAACGGACCTGGAGGCCAAGCCGCAGCGCGGCATCTCCTTCCTCTTGATCGACCGCAACACGCCTGGCCTGACCATGCGCCCGATCATCAACCTCTCGGGCGAGCATGAGTTCAACCAGGTCTTCTTTGACGATGTGCGCGTGCCGATTTCGAACCTGGTCGGCGCTGAAGGGCAGGGCTGGTCTTACGGAAAATATCTGCTCGAGTTCGAGCGGGGTGGTGCGATGGCGTCGGGTCGCCTGCGCTCCAAACTCAGAAAGATCGAAAAGCTCGCCGCAACCTATCGCGATGGCGAGCAGTCGCTGCTCGACTCGCCGGCGATTTCGATGCGCCTGTCCGAACTCGAGATCGACATCGACGCGCTCGAGATGAGCGAGCTTCGGATCATGTCGAGCCTGCAGACCGGCCAGAACCCGGGCTCGGTGGCCTCATCGATGGCCAAGCTGCGCAACAGCGAGCTCAAGCAGGCCGTCTCGCGCCTTGCAATCGACATCCTCGGCGACGATGCACTCATCTGGGAACCGCGTCGGCCGCTCTATGAACTCGATGCGCTGTCGCTGCTTGGCGAAGAAGCGCTGTCGGTGAGTGCCGAGTATCTCAATACCCGTGCCTACACAATCTTCGGCGGAACCTCCGAGGTTCAGCGCGATGTCATCGCCAAGGTGGTCATCGGGATGTGAGGTGGGTCTGAGCTGACCTACGAGAAATGAAAGGCGACCGCTACTCGATGCCCCTGGCCCGAATACCGCCTGCACATTGGAAATAGCCTCCTATGTGCTTCACATAAGCCAGAAGATCCACAAAAAACGGATGGCTACACAGCGTGGACGAATCGCCGACCAGCAACAGCTTGCGCCGTGCCCGGGTCATGCCCACGTTCATACGGCGGATGTCGGACAGGAAGCCAATCTCGCCTTGGGGGTTGCTGCGTGTCAGTGAGATGG